>ERZ1046876.172-NODE-172-length-53662-cov-8.523309_pt1 | contig 53662 bp, 49 predicted proteins | sample MGYA00383094_ERZ1046876 | MGnify/ENA primary metagenome ERZ1046876 (study PRJEB29581, sample SAMEA5548364) | metagenome | biome: marine; feature: coastal; material: water | depth 50 m | study: Short-term variability in the microbial, nano- and picoplankton...
ATCTTCTTTTTGGTCTAGCTGTAAGCTTCTGTTTATTTTTGATATGGCATCATATGTCGACGCTTGTACAAATTCTTGAAATGAAAGCTCTAAAAAATTCTTGAAAAATTCTTCAATGCTTAAGCTTAAGGATTTTTTGAAAAAGTTAAAAACATCTTTAGGGGCTTTGTCTTTTATAAAATATTTTATAATAACCTTTCTAGATTTTAGGTTCTTTGGGTCTATTCTGAGTCTCACTAACTCAATTAATACATTAACAGCAGAAGAGTTTTTTAACAATAGTGATTCTGAGGAAACTACAGGAATTTTATGCTTTATTAAGCAATCTACTATTAAAGCTTGTTGCTTATTGTTTCTAACTACAACGCACTGATCTAAATACTTAAATCCTCTGTAGATATTCTCGTTAATTGTTTTTAATGTTCTTATCAAAAAATGCTCTTCACTAAAACTTTTATATGTAGAATGATTAATAAACTCAACAGAGACATAGCCTCCTTTTTTTTTATTTAATTCTTGTTTGGCACCAGATGAATAAATTTGTGTGTTTTCTTTGAACTCAAACTGTTTTGAAACATATTCAAAAAATTTGTTGTTAAACGACACGATTTCATTGCAGCTTCTATAGTTTTTTGGCAAATTTTTAATGCTCTTTGGGATCGTAAAGGGGTTTTCTTCATTTAATAGCGAAATAAATTTGTCTGGATCTGCTCCTCTCCACCTGTAAAGAGATTGTTTTGGGTCTCCAACCAACAGCAAAGAGCCTTGGTCCTTTTCGGATTCTCCTGATTCTAAAGCATGGGAAATAAGCGGTGTTAAATTGGACCATTGTAGCATAGAGGTGTCTTGAAATTCGTCGATCAAATAATGCTTAAATCTATTTCCTGTCTTTTCATAAATATATGGGGCAGGTTGTCCTTTGATTTCCTCATTAATTATTTGATTAAACTCACTAATTAAAATTTCGCTTTTTTCTTTTTGGATTTCTTTAGAAATTCTTTTTATCTGCGTTAATAATGAAAGTGGAACAATGGAGTTGCTAAAGGCCTTCAAAATCTGCCATTTGTATAGCTTTTGTTCAATTTTATTAAAGCTGACTAATAATTTTGGCATTAATTCTGAAAGAATCTCTTGATTGCTTGAAGCGCCTTTTTTAGTAATTATAGCATCTTTTTGAAATAGCTTTTTTATCGATGCTAAATTGTTGTTTTGAAACTCTTTGTTTTTTAGCTTTATTAAAAATCCTGGAAAAGAATTCCTTGAAAACCCCAGCTCTCTGCCTGTAGCATTAATTCTCTCTTGGCAAAGGTTAACTTCTTTTATGATTTCTGCCTCTTGCTTCTTCTGTGATTTCAAAATTTCTTTTTTTTCCAACAAGAAACCTTTGACAGTTTTTGCTTCTAGTTCTTTTATTTTATGATAATGATTTTCATTTGTAATTAACTGTGAAAGCTCTTTTAAATCAAAACTAATGTCCCAGGACCTCCCTTCAGCAACTTTTATATTCGCAAATCCTACCAAGGCCTCGGTAATTGTCTTGTTCTCCCCTACAGATTCAAGCAGCCTGTCTATTGATTCGTTTAGAATAGTTTCTGGGTCTAAGACGAGCTGAAAATCTGAGTCTATCTTAAGCTCTCTTGCAAAGGATTTTATAAGATTGTGGTTAAAACTGTCTAAGGTAGAGACTTGAAAAAAAGAATAGTTATGAAGCAAGTGTTGTAGTCTTTTTTTTGCTCTATGTTGAATTTCTTTAAACGAAATATTTAGTTCTTCTTTAACCGATTTAAAAATTTCAGTTGGGTTTTGAATTGACTCCGTTTTTGAAAACTCTTTTAAAGAAGACAAAATTCTCGTTTTCATCTCTTCCGAAGCTTTATTGGTAAATGTTAGTGCCAATATTCTTCTATAAAAATCGTCTTCATTAGATCCTAAACATCTTGCTAAATACTTGCTTGCTAAAGCAAAGGTCTTCCCTGAGCCTGCTGAAGCATTATAAATTTCATAATTAGGTTTCAAAAAAAAATTGTATACATATAAAAATACGTGATTATTGCTTAATTTTATAAAAAATAAAAATCTTAATTATGAGCTTTGAATTACCTCAACTACCTTATTCTCATGATGCCTTAGAGCCTCATATCGATAAACGAACTATGGAAATCCATCATGGGAAACACCATGCTGGATACACAAACAATCTAAACAATGCTATAAAAGACACGGAAATGGAAGGGTCTTCAATTGAAGAAATTTTATCGTCTTTAGACATGACCAATATGGCCGTCCGAAATAATGGTGGTGGCTTTTTTAATCATAGTCTTTTTTGGAATATCCTGTCCCCGAATGGTGGAGGAAGCCCGGATGAGAACTTATTGTCTGCTATTAATGTCTCTTTTGGAAGTTTTGAAAATTTTAAAACTGCTTTTTCTAAAGCTGCTGCAACTAGATTTGGATCTGGTTGGGCTTGGCTTTGTGTTCATCCTGGAGGAGAACTAGAGGTCTGCTCTACAGCAAACCAAGACAATCCTTTAATGGAAAGTATTGGATGTGGAGGATCTCCTATTTTGGGACTAGACGTTTGGGAACATGCTTATTATCTAAATTATCAAAACAGAAGGCCTGATTATATCGCTGGGTTTTTTAATGTTATTAACTGGGAGGCTGTTTCTAAAAGCTTTTTAGAGAAAAGCTAGTTTTTATTAATAAGCTCTTTTTTTAATCCCTTCATAGAAATTAACATACGCTTGATTAACAACCTTATTGCCTCCTGCAGTAGGGTAGTCTCCTGTAAAATACCAGTCTCCTAAATTATTAGGACAAGCCTTGTGCAGCCCTTCTATTGTTTGAAAAATAACATTAATCTCAGCGTTAATAGTCTCCTCTTTTAGAATCTCTGATATTTTTTTGGAAATTTCATCACTTGAAAAGCCTTTATATATTGCCTTTACCTTGTTTTTCATTTTACCAACGGGGAGCTTTAGCTCTTTTAAACAGTCCTTATAGGTTTTTTCTAAAACGTCTTTTTTATTTTCTTTTATAAGTTCTAGTACGGCTCTAAAGGCAATAAAATCTTCCATTCTTGCCATATCAATTCCATAACAATCTGGATATCTAATTTGTGGGGCGCTAGAAACTACAATAATTTTCTTTGGATTAAGTCTGTCTAGTATTTTTAAAATACTTTTTTGGAGAGTTGTTCCTCTAACTATGCTGTCGTCAATAATCACAAGATTGTCGGTTTCTTTTATTGATCCATATGTGATATCATAAACGTGAGCAACAAGCTCGTCTCTATTAATGTCGTCGGCTATAAAAGTCCTGAGTTTTGCGTCCTTAATTGCTACTTTTTCTATTCTTGGTTTGCTAGAAAACAAGAAGCCTAGCCTTTCTTTCGTTATTTTTTTCTTGTTATCAACTATTTCTCTTATCGCTTGATTATGCATATAGTTTTGTACTTCTTGCACTAGTCCATAAAATGACGTTTCTGCTGTATTAGGGATATATGAAAAAACTGTGTTAATAAGGTCTCCTTTAAGTCTTTCTAATATTTTAGGGAAAAGGTATTTTCCTAAATTTTTTCTTTCAGAATATATCTCTGCATCACTTCCCCTTGAGAAATAAATTCTTTCAAAAGAACAAGACTTTTTTTCCGTAGGTTCCAAGACCTTTTCAATTGAAAAATCTCCTGATTTTTTAATTATTATGCTTTGGCCGGGGCCTAGTTCCTTGATCTGATCAAAATTTGCGTTAAAAACTGTTTGTATTACTGGCCTCTCCGAAGCTATAACAACAGCCTCGTCATTTTTAAAATAGTATGATGGCCTAATCCCTGCAGGATCTCTTAAAAAAAACGCGTCTCCGTGCCCAATTAAACCTGCCATTGCATAGCCTCCATCCCAGTCTTTTGAGGCCTTTTTTAATATTTTAGCAACGTTTAGTTTCTTTTCAATTAGAGCAGAGGCTTCAATTTTTCCAATTCCTTCTTTTTTTAATTTTCTGTAAATTTTTAGAACTGCATCGTCTAAAAAATGTCCTATTTTTTCCATTATAGTAATTCCGTCTGCCTTGTCTTTTGGGTGTTGGCCTAGTTTAACTAAGTTGTCGAAAAGCTCTTGATTATTGGTCATGTTGAAGTTTCCTGCAACAATTAAATTCCTGTGTTTCCAATTATTCTGTCTTAAGAACGGGTGAACGCTTTCTATATTGTTTTTTCCGAAAGTTCCATATCTAACATGCCCTAACATTAACTGCCCTAAACAAGGGCTCTTTTCTTTTTCTTCGTCTTTACTTTCTTCTTGAATTCTTTTATTAATTTCAGAAAAGATTTCTTGAATTGGTTGTTTCCCTGCTGACCTTTTTCGATAAATATATTTTTCTCCTGGGCTTGTGTCTAACTTTATGCTTGCATAGCCTGCTCCGTCTTGGCCTCTATTGTGCTGTTTCTCCATCATCAAATACATTTTATTAACGCCATAGCTTTTCGTTCCGTATTTTTTTTGATAAAATTCCAGGGGTTTAAGCAGTCTTATAAGAGCTATTCCACATTCATGCTTAATTTGGTCGCTCATAGATGCTTTTGAGATTGCTGTAAAAATAGGTATTTTATTTATAGGTCTGCAGGGAAATTATTAACTTTTTTTAAGGCTTCTTTTGTGTGCTTTTAAAAAGATTCAGCCTGTTTATAAATTCTTGTTTTTTTAAATTTTCCATTGATAATGTTCCAAATTTTTCTACACAAAAAGAAGCCATTACTGTTCCATACTCCATCGCCGTTTTAAGACTCTCAAAACTTATTTCTTTGCACTCTGAAAGAAAGCCTGCTAGCCCGCCAGCAAACGTGTCTCCTGCTCCAGTTGGGTCTATCACGTCCTTTACTGGAAATGCCGGTAAATTAAAGTGCTGATTCTCTCCAAACAACATTGCTCCGTGTTCTCCTTTTTTAATTATAATGTATTTTAGTCCGAATTTTTGAATTTCTTCAGCAGCATCCAATAGAGACTCCTTGCCTGAAAGTTGTTTGGCTTCCTCGTCGTTAATTACTATTATATTGACCCTTCTTATAACGCTCTTTAAGTCTTCTAGAGCGGTATCCATCCAAAAATTCATAGTGTCTAGAATAATTGCTTTTGGGGCAGTCTTTAACTGATCTAGAACGCTCTTTTGAACCAAGGGGTGTAGATTCCCTAAAACAGCTACATCAGGCGTTTTAAATTCTTCTGAAACTATCGGATTAAATTTCTCCAAAACATTTACTTCTGTGATTATTGTATCTCTTTTGTTCCAATCATTATGATACTTTCCTTTCCAATAAAACGTTTTTCCGTTAGAAATAATTTCAATTGAGGACGTTTCAATGCCTTTTTTGTTTAAAAGGTCTAAATGTCTTTGTTCAAAGTCTCCTCCAACAACAGAGACAACAGAAGAATGTGATGCAAAATGAGAGCAGGCTAGAGCTATATATGTCCCTGAGCCTCCTAAAACCCTTCCCGATGAGCCTTTCGCCGTTTCTATATCGTCATAAGCAACCGTTCCTACAATTAATGTTTTTTTCATATCAGTTATTGTTATTTTCTTCATAGCCTTTGTCTGTTAAAAGCTCTTTCTTTTTTGAAGCTGTTACTGCTAAATAATCACAGCGTTCGTTTTGGGGATGGTTATTGTGTCCTTTAATCCAAATAAATTTGATGGTATGTTTAGGATATATTTTTAAAAATTCGGACCATAAATCTGCATTTTTTTTCTTTTTAAAATTCTTTTTTTCCCAAGCAAAAACCCATTTTTTCTCTACTGCGTCTGAAACATATTTTGAGTCTGTGTAAATTACCACTTTTAGCCTCTCTTTTTTTAATTTTTTTAAAGCTTCTATTACGGCTAGGAGCTCCATCCTGTTATTAGTCGTCATTCTATAGCCTTCTGAAAACTCTTTGAAATATTTGGTTGCATTTTGCTCCATAACTATTCCATAGCCTCCAGGGCCTGGATTTCCTCTTGAAGAGCCGTCTGTATATATGTTTATTGTTTTGCTATCCATTGTTTAAAGCCTTTTCAATTATTTTAGGAAAAAACTTGTGTTCTAGTTTTAAAATTTTCCTTGACAAAGATTCTGAGGATTCTGTTCCTTCAAGGTTGATCGCTTTTTGAAACAGAATTTTTCCTTCATCATAATTTTTGTTAACAAAATGAATTGTGATCCCTGATTTCGTTTCATTGTTTTCTATAACAGCTTTATGGATGTTCATTCCGTACATTCCCTTTCCCCCATAATCCGGCAGCAGTGCTGGATGTATATTTATTATTTTATTAGGGAACTTGTCAATTATTTTTGTCGGTATTTTCCACAAAAATCCGGCGAGAACTATTAGGTCTGGAGTTATTTTTAAAATTTTATCCAGCGTAGAGCTTGTTTTATAAAAACTTTCCTTGTTTATCAGCAGGGTTTTTATGCCATAAGCTTTTGCTTTATTTAAAGCCCTTGCTTTTGAATTGTTACAAATCAATAGGTCAATTGAAAATTGTTTTTTGTCCTCGAAGTGTTTACAAATCTCCTCGAAGTTAGACCCTGATCCTGAAGCAAATAAAATAATTTTTTTTGTGTTCAATTTTAGATGTAACTATGTGGCAAAATAACGTAATTCTAACGCTCTAATCAACTTAAAGGCATATTCTTTTTTTGTAATTTTTTTAAAAAAGAGTTGATATAATGTAAAGTTTTTTATTTTTGTCAGAACTTTAAACCAAAGAATTATGTCAGATATTTCATCTCGTGTAAATGCAATCATTGTTGATAAATTAGGTGTCGACGAAAACGAAGTCGTTGCCAATGCTAGTTTTACAAACGATTTAGGAGCAGACTCTCTTGATACTGTAGAGTTAATAATGGAATTTGAAAGAGAATTCGATATTCAAATCCCTGATGACCAAGCTGAAAAAATAGCTACTGTCGGCCAAGCTATTCAATATATCGAAAGTTCAAAATAAAATTTTTATGAGCCTAAGGCGCGTTGTTGTTACTGGCTTAGGGGCACTAACCCCTATAGGTAATACAGTCCCTGAATATTGGCAAGGATTAATTAATGGGATAAGTGGCGCTGCCCCTATCACCTACTTTGATTCCTCGGAATTTAAAACTCAGTTTGCTTGCGAGCTAAAGGGGTTTAATCCCGAAGATTTTATGGACAGAAAGCTTTCCCGAAAAATGGATCGCTTCGCACAATATGCTATTGTTTCGTCGGACGAAGCAATTAAAGATGCTCAAATAGATTTAGAAAAATCTGATAGAGACAGGATTGGTGTAATTTGGGGGGCCGGAATCGGTGGCTTAGAGACTTTCCAAAATGAAGTTCTCGGGTTTGCTTCAGGAAATGGCACTCCACGATTTAATCCATTTATGATTCCCAAAATGATTCCTGATATAGCTCCTGGAATAATTTCAATTAGAAATGGTTTTAGGGGGCCTAATTTTGCTACTGTTTCTGCTTGTGCATCTTCTGCAAATGCTATAATTGATGGGCTGAACTATATTCGGCTAGGTTATGCTGATATAATTGTTTCTGGCGGCTCTGAAGCTGGGGTTGCAATTTCAGGAATTGGAGGATTTAATGCTCTTCATGCTTTGTCTACAAGAAATGAAGATCCTAAAACAGCCTCGCGCCCATTTGATAAGGACAGAGATGGGTTTGTTTTAGGTGAAGGAGGGGGATGTCTTATATTAGAAGATTATGATCATGCTATAAAAAGAGGGGCAAAAATATATGCGGAACTCATTGGTGGCGGACTCTCTGCTGATGCCTACCACATGACTGCTCCGCATCCTGAAGGAATTGGCGCGATAAAAGTAATGCAAAACTGTATTAAAGATGCTAAGATTAGCCAATATGCAGTAGATGTTATAAATATGCACGGAACCTCAACACAATTAGGAGACGTTGCGGAAGCCAAAGCTTTGTATGACGTTTTTGGAGAACATTTATATTCAATGAATATTAACTCTACTAAATCCATGACCGGCCATCTTCTTGGCGCTGCTGGGGCTATTGAGGCTATTGCTTCTATTCTTTCCATTACAGAAGGTGTGGTGCCTCCAACAATAAATCATCAAACAAAAGACGAGCAAATCGATGATAAAATTAATTTTACATTTAATTCTGCACAAAAAAGAAAGGTCAATGTTGCTATGAGTAATACTTTTGGCTTTGGGGGGCATAATGCATGCGTTCTTTTCAAAAAATTTGAAGGATAGCTGCGCTATTCTTCTCCTGTCTAAATTTTACAAATTGTATCTTTGAGCGTGTCTAATCATGTCCTCTTGCATAGCGAAACGGATGATCTGGGTGAAATCATTGCCATTCATTGCCCTTTAGAGCCTTTTGATCTCGCGTTTAAAATTAATGCCTTGTTAGGTTTCCAATTGACCCGTGCAGACCATGACATAAGTTTTAAACAAACAGAAGAAAAATACATGGTTTATTCTACTCCTTCTAGCTCCGATGGCCCTTTAGTTTTTCTTTACTCTAATTCATATATAAAGTCTAGCCTGAATAAAAGCTCTCGTTTGTTGTTTGATCAAGAAAGCACAGAACACTTTTTAATGCCCGAGTTTAGTAGTGCAGACTATATAATTAAATATGTTGATGAAAAAAACACTCTTGAGTCTTTTATTAAATCTCTATCTTTGCTTAAAGAAATCTCTTCCTGTTATAAATTGGAGGAATCAAAAATAAAATCTAAACACAATTTAATTCTTTGATCTATGAAGCTGAATAAAACTAAAATTGTTGCTACTATAGGTCCAGCCTCAAATTCCAGGGCCATGCTTAAAAAATTGATGGTAGCTGGTGTTGATGTTTTTCGTGTTAACTTTTCACATGCCTCTTATAAAGAAATTAAAGCCTGTGTTGATCATGTTCGTAGTCTTAGCGAAAGTCTCAATATCCATGCTTCTATATTGGGAGACCTCCAGGGCCCCAAGATAAGGCTAGGGCTTATAAAAAATGGCTGCGTTGTCAAAAAAGGAGATCTTATTAAAATTTCTACTGATGAAAAGACAGAAGGAGATGAGGGCTGTGTGTCAATAAATTATTCTAGGTTTCCTTTGGATGTTAATCCAGCTGAAAAAATTCTTGTAAACGATGGCAAGCTGATTTTTCAAGTTATAAAATCAAACAAAATAGATTTAGTGGAGGCCAAGGTTTTACAAGGGGGGGCTTTAGAGTCTAAAAAGGGTGTTAATCTCCCTAACACGTCCATTTCAATGCCTGCTTTGACAAAAAAAGACAGACAAGATTTGCTGTTTGCAATTAAAAATGGTTTTGATTGGATTGCTCTTTCTTTTGTTAGGTCTAAAAAAGATATTCTCCTTTTAAAAAAGCTAATTGAAAAAGAGTCTGATTCTAAAATCCCTATAATTGCCAAAATTGAAAAGCCTGAGGCAATTCATAATATAGATGAAATTCTAAAAAAGGCTGATGGAATTATGGTTGCTAGAGGAGATCTTGGTCTTGAAATTCCTTCTCATGAGGTCCCGTTAAACCAAAAACTATTGGTTATAAAGGCTAAAAAGGCTAGAAAGCCTGTTATAATTGCAACACAAATGATGGAATCTATGATAGATAGCCTTACTCCTTCAAGAGCCGAAGTTAATGATGTAGCAAATTCTGTAATGGATGGGGCTGATGCAATGATGCTCTCAGCAGAAACTTCTGTTGGGCAATTTTCTGTTGAAGTGGTTAAAACAATGGAAAAAATCATAAATCGCGTTGAAAGCTCTCCTTTAATAAAAACGCCTCATGATTTGCCAAAAATAACCTCCAAAAGACTCTTAACAAAGACTGTTTGTTTCCACGCGTGTAATATCGCAAACGAAATTAATGCCTCTGCAATATGCACCCTTACCAACAGCGGATATACCGCTTGGCAAATTTCTTCATGGAGGCCTAATGCAATGGTTCTTGTTTTTACTTCAAACAAAAGAATTCTTGCTCAGCTAAACCTGCTTTGGGGGGTAAAATGTATGTTTTATGACAATTTTGTTAGCACAGATGACACTATTGAAGAAGTAAATAAAATCGCAAAGGAAAATGGCTTTATCAAAAAGAATGATTTTGTCATTAATTTGTCTGCAATGCCTATTATAAAAAGGGGCGAAGTAAATACTCTGAGGGTTTCTAAAATATAAAGCAAGTTGCTTTTCCTTATTTTTGTTAAATGGATACAACGCGTCAAAAGAAAATAGCCGGTATTTTACAAAAAGACCTTGCTGTTATTCTACTAAAACTGCTGAAAAATTCTGGGAGAAACAATGTTCTTTCTTCTGTGACAAAAGTTAAAATATCCCCTGACCTTTCCATTGCAAAAATATATGTTAGTGTTTTTCCTGTTTTACAAGCTGACCCCGTGCTTAAACTTCTTGTTCATAAAAAAAATTCTGTTCGAAACTCCCTTGGGAAATTAATTAAAAACCAAGTCCGTCGAATTCCAGATCTTGCTTTTTATATTGACGATTCCCTTGAACATATTGATAAAGTGGAAGACGCTTTAAAGGGCGTCGAGGATCCTATTAAGAATTCTCTTCTGCTTAATAAAAGAAAATCTATCTAAGGTGGGGGTTTCTAATTTTATAGCCCGCAGATATTATCGTTTTAAAAGCAAGTGGAATATTGTCAATATAATTAGTCGCTCTGCATCTTTTGTTTTGGTGGTCGCTGTCTGTGCTTTTTTTGTTGTTCTGTCTGTTTTTTCTGGCTTAAAAATTTTTGGCGCTAATTATTCTAAAGCTTTTGATCCTGATATCAAGATTTCCTCTAAGACTTCTAAACATTTTGACTTTTCAGCCTCTTTGTCTGAACAATTAAAAAATGTTCCTAATGTTGTTGTTTTTTCAAAGCTTATTGAAGACAAGGTGCTTGTTAAAAACCTGGAAAATAGCGAATTTGCATCTTTAAACGGAGTAAGCGAACAATATAATTCTGTTTTTGACATTGAAAAAATTATTACTGTTGGCCGATGGATAAGCTCTGTCCCCGACAGCAATGAGGCTGTTGTAAGCCATGCTTTGGCCGACAGGCTTAGTCTTGGGCTATACAATTACGGGGGCGGGTTGACTATTTTAATCCCTTCAACAAAACAAGGCAATAATATTTTACAAAAACCTTTTTATTCTTCCTTTTATATGGTTTCAGGAGTGTTTGGGTCTAGTGAAGCTGCTGATCAAAAAAATATTTTTGTTCCATTTGCCTCTGCGCAAAAGCTTCTCAGGATTGACGATGGAAAGATTTCCGCTGTTGCTATTAAAGTGGCTAATCCCAGCGATAGTAAAAACACAATTAAGCAACTCCAAAAAATTTTTGGTGACAACTTTTATGTTAAGTCTCGAGAAGAGCTAAATGAGACATATTATAAAATGTTAAATGCGGAAGGCCTGATTTTGAACCTTGTCCTAGGGCTTATTTTAATTGTAGCAATGTTTAATACTGTTGGAGCAGTGATTATTTTAATAATAGAAAAACAAAAAGATATTAAAACTTTATATAAAATTGGCGCAAATAAAACTCAAGTGTCTAGTGTGTTTTTTAAACATGGTCTTTATTTGTCTTTTTCTGGGGGGGCTCTTGGACTTCTTTTGGGTTGTCTAATTGTTTTTGTTCAAGAGCAATTTGGAATCATCTTTCTTTCTGGAACCTCAATCCCCTATCCTGTAGTCTTTGATATTAGTAACTTTGGAATTGTAATTGGCTGGATGCTCGTAGTTGGAATAGGTGGCGCTCTTTTGTCCTTGCTTGCTTTAAAAAAAGTTAAACTGTAGCTTCCAGTATTTCTGTTCTCTCTTCAAGCTCATTAAAAACGCTCATTACTTCAGGGATTGTTTCTCCTGTAACCAATCTTGTTCTATATGGCTTAAAGTTTGTTAGCCCTTTGAAATAGTTTGAATAATGCCTTCTTGTCTCTAGAAGGCCCAGCCTTTCGCCTTTCCATTTTATAGACATTTCTAAGTGCCTTTTAGCTATTGCTATTCGTTCTTGTAACGGCGGCCCTTCGGATAAATTGCCCGATTCTAAATATTCTTTTACTTGCTTAAAAAACCAAGGATTTCCTATGCTAGCCCTTCCGATCATTGCTCCGTCTAGCCCATATTTGTCTCGCATTATTCTAGCTTTTTCAGGAGAATCAACATCTCCATTGCCAAAAATAGGGATAATCATTCTTGGATTATTTTTTACTCTAGAAATTAGCGTCCAATCTGCTTTGCCTTTATACATTTGTGCTCTCGTTCTCCCGTGAATTGATATTGCTTTTGCTCCAACATCTTGTAGTTTTTCCGCCACCTCAACTATTTTAATACTTTTTTCGTCCCAGCCTAACCTTGTTTTTATTGTAATTGGAAGCTTTGTTCTTTTAACCATTTCTGAAGTCAGCTTTACCATTAAATCAATATCTTTTAAAATCCCTGCGCCCGCCCCTTTAGAAACCACTTTTTTTACTGGACATCCAAAGTTAATATCTATAATGTCTGGATTGGTTTTTTCTACTATATCAACGGCCTTAAGCATTGAGTCTAGATTTGCTCCAAAAATTTGAATTCCTACTGGCCTTTCTTTTTCGTATATATCTAATTTTATAACGCTCTTGTGTGCGCTTCTAATTAGCCCCTCGCTTGAAATAAACTCCGTATATACAACGTCTGCCCCTTGTTCTTTGCACAAAGCCCTAAAGGGAGGGTCGCTGACGTCTTCCATTGGAGCCAACAAAAGCGGAAAATCATTTAATTCGATGTTGCCTATTTTTACCAAGCTTCTTTTTCAAATTTATAGCAAAAGTAAAATATTAATTGAACTATATTTGTCCATCTTATTAAACAATGAATGAGCGCAATTAGAAACTTCTGTATTATTGCCCATATTGACCATGGGAAAAGCACTCTTGCGGATAGGCTTCTTGATTTTACAGGTGCCGTTTCGCCTAGAGACAAGCAAGATCAGCTCCTAGACAATATGGACTTAGAGAGGGAGAGAGGAATTACCATCAAGTCTCATGCTATTCAAATGAATTACACAAAAGGAGAAACAAAATATGTTTTAAACCTAATTGACACTCCTGGTCATGTAGACTTTTCATATGAAGTTTCTCGTTCAATTGCCGCATGTGAAGGAGCTTTGCTTGTTGTTGATGCTGCTCAAAGTATCCAGGCTCAAACCATCTCAAATCTTTATCTCGCTCTAGAAAATGACTTAGAAATTATTCCTGTTTTAAACAAAGTGGACCTTCCTTCGGCTAATCCTGAAGAAGTTAGCGATGACATTGTTGATCTGCTTGGCTGTAAAAAAAGCGAAATTATTCATGCTTCTGCAAAAACCGGCCAAGGAATTGAAGAAATTCTTGATGCAATAATTTCTGTTGTTCCTGGCCCGTCGGCAGATGCTGCTGCCCCGTTAAGGGCTTTAATTTTTGATTCTGTATATAATCCTTTTAGAGGGGTGGAAACCTACTTTAGAGTTTTTGATGGCCAAATTAAAAAGGGGCAGTCTATTAAATTTCTTGCAACTCAAAAAGAGTACAATGCAGATGAGGTTGGAACACTAAACCTCACTCAAACTCCTAAAAAATATATTGAAGCTGGAGATGTCGGGTATTTGATTACTGGAATTAAAAATGCTAAAGAAGTAAAGGTTGGAGACACTATCGTAGAGGCAAATTCTAATTTAAAAGAAGGTATTTCAGGCTTTGAAGATGTAAAGCCTATGGTTTTTGCCGGCATTTATCCTGTAGACACTGAGGAATATGAAGATTTGCGCTCTTCCATGGAAAAGCTTCAGCTAAACGACGCGTCTCTTGTTTTTATTCCTGAGAGCTCATCTGCCCTTGGCTTTGGTTTCAGGTGTGGCTTTTTAGGGATGCTACATTTAGAAATAATCCAAGAAAGGTTAGAGAGAGAGTTTAATATGTCTGTTATTACTACCGTTCCTAACGTTTCTTATAGCGCCTATACCAGGAAGGATCCTGACTCTGGTATTCTGGTTAATAATCCGTCAGACTTGCCAGACCCTAGTAGTTTAGATCGCGTTGAAGAGCCTTACATAAAGGCTACTGTAATTACTAAGTCTGATTATGTTGGTAACGTAATGGGTTTGTGTATTGAAAAAAGAGGCCAAATAATAAATCAGACCTACTTGACAACTCAAAGGGTAGAGTTGATTTTTGATATGCCTCTTGCTGAAATAGTTTTTGACTTTTATGATCGTCTTAAAACAGTTTCCAAGGGTTATGCTTCTTTTGATTATTCTCCAATTGGTATGCGTCCTTCAAAACTTGTTAAGGTAGACCTTCTTTTAAATGGAAATTCCGTAGACGCTCTTTCCTCTTTAATTCATTTTGACAACGCGTATACAATCGGAAAAAAAATGTGTGAAAAACTTCGAACTTTAATTCCTAGACAACAGTTCGATATTCCTATACAGGCTGCCATTGGATCCAAAATCATTTCTAGAGAAACAATTAAGGCGCTAAGAAAAGATGTCACGGCCAAATGTTATGGGGGGGACATTACCAGGAAGCGTAAATTACTTGAAAAACAAAAAAAGGGAAAAAAGAAAATGCGTCAAATAGGAAGTGTTGAAATTCCTCAAGAGGCTTTTATGGCGGTTTTAAAGCTTAACGATTAAACTTTCTTTGGTATTATTAAGCCATTATGTGAGGATGGAAATAAGATTAAATGCGACTAAGCATAATTAGGTCCTGCTTCGAAAAGTTTTTCTGTTTTTGATTGTACTATAAATTGAGTTAAATTTAAGATTATGAAAAAAACAATCTTGCTGCTGCTGTTTATTCCTTTCGTTTCTCTGTTAAATGCTCAAAGGCCAAGCGCAAAACAAATCGCAATCCCATATCTTCAATACCCCAGCTCTCCTCTAAATGCAAATATTGAAACGTATTTCTCTAAAATTATCAATAAGTCTACTGCTGTTTATGCTGCAAATTCAAAACTAATGCTGGAAGGCTATCAAGAGGTGGATTATTTAGATAGTGCTGATTTAGAAATTAAATTCATAATAAATGCTGTTTCGTTTTCTAGTTATATTAAGAAAGAAGCGTTTAACAAAAAAATAAACGACAGCACCTACGTTAAGGCGGTGGGAGGAAGATATGTGGTTGAGGCAAGAATGAATTACAGTGAGTTTGTTAATGATATAAAGAACGGCTCCGCATTAGTGTCTAATGAGGGTGTCATAAAATTTAGCGCCTTTAATTCTGGTTTAATTAAAAACTATAACGAGGCAGTAAAACTTCATAACAATAATCGCGACAGACACGCTTTTAATTTATATGGAAATATGATTTATTTCTCCATAAATAAATTTAATAACGAGCTTAATAGCACGTACGGCTTCCCGTTGCGCACCTACTATATGGCTTTTGTTAGGGGCAAAGGCAGAAAATTTAATTATTCTGATTTGAACAAGGCATATAACGACTTTAAAAGTGTTTCGGAAAATATATCTAAGGCTTTTAGAAAATATGGTCATTCTAGATATGGTGATTTTAGACCTGATGACGAACAAAACAATTTCTTAAAGCTTGATGGTTGCATTAAAATATGGGAAAACGCAATTCAAGAATACGTTCCTAATAAAAGAAAGACAAGAATAGGGGACAAAATTATTGATTATCTATATTTAAATCTGGCCGCTGCCCATTTAATGAACGCTTACTCTAAGAATAATTGGGATGATGTTTATGAAAATTTGTCAAAAGTTAAATTAAATAAAAGCGAAATCAATAAAGCAAATAGTTTTGAATCTAAAGTAATAGATATTCAAAAAAGGATCAATGCTTTTAAGCGTAGGGGCTAGTACGATTTTAAACAAATGAAAAAACTTGTTAACCTATTTAGGAAAACATTTGTTTTTTTACCCTTAATATATGTGGGGTTTTCACTAATTGGAGAAGGCAATAATTCTTTTCAATTAGAAATAATATATGGATTACCATTCATCTTATTTGGAATATATTTTATTAAAGAAAAAAACTCCTCTCTTATTTTACTTGCATCTCTATATTTTATTCATATTATATACGATTACTTCAATGAGGGCTTAACTAATAATATTGGTGTTACATATCTTTATAGAGAAATTTGTTTAGTATATGATTTTTTAGTTGGAGTTTTTTTGCTCTATTACACTTTTTACTTTAAAAACCCTAAACCATAGGCGTCTCTTCTTCTTTTAATTCAGCAATTCTTATATTTAGATTGTGAAAAAACTTGAACGCAGCCTTTCTTTGCCATATGTAATTGCTATCAGTATTGGCGGAATGTTGGGAAGTGGGATTTTTGTGCTTCCTGGGTTTGCTGCAGGCTTAACAGGTTCTTCTGTTTGGCTAGCTTACCTTCTTGGTGCTATTTGTGTCCTGCCTGCTGCTCTTTCCAAGTCAGAATTGGCCACCGCAATGCCTTCTTCCGGCGGAACTTATGTTTATATAGAGAGGGCTTTTGGGCCCTTATTTGGAACTATTTCTGGAATTGGACTCTGGCTTTCTTTATTATTAAAAAGTTCGTTTGCTTTAATTGGGCTTGGAGCTTATTTAGCCGTATTGATTAATATAAATGACGGGCTAACTCCTTATGTTGCGCTGGGTTTTCTTTCTGTTATTTTGCTCTTAAATATTTACGGTGTTAAAAAGGTTGGAAAAGTTCAGCTTTATATAGTAAGCATTAGCCTGGCCTCTCTTGCTGCGCTTTTTTTTATTGGCTTTCCAAAAGTTAATCCTGATTATTTAGACCCTTTTAGGTCTGATGGCAATATAGGTTTGCTTTCTGCTGTTGCTTTTGTGTATATTTCTTATTCGGGCGTTATAAAGGTGGCTGCAATTGCTGGTGAAATAAAAAATCCTGATAAAAACCTTCCTTTGGCTATGATTCTTTCTCTTCTTTCGATAGCCGCTATTTATGTTTTCACGTCTTTTATTTTGGCAGGAACTGTTGCTCCTGATTCTTTGTCTATTGACATAAGACCTGTTTATACTGCTGCTAAAAACGTGGGGGGCGAGTATTTTGGTTATTTTGCTGCTGTAATTGGCGTTTTGACCCTTATGTCAGGGGCTAACTCTGGCGTTTTGGCATCTTCTCGTTTTCCTTTTGCAATGGCAAGAGATTTTTTGATGCCTAAGCTGTTTTCTAATATTCATTCTAAGTACCTAACGCCTGTTTTTTCCATTCTTTTTACGGGGTTATTAATGGCGCTTGTCATTCTTTTTCTAGACGTAGTGAAAATTGCAAAACTCGCTAGCGCCTTTATGGTTATGATGTTTGTTTCTGTCAATTTTTGTGTTATTATATTAAGGGAAACTTCTGCTCAGTGGTATAAGCCCACATATATGTCTCCTTTTTATCCATTATTGCAGGTTTTTGGAATTGTAAGCGGCTTTTTTCTGTTGCTGCTTTTAGGTTTAATGCCCTTATTGTCTATTCTAATAATTTCTGTGATTGGCGCTGTAATATACTTGTTAATAGGAAAGCGCGCTACACGAACTGGTGTTTTAACAAATTATGGGCACAAGCCTGCTTTGTTTTTGTTTTACAAAAAAGAAGCACGAGCTCAAGAAGAGGTGGAGGCGGAGAGTCCTTCTAACTTAGACGGAAAGCTTGCTTCTGATGCCGGCACTATTGTTCCCCTTTTGGGCAACGAAAATTCTGCCGAGATGCTTGTAGAAATTGCTTGTGCAATTAATCTGAGAAGTTCTGTTCAGGCGGTAAACATAACCGAAGTGCCTAATCAAACTTTTTTAGAAGCCTTAAATAAAGACACCCCTCAAATTCTTTCTATCGAAAGACGTCTGAAAAGGTTGTCTAAGAGACAGGAGCTGAGCATAGACTTTGAGTCTGTAGTAACGCACGAGCTTTCTAATACCGTGGCGGACTTAAGCGGACAAACAAACTGTGACTGGCTTGTGATGGGCTGGGACGGAAGAGCACATAGCGGCCTTCTTGTGCGAAATCCTATAGGCTGGCTTCTTGCTCATGTTAATTCGAATTTTGCTTTGTTTAAAGACAATGGTATTAAAAACATTGGAAAGGTTTTAGTTGCTCTACGGCCAGGGAGGAAAGACAAAAATTTTCTTGCTGTTGCAGAAAGGGTTTGTCGTTTTTATGGAGCTTCTTTGACTTTGCTCCATATCGTAACGCCTTCTTTTTCTAAGGGCGCTGCCAAAAAAATGGAAGAAAAGTCTACGCAACTCTTGTCGAGTTTAAAAATAAAAGCGGATTTAAAGGTCGTCCAAAGTGAAGATCCTTTGGCTTCGATCTCTGAGCTTTCTTCTGAATTTGATTTGTTAGTTTTAGGGGCTCCTGAACAGGACAGTTGGATTAATGTGCTTTTGGGTTCTGGAAGAGACAAGTTTACCGAAAGTGCTGCTTGTTCTGTCTTAAGGATAACAATGAAAAATTAATTATTATATAAATGAAAATACATCCTATTGAGGCCGGAAATTTTAAGCTAGATGGTGGTGCTATGTTTGGTGTTGTTCCAAAGTCTTTGTGGGAAAAAACAAATCCTGCTGATGCCAACAACATGATTGACATGGCGACTCGATGTTTACTTGTAGAAAATGGCGACAGGCTGATTCTTGTTGATGCTGGAATGGGAAGCAAGCAGTCAGATAAGTTCTTTAGTTATTACTATCGATGGGGAGAGCAGGAGCTTGTTTCTTCAATAAAAAGAGCAGGATTTTCTTGTGACGATATAACTGATGTGTTTTTTACCCACCTTCATTTTGATCATTGTGGCGGCGGAACAACAAGAGACAAAAGCGGGTCTTTTTTCAGGCCTTTGTTTAAAAGAGCTAAGTATTGGAGCAATAAAAATCATTGGCTTTGGGCCAAAGCCCCTAATGCTAGGGAAAGAGCCTCTTTTTTAAATGAAAACCTTTCTCCAATTGAGTCCTCTGGAGCCTTGTCTTATGTCTCTCAACACAGCAAAGGGTTTGAATATAAAAAAGAATTGGGGTTTGATGTTTTGTTTGTTGATGGCCACACAGAAAAACAAATGATTCCTAAAATTTCCTATCAAAACAAATCTCTTGTCTTTGCGGCAGACCTTGTTCCTACATTGGGTCATGTTCCTGTTCCTTACATAATGGGCTACGACATTCGTCCTCTTGTTTCTATGAGCGAAAAGGATCTTTTTCTTAAAGAGGCTGTTGAAAAAAATTATCACTTGTTTTTAGAGCATGACGCCCACAATGAAATAATTACTTTAAAAAACACCGAAAAAGGTGTTAGAGTAGATAAAATTTTTACTTTTAACGAACTTTTTAATTAATTTATATGAGATCTTTTTTTTGTTTTCTGTTCTGTTTCCCTTTAGTTGTTTTTTCTCAAAGTAGCTGGCAACAACACGTTGAATACTATATGGATATTAAAATGGATGTTTCTGATTTCACTTTTAAAGGCGATCAAAAGCTTATTTATACTAATAATTCGCCCGACACAATAAGAAAAGTTTATTACCATTTGTTTTTTAATGCTTTTCGGCCAGGCAGCCAAATGGATGTTCGTTCAAGAACAATTGAAGACCCTGACAGGAGGGTTGGCGATAGAATTTTTAATCTTGAAGAAAAAGATTATGGTTCATTGGGCGTTGTCTCTTTAAAGCAAAACGGCAAAAACATTTTCTTTAAACAAAACGAAACGGTGTTGTTGGCTCGGCTAAAAACACCTCTTCTGCCTGGAGAAAAGACGGAGCTTAAGATGGTTTTTGAAGGTCAGGTTCCTTTACAAATTCGCCGATCGGGAAAAATGAATAAAGAGGGGGTTCATCTAACAATGACGCAGTGGTTTCCAAAGCTGTCTGAATACGATTTTGAAGGCTGGCACCCAAACCCATATATTGGAAGAGAGTTTCATGGTGTTTGGGGCAACTATGCTGTTAATATTACTATTGATAAAAACTATGTTATTGGAGGAACAGGAACTCTTCTAAACGCAGACGAAATAGGCCATGGTTATTCTGAAGACCCTAAAAACAAAAAAGGCAAAACTTTAACTTGGAGGTTTTTGGCTAAAAATGTTCATGATTTTGCGTGGGCTGCTGACCCCAACTATATTCATGACAAAAAAACTTCTGATTCTGGGGTTGATCTTCATTTCTTTTATAAGCCCACCGCTAATGTTGGGAATTGGAAAAAACTTCAAGACGACACTTTAGGCTTGCTGGATTATTTTGAAAAAAACATTGGTCCTTACCCCTGGAGTCAATATTCGGTTATTCAGGGAGGTGACGGGGGGATGGAGTATGCTATGTGCACAATGGTAACGGGAGAAAGGGCTTACCCCAGCCTGTTTGGCGTAACGGCTCATGAAATGGCTCATGCTTGGTTTCAACATATTCTGGCGAACAACGAGGCTAAGCATCCTTGGATGGACGAAGGTTTTACAGAGTATATTACATCGCTTGCCGAAGAAGCTGTTCAGAATAGTGCTTCGGAATTTCCACACAAAAGCAGCTATGATAGGTATTATGCCCTAAGTCGATTTCAAGCACAAAATTCGGAACTTGATTTAGAGCAGCCTCAAACGGTTCACTCAGACAGATGGAATTGGAATTTTGCTTACGGCGCCTCTTCTTATAGCAAGGGGTCTGTTTTTCTTTCTCAGCTTGGATATATTATTGGAAGAAAAAGCTTGGCTAAAACCATTAAAAGATATTATGATGAGTTTAAATTTAAGCACCCCACGCCAAATGATTTTAAAAGAGTTGCTGAAAAGGTTTCTGATTTAGAACTTGAGTGGTATTTAAATGACTGGACAAGAACTACAAATAAAATTGATTATGACATTTCTTTGTATGACCCGGCGGCTCGATCTATTACAATAGAAAGAAAAGCTAGTATTCCTATGCCTCTTGAAATCGAGGTGTCTTTTGTCGACGGCTCCAACGCTTTATATTATATCCCTATAGATTTAATGCAGGGGATTAAGCCGTTTGACAATGATGTTGTTGTGTTAAATCCTTGGGCTTGGGTTGCTCCAGAATATAGCTTTTTAGTTGAAGGAGATAAAAAAATTGTAAAAATTGAGATCGACCCTTCAAAAAGGCTTGCAGATGTAGACCAAAAAAGAAATATCCTCGAGTTTACAGAATGATCCGGTCCTTAAAAAACAAAAAAAAAATTGAAACCATCTTTGAAAAAGGGTTTACAATAAAAGAAAAGGGCCTTTTGTTAAAAGCGTATAATTTTAAAGATGGTGAAATAAAATTTGGGGTTAGTGTGTCTAAAAAACTTTTCCCCTCCGCTGTTAAAAGGAATTTGATTAAAAGAAGGCTTAGAGAACAAATTAAGTCTTCGGGGCTATTAGACTGCTTTTCAAGGGGGTTTTCTTTTTTTGTTGTTTATGGTGCAAAAGCTGTTCTCTCCTCAAAAGAAATTAAATCTGGGCTTGAGGGTTTGGTTAAAAAAATCTAATACATTCTTAATTTTTATACATGGCTACATGTGGTATTCCGTCTTCTAAATACTCCTTTCCTTTTGGCATAAATCCGTGTTTTTTATAAAGGCTGGATAGGTGGGCTTGGGCTGATATTTTTATTTTTTTGTTTGGCCATTTTTCTTTCATTATTCTTAAGGTTTCTTTTATTAGTTGGGTCCCTATCCCTTTTCCTCTAAGTTTTTTGTCCACCAGCGCTCTCCCAAAAGAGGTCTCTTTAAAAAAATCTCCTTCATTGAAAGCTCTAGAATACGCTATGATTTTGTTTTGTTTTTTTCCAAAAACATGAATCGCTTTTTGGTCATTGTTGTCTATGTCTTGGTATACACAATTTTGTTCTACAACAAAAACCTTAGATCTAATTATAAAAATTTCTTCTATCTCTTCTTTTGTTAATTTTTCCCAGGACTTATTATTCCACTGAACTTCTTTCAACTTTTATTTTGGTATTTTGTTAATTCTGGTCAAGTGCCTTCCTCCTTCAAATTCTGTGTTTATAAATATCTCTACCATTTCTATAGCTGTCTTTAAAGAAACAAACCTAGAGGGGATGCTTAATATATTTGCATTATTATGTGTTCTTGCTAATTCAGCTATTTCTTTGTTCCAACAAAGAGCAGATCTTATTTTTTGATGTTTGTTTGCTGTCATGTTTGCTCCGTTTCCGCTTCCACAAATGATGATTCCTATCTCACTTTCTTCTTTTTCGATCTGAGCAGCAACAGGATGAATGTGGTCCGGATAATCTACGCTGTCTTTTTCGTTTGTCCCATTATTTATTACATTAATTTTTTTTGTTTGTAAATATTTTACTATTTCTTTTTTATATTCCGTTCCCGCGTGGTCATTGCCTATAGAAATTTTCATTTTGTTAATTTTTTGTTTATTAATTGTTTATTTTTTTTAATAATTAAGGGTATTTGCGGTATTATTGAATTTATTTTTCTTTTATCATTTTTTATTAGCCCTATAATAACAATATCAACCCTATTATTAACAGTTTTTTTTCTTTTATTTATTAACTTTTTATTTATTAACAGATAATTAATAACTCTTTATTTTATTGATTGTAAGTCTTTTGTGTCTTTCTTTTTATTTAAAACATGTTAATTTAATTTTTTAAAATAGCAAATCCTATTTCTTGTTCTATATATTAACAAGCTATTATAATCTCTTAAATTTAATTTAAAAATATAATTAATATTTGTTCTTTGTTAATTATAAAACAATACAATATTCTCATAAATAGAATTATCTTCGTAAATAAATAAAATGAAAAGGAAGCAATCAAAAACAACGACGAATCACATACTTTCTTTTTTTATATTTTCTCCAAAAAAAAAATTTAATTATAGACAGATTTTATCAAAGCTACCGTATGAGATTAGTAAAAACAAAATTAAAGAGATATTGTTTTTATTAGAAAAAGAAAAAAAAATTCAGCAGCTAAATCCAGGAAGCTATAGGTTATTAAAAAAAACGAATATTTTAATAGGGACAGTTGATAAAACAAACAAAGGGTCGGGATATATAATTCAAAAAAACATAGAAAAAGACGTTTATGTTTCGGAAAAACATATGTTAAATTCTTTTGATGGGGATATAGTAGAGTTTGAAATGATTTCAGTTAGAGAAGCCAAAATTATAAATATAAAAGAAAGAAGAAAAAGCAGATTTGTAGGAATAATTAGAAAAAAAGAAAAAAAGGTTTTTGTTTATACAACCGGCAAAAAAGATAAAGTAGAATTTTATATTACAAACAAAACCAGAGCCGAAGAGAATGAAATTGTAGTAGTAGAATTTAAAAAATGGGAGAATGAATATCCTGAAGCAGAAATTATAAAAAGAATAGGGAAACAAGGAGAGGTAGATAACGAAATTCATGCCATTTTAGAAGAATATAGCTTACCGTATAAATTTTCTAAAGAAAACATAAAAGAAGCAGAAGAATTATCAAGGCTTCAGTCAAAAGAAGAGTATAAAAAAAGAAAAGATTTAAGGAATATAACAACACTAACTATTGATCCTGAAGATGCAAAAGATTTTGATGACGCGATTTCTGTTGAAGAGAAAGAAAAAGAAACAAACATAGGGATTCATATTGCAGACGTTTCACATTTCTTAAAAAAAGGAACAGACCTAGACAAGGAAGCATACCTAAGAGGGACATCGGTATACTTAGTAGACAGGGTAGTTCCAATGCTGCCAGAATCATTATCTAACAACCTTTGTTCTTTAAGGCCTAATGAGGAAAAGCTAACCTTTTCAATAATTTTTTCTTTTAATAAAAAAGGAGACGTAGTAAAGTATTGGGTCGGAAAAACTATAATAAAATCAAACCACAGGTTTAGTTATAAGGAAGCCCAATATGTAATAAAAAACAACGAGAGAATCATTCCAAAAGAAATTTCTTTAACCAACAAAGAGTATAAGATTGACAGCAAACTAACAGAGGGAATTGTGTTGTTAAATAAGATTTCTAAAAAACTTAGAAAAGAAAGAATATTAAAAGGATCGATATTATTTAACAAAAAAGAAGTAGGCTTTGTTTTAAACAAAGAAAAAGAGCCGATAAACACCAAAATTAAGGAGGCAAAAGAATCGAATAAGCTAGTAGAGGAATATATGTTATTGGCAAACAAAAAGGTGGCAGAGATTTTCGAGAAACAAAAAAACAAAAAAAACGTTTATAGAATACACGATCTCCCTAACGAGGAAAAACTAATAGCCCTTGAAAGAATAATTAAAAAGCTGGGATATAATTATATGTTTGACAACAAAAAAAACATACACAAAAACATTAATAATCTTTTAGAAGAAACTAACGACGCACCAGAAAAAAACCTTATAAACACTCTTGTTATCAGAAGCATGAGTAAAGCAAAATATAGCACAATAAACATTGGACACTTTGGGCTTTCTTTTGAAAAATACACACACTTTACCTCTCCAATAAGGAGGTATCCAGACATAATTGTTCATAGAAACCTTCAAAAAGGGCTTACAAACGCTTCATCTCATAATGAGAAGACGCTAGAAGAAGAGTGTTTTTATCTTTCAGAAAGAGAAGATTTGGCAACAAAAGCAGAAAGGAGTTCAATAAAGTTTATGCAGGTTAAATTTATGTCTTCTAAATTAAACAAACGGTTTGTTGGAACGATTTCTGGAATTATGGAAAGGGGGATTTTTGTTGAAATTAAAGAAAATAAATGCGAAGGATTTATTAAAACAAAAGACATTCCGAATGATTATTTTATTTTTAAAGAAAAAGATTATTTAATGTTTGGAAGACACACAAAAGAAGAATACCGCCTAGGAGATGAGGTTTTAGTGAAGGTAAAAGGGGTGGACGAACAGAAAAAAAGAATAGATTTTTTATTGGAAGAAAAACTCTAAATTTATAATTAGAAAAAACCATGATTGATTTTATTCCAGCGATTCCTATTGGCATTGTTCTTTCCTTTACTATAGGTCCTGTTTTTTTTACGGTTATAGAAACCAGCATTAGCAAAGGGGTTAAGGCGGCAATTTTTCTTGATATTGGCGTTGTGATATCAGACTTAGTCTTTTTTGTGATTGCTTTTTTTGGAACAAGCAGTCTCTTAAGTTCGATTGAAGAAAACACAAGCTCTTGGTATTTTTTAGGCGGAGTTTTGCTTGCTACGTATGGCGGAGTTAGTTTGATAAAAATTTTACAGGAAAAAAACAAAACAGAAAACAAAGAAGGGGCTAACCTTGACGATACTCCTAGTTTTTTAAAATTAGCCACAAAAGGGTTTCTTTTAAACATTATAAACGTTGTAGTCTTGTTTTATTGGGTTGGAATAATCCTTTATTTTGGACCTCAACTAGAGATGGAAAAACACAAAATAGCTCTCTTTTTTGTAGTGATTGTTACAACATACTTTAGTGTTGATTTAGGCAAAATTTATTTAGCCCAACAACTTAAAACGAGACTTACAGACGTGGTTATTAAAACTATAAAAATTATTGTTAATCTTTTCATTGTAATATGTGGGGCCTTTCTTGTTTTTAAAGGGATTGCATAAGCTATGGTTAGAGACGGCGGAGACGGCATAATCAAAAACCCCTATAATAGACTCCTATAAAGACGTTATCTTTAACCACCCATATGATCCAAGCTGAACCAGCCCAACGCCCAACGCATAAGCCGCTAAAAACTTAAGAAAACCTGATTTACTGAGGTCTTTTAGGTGTTTTTCAGAGCCTTTAAAATCAAAAGAAGAAACACATTTAAGGAGATTTTTAAAGGAATGCATCAGCGGATGTTTAGGGGTCTCTAGGCGGAACGTCCATTCGAAGTACCTATGTAATAACAGGTGCTCAAGCTTATCATATCCCCAAAGAAAAACCCAAGCAACTATAGGCAAAAGAGTAAATCGTAAAATTATAAGCTCCGATTGTTCCATGCCTGCAAAGATAAAAAAACAGTATTTAATTAAAAACCCCTCTTATAAAAGGGGGGTTTTGAGGCACCGAGCGGATTCGAACCGCTGTACAAGCTTTTGCAGAGCTCTGCCTAGCCACTCGGCCACAGTGCCAAAAGGAAAGCAAAAGTACATTTTTTTAAAATTAAGCTTCTCTTTTTTTAGAGATTTTTACCGACACACTTTCTGTGTCCCCATTAACAGGAGGACAAAGCTTGCTTATAGAGACAAAAGCTTCACTCACCCGTCCGTCTTCTTTAAGCGCCCTAGAAACAACCCTATACGCTACGTTTTCCAGAAGCTTTGATCTAACGGCCATTTCTTCAAGAACTATTTTGTTTAACAAAACATAATCAACCGTATCTTTTAAATCATCGCTCTGAACGCTTTTATCAAACTCTCCCTTCACCCGCAAGCTTACCAAATACTCGCTTCCCAGAATTTTTTCTTCTTTTAAGCACCCATGGAACGAATAACAACGAATGTTTTTTAAACAAACCTCTATCATAATTAACAAAGATAAATAAACAATAAGAGAGATGAATTTTTTAACTTTGATATTTTATTTTTAAAATTGACGGAATCAAAAAACTTTATTGAAAACATAATTGATCAAGACCTTCATGAAGGCTTTCCGCCCTCAAGCCTCAGGCTTAGGTTTCCTCCTGAGCCAAATGGATATCTTCATATTGGACACGCAAAGGCAATCTCAATAAATTTTGGTTTAGGAGAAAAGTACAATGCTCCAGTAAACCTTAGGTTTGATGACACTAACCCCTCAAAGGAGGAGACGGAGTATGTAGACGCTATAATAAACGATATTCGTTGGCTGAAATATAATTGGGAAGAGATCACTTATTCATCAGACCATTTCGACACATTATATAATTGGGCCGAAACCCTAATACAGCAAGGAAAAGCATATATCGACTCACAAACCTCTGAAGAAATTGCACAACAAAAAGGAACAACAACAGCCCCAGGCTCAAACAGCCCATATAGAAACAGGTCTTCAGACGAAAGTTTAAAGATCTTTAGAGAAATGAAAAACAGAAAGCACAAAGAAGGAAGCCATGTTTTAAGAGCAAAAATCAACATGGAAGACCCAAACATGCTTTTAAGAGATCCGGTGATGTATAGAATAATACACAAATCACACCACAGGACAGGAGACAATTGGTGTATTTATCCGATGTATGATTGGGCCCACGGACAGAGCGACTATTGCGAACAGGTAACACACTCTTTATGCTCATTAGAATTTAAGCCACACAGAAAGCTTTATGATTGGTTTATTGAAAACCTTAAAGATCAAAGAGAAAAAAATCTACCCCTTTATCCCAAACAAAGAGAGTTTGCTCGCCTAAACTTAGCCTATACCATAATGAGCAAAAGAATACTAGCAGAGCTTGTACAGAACAAGATCGTTTTGGGATGGGACGACCCTAGGATGCCAACAATTTCAGGACTGCGAAGAAGAGGATATACTCCAGAGGCAATAAGGGCCTTTATTGAGAAAGTTGGTGTATCGAAGCGCGAGAACCTTATAGACGTTTCTTTATTAGAGTTTTGCGCAAGAGATGACCTTAATAAAATTGCAAACAGAAAAATGGTTGTTATAAATCCACTAAAACTTACCATAACTAACTATCCGGAAGACAAAATCGAGCAAATAAAATCTGAAAACAATCCAGAATTAGAAAGCGCCGGTTTACGAGAAATCCCCTTTTCAAGACACCTTTATATTGAAAAAGAGGATTTTGTTGAGGAAGCAGGAAGAAAATTTTTTAGACTTACTGTTGGCAAAGAAGTAAGGTTAAAAAGCGCATACATTATAAAAGCAGAAAAGGCTATTAAAAACAGCAAAGGAGAAATTACGGAAGTTCTGTGTGTTTATGATCAAAAGAGCAAAAGCGGAAGCGGAACAGAAGAAAGCCAAAGAAAAGTTAAAGGGACCCTGCATTGGGTTTCACAAGCCCACGGAATCCCAATAGAAATAAGAGATTATGACAGGCTTTTTTTAACACCTGTTCCTGGAGAAGAAAGTGGAGATTTTTTAAAAGACATAAACCCCGAATCGTTTAAAACAAGAAACGGGTTTGCCGAGCCCTCTTTGGCCAAGGCAACTCCGGGCAGCAATTTTCAATTTCAAAGAAAAGGATATTACGTTGTTGATAAAGAGACCTCTTTAGAAAAAAAAGTTTTTAATAAAACGGTTGGCTTGAGAGACACATGGAATAAGCTCTAGGCTACTCTATTTTTTTCTTTCCTTTTTCTCTTTCGCTTGCTTTTTTCATTTCCTCGCCAATTACATTGCTCGCAGTAAATGAGGCAACCATATTATTAAGCATTTCAGATCCTGCTTGAGGAGAATTAGGCAACAAAATAAGGTTGCTGTTGCTTTCTGCACCAACCGACTGAAGCGTGTCATAATGCTGTGTAACAACAATTAAAGCAGACGCTTCTTGAGAATTGATGTCTACATTATTCAAAACCTTAACAGAGTCTTCCAGGCCCCTTGCTATTTCCCTTCTTTGGTCAGCAATCCCCTGACCCTGAAGCCTCTTGCTTTCTGCCTCTGCTTTTGCCTTTTCAACTATTAAAATACGCTGTGCATCACCCTCAAACTGAGCAGCGACCTTCTCTCGTTCAGAAGCATTAATTCTGTTCATGGCCTCTTTTACTTGTAGGTCAGGATCGATGTCTGTAACAAGCGTTTTGATGATGTCATAACCATAATTAAGCATGGCTTCATTTAACTCAGACTTAACCGCAATTGCGATATCGTCTTTTCTTTCAAAAACATCGTCGAGCTTCATTTTGGGAACTTCGGCCCTAACTACATCAAACACATAGGACGTAATTTGGTCTTGCGGATAGTCTAATTTATAAAAAGCATCGTAAACCTTGTCTTTAATAACTTTGTATTGAACGGACACTTTTAGTTTCACAAAAACGTCATCTTTTGTTTTGGTTTCAATTACCACATCTAATTGCTGAATTTTTAAACTAAGCCTTCCGGCAATTCTGTCTACGAATGGTATTTTTATTTGCAGACCAGATTGGCGCGTGCTTGTATATTTTCCAAAACGCTCTACTAGCGCAGAGGTTTGCTGCTTAACCACAAAAAAGGCGGCAAACAGAAGTAGAATAATGAATAAAACGAGAATAGGGAGAAAAATAGACATGGTTTTTAATATTGAGATTATATCCTCCAAGGTACAAAGACCATGCCGCATTGCAAAGCTATCGGCTCAAATAATTAGCAAGCGCCTCAACCCGTTTAATTGCCTCTTCTTTTTCGAGAATCTCTATAATTTCAAAAAGATTTGCACCAGACAATTCGCCCACAATTGCTATTCTAATTAAACCAAGCACTTTGCTAAAGGGGAGGGAGTTTTTCTCAGTATAATCCTGCACCTCGGCCTTTAAGCTAGAGGAAGCAAAATTTAAAGAATTCTTAAAAATTATAGCCACATTCCTTAAGACCCTAGAGCTGTTGTTGTCGAGCAAATTTTTAACCCCCTTTTCGTTATAATTTTCGGGACTTTTAAAAAAATACAAGGAAAGCGGCAAAATACTTGTTATAAAATCAAGCCTTGGACGAATTAGAGGAATAATTATAGAAATTTTTTCTTTTTCATAAGGAACGCCTTTTTTCTGAAGCGCTTCTTCCAGCGCTTCTTCCAAAAACTTAGCCTCGGCTAACTGGAGATGTTGTTGGTTAAACCAAGCCGTTTTTTCTAGGTCAAATCTAGCGCCAGAGCGATTAAGACCTTTGATAGAAAAAGTTTTTATTAGTTCAGGCATAGAAAAAAGCTCTTTCTCAGACCCAGGATTCCAGCCCAGAAGCGCCAAAAAGTTAACCGTTGCCTCAGGAAGATAACCCTTTTCCTTGTACCCCTCAACCATCTTCCTTCCAGAGGCCCATTTTATTGGAAACACAGGAAATCCAAATTTGTCCCCATCTCTTTTAGAAAGCTTTCCTTTTCCCGTAGGCTTTAATATAAGCGGCAAATGTATGAACTTTGGCCTTTTCCAGTCAAAAGCCTCATACAAAAGCCAGTGTAAGCCTAACGACGGAAGCCACTCTTCTCCTCTTATAACGTGTGAGATTTCCATTGCAAAATCATCTACTACATTTGCAAAATGATAAGTAGGATTTCCGTCGGATTTATATAACACCTTATCATCCATAACATTTATAGGAACAACAACCTTTCCTCTAAGAGCATCATAACAAACAACCTCGCCTTTATCAGGGTTTTTAAATCGCACAACATAGCCTTCTCCCTTTTCTATTAAGCTTTCAGTTTCTTCTTTTTCTAATGACAAAGAGTTTTTAAGCTTTAGCCGATTATGATGGTTATATAAAAAAGTTTTTCCTTTTTCTTTATGACTTTTTCTGTGCTCCTCTAGCTCTTCTTCAGTATCAAAAGCGTAATATGCGTAGCCCAAAGAAAGAAGCTCTTGGATTTTTTTCTTATAGAAATCATTTCTTTCACTTTGTCTGTAAGGCCCCTCGTCCATTTTTAAACCACACCACTCTAGGGAATCTAGCATGTGTTTTTCGCTTCCTTCAACATGCCTTTTCTGATCAGTATCTTCAATTCGTACAATAAAATCACCATTGTTTTTTTTAGCAAAAAGGTAATTAAACAGAGCCGTTCTTAGTCCTCCAATATGAAGAGGACCTGTTGGACTAGGAGCAAACCTTACTCTAACTCTTTTTGACATAGAAGTTTTTTGCTAAAATACGCTGTTGAAAAGACTTTTAATAGCTTTTATGTAATTTTCATTTTTTCAGGAACAAGCGGGTTCATTATCTTGAACCACAATGGAGGGACCATAGATAAAAGAATTGAGGCAGGGTATCCATAAGGAAGCTGTGGGCTTTTTTCAAAACAATCTAGCAGCTGATATTTTTTTGAAGATTTATAATGGTGGTCACTATGTCGAGTAAGCTCATAAAGCACAATCCTTCCAATGCTATGATTAGAGTTCCAAGAATGAACTTCTTGAACTCGCTCATATCTTCCAGCGGCATTTTTTAGCCTTCTAAGCCCATAATGTTCGATGTAATTTATGCTTTCAAGGAATAAAAAAGAAATTACCCCCACGGCTACAGCAAAAACCATCCCTTTTAATGAGAACAAAAAGAAAACGAGGGATAAATATGCCAATTGTATTAAAACATACCAGGCCATGTCGTTTTTTATAGAAAAAAAGCCAGAGCCAGATCTTTTTAAAAGCTCTTTTTGTTTTTTCCAAGCATCAAAATATTGCTTTAAAACAGATGTTACCCAAAAAGAATAAACAGACTGATTGTATTTTGCAGTAGCGCCATCTTCCGGGGTTCCTACCTTCAGATGGTGTCCAAAATTATGTTCTATATAAAAATGCATATATAAGCAAGGAACGTAAAGCACCTTGCTTAGTGTTCTTTCAAAAAGAGACTTTCTGTGACCAAGTTCGTGTGCGACATTAATTGCGTTTGTGGCCAGGAGGATTCCAACAGAAAAAGAGAGGCCGACCAGTTCAAATGCGGAATATTCAATAGTCAAGACATTTACAAAAGCCCAAGAAAGTATGCCAAAAACAATCGGAGCGTTAAGGTAAAGCATTATATCGAAAATCTTTTGCGAGCCCTTAACCTCTAATTCCTCTGAGCTAAGGTTTTTAGTGTCCTCTCCCACAAGCATTTCTATTATTGGCAGGGCAACAAAAGCAAATAAAACGGCAGAAAAAGTAAGCCACCCTCTTGATCCAACAGCAACAATAGTTGCCAGCGGGACGGTATATGCGGCCAGGTATTTAAGGTCTTTCACTATTTCAAATATATAAAAAAAACAAATTTTATTATATCTTACAAGAAGCTATATTTGCAAAAACACAAACCATGGCAATTGAGTATGTATATAACACCAGCTTTGTCCTTAAGAACGAAAAATCGATTACTTCTTGGATTAATGATGTAATTGTTTCAGAAAAGCACGTTTTGGGAGACTTGATTTTTGCCTTCTTTAGCGACGAAGACTTAAGACAAATAAACATTAAGCATTTAAAGCAGGACTATTATACAGACGTTATATCATTTGACGCCTCAGAATCTGGACGAGTAAGCGGCAACATAGCGGTGTCTATTGACAGGGTTAAAGAAAACGCAAAGACATACGATTCTTCTTTTGACAATGAGCTTTACAGGGTTATGGTGCACGGAGTCCTCCATTGTGTTGGATATAACGATAATACTAAAGAAGAAAAAGAGCGCATTAGAAAAGCAGAAAACTTAAAACTTAAAATGTTCCACGTGGAACAATAAACCATGTTTAGTTCAAAATACGATGTTATTGTTGTAGGTGCAGGTCATGCCGGCTCAGAAGCTGCTGCTGCTGCTGCCAACATGGGAAGCAAAACCCTTTTAGTAACAATGAACCTTCAGAATATAGCCCAAATGTCCTGCAATCCAGCAATGGGAGGAATCGCCAAAGGTCAAATTATCAGAGAAATTGACGCCATTGGCGGATATAGCGGAATCGTAACAGACAATACTGCAGTTCAATTCAAAATGTTAAACATGTCAAAAGGGCCAGCAATGTGGAGTCCAAGAGCGCAATCTGACAGAATGCGTTTCGCAGAGTCGTGGAGACTTATGTTAGAAAAAACACCTAATCTAGACTTTTATCAAGAAATGGTTTCAGGAATACTTATTTCTAAAGGTCGTGTAGTTGGGGTTAAAACATCGCTAGGTCTTGAAATTATGTCTAAAACAGTAGTTTTAACAAACGGAACGTTTCTTAATGGCCTAATTCATATTGGCGAAAAACAATTTGGCGGAGGTCGTGCAGGAGAAAAAGCCTCTACAGGGATTACAGAAGAGCTCCTTAACTATGGGTTTTCTTCTGGAAGAATGAAAACAGGAACTCCTCCTAGGGTTGATGGACGATCACTAAACTATTCTTTGATGACGCCACAGCCCGGAGACAAAAGACCCGGAAAATTCTCTTATCTAAAAACCGTCGTCCCATTAAAAAAACAACTAGATTGCCATATGACCTATACCAACCAAAAGGTTCATAATCTTTTAAAAGAAGGATTCGACAGATCTCCCATGTTCAATGGCTCTATTAATAGTATAGGGCCAAGATATTGCCCCTCAATTGAAGACAAGATTAATCGATTTTCAGACAAAGACAGGCACCAGATTTTTGTGGAACCTGAGGGATGGAATACCGTTGAAGTCTACGTAAACGGCTTTTCTACTTCTCTTCCGGAAGACATTCAGTTTAATGCTCTTAGATCAGTGCAGGGGTTTGAAAAGGTTAAGTTTTTTAGGCCAGGCTATGCGATTGAATACGATTATTTTCCCCCAACACAACTTAAGAGCTCGCTAGAAACAAAGCCTATTGCAGGATTGTTTTTTGCAGGCCAAATTAATGGAACGACAGGCTATGAAGAAGCGGCTGCGCAAGGGCTAATGGCTGGGATAAACGCACACCTATTAATTCAGAACAAAGAGCCTTTTGTTCTTAAAAGAAATGAAGCATACATAGGAGTTTTAATAGATGACCTGATCACTAAAGGGACAGATGAGCCCTATAGAATGTTTACTTCAAGAGCAGAGTATAGAACTCTTTTAAGACAAGACAATGCGGATTTAAGGCTTACAGAAATCTCATACAACTTAGGGCTTGCCTCTAAAGAAAGGCTTAAGAATGTAGACGAGAAAAAGAAAAGGACAAGCGCCTTTATTTCTTTTTTTAAGAAAACTAGCGTTAAGCCGGAAGAGATAAATGCAATATTAAAAAAGAAGAAATCATCAGAAATCAAACAGTCTGTCAAGTTGTATAAGATATTTTCTAGACCAAACCTAACAATGTCAGAGATGTTAAAAATTAAATCTGTTCAAAAGTTTTGTTCTGAAGACCCCTTTGATAATGAGGTTTTTGAACAAACGGAAGTGCAAATAAAGTATTCGGGATATATAGAAAAAGAAAAAGCAAATGCCAAAAAACTTAGCAACCTAGAAAACATTAAAATCCCGTCTGCGTTTATGTATTCAAAAGTGGGCTCATTGTCTGCAGAAGCCCTCCAAAAACTTGATAAAATAAAACCAACAACATTGTCTCAGGCCTCAAGGATAAGCGGAGTATCGCCAAACGACATTAACGTTCTGATGGTTTATATGGGAAGATAAAAGAATGTTCCTCGCGGAACGCAAAATCATAATGAGCATGGCAAACTTAAAGCACAAAATAAAAGATCACTTTTTAAGCAAGGAGATTTTTTCTTTAGAGCTTGATAGAAAGACAGAAATTCTAAGAACTAGACCTAAGCCGACCTTGGCCAATCTCCCAAAGTATTACGACTCAAAAAAATATTTGTCTCACCAAAAGAAGGGAGAAACCCTTTTATCTAAAATTTATTTTATTGTTAAAAAGAGAATGCTTTTTTTTAAAACCAGAATGATTGCCAAGCTTTTTTATAATCCAGGAAAAGCACTGGACGTTGGCTCTGGAACAGGCGATTTTCTTTTGGCCTTAAAAAACAAAGGCTGGGATGTTGTTGGCGTTGAGCCAGCCGAATTAGCAAAAAAAGAGGCCAGCAAGCTAGGTCTCCAGCACATAAAGGCAATAAAAAATTGCGAATCGCAAGATTTTGATTTAGTAACCTTTTGGCACTCTTTAGAACACGTTTATGATTTAAAAGAAACTTTAGCCAGCACTGCTGCGACCTTAAAAAAAAGGGGGCATCTGATAATAGCGTGCCCCAACTATAAGTCTTGGGACGCAAAATATTACAAAAACAACTGGGCAGCTTGGGATGTGCCTAGACATTTGCGCCATTTTTCCCCCAAATCTTTGAGCGCTGTTTTGGAGCCGATGGGGTTTGAGCAAACCAAAGTCAGGCCGCTATTACTTGACTCTTTTTACATTTCAATCTTGTCTGAAAAAATCAAAGGAAGTGCAGCCCCTTTTTTAAAAGGATTTGTGTTTGGCATGATTTCTAACCTGAGTGGACTTTTTTACAACAACTACTCTTCTCAAATTTATATTTTTAGAAAAAAAAGCAATTAAAGCCTTTTTAAGAAGCTTTTGAGGCTACGGTTATGGTTAGCGCTTACCGCTAAAAGAAAACGCCATGGGAAAAACACACAAAAATTACTATATATATGAAAAAACCAGAACCCTTCTTCTCCCTATAAGCTATGCCAACAGGACTCCTGCCGTTGCCAAAATAAAATAAACAGCTATTGTTTTTGCTCCATCATAATTTTTTGAGACACGCTGCCCAAACAAAAGAATCAATAAAGCGAACGAGCCAACAATAAGCCCAACAAGCCCAAACAAAGAAGAGGCGCTTAAAAAATAATCAAAGAGACCAGCCGCGCACAACAATCCAGAAATCAACTCTAGGAGAGTTACACTATAAAAAGCAAAACGGATGATGTTTTTAGAAAACACAGAGCCAAGAAGTGAATATAGATAATCTAAATTCCCTTTTTTATCAAAAACTTTATCTAAACCACTTTGTAAAAACACTATTGTGAAAAAACACAAGATTAATAGAAATGCAATTTTAGGGCTAGTCATAGTTTTAGAAAGTTAGGTTTTATGTATTAGCCTTGTTAGTTTTAAAGACAGGTCGGAAAAAACCATGTTAGGATTTCCGTTGGATTGAATTTGAGAATGCGCTTTTTCAAGCTCAATGGAAAGATCCTCAATATTAGCTCCGCCAATATATTTTGAAAAGCTTTGAAAATCAAAATCAGTAGAAGGGCGATAGCTTGTGATTTGATCCAAGCCATAATTTGTTAAAACAGCTTGTCTAAAAATGGCTAAACTATAGCGAATAAAACTTTTTTGCGTTTCTCTCCCTTGTTTGGAAACATTCTTGCTCCAATCAACAAGCTCTAACACAGCCTCTTTGTCTCTTTTAACCTTAAAAGCGGACCTAACCCATGATTGAAACCATCCCTCAAACAAGGAATCGTTTTCCGAGCGATTTGCAAAAGAAAGAGCCTTGTTGTAGTTGCCATCAGAACCAAAGGCAGCCTGCTTAGAAATTTCCGCGGAATAACCTTTGTTTAACAAGCCTTTTTCAATCTCGTGCACAGAAATTTTTTTTAAATCAATTCTCTGACATCTAGACAGCAAAGTATCCATTAAAAGCACAGGAGACTCTGAAACAAACAAAAAAAGCGTCTTTTTAGGAGGCTCTTCAATTAGCTTTAAAAGCTTATTTGTAGCGCTTGAATTCATTTTTTCAGCCATCCAGAGAATTACACACTTCCACCCCCCCTCGTATGGCTTTAATGACAGCTTTTTTATAAGATCTTCAGCCTCATCTTTACCAATTTTTCCCTGTTTATTTTCTATTCCTAGATGCGTATACCAATCAAATAAGCTGCCATAAGGAGTGTTATTGAGAAACTCCCTCCAGCTTGTAAGAAAATTAGAAGAAATCGCCCTGCTTTTTATTTCAGGATTGTTAGCAACAGGATAAATAAAATGTAGGTCAGGGTGTTTAAGGCCGCTAACTTTAATGTTGCACGCACTAACATTTTTTAGCTGGGCCCCACAAAGAATTTCTCTAGCATAAGCAATTGCCATAAGTAATGCCCCAGACCCTTCGGGCCCTGAAATTAACTGGCTGTGCGAAATTCTACCAGAGAGACTAGTCCTTAACAGCTCTTTTTTTACCGGCTCATTTCCTAGAATATCTCTAAACAACATAACCCAAAGATAATAGAATTATGTTCTATAAACTTAACAAATGCATATCTTTGAAAAGGAATAGATTTCAATATGGTTTCAATTGAAAAACAAAACTTTAAAGGGCTTAAGGCCATTATAAGGGTAGACTTTAATGTGCCTTTAGACACAAACAATAAAGTATTAGACTCTTCTAGAATAGAAGCAGCAAAACCAACCATTTTAAAAGTGATTAACGACGGGGGGAGCTGTATTTTAATGTCCCATTTAGGGAGGCCTAAAAAGAAAGAAACGGCTTTTTCTTTAAAAAACTTAATTCCAGAAATAGAAAAAATTTTAAAACTAAAACTAAAATTTGCAGAAGACGCTCTTGGAAACACAACAAAAGAAATTACAAAAAACCTTAGGCCAGGAGAAGTTTTATTATTAGAAAACCTAAGGTTTTATCCCGAAGAAACTCAAGGAGAGATAAAGTTTGCCCAAAAGCTTGCCTCTTACGGAGACTGTTATATTAATGATGCTTTTGGAACAGCTCATAGGGCGCATGCCTCAACCACAACTATAGCGCAATTTTTTAAAAACAAGAAATATTCAGGAATGCTACTATACAAGGAGGTAGAATCAATAAAAAAAGTTTTTCAAACAGGAAAAAGACCTGTTTTAGCAATCCTTGGAGGAGCAAAGGTCTCTTCGAAAATTCCTATAATAGAGAACATTATTGACAAGGTAGACCAGGTTATTATTGGAGGAGGAATGGCGTTCACGTTTGTAAAAGCCCTAGGCGGAAAAATCGGAGACTCTATTTGCGAAGAGGACAAAGAAACCCTTGCATTATCAATATTAAAAAAAGCAAAAAAGAAAAAGATTAAAGTCTATTTGCCAGTAGATGTTTTGTGTTCAGACAAGTTTTCCAACAAGGGAAACAAAAAGGTTTTCGAGATAAACAAGATTCCTAAAAAATGGCAAGGCCTAGATTCAGGACCAGAATCAATAAAAATTTTCAGCCAAGTAATTATGGAGGCCAAAACAATACTATGGAACGGGCCAATTGGCGTGTTTGAGCTAGAGAGCTTTTCAAAAGGAACAATTGCAATAGGAGATTCAGTAGTGAAAAGCACTCAAAGAGGAGCTTTTTCTCTTGTAGGAGGGGGAGACTCTTTAGCCGCAGTAAAAAAATTTAATTTTCAAAAAAAAGTAAGCTACGTCTCTACTGGCGGAGGCGCTATGCTTGAGAGCTTAGAAGGAAAGGTTTTGCCCGGAATCGAAGCTTTATCTAACTAAAACGAATAAACATGAGATATAAAATCCTTTTTATCGTTAGCTGGTCTTTGTTTGCTTGTCAAAACAACACAATTGCTTATAAACCAAGTTCTAGCGGAAACATAAATACAGTAACGGTAGTAATGGAAAATTCTTTATGGGAATCTTCTATAGGAAATGCAACTAGAGAGGCTTTTGCATCCGAGTTTATAGGGCTGCCCCAGCAAGAGCCAATTTTTTCTCTAAAACAAATTCCGCCGAGCACCTTTTCCGATTTCACAAGAGAAAGCAGAAACATATTGGTAATACAGAAAACAAAAAAAGACACGGTTATATTATCCCGGGACCGATATGCTAAACCACAAGTTCTAGTTGAATTATTAGGATCAACGAAAAGAAAAATAATAGAGAACATAAAAGAGAATAAAAAAACAATTATAAATGAAATAAAGAAGAATGACCTAAAAGAAAAACAAAGAAGGATGCAAATTTCTCCTCTAAAAACAGGAGACCTAAGATCCTTGTTGTCAATAGAACTAATTGTCCCCTCTGCTTATGAGGTTTTTAAAAAAAACAAAAATAAAATCATTTGGCTTCAAAAAGAGACAAAAAAAGGAAGCGTAAATGTACTAGCATATGAATTGTCTACAAAAGATCCTTTAAACTCATTCAGCCGCAAGAAGATTATAAAAATAAGAGATTCTATTGGCCAAGCTTTTGTCCCAGGCAGAAACAAGAATTCATATATGATTACAGAAGAAGCATACAAGCCTTATCTTAATCGCGTATTAGTGAATGGATTAAAAGCAATAGAAACAAGAGGAACATGGGAGGTAAAAAACGATTTTATGGCAGGACCTTTTCTGAATTATATAATTCAAGATACTTTAAACCAAAGAAACATTGTTTTGGAGGGGTTTGTTTTTTCTCCCTCCTCTAAAAAAAGAGAACAGGTTTTTGAATTGGAGGCAATTTTTAAGTCTTTAAAAATTTATAAGGAAAAGGAATAAAAAGCTACTGGCAAAAGCCTAAGACTCTTTATCAGAAGAATCGCCTAAACTTTCATCCTCTTCTTTAACACCTTTTTTAAATTCCTTAATCCCACTGCCTAAACCTTTCATAAGCTCAGGAATTTTCTTTCCTCCAAACAGCAAAAGGATTACCACAGCAACTAAAACAACTTGCCAAGGGCCAATCGCTAATAAAAAATTAAATGATAACATATTAAAATGTATTTAAACAAAAATATAAAGAAAAATAGAATTTTTGAGAGATATTTTAAAATATAATACACTAGCCAAATATATGGAGCGATTATTATCTTTGTTAAACAATGAAAGAAAAAAACAAAAAGCCATTAAGACAAAGGCTTCTAAATAAATATAGGCTAGTTATTTTAAATGAAGCCACGTATGAAGAAAGGCTATCGTATAAATTAAGCGGACTAAATGTTTTTCTATTATTTTCATTAATGGCTTTTATAATAATTATTTCGACAATTAGCTTAATTGCATTTACTTCAATAAAAGAATATATCCCAGGATATGATTCCTCTACACTAAGAACCAGCGCAATTAATAATATTGAAACCTTAGACTCTCTGACTCTAGTTATTGAAAAAAATCAAGATTACATAAACTCAATTGGAGCAGTTATAACAGGAGAAACCACGAAAAGTGAAGTTCAAATAGAAGGAGAAAGAGCAAGGATAGAAGCGTCAAATTTAGAATTTCAAACAAAAAAAGAAGACTCTCTATTAAGAAAAATAGTCGAAAAAGAAGACCGGTTTAACGCATTAGAGCCAGCCTCAAACAAGGTGAAGTTTGTTTTATTTTCCCCATTATCCGGCAAGATTACATCAGGCTTTGACTATGGGATTAAGCATTTTGGGACAGACGTCGCCGTTCCATCAAGGTCACCAGTCAAATCTGTTGGGAACGGAACAGTTGTTTTTGCCGAATGGACATTGCAAACAGGCTTTGTTATTATTATTGAACACTCTTTTGGCTTAACAAGCATATATAAACACAATGAATCGGGCCTTGTCTCTCAAGGAGATGCGGTAGAGTCGGGCCAAGTAGTTGCTTTGTCCGGGAACACAGGAGAGCTTAGCACTGGGCCTCATCTTCATTTTGAACTTTGGAGAGACGGGAATCCTGTAGACCCCGAAGACTATGTTATTTTTGAATAAACTATTATGACTATTAAAGAAGCATTAGCCAAAATTTTAGCTCAACTGTATGTATGGCGAATAAGAAAATGGGCAAAAACCCCTTTAAAAACTCAAAAAAAAGTTTTAAAAAAATTAATATTTAAAGCAAAACACACTTCGTTTGGCAAAGACCATCATTTTGAAAAAATAAAATCCTATAAAGATTTTACGTCAAAAACACAGGTTAAAGATTATGAAGGGCTAAGGCCTTATGTTGAAAGAGTAGTAAGGGGAGAAAAAAACGTTCTTTGGCCAGGAAAGCCAGTGTACTTTGCGAAGACATCAGGAACCACTTCAGGAACGAAATATATTCCCATAAGCAAGGAATCTATGCCTACCCACACCAAAGGATCAAGAGATGCCATTTTTCATTATATAAACGAAACAGGAAAAACAGCATTTCTTAATAAAAAAGTCATTTTTTTACAAGGGAGCCCCGTTCTTGATGAAGTTAGCGGAATTAAAACAGGAAGGCTTTCCGGAATAATTGCACACGTTACCCCAAAGTATCTAAGGAATAACATTATGCCAAGCTGGGAAACAAACTGCATTGAAGACTGGGAAGCAAAAGTGAGCGAAATCACAAAAGAAACAACAAAAGAAGACATGGCCGTAATAGGGGGGATTCCACCTTGGGTTCAAATGTATTTCGAGGCATTAAAAAAAGCAAGCAACAAAGAGACGGTTTCAGAAATTTTCCCAAACTTTAATTTGTTTGTTTATGGGGGCGTTAATTTTGAGCCCTATAAAAAAACTTTTCATGAGCTTATAGGAAAGAAGATAGACAGCATTGAATACTATCCAGCTTCAGAAGGGTTTTTTGCATATCAAGATTCGCAAAAATCAAAAGGGCTATTGCTTCAATTAAATTCGGGGATTTATTATGAGTTTATAGAGCTTGAAGACATGAAAAACCCCTCCCCAATTAGACATAATGTAGGAAGTGTGCAGATCGGCGTAAATTACGTGTTAGTTATTTCTTCTTCGGCAGGACTTTGGGCATACAACACTGGAGATACAGTTGCTTTTGTTTCTTTATCTCCACACAAAATAATAGTCACAGGAAGACACAAACACTTTATATCTGCATTTGGGGAACATGTAATTGGCAGCGAAGTTGAAGGCGCATTAAAAGAAGTCATTAAATCTACCAAATTTAGTGTAAACGAGTTCACGGTCGCCCCTAAAACAAACCCGAAAGAAGGGCTGCCTTATCATGAATGGTGGATAGAGTTTGCAATTGCGCCAAAAAAGAAAGAGATGAAGAATTTTGTTCAAAAACTAGACCAAAATGTAAGAATGCGAAACACGTATTATAAGGACTTAATTGACGGAAAGGTTTTAAAAGAGCTAAAGATAGTTATAGTCAAAAAAGGCATCTTTAAAAAATACATGAAAAAAATTGGAAAACTTGGGGGCCAAAACAAATTGCCAAGGCTATCAAATGACAGAAAAATAGTAGAAGAAATAAAAAATCAGAATAATTAGGCTGGAGAATCAGGAGATTCTGCTTGTAAAACTTTTGTTTTAGAGTCCAGCACATAAATGACCTGCCTTGAGTCGAATTTATCCGTTTTCTTGAAAATTAAATCTTGTTTAAAGACAGTATTAAACCGCTGGTTTAATTCTTTAATAGCTTTGTTTTTTCTTTTAATAATTGCATCAAACGATTTACTTTCGTCAGAGAAAAGTTCTAAAAGAGCATTGTTATCAACAATGGGAGAGTCGGCAAAAAGTATTAATATGCTCAACTCTTCTTTGGTAAGCAGGAGAAGCCCCTTATCATTAAACAAGGAGAGTCCGGAAAGAGAGTATAAGGTACCGCGATTTTTAAAAAAAACATATAAAAAGATAACAAAAGCAAGCAAAAAGAACGAAGAATAGAGAAGGTACTTTTCAAACACAACCGTATCGTCTATGACAAGCGTCTGTTCTTTTATGGGAGCATGTTTATTGAAATCAATAGATGCAATTGTATAGCTCAGATTGTCAGCGTTTCTTGAAGCATACACAAGACGAGAGCCTATAAAAATGGAGTTTTTGCTGAGGCTGGATAGCGAGGCATCAGTTACATACGTTGAAACAGCATTATTGGCAGGGAGAATTATTCTAAAAGCGTTTTTTAATGAGGCTCTTTCAAAAAGACCATTATTATATTTTACACGAACAGAACGAATAGCGTCCTCGACAGAAGAAATGGGAGAATGAGAGGAAAGCCTCCCTTTGTTACTCCATACAAAGTCAGAAAGAGTTAATTCATATAGAAACGGATTTTGGTTTTCAGACAACTCTTCAGGTTGCTTGGAAAAAAAATCAAAAACGAAAACAGAGCTATCAACTTTTAGAAAAGAGCCTTGATTTATTCCGCCTTTAGGGACTTCGCCAAAAACAGAAACAATATTCCAGCTTCCAGACTCAAAATTAAACTTGGTTAAATAGTTTTTAGCGCTCCAGTAACCATATCCCCCCAAAAGGTAAAGTTCACTATTATGACCAAAAAAGAAACCAGAAAATTGGTTTCGATGAGCAAAACTTTCATCAATTCTTTCAATTATGTTATTATAGAAACGGTATAAAATTCCTCCACCAGGATATAATAAATAGATAATGTCATTTAGATTAACTGCAGAGAAGTCGTTGAGCGGAACACCCTTAAGGCTCTTAGGGAGAGGCTTGCCATAAGAGAAGTATTTGTAATCAATCTGGTTGTTTACATCAAACGACGAAAGATAGACGCCTTTTTTTGTAAAAGTATAAAAAGAAGTAGAGTCTTTTTCGACTAATAAATAATCGGCGATTCCCTCTTGAGAATAAGAAAAAAAAGAAATGAAGAAAAGAAAAATTAAAAACGTTCTCATTTAAAAAAAACAAAGAATAAAATAACCATTAGCGCTAAAGACAAAAGAACACACAAGAGCAATCCAAGATATTGAAATAAGAAGAAATTAATACAAAGAAGAAAGATAGAAAGGCAAAAAATTAGCAAGGAAGCTTCCCAATGCTCATAACCCTTGTCATTAAGGCGGTGGTGTAAATGTATTCTGTCAGCAACAAAAGGAGACTGCCTTTTGTATGAGCGGAGAAGAATGACCCTTAATGTGTCGGTTAGAGGATAAATCAATAAAAGAACACAAAAAAGAGGTCGAGAGATGTAAGCATCCGTGACTATTTGACTTGAGCTGTCCAAAATATAAAAAAGAAAATAAGCCATCACAGAGCCCATAAACAAAGAGCCTGTGTCCCCGAGAAAGACCTTTTTAGCTGAGCTAAAATTATGAAGAAGAAACCCTATGAGCGCACCTATTGTTATTGGAAAAAATAGAGCCATGTTATTAGAGCTAACCATTATAACCCCGCCAACGACAACAAAGAACTTAATTAAAAGGAGAGAAGCTAAGCCATCAAGACCATCAATTAAATTAATAGCATTTACAACTATGATATAAACAAATAATGTTACAGCGATTGACACCCCCTGTGGGAGTTCGTATATTCCAAATATTCCATGAAAAGAATTTATTTCATATCCAGCCTGAAGGATTATAAATCCTGAAAAAAGTTGTAAAAAAAACTTTTCGCGATACCTAACATTAAAAAAATCATCAGCAATCCCCGTTAGCGCCATAAAGATAATGCCCAAAAGGCCATATGGGTTTAACTCTAGACCATGAGTAGAGGAGGCGATAGCAAAACAAAGACAAATACTAAGAAAGACAGAAAGCCCACCAGACCTAGTTGCCTTTGATCGATGAGAAGACCGACTAGTAATAGGGTCGAGTATCTTGTTATTAGAAAAAACACCATAGATGTATTTATTTAAATAATAAGAAGTTGTGATAGCTAAAGTTAAAAATAAGATGATATAAAATAGAGTAGTGTTTGCCAAAGTTTTAAAGATTAAATTATATTTATTAAAAAAAAATTGAAAGAGTTTATCAAAAGCTTTATGATTGGCCTGTTTCTTGTGCCTTTTTGCCTGAGCAGCCAAGACATTATCCTGCCAAATGATTTGCCTTCAGACTATGTTTTCAGCCTAGATTCAGAAGATGTTCCTATGCTTATTACTAAAAACAGGGCTATTAGATTAAAAACCCAATGGGCTTATGACAATTTAGAAACAGACTCTTTAAAGCTAGGGCAAGAATTTTTTAAAGCCTTAAGCAAGTTTAATAACGAAACTTTTATTGTCTTAAACAACTCGGATGAAATTCTATTGGCCCTTGATGGCGGCGGCCACGTCTTGTCTTTAAACAAGAGCATCTTGTCAAGAATAGACAACTCTGTAAATCAAAAAAATCAATTTAAAGCGGCCGTATTTTCTTATAATGACAGGCTTTATATGTATGGAGGTTATGGCTTTTGGACTTTTAAAAATTACATAACCTATTTTGATAACCAAACCGGACAATGGGAGATTATAATTCCAAGATCTAAAGACGTCCCAGCTGGAAGGTGGAAAGCTATATTTCAAGTTTTTAACGACAAGCTATATGTTTTAGGAGGGCGGAACAATCCGGAGGGCTCCAATAATAAAGACGTTTCTTTAAACGACCACTTTTATTTTGACTTTATAACCCAAGAGTTTACAAACCTTGGAGAGATAAACTCCAAATTACCTATTAAGCAAGCGGCCATTTCTAGCACAATAATTAATGGTAAAAAAGCATATTTTCAAAACGACAGAGCTGTCTTTTTTGATTTTGAAAAAGATACTGTGACAAGCTACTTTAAGAAAGGGCTCTTTAAAAATATAAACACCAAAAAACCAGTTTTTGAATTAAGAGACACCCTGTTTTTTATTAAAAACATTAATGACACAACAAGAGTGTTGTCTAAATTCCCACTAAACAAGTTAAAAAAAATTGTTCCAGAATTTTATCAAATTTCTTTAAAAAAAGATCCCCCTTTACAGCTATTCTTAACAATATTCTTTGTTCTTTTATTCTGCTGGATAACCTATAAGCTTTTCGTTTTTAAAGATTTTTTAAAAGGGCTTGTTTTATATGACGAAAACAGAATTTATTTTGAAGATAAATCAGCACTATTAAGCTCTGAACAAATTTCAGCAATTAAAGCGCTACATTTTCAAAACCAACTTACGTCTTTTGAGCTTAACGAAATCATATCTTCTAAAAAGTTTGTAAAATCCCACTTTACTGCTCTAAGGATAGAATTTATAAAAGAAATCAATGCGATTTATAAAAAGGTTACTGGCACAGATCTAGACCTAGTTGAGGAAGTCAAAGACCCCAACGACAAGAGATACAAAATTTATAAAACAACCCAACAAGTTTCCCAAAAAGAATCTTTTGTCAGCTTTCTTTTTAAGATTTAATTTCTTGAAGAATTCTTTTGAAAGGGGCTTTAATTAATACATAACCAGACCCTAGGACAATGCCTATAAATAAATATATAAAAACCATTTGCGCTCTCTTAGGAGCGCTCCTCTTATTCGGGATTGTAACGGGCTTTATTACTGAAAAAATAGGAGTGTCTTTGCTAACCTGAAGCTTTGATTGCTCCAACTGTTTAGCGAGCTCTTGATAGACAGAACTTACAAGGGAAAATTCTGCCTCTAGTCCGCTGAGCCTGTTTTCAAAACGAGAATCAATTATGTTTAAATTAGAATCTTTGAACAAGGCTAATTTGTTTTGTAAACTATCAAATTCAACTTTTTTCAAATTAAGCTGTTTTTGATTAAAAACCAATACTTCGGAAGCGCTTTTAATTTTATAATTAATAACACTTTTTTGAAGAATTTTTTGAGCTTCTTTTGCAACAAGAGCGCATATTATAGGGTCGCCCATTTCAGCAGAAAGGCTTACAAAGCCATCTTTAACATTTACGCTTAAAGACAAGATGCCTTCCAGAGCCTTAAACAGATCATCTTCATCGAGAGTTACAGACATTGCAGAATATGAGCCCGCAGAATTACTTTCTTTGTCTCCCCTTATTGCATTTAAAATAGTAAAAGGCAACATTATGGTATATTTTTTAATAAGCCCAAAAAAATCAGGCGAAGAACTTTCGTTAAGGAGATAGTTTTTTAACAAAATGCTGGAATCTTCTGAAGAAGACTTTAATGAGACCTCTAGAAGCTCTCTTTTGTAGGGAACACTTTCAAGAATTTGAGGATAAATAGCGGGCGGAATTTCGGCACTTGAGAGAGCTCCACCCAAGTTTATGCCAACCAGAGATGCAACCCCACTTAAGCCGGAAGCCCCTGATCCTGCTTGACTAGATTGTGGAATAAATGTGGAAGAGGCAGTATAGACTATTGGAGAAAGAAGAGACACAACAATCCCTAAAATGACAAAAAAGGATGTAATTTTAATTATTAGCTTTTTGCCGCTCCAAAGGCTTTTAAGCAATTCAATTAAATCGATTTCATCCTCGGGACTGTTTTCTAAAGAGTTCATATAAAATTAAAGAGAGTTAATTAAAACCGCTAATGTTGCTAGCGTTGAAGTTAAGCCAATTATTTCTGCGATATTTGTTTTATTTGGATTAGCGATTTTTTTAGGAACAATAATTTTAGCCCCAGGCTCTAGCTTTGGCATAGAGTTAAAAAGAAAATACTGTTTATTTGAAGAGATGTTACCGTTTTGATAAATAACAAATACTCCTCTTTTTTTAGCCAAATCAGTTAAACCCCCCGCTTGGCCAATGGCTTCCATAGCGCTTAATCCTTTTCTGTAGTTTATAACAGTAGGCTGTTCAACCTCTCCTATTATCTCAACAGTATTGTCAACTTTTGGAACCTCCACAATATCTCCTCCCTTAAGAATGACATTATACTTTTTATCAGAGCCTTTTGTTTTATATAGCTGAACAACATCTACACCAAACTCTATATAGTCTTTTTGTTCTTCAATCTTAAAACCCAATGAATCTTTTGCTAAATCACTAACAGCCTCCTCAATTTCCTCTTTAGCCGTATTAATTCTTTTAATTTTTACACCTGAAATGGCCCCATCGCCTAATATTCCCCCCGAATCATTCAATAAATCATATAAGCTATATCTATTACTTAAAATAGAATAAACACCAGGGGACTTTACAAGCCCTGTTATTTCTACATATTCTGGCTTAACAACGCCCTCTTTTAAACGAACTACAACAAGATCCCCAGATGCCAAAACAGGGTTTTCTTCAAGAGAACTACTGTTATATTCAGAATTTAGTTTCGCAGAAAGGGACTTAAAGGGAGTTTGCCCAGATTTGTCGAATGTTTGTCTATAAATATTTATAGAGAACAGGTCACCATTATCTTTAACTCCACCCGACAATAAAATTAAATCAGACACTCTCATGCCTTCAAAAAACTCAAACCTTCCATAATTATCATCAGAAGCACTCTTATTAACCTCACCACGGAGTTCTACAAACTTTTCTTTTTCAATTAGTGATTTTGAAAAAACTTGAACTCGATCATTTGCCTCAAACTCAAACTTTTCTTTCCCTGAAAGAATATCAGACAGGCTGACAGAAAGGAGCTCTTTTTCTTTGCCTTCACGAAACCTGTAAACTAGAGCTCTAGACAAAAGCGCATCATCCTTTAGGCCTTCTGCGCTATTAATGAGCGATTTTAAATTAGGGCTTCCTTCAATTGGATAATTACCTGGAAGATATACAGCTCCTTCTATGCTAACTTTATTTGTGTATTTATCTGTTACAGGATTGGCCCGAATAATATCTCCATCTGATAATGCCGTGTTATTAAAATTATCAGAATCAATGGCAGAGATTTTTTTGCTAATTCCAGAGACAGACTCAATAAAAATCTTGTTTTTATATCCAAAGGAAGAGACACCTCCAGTAAAACTTAACATGTCTTCAAGCGTTTCATTATTTTTAAATTCAAAGATCCCGGTTTCTTTAAATTCGCCATTGACAAAAGCTCTATTTTCGTATGCCGGGATTAAAATTACGTCTTGGTCTCTGAGACTAAATACAGGAGCGATACCTTTAACAAAATAATCATATAAATCAACTGTTTTAAAAACTTTGCCAGTTCTTACAACCTGAATGTTTCGAAAACTTCCAGACTCTGTAGGCCCTCCAGCAGCGTAAAGTGCATTTAAAAGAGAAACCATGCTAGAAAGAGTATAAGTCCCAGGCCTTTTAACAGACCCAACAATATTTAGAACAATTGATCGAGACCCCGAGAGACTAATGTCAAAAAAAACCTTTTGATAAGACTCTTTTGAGGAGTTAATCCCTGAATATATTTTGGAAAGAGCATTTCCAACTCTTTTTTTAGCGCCAGCGATTGTATATCCGCTCAAATAAACTGGAGCAATGCGTTCGATTTTGATATACCCACGGGTATCTATTGTTGATGTGTATACGTTTTCAGACGCTCCCCATACAGTAATTGTTATCTCATCGCCAGGACCTAATTGATAGGATGATGGAGTAGCAATGTTGAGCTGAGGAGAAGAACTAAAATTATCAATTGAAGAAGAGGCTTCGGCTTCAAAAAAGTTCATTCCAAAAATTGGCAACGAAAAGGCGGGCGGATCTTCTGACACTATTTTTTGATCAGCATCGGTTATCCCAAAGATAGAGGTAAGGTCATTTTCTACTTTCTTTCTTGAATCCTCTTCTTGTTTTGAAAACCCCTTTAGCCCTTTGATCCTTTTTTCAAACTCCGAAATATCTGATTCACTCGCCCCTTGTGCCCTTGCTAATGTTTTAAGCTGATTTAATGTATAGCCCTGATCTTGTGCCTGAGTCCAATATGACGACAGCTCCTGGTCACTCATTTTTCCAAGCTCCTTTGCAGGATTCTTATCAGAGGCCTTATTAATGGCAGTAGTAATATCTTGTCCAGAGATTGTTAATGTAATCATAACAAACAGGAGAGAGAGAATTTTTTTCATAATATTAAGTTAAAAGCTTCGCTATTCGACTCACAAGAATCGAACAAACAAAGTAAATGGTTGGCAAGTTTAGCTCGCCAGGCTTAGTTTTGATGTGCAGAGAGAAAGCTTTACCCTTACTCTATTTAAAAGCACTACAATTGCATTTTTTTCTATCGACTCAATCGTTCCTTTTCGATTTTTAAAAGGACCGTTTTCTATATTAACGAAATCTCCATACACGAAATCCTCCTTTTTAATTATACCCTTATCTAATGCATTCTTTAGAACAGTGATTTCTTTGTTTTGGATTTGAATAGCAACACCTTCGTTTTTGACCACGTTTCTTACAAAGGGGTTGGAGTTAATTAACGGATAATTGAGCCTATTGAGCTGTATAAATATATAGCCAGTTATAGCGGGGGCTCGTACTTGTTTAATGCGATCTGACCATTGCCTGCTAGCTGTATAAGCAGGAACATATGAGCAAACCCCGTTTTTACAAAAAAACTCCTGAGCCTTAAACTCTGACCTTGTCTTAGTATATGCTACGAACCAGTTCATTTAATGGTTTTGCGCAAAGATAAACAATTAAAATTAAATAAAATTGAACGGTTCATTTATTACTATTCTATTATTAATCTTTAGTGAAAACACTGATTATCAAGAGTTTAAAAGTTCATTTTTCAGTATTACAAAAAAATAAACGTTTTTAACAAGAAACTAATATCTTAAACTTAAATTTACATTTATGAATGTGTTAATTATAGGTTCTGGCGCGAGAGAGCATGCTTTTTGTTGGAAAATCAAACAATCAAGGAAATGTAAAAATCTGTTTGTTGCACCCGGAAACGCAGGCACAAGCGTATTGGCAACAAACTTAGATATTTCAATTAAAGACTTTGTAAAAATAAAGGAATCATTAATACAATATAAAATTGAACTACTGATTATTGGGCCTGAAATACCTTTAATTGATGGTTTAGCAGATTTTATTAATAATGACTGTGAATTGAAACACGTTTTAGTAATTGGCCCATCACAAGGCGGAGCAATGCTTGAGGGGAGCAAAGATTTTTCTAAGGAATTTATGTTTAGGCACAATATTCCGACCGCGCCATATAAAACCTTTAATCAGCACACTTTAAATGAAGGCCTGAAATACTTAACTACCATTTCCCCTCCTTATGTTTTAAAGGCTGATGGCCCTGCTGCTGGAAAAGGAGTATTAATTCTTAACGAGCTCTCTCGTGCTCAAAAAGAACTCACAAACATGCTTTCTAATAATAAATTTGGCACATCAGGACATAAGGTTGTAATTGAAGGTTTTTTAAGCGGGATTGAGCTTTCTTGTTTTGTTTTAACAGACGGAAAATCATATTTGACTTTGCCAAGCGCAAAAGATTACAAAAGAATAGGAGAAGGAGACATTGGGCTTAACACTGGAGGGATGGGGTCGATATCCCCAGTACCTTTTGCAAGCAAGGAGTTTCTTTTGAAAGTAGAAAAAAGAATTATTAAACCAACAATTGACGGAATAATTAAAGAAAAAATCGATTATGTAGGATTCCTTTTTATTGGTATAATTAAAGTTGATGAGGAGCCGTACGTTATAGAATATAATGTTAGAATGGGAGATCCAGAAACTCAAGTAGTTTTGCCCAGAATTAAAAACAACTTTTTAGAGATGATGATAGATACTGCAAAAGGAAGTTTAAAATCTATTAAGCTTGAAATTGATGAAAGTACATTTGCAAACGTTGTTATGGTTTCGAGAGGCTACCCTGAAGCTTATGAAAGAGGAAAAAAAATTACAGGGCTAAACAACAGACACAAATCTATTATTTTACACGCAGGGACTAAATCAGAAGGACATGATGTTGTTACTAACGGAGGGAGAGTTTTATCCGTAATATCTAAATCAATCGATTTTCAGTCTGCCTTAGAAAAATCTTATAAAACAATAAATTCAATTGACTTTGAAGGAAAGTATTATAGAAAGGACCTGGGGTTTGATTTATAAAAAAGAATGAGCCGAAGGATCTTCATCTTCCTCTCCTCTTTTAGAAACCCCAATTAATTGTAAGGTCCAATAAGAAAGTGCGCAAACAACAGTTATAATAAAAAGGAAATTTATAGAATTAGCTAAAACCCAACTTTCTAGTTCAAGTGATCTTAAAAAATTAAAAGGAAGAAATAAAAATTCTACAAACAAGTATTCAATAAAATAAAAAAATTCCGTCATATTTAATTATATCTGCAACAAAAGTAATAAATCAAAAGAGTATCACAATAATAAAAACACACTTTTAATTTTATCCTTATTGAGTATCTTTGAAAAAAAAACTATGTTTAGCGACTTGTGCTTTAAAGTATTTGATCAGTGTATAGGCGATTATCACATACAAAATAGTATAAGCGAAAACCCAAAAAACCCATTTGAAAAGGACGACATTAAGCATCTTTTATATCAAAAGAATTGGATTGATACTGTTCAGTGGCATTTAGAAGATTTAATTCGAGACCCCGAAATTAATCCAGTTGATGCTTTAGAATTGAAAAGAACTATAGATCGTTCAAATCAAAAAAGAACGGATTTAGTTGAATATATAGACAGCTATTTTTTGGAGAAGTATAAAAATGTAGAAATTTCAAATACAGCAACCTTTAATTCAGAAAGCCCAGCATGGGCAATTGATAGGCTTTCTATCTTAGCTTTGAAAATATTTCATATGGATGAAGAGACTAAAAGAAAGGGGGCTAGCGATGAACATATTAGAAATTGCAGCACTAAGCTCCAGATATTAATTCAGCAAAAAGAAGACCTTTGTTCTGCAATTGATCAGCTTTTAAGTGACATTGAATCAGGCACAAAGTACATGAAGACATATAAGCAAATGAAAATGTATAATGACGAAGACTTAAACCCCGTGCTTTATAATAAGGATAAACAATAGAAAATGTCGCATATTTTAATTTTAAGGTTTTCATCCATGGGTGATGTTGCCATGACTGTGCCTGTCTTAAGGTGTTTAATTAAAAAATATCCAGATTGTGAAATAACTTTAGCCACAAGAGAAATTTATAAACCCATTTTTAGAGAATTTCAAAAAATCAATTTTCATGATGTAGATTTTAAAAAGAGGCATAAAGGCATTAAAGGGCTATGGACTCTTTTTAAAGAATTAAAAAAATTAAGACCAACACACATAGCAGATTTACACTCAGTAATTAGGACTTATTTTCTATGTTGGCTTTTCAGAATCAATCTTTTTAAAATTAAAAGAGTTGATAAACAAAGAGCAGAGAGAAAAAAGTTATTTAGAAAAAAAAATAAAATTTTCAAACCGCTAACCCCAATTCAATTTAAATACTGCGAAGTGTTTAATAGGCTAGGCTTTAATATTGATTTAACAAATCATGAATTTGCAAGCCCTTTTATTATTAATAATGATACCCAGCAAATTATTTATGGAATTAACAACAAGCTAAAATGGGTTGGAGTAGCGCCATTTGCATCTTTTAATGGCAAAACATATCCCTTAGATTTAATGCAACAATTGGTTGCTTTTTTACAAAGAGATCATCAGGTTTTCTTATTTGGCAGCGGAGATTTTGAAATAGGCAAACTTGAAATATGGGCCAATGCTTATCAAAATGTTTTTGGAGCCTATAAGCTGGGCTCTTTATATAATGAACTGGAGATTATTTCCAACCTAGACTTAATGATTGCTATGGATTCCGCCAATGGACACTTGGCAGCAAATTATAATGTTCCTGTAATTACTTTATGGGGACTTACCCATCCCTTTGGAGGGTTTGCACCGTTTTTTTCAAATCCAGACAACATGATAGTTGCAGATAGAGAAGCTTTTCCAAAAATTCCAACATCTGCTTATGGAAAAAAAATTCCAAAAGGATATGAAAAGGCAATGAGAACCATTAACTATAAAGATGTTGCTGCGAGATGTTTAGAAGTTTTAGACACCCCTAAACGTCATCGAAATCTATAGAAATAGATTTTGAAGTAGGAATCGACTGACAAGCTAATGTTAGACCATCTTGAATTTCTAAATCTGTTAAAATATTATTTTCAATCATTTTTGCAGAACCATTAGTAATTTTACATATACAAGAAGAACACACGCCGCCTTGACAAGAATAAGGGACATCAAGATTTTGATTTAATGCAGCGTGTAAAAGCGTCATATTGGGGGGAACGTCTATTTCAAACTCCTCAAAATCACGAGTTATAATTGCCGTTATTTTGCCTTTAACTTTGTTGGGCTTTAAGGTGTTATCAAACTTTGAATGAAACAGTTCAAACAAAATATTTTCTTTTAGATATTCTAGCCTTTCTAATTCTTTGGAAATAGATTTGGAGAGTTTTTTAGGACCACAAATAAAAAACTTGTCAAATTTTAAATTATCATGTTGTTTCAAACAATAATTAAGAAATCCAGAATCAATTCTTCCATATTCAGAATCAGGATTGTTTTCAGTACTATAAATATTATAACAATAAAACCTACCTGCAAAAGAGGTTTTTAAATTTTCTATTTCATCATAAAACATCGTTTCTTTAATTGACTTATTTCCAAATAATAAGACAAACTTACTTTCTTTATGAGATAGCAAAACGTTTTTCAAAATAGAAATGACAGGAGTTATTCCACTACCAGCAGCAA
>ERZ1046876.174-NODE-174-length-53561-cov-5.844204_pt1 | contig 53561 bp, 51 predicted proteins | sample MGYA00383094_ERZ1046876 | MGnify/ENA primary metagenome ERZ1046876 (study PRJEB29581, sample SAMEA5548364) | metagenome | biome: marine; feature: coastal; material: water | depth 50 m | study: Short-term variability in the microbial, nano- and picoplankton...
CGGGAAAGCGAACCAAAATATCGAAACGTCTTTGGCCATCGAAGACTTCACTCACGACGGCTCCACCCACCCCGGCTTCAATAATGCGTTGAACATCGTCCACGTTTAATCCGAAGGATGCGACGGCTTCTCTATCGACATCGATGTTCAAATAGGGTTGACCAACGGTTTGCTCAACGTAGAAATTGTCAGTGCCTTCAAGACCACTCAATATCCCCGCAATATCGTTGGCCACATCCTGTAACGTATCCAGATCCTCACCGAATATCTTAACGGCAACATCGGATTTGACACCGCTGGTAAGTTCATCCACACGCATCGCGATAGGTTGTGTGAAATTGTATGCGAGCCCGGGCTCTGTTTCCAGAAATGGTTGGATAGCATCGCTTATTTTTTCCTTTGTCATTCCTGCACGCCACGTATCCATAGGTTTCAGGAGGACCCAAACATCGGTTTGATGTACGCCCATCCAGTCGTTTGCTAGGTCTGAGCGGCCGGTTTTCGGAACGACAGATTCAATTTCCGGAATATTTTCGAGCAGCTGTCCAGCCAACCAGTTGGCATTCTTTACTGATTCCTCTAAGGTGGAAGAAGGGAGTCGGATTTGTTCAACAAGAATGGATCCCTCGTCCAGTTCCGGGAGAAACTCGGTGCCCAGGAAAGGCACTAGAAAGACGGCAGGCAGGAAAATGATGAGACCGACTAGCAGGGTTTTGCTTCGTCTCTCTAAATTGGCTTCGAGGAAAGAAGTGTAGCGTGGCTGTAGGAACTCCATGATATAGTTCCTGCGGACTTTAATGCCGTTTCGGAATACGATAGATGCCAGAGCCGGCACGTAGACGAGGGCAAGAATGAGCGAACCAAGGACAGCCGCGGCAACGGTGATGGCCATAGGGCGAAATAAAATGCCTTCCATTCCGGAGAACGTGGCAATCGGAACGTAAACCATCAGAATGATAAGCACTCCGAAAAAAATGGGACGGGCCACTTCCTTTGAGCTCTCTATGATCACTTCTTGAATGTCCTTTTTAGAATCTCTTTCCTGTAATCGGTGGACCATATTTTCCACCATTACTACAGAACCGTCCACGACCATCCCGAAGTCAATAGCTCCAAGACTCATCAAGTTGGCGGCCAGACCGAACTCTCTCATTCCGATAAAGGCAAACAGCATGGATAGCGGAATCACGGAGGCAACCACAAGCGCCCCAGAGATTTCTCCTAGCATCAAGAGAAGGATGGCAATGACAAAGAACCCTCCCTCTAAGAGGTTTATAGAAATGGTTGAGGTTGTCCTGGATACTAAATCGGACTGGTCGTAAAACTTTTCGATGGTGACGCCATCGGGCAGTCCTGGTTCAATTTCTGCAATTCGATCCTGAACATCCTGAATGACCTCTTTACCATTTCCACCCCGAAGCATCATAACGATCCCCGTCACGACTTCGCCCTGTCCGTCCTTGGTCACAGCTCCTTGTCGCAATTGCTCTCCAGCACGAACAAGCGCTATATCACGAATAAAGACGGGCCGGCTATCTAGCTTTGCGACGACCACATTTTCGATATCGGTCTCATCCCGGATAAGGCCGTAACCGCGAATGATATACTGCTCGCGGTTGTGCTCAAGATAATTTCCGCCGGAAACGCTGTTGTTGCGCTCGATCGCATTCATTACATCATCAAGACCTATCCCGTAAGATCTTAACTGCCCAGGTTGAACAATCACTTCATATTGGTGCACAAAGCCACCGAAGGAATTGATTTCCGTTACCCCCCGCACTGTTTTCAGCTGGGGTGCAATGAGCCAGTCCTGAATCGTACGCAGTTCTGTTAACGAGTACTCTTTTCCCTCAACTACGTATTGGAAAATTTCCCCAAGAGCCGTGGATATTGGACCTAGTTGAGGGGCTGATACGCCGTCAGGGAGCGATTCAATGACGCTCTGTACGCGTTGAGCGACCATCTGCCGGTCGAAGTAGATATCAGTGTCCTCATCGAACTCCACGGTTACTGCAGAGAGTCCAAATTGCGATATAGATCGCACTTCCTTCACTCCCGGAAGACCGTTCATCACTGTTTCGATGGGGAAGCTTACCAGTCGCTCCACGTCGTAAGGAGAATAGCGACCTGCTTTTGTGATTACGGTCACTTGAACCGGTGTCACATCTGGAAGCGAATTGATGGGTAGACTCTTGAGTGCGGCCACTCCGCCAAAAGCCACCAGTAGGGTTAGTGAGAGGGCAACAAACTTCTGCCGAACACTAAATGTGATGATCTTTGCAAGCATGGGTTACTCTCCGTAAATGTCGAATCTACTCAGAGCCTTCAATGTGAATACCTGATTCACCGCGACGGATTCTCCATTCTCCAGTCCTTCGGCAATAAATGCCGTTTCCTCGTTCATTCGTAGTACCGTAACGGCGCGCTGTTCGAAACGCGAGGAAGACAAGGCAACGAACACGACTGCCCGTTCACCATCATATTGAATAGCTGATGTCGGTACAGCCAGAACGGGTTGGTTGCTCTCTGCGAGAATAGATAAGCGAACGGATTCGCCAGGTCGTGGCCATCCATTTACCGTTTTGGCATGAATATTCAGAATGACCGATCGGTTGTCTGCATCGACGGCTGGGTTGATCGTGGAAATCCTGGCGGATAATTGCTCGTTGGACGCTTGTCGCGTGCGAATGAGGACTTCATCGCCGGCATTGAGTGAGCCAGCATCTTCCGGTGAAGCAAATCCCTTTACCAAGACCTGAGACGGGTCAATTAGCGTGAGCAAGGCGCTGTTTTCTGCCACGGCTGTTCCCATTTCGATCATGTGTTTATCAATGATCCCTGATAGGGGGGCGAGGACGGGCAGGAGCGGCCGGCCCCGGGAAGATGATGACCATGTCGCCATGGTTTCTTCGGATACCCCAACAGCTCGGAGGCGTGCGAAAGAGGCACTTAGTCGGGTTTCTGCTCTGCTTAGCTCAGAGGAAGCCTTCTCGAGGACTCGTCTGGGGCTAATTCCCTTGTCAACCAACTGAGTTAGCCGGCTCAGTTCTGATTGTTGAAACGTAGCCTCAGCTTGGGCTTCGAGGTATCCTGCAACAAGATTGGCAAAGTTTAGACTTTCTAATTGCAGCAATACACTCCCTTTTTGAACCGATTCACCTTCATGGGCTCCGATATGAACGATTCGGCCGGAAATGGGCGCGCTTACCTCTGCATAGTGCTCTGGAGACGGATGCACTTCTCCGGGAAGTGCGATTTCAAAAGCAGCCTTTTCGAGGAGCACTTCAACGGTGTTGATCTGCAGCTCAAGAACTTGGCGTTCAGTCAACTCGATGATGACTCCCGCCTTATCCGATTGCTGGATAGATGGAGGGGGAGCAATATCCTGTTGCTGGGATGCAGAGGGCTCCTGATCCGTGGCGCAAGCCGACACAAAAAGGAGAATTAAGAACAGGGTGTTTTTCATAACTATGTACTTTCCGTAGCGTATGTCGAATGCTACCAAGCCACCGCTTTAAGCACATTAGAGATTGATTAGAAATGCGTGGAAATCCGGAATAGGGATGCGCATTCAGCAGGATGGGAGTACCTTGGAAAGAAAAACAGGTAATGGCTCGAATTCTGCTCATAGAGGATGAAAAACGGGTGGCGTCGTTCGTCTCGCAGGGATTGGAAGAGGAAGGCCACTCTGTAACCTGGATTGCAGAGGGCGATACTGGGTTTGAGACGGCTCTCGAAGGGTCATTTGATCTGATTCTCCTTGATGTAAGACTTCCTCGAATGGATGGCGTCGAAGTGGCATCAGGATTACGCATTCACCGGCCAGGCATTCCAGTTTTAATGCTGACTGCGTTGGATTCGGTTGAAGATCGAGTGCGCGGGCTGCGGGCCGGCGCTGATGACTATTTGGCCAAGCCCTTCGCATTTGAGGAATTACTGGCTCGAATAGATGCTTTGTTACGGCGCCGGCCCGCAGACACGGGCGCCTTGACTGCGATGCATGGCGAGCTTCAGGTTGTGCCTTCAGAGCAGGCCATAATGTGGAAAGGCAAGGAAGTAGATCTGACCAGAAAGGAATACAAATTATTGGCCTACCTCGTTGCAAGGCAGGATCATGCGGTTTCCAGGGAGAATATTCAAAAGGAAGTATGGGGTGAACAGTTTGACCGGGGCACGAATGTCATCGACGTATATATTCGGTATCTGCGACAAAAACTGGAGAAGGCTGGATGTCCAGCTCGGTTGGAGTCGGTCAGAGGGTTTGGGTATAAACTGAGTGTGAGTTGATGGTACGAGGTACTCAGCATAGTTCATTTCGTAAGCGACTCCTCCTACGCGTGGGAATCGTTGTAGGATTGGCGTTTTTGCTGGTCGAAGCTGTAGTGTGGGGTGGCGCGACGATCTACTTACGTATGGATGCGGAGCGCTTCGTGCGGTCAGAGGCAGATGAGATATCTAGTTTTGTCGTGCGTAGTGGTGGAGAGTTACTCATTGATGCGTATCCGTGGAACGAGCCCCATCATCTATTTAATGAGCCTCGGATTGACCCGCTGTTTGTGCAGATCATGAATCCGGAAGGGCAAGAAATCTATTTTACGCCGAATATTGATCTGTTTAATCGAGGAGCGTATCCACGGCAGATGGTTACAGATCCACTCATTTCCTATTCGCCTTTTCAGGAATTGGAGAGTCGCTTTGTAGGTTCGGCACTACTCTACTTCTCTTCTTACTCGCTACGGAGCCGTGAAGGCCAGTTGTTGGGGTTTGTTCAAATAGCACGGTATTTGCCAGATCTCCAGGGGGCCGTCCGATCAGTTGGCTTGATTTCGGCGGGTATTTTATTGGTTTTGCTCGGGGGTCTTCTCTTTTTATTACATCTGCAGACGGGCCGCCTGCTGGCTCCTTTACATCGAATTGCTAGGACGGCTGACTCTCTATCGGCCGAAAAGCTGGATGGTCGAGTACCTGATTTAGTCGGTGCAGATCGAGAGAGTGTTTTTCTGGCCTCTGCTTTCAACCGTTTATTAGACCGATTGGACGGGTCTTTTAATGATATGAGACGCTTCACCGCCGATGCTTCCCATCAGCTCCAGACTCCGTTGACAGTTGTAAAAGGGCATGTAGACGTCGCCCTTCGCAAGCCCCGGTCGGCTGACTCGTATCAACGCACATTGAAGGTAATTGGCGATGAAGTGGACGGCTTAACTCGTATGAGTCGCTCCCTGCTCTTATTGTCTCGTTTGGACTCTAGTATGGTGCATATGGAGCGTCGTCAAGTTCATTTAGCCGATCTTGTGACGGATGCCCTTGAGGAGTTTTCAGCCTCTTCCAATTGTATTTCAGTCCAGATGGATGAGGCGGCTTGGGTGATGGCCAATGAGGAATTGTGTCTGATATTGGTTCGGAATCTAGTTGAAAACGCCCTCAAGTACGGCGAAAGTGGGCCAGTTGTCGTTGAGGTAACATTAGAGTCTGAGTACGCGGTGCTGACGGTTCAGGATGAAGGTGTTGGGATAAAAGAATCAGATTTGAACATGATTCGGGATTTGTTTTATCGTTCGGATACCGTGAGAGATCTTGGGTTACCTGGAAATGGTCTCGGACTTGCCCTCGTGGATCGAATAACCGCCTGGCACGGTGGTACGTTGAGTATCTCGTCTCATCCACCCGGCGAAGTGGGGTTCACGCGTTTCTCGATTCGCTTTCCTCTCGCTCCGACTCCTTTGAAAACACGTTAGTTTGCTCGAGACCAATCCGGATTAGGGTAGGGCATATTAGCGTCGATTTGAGATCGCCACGTGTTTAACTGCTCCAACAGATCCTCGGTTCGCAGCGGCTCAAGCTCGGATAAATCGTGTAATTCGCCGGGATCGTCGCTTAGGTGGTATAGCTCTGTTGAATCATCCTCCAACCACTGAATGAGTTTGTAGTCGCCTACGATGAGGGCGCTTGATGGTCGATTTCCGGAACCATGGTAATGTGGGAAATGGAAAAACAAGGGGCGAGAGGAAAGCGTCCCTGCGTATTCGGCCTCATCCAAGAGACTTCGGCCATCTAAAGCAGCGGATTCAAGTCCTGCTAAGTCAAGCAGCGTGGGTACTACATCAATGGTCGATGCTCTCAATGAGCGTACTCCCGTAGAAGAGGAGCGCGGGTTGGAAACGAGAAACGGAATGCGGATCCCCCCTTCGTATAGATATCCTTTTCCGGCTCTGAGAGGCTTATTGGATGTGGGTCCGGGCTTTCTGCCGAGGTTAAGTGAACTGAGACCGCCGTTATCAGAAACGAATACTATGGCGGTATTGGCGGAGAGTCCCTGTTCTGTTAAATGGTTTACTAATCGTCCCATACTGTCATCGGTACTCTCGACCATGGCGGCATAGGCAGCGTTACCCTGGCAGGTACGCGTAATAGACCATACCGGATCATTTTCAGCAGCTTCGGGATCGCACGGTGGTGATTCGGCTAAAAGGGCGAGGTAAGGGGCCGTCGTTGAGTCTTTAGCCTGAATGGGCGTGTGCACGGAGTAGTGTGACAGCACTAGAAAAAACGGATCGGTTGGATGCGAGTCGATGAAATCGAGTGCTTCATCCGTCAGGCGATCGGTGAGGTACTCTCCCTGATTTCCTTCTTCGAGACCAGGGACATCCCATGGAGAACCATTTTCACGTTTGTAGGGCCAGAAATAGGATGCGGGTTGGCCGGCGCCATGGCCTCCGATATTGACGTCAAACCCTTGGTTTTCTGGGTAAAAGCCTTCGTCGCCAAGATGCCATTTTCCAATGAACCCCGTAGCATATCCCGCTTCTTTGAAGCGTTCGGCAATGGTCGTTTCCTCTAAAGGTAGGTGCCGCTCGTAGGTCGCTTGAATTAACTGTCCCTTCTGCTCACCTCCGATCCAGTTCGTGATATCTAGTCGGGCTGGATGTTTGCCCGTCATTAGTGCAGCTCTCGTTGGTGAGCACACGGGTGAATCCGCATAAAACCGCTCGAAACGCACAGCCGATTCCGCAAAGGCATCAATATGAGGAGTTTGATAAAGCTCGCTGCCGGTTACCGTGAGATCCTTCCAACCCAAGTCATCGACAATGACTAGAATAACGTTCATCTCTGGCCGAGGTGAACAGGAGGTGAGTAAGACAGCTAAGAAAAGAAGAAGGCGCTGTGTCATGACTTTGGAATCAGGTGGCCTGATTCAATGCGATATGAAGTCCGGATTTCTTCGTCTGGCACACCGGCAGCAATAAGTGCTGCCAGATCGGCTCGGATGGTGGCCGCTTGGGTTAGATCCTTTAACGTTAACCCATCCATATGGGTTATGGCAGCCGTGTGGAGTTCTTTATGCTGCGCTTCAATTACAGAAAGAATGGAGTGAGGAAGGAATTCGAACTCGCCCAGATTTTCAGAAATAGTATGTGGATGGAAGCCCAGATCTTCGTCCATGATATCGGCAATTTGCCCGAGCGTAATCTCTGACGCGTCCATGGCCAACTTAATGCCACCTCCCGCTCCCCGGGATGCATGAATCAAACCGGCTTTTTTGAAGGGTCCGATGAGCCGTCGGACGACGACAGGGTTGGTATCTAGCTGGCGTGCCAGCTCGCCAGATGTCAGTAGTTCTTCACCCGCCGCGGCGATGGCTACCAGAATATGGAGAGATGATGCGTAACGTGTGTTTGCCATGCTTCAATGTAAAAAGAATGGATACATGTAAAAATGGGCAAACCAACATTGAGAATCTAATTGCTGAATAAACGAGGCGCATCGTCCTCAACAATTTCAATGTCCTGAACGGCAAACCATGATTCGCCCTCCATGCCCGCGCTATTCTTGTACGGTTGTTCAGGATCGCCCGAATCGATATCGACCACAAAGACAAGATCTTTTTTCATGCCTTCCGACACTTCTACCCCTTCAGCGATGTCTGCTACACGACCGGTTATACTGCCTACAGCAATGCCTTCACGGCTGTAAAGATGAACTCGGACGGTTTTTCCAATGAAGTGATACATTTCAGATTCGTTGCAGCTTAAGCCGTTCTTATGTCGAAGTATTCGCCTGAGACCTGAATTTTGGACTCGTGCGGTTAAGTTGGCAATACTTGAGATCTATTACCGTTCTGTGGACAGGTTGATTCTTTAGTGAAACTACTTGTCTGTCCCACTATTTTACAATCTATTCAACACGGCTATGAAATGAACCGCGTCTCTTTACCACTTCTCATCTGTATGCTCCTCCTTTTGCCAGCAGGGTTTGCTGAAGCACAGGTGCGCATATCCGGGAGGGTGGTTATTGAATCGGACGGCTACCCACTACCATCGGCCACGGTTCAGCAAGAAGGCTCCACCCGTGGTACGGTTACAAATGGCGATGGGCAATTCTTACTGGTCGTTCCAGCATTGCCGGTGGATCTGGTTGTACGGTATATCGGATTCAGGAGTGAGCGCATTCGCATTGAAGAGCAGCCCCGAGGGCCCCTTTTGATTGAGATGAAGGCCTCTTCTATTTCATTGGATGAGGTCTTTGTAACCGATGAAAACCCAGCTGAAAACATCATGCGGCAGGTGTTGCTGGCCAAAGAGTCCATGCGAAAGCATCTCAAATCGACTTATGCGGATACCTATACCCGATTTATGCTGTATTCCGAGATGGATTTGGTACAGATGAACGAAAGTGTTCGGGCATCTTGGTGGACTCCTAATTCTAGAACACGAGAATTAGTGCGGGCCGACCGCTCGCGGCCGGCCCGCAGTGGCAGATTTCTGTTTGCGTCGCCTCATAATGTGCCCAATTTCTACGATGATGATATCGACATTCTGGGATCGCGATATGCTGGTCCGCTGCATCCCGATGCGTTGAATATGTATCGATATTCTCTTGGAGAGCGCCGGGATTTAGATGGTCAGGTAGTTTTTGACATCTATTTCGTACCGAAAAGTGCCACTAGGCCCACGTTTTCAGGGCATTTAGCTGTTTTGGACTCGGTGTTTGCTGTTTTGGAAGTAAGTGCCCGTCCTCATCCCGGGACCGTTGTTTTGCCACCCGTGCAGCAGCACGATGTGTATCTGGAGCAACGCTTTTCTTCTTTTGGAGATAGCCTATGGTTACCGGTAGACCTATTTGCTTCGGGTGTAGTAGCGTTCGGACGAACAGGTGTGAATTATCCCTCAGCCCGGTACGAGCAGATATCAGGCTTATCGCTTCACGTGGTGAATCCTCCAGTTCCGGATTCTCTCTCAGTTCCGGGACCTGCTATTCTCTGGCATCCTTTGGCAGACAGGCGTGATGAACTGTTTGCCAGAAACCCGTCTTTCATTCCTATGACGCCAAAAGAGACGGTATCGCTTGCTACCATGGATCCGTCCATGACCATAGATCGCGCGTTTCGTCCTGTTGGTTTGCTGAGTGATTATGCAGCTGTTCAGGTCTCTGAAGACCAAGATCCTGAACAAGCCGCTACTCAATTGGGACTCGTTCGGCGCTTGACTGGAGGAGATTGGTTTTGGTACAATCGGGTGGATGGATGGCATCCGGGCATTAACTACGTCTCGCAGCCAGACGCAGCGTTGCAGTGGAGGACTTCGGCTGGTTTCTCTTGGAATCGTAAACGGATTTCGCACAGGGCCGAGCTTAATATCCCATGGCAAGTAGGAGGAGTTTCTGGGTATGCTGGTTTGCAGTCCCAGGATGCCACGTCTGTGGTCGCCCGACCGGATGCTCTAGGGCGTTTCGTCCCCGGATTCATGACCTACCTCGGGTACAACGACCTGTATGATTATTACAGCCGTAGAGCCGTGTCTTTTAATATTGATCTGGTCATTCCTAACGCCCCGATCGTGTTGTCAGCTAAGGCGCACACGGAAATGCATGAGTCACTCGAAAAGTTGACCGAATTTAAGGGTTGGATGTTTCGTAACGAGCAACGGGAGAATCCATCTATTAATCCTGGTGACCTGAGATCGGTCGAATTTGTTGGTCGGATTGGTGATCGTGAGCGGCTTGCATTGGATTTTTCATACGAACGCTCCCCCGGTTCCTACTTTGATTCGGACTGGGACTTTCATCGATATGAGGCCCGGGGAACGATTAAATTCGAAACGTTTTACCGACGTAGAGGGCGTCCTAACTGGTTACGAATCACAGCAATGGGTGGAACCGCTTCGGGTGATTTGCCCGTTCAGCGACAGTTTACTTTGAGCGGATCAGCAGGTCCTTTTTCAGATTTTACCGGCTTTAGAACACTACGGAGTTCGCGGTTTGTAGCCGATAAAATCGGTGGTATTTTTTGGGCTCATGATTTCACGACCGCCTTGTTCGAGCAACTCGGACTTTGGTCCTTGGCCGATAGCGGAATGGGTCTGTATGTATTTGGGGGACACGCGTTTTCGTCTAGGGTTCGAGAAATCGGCAAGTTCGGTGGACGATTCCACGAGATCGGGATCGGTATAAGTTATCCGTTTGGAATGCGCGTCAGGGCTGAAGTCGCAACTGGATCTGATGGTGGCATATCTTTTCGATTCGGACGGCCACTCAACTGATAATTAAGCGACTACCCTTGTAGTACGGTTGAAGTGGATTAGATCGGTGCCTAAGATGGACCTCGTCACGACATCAAAATCGTTATGATCCGCCGAATTCTGTTTGTTTTCGCCCTTATTGTACTTCCAGCTGGTGTATTTGCTCAAGACGCAGATGAAGCGGCTAAAGTAGATACGTCCGAAACGAAAATGGGTGAAAAGGCAAATTTGCCCTTCATTCCGGAGCGTTTTTTGGAGTACACCGCTACTGAAGCCTCGTGGGTTTCACTCGATGCAAGGCTGGAACCGGCCTAAATAGGTAATTAGAGGGGTGTTTTTAGTTTTTGTAGAGGGGTGTGACAAAAAGATGTCACACCCCTCTATGTATGTTTGAACCAGCAACGAAATCGCTGGCCCAAACACTGACCGACATGATTCAAGTATCCGCATACCCGACCGTAGAATGGCTCAAAACACGTGCAACGGATCGCACACCTATTGCCCCTCGCCCGAATCGATTACGCTCGTTATCGGTCTCGTCTGTCTTGGCCTCGAGGCTTCGTGAGGTACTGTCTGACACCGTTCAAATTGAACGAAATGTTTGGGTGGCCACACCGGAAGGCGAATTAGAGGTTGGCGTTGTTATTCAGAAAGGAAATAGGCGGATCGCAATTTGCGAAACACCTAGATACAGACTCAAGTCTGACTTAAGCGACGCCTTGATTCTCGTCTATGGTGGATTTGACTCATTGTATCGGTTGCACAGCGATCAATCGGTGGAGGCGCTACACGATACCGTTTATGCATTAATGTGTGAACTACCCACTTGGTTTTCCAACTTCGGCCGTATGTCTGCTGGCCGAGCTGCAACGAGCAATGCTATATTTGCCGGAAACCAAGACCGGTTGGCGTTTGGGGATAGCTTTAAAACAAGTCGGGTGCGATTGGACAGAATGAGACTGTGTGTCGCGACGGACTGGGTAGAGATGTTCGAAAAGGCGCTGGGCGCAGGTCAACGACCCTCTGCAGCTTAAAGATCAGGATTAATGAGCAAGGAAGTGACATTCCTGCTGGTCCAAGGGAGCTGCTCCAATTCGGATTCAATCAGCACTTTGGGAATACCTGATCGTACTCTGCTCGAAGAGATGCCTAGATTGAGGTAGTATTGAATAACACTAGCTGTCCGTTCTGAAGCTAACTCTTCGGCATTGCGCTCATTGTCTATGGCGGCGCCATATACCTCTATCATGCGATCCGTACAGGCGCTGGAGGCCGTCATGTTACTCCGAAGTAGCTGCCTCATTTCCAGAGTGAGCTCTGCCGAATTACGCTTAAAGTAGACGGTAGAAAGTGGAGGGAGGTCGGCACATACATCGCTTTGTATCAAAATAGACTGACTGAACTGAGCAGAATGTTCTGGATTCGAAACGCTGAGCGTAATTCTGAAGCCGCCTGGTTGGCTGTAGGAGTGAGACGTTTCGCATTCATCGGATGCCCCTCCATCGCCAAACGTCCAGGTGCACGTAAAATCATTACCGCGGATAACTGGGGTCAATGAAACGCTCTCTTTAACACGGGGGGAGGTAGGGACGTTAGATACCGAAATAATGGTCACCGGAGCGTAGGTTTGCTCTACTACAACGCGGAGGTTCGCCGTAGAAGACTCCTTGGCATTTGAAACCAGTGCTTTTACTTGGTAGGTTCCCGGTTTGGTATATGCATGCCGGATGGATTGTCCCGTTTTTTGAGAACCGTCCCCCATTTCCCATGTTGCGGTGTACTCCAGTGGATCCAGGTCAGTACTGACGGTAAATACGGCTTCCGAGCCTCGACGAATCGTGCTTGGACCAGAGGCAACGATATTCCCCAATCCGGGAATCTTCTTTTTAAACGTGTATCTCAACCCGGCGCTCGCACTGGTTAGTACGTCAAATTGGGTGCCGGTACCTGCCAAGTCGAGCGCGTTATCGGGATAGACATAGTGCTGTCTTAAATAGCCAAACCAATCCAATCCCAAAGCGGATACATCAAGACCAAAGCCTAGAAGTGGTCCCCATCCTTTTCTGCGCTCTTTGTTGATTTGGCCGAAAGCGACTCCCAGTCCACTGGATAAGAACGGTTTGAAGAAAAGGATGGACTGAAATCCATATCGAATTTCTGCAAGTAGGGACGTCCGCTGGTTTCTGGAGTCTTTAGAAAAAATAACCGGTAGATTCACCTCATTGGTGATGATGCCGGGATATCCACTGGTGGACCACTCTCCAACTACATTCCAATCACTATTTAGGGTGTATCCCAAGCTGAATGCTGGGCCAAAACCCAAACTGGAAAATAGGCGATCCAGTCCACTGGCATTCGCTACTTGGCGCTCGCCGATATAGGCCGTTGTTTGAAATCGTGCCTCGATAAAAAACCGATCGGATAAAATTTGTGCCGATGCCTGTGTGACAAGGGTAGCGAGAAAGCCCCAAAGTAGTATTTGGACAAATCGATAGGGAGGCATAGCGAGGGGGTTGGATGACCCTTAAAATCGTGCAAAATGAGTTCGAATAAAAGAGTGCGGGCGATCCCTTTTGGGATCGCCCGCACTAAGCTTCATCTAGGATGATTTAAGTTGTTTTTACGGCTTGGCTTATTCGCTGTCTGAGACAGACGACGAATCGGCTTGAGACTCGGCCGAAGCCTTGCTCAGCATACCAGCAATATCTATCCCTGTGGATGCTTTCAGGCTTTCAAGTAAAGCCGGGGTAGAACCTGCAATCTGACTAAAGACAGCGGGTACTCCATTACCTGGACCACCTTGTCCACTGTCTACAACGGTCAGCTTATCAATTTTAAGATTATCTACCGTTTTGATTACCTCTTTCAGAATGTCCGGAAGCATCTGGATAAGGAATAAGCGTTCAGCGTCGGAACCAGCTTCCTTCCAAAGTTCGAGTTTTCGTGCAATCACGTTAACCTCAGCTTGACCATCTTCAAAAATGCGGGCCGCATTTCCTTTCGCAATCTCTTCCTTAGCTCGACGCTCTGCTTCAGCAGAAACTACTACTTCCGCACGCTGCCTCTTTTCAGCAAGCAATATTTCCTGCTCCGCTAACTCCTGTTCAGCAATAGCCTCTGCAACTCGGGCGGCTACTTCAATTTTTGCTTCTTCAGCACTCGCCGTAGCAGACAACTGGGCTCTTAAAATGCGAACTTCATTTTCGGCTCTGGTAATTTCGAGATCAGCTCCTGCTTCAGCCAGTCTGGCTTGTTCACGCTTCTGCGCTTCCACTACTTCTGCGGCAGCAATGATATTAGCAGTACTCTGCCGTCCGATGGCATCCAAATAGCCACGGTCGTCCTCAACACTTTGGATTTTCAGCGTATCGAGCTGAAGGCCTAGGGCTGATAAGTCATTGTCTGCTTCGTCAAGCAACTCGCGAGCAAATTTGAGTCTGTCTTCATTGACTTCTTCAGGAGTCAACGAAGCAACGACCCCACGCAGATTTCCTTCCAGCGTTTCTTTAGCAATGGTTTGGATCTCAATCAGTTCTTTTCCAAGCAGGCGCTCAACGGCATTATTTAGTTCGTGTTCGCCCGAAGAAATCTTAACGTTCGCGATAGCCCGAACCATCAGGGGAATTCCTCCTTTTGAATAGGCATTCGATACCGTAAGGTCGATCGGTATTGTATTCAGTTGAAGACGATCAACTTGTTCAATAATCGGAATGCGGAACCCTCGACCTCCTTGGACGACTCTGTATCCTACTTTTGCACCATCAGAGAGCTGACGCTTTCTCCCAGAGAAGATGAGGACTTCGTTCGGTTGACAGATTTTTAGGTTAGCTCGGATGATTCCGAGTACCGCCAGAAATCCCACGATAATAATTACGGGGATGGCTAGAAATTCCATAGTGCTCCTCGATAAGTGTAGGTGGATTGATCAGTTTATAATGAGATAACACCGTTTCATATTGCAGAGAGTGCTCTGAATAATAGGTGCAATGAGCAGGTGTTACGATTTAGTCCGGTCGAAGTACTTCGGCAATACGCCCCTTCATTCGGACTACGACGACTTCTGCTCCTTGGTCTAGTATTTCGCTACCTCCGCCCTCAAACAATCGGGCGGTGAGTTCCATTCGTTTTCCGCCGGCTGTAAGAAGGATTTTTCCCTTCTGCTGGCCAGCCATGGGTAGGAGGACCGTTGCCGTTTTTCCATTCAGTTCCTTCTCAGTTACCTGACTGGAGACTTGTTCGTAGGCAAATTTCTTGATGATAAAATTTCCTCCGAGCCCCACTAAAAGACCCGTTCCTCCTGCAAGGAGTCCGGTCAACGGCTCGGCGGTGCCAAACCATTGCAGCGTGACTCCGGTAAGTCCAAAAAACGCGGCAAATAAAAAGAGAGCTCTTAGGCTGAGTAAGTCAACAAAATCGGGGCTGCCATCTAGATCTACAGAGAAATCGCTGTCGAAATCATGATCAGCATCAACGTCTATATCATGGTCAAAATCATGATCGGCATCGTGATCCGATTCGCCGCCTCCGAATATGGAGAGCAATACAAAAAACCCGCCAACTAATAGCGAGGTGAGATAAATAGAATCCATGGTGCGTCCTCCTCAAATACCTCCCCCACTACGGGTAAACACCAAAAATGTTGCAATGTGAGCATGGTATATATTGTATTATGAAGGTAAATCCGTATTTATTCATTAATAAATAAGGCTTATATTCATTCAGCGTATTTTAATAAGGATAATGCCGGGTAAGGTATTTTGAATTGCACCCGGCGTTTCCCCAGTCGTATTTATCTTGATGTCATGATGAATACACGGCAGTCTATTACTCATCTCGTATTGGTCCTGTTCGTTCTTCTTTCTGGATGCAAGCAAAGAGGGGGATCCGGGTGTTGATGAAAGACACATCATCCTGTATCCGGAAATGAACCGATTCATTTCCATCCATTTACCGAACGGGTATTCGGGCTCAGAGCCTTTGCTCCTATTGATCGCGTTTCATGGAGCAGGTCCGATGCCCGCACCGTTGGGCCCACTGATTTCTGAGCCCATGGCGCAAGCATGCAGTCAATCTGCAAGAAGCCCGCGTTCGGTTACATGAAATTCAGGATGATCCCCATGAGTGGCCTCGGGGAAGTATAGATTCGCCCTCTATACTCACTGAATTCTTTCGGTTAGATCAAGAGCCCCCGTTAACCGATAAGTGGCAACCACCCCTCGGCCACCCACAATCCCAAGAAAGTACCTACTGCGTAGCCCAGAGATCCAACTAATATCGCTGGAAGTACAAGGTCTTCACGGCCCAGACTCCGTGCGAGCGCTAGCGCAGAAGGGCCGCCGCCAACGTTTGCCTGAGATGCCACCGAGGCCACAACAGGATTAATTTTGAAAAAGTAGGCGACGGTGTACACCAGCATGCCGTGAACGGTAACGGTAATGGTGGTAAAAATGAGGAGTGATACTCCCAAGCCTCCTAATTCGGAAAGTGCGCCCACGTCGCAATACGCACCGATGACACACAGAAATAAATACACGGCAAACATCCCGGTCACCTTTAGGCCTGGAAGTCGAGAAACGCTCGGGATTTGAGCCAGAAGGAGGGCTATACCGGTAAGAATGAGGGCAGACGGAATGTCGGGAAGGAATATAGCAATCCGATTAGAGAGCCATACAGCACCGAACCCAAGAGCAAGTACGAGTCCAAAATCGACTGGGTGAATCGTTTCCGTGTCTTCTTCCTCTCCGGTTTTGACCTCCCCGATATAGTCCGCGATTTCAGTACCCGGCTTTCGGGGCCAGACATGAGAAATGAGGCGAGGAACGGCTAGCGTCACGATCATCCAGACCGTAGTGATAATGTTGTCTACCACGATGGATCCCCCATAGAGAAGCCCATCTTTCATGACGTTGTACTCCAATCCCAGCGTATTGAAGTTGACGCTACCACCCGTATAGGTACCCACAAACATGCCTCCGATGGCATAATACAAGGGGCCAATCGACTCTGACCCGTTGATGGCCCACATTCCAATAAACACGCCAATGGCGGTGGCCATTGACCCAACCAGAAACATCACAATCATCTCTTTACCGGCCCGAAAGATATTTCTGAGATTAACGGGAAGCAGCAACCAGAAAATGGCTAAAGGGGCAACGGTTGAGAAAATGAAGTCATACGCGGGTACGGGGGCAGCTTCTGTTGAGCCTGTCGGCAATAAGCCCAGATTTGCAAAAAGGGCGGTGAACAGGATGACCAAAAGCGCCGTTCCGAAGTGTTTTAAAAATGTTTTCCGAACAAACAGTTCGGTCATCACGATAATCGCACTCAAGAACCCGATGATGTAGGTTGATTCCATCCGAATATAAATTGGGACCTATTCTGTCCGTTGACGTTGAAGCGCCTCGGAAATGGGGCGCATTCTTGGCCCATTATCGGTAAAACATCTCCCACCCACAAACATCTTACTTGAACGTGCTTTCCGCGGAAGAACGATCCAGGTACAGTCGCCATCTTTTGCTTCCTCAAGTTGGGGAGCAAGGACAGGCTCGATTAAAAGCTTCATCAGTGCTCGTTATTGGCGCGGGGGGGCTTGGTTCTCCGGTGTTGTTGTATCTGGCTGCGGCCGGAGTCGGGCGAATTGGCGTGGTAGATTTTGACGATGTCGATGTGTCCAACCTGCAGCGACAGGTGCTTTACGAAACTCAAGACGTAGGCCGCTCAAAATTGGATGCGGCCCGAGATCGTATTCAGTCAATTAATCCCCATGTAGAGCTGGATCTTTACCCGTTACGATTGACGACATCAAACGCTATCGAGATCATAGATAAGTACGATGTAGTAGCTGATGGAACGGATAATTTCGCCACGCGCTATCTCGTCAATGATGCCTGTGTGTTGACGGGTACGCCCAATGTATTTGCCTCCATCTTTAGATTTGATGGTCAGGTTGCCATTTTTGGCGCTCCTGGTGGGCCATGTTATCGGTGCATTTTTCCAGAGCCACCGCCTCCAGAATCTGTACCTAATTGCGCGGAAGGAGGAGTGCTCGGCGTGCTCCCTGGCATGTTGGGTACGATGCAGGCGACTGAGGTGATTAAGCTATTGCTGGGGATTGGAGAGCCCTTAATTGGAAAAATGCTCATCGTCGACGCTTTGTCAATGAACTTTCGCACCTTGAAAGGTGGCAAAGATCCGGAATGTAGTCTATGCGGAGAGCGTCCAACCCAGGAAGGGTTGATCGATTACGAAGCTTTTTGTTCTTCTCCGTCCACTGAAACCCCGACTCTCAACACCCAGCACCAAGACCATATGTTTTTTGGACCCCAAGTACCTTCGGTTTCTGTTATTGACCTCAAGAAAAAGAAAGACGCGGGCGATGATTTTTTTCTTTTGGACGTGCGTCAGCCGGAAGAACAACAGATTTCCGATATCGGAGGCCATTTGATTCCGATGGATCAACTGGCAGATCGATTGAGTGAACTTGAAGCCTACAGAGAGAAGGACATCATCGTCATGTGCCGGACGGGATCCCGCTCCGCTTTCGCTGTTCAGTGGTTGCAGCAACAGGGTTTTAAAGGGTCTTTTAACCTCGAGGGCGGCATTGTAGCCTGGTCTCGCAAGGTGGATTCATCTGTATCTGTGTATTAATTTCAATTAGAAGCTCCTGTAGTCATTCGATGTCTCGATACTTTTCGTTCGTCCTGCTAATCGCATTTTTCGTTATTCCGTCGCAGGCACAGGATGTGCTTACTTTACATCGCCTCTCAGGTCCCATCATTCTGGATGGAATTAGTGATGAACCAGCATGGCAAGGTGTTGAGCCGGTAGATCTCACGATGTATCAGCCTATATCTGGTGGCCAGATGACGGAGCGTACTGAAATTCGTGTCGCCTACGATAATGACTATCTGTACGTATCCGGTAAAATGTTCGATTCAGAGCCGGACGAAGTTAGAGCCAATACGCTTTATCGTGACCGGTGGTCGGGTGATGACACGTTTGCCATTGTTCTAGATACGTTTAATGACAACGAAAACGCGCTTTGGTTTTTTACCTCGCCTAATGGAGTGCGATTCGATATGGCGGTTTCTAGTGATGCCAATGGCTCAGGAGGAGGAACCTCTTTTGGTGGTGGAGCGGTAAATCAGTCTTGGAACACGTACTGGGATGTCGAGACCCAGCAGAATGAGGAAGGCTGGTTCGCCGAAATGAGAATTCCGTATTCCAGTTTGGGCTTCCAAGAGAAAGATGGGAAGGTAGAAATGGGTATGATACTCTACCGATATATCGCCCGCAAAAGTGAGCGACATATTTTCCCAGCGATCCCACCGAATTGGGGGATGGGGTATGCTAAGCCGTCACAGGCCAGAAAGATTGTTCTCACCGATGTAAAGGCGAAGCGCCCGGTCTATATCACGCCGTATGTGACGGGAGGGCGCTCCATATTCAATGAGCTGAATGATGCGGAAACGAAGTATGTTTCTGACTCAGAGATCACTAAACAAGTAGGTCTCGATATTAAATATGCCATCACGAATAATTTGACGTTAGATGCCACGTTTAATACGGATTTTGCCCAGGTAGAGGCTGATGATCAGCAGGTGAACCTGACTCGGTTTTCTCTCTTTTTCCCAGAAAAGAGGCAGTTTTTTCAAGAGAGAAGTAGCCTGTTTGATTTTTCGACCGGTCGTCGGGACCGACTTTTTCATTCTCGAAATATTGGGATCAATGAGGGTGAAACCGTTCGGATTTTGGGTGGGGGTCGTATGGTTGGGAAGATCGGGGCCTGGGATGTTGGCGTGATCGATATGCAGACAGAATCCGTCGGAGATCTACCCTCAGAAAATTTTGGCGTACTTCGATTTCGACGCTCGGTAGTGAATGATCAATCATTCGCTGGGACGATGTTTACCTCCCGCCTCGGAGATGATGGATCCTACAATCTGGCCTACGGTGCCGATGCTTCTATTAAAATTGGTCAGAACGATTATCTAACGACCAAATGGGCACAGACTTTTGAGGACGAAGTGCTAGATGCAGACGCTTTCGACTTTTTTCAATCCGGATTTTTCTCAGCTGGGTATGCCCGTCGGACGGATATCGGGTGGTCATTTCGCACTGGAGCAATGTTCGCGGGACGAGACTACATGCCCGGATCTGGGTTTGTATCCCGGACGGACTATACGCAATTGAATTGGGATGCCCAGTATGGCTGGCTATCCGCAGAAGACGCTCCTCTCAGAAAGCATGACGGTTCGTCGTATGGAAGTCTTTATTTTAGAAATCACGATGGCTCGCTGGAATCTGCACGAGTAGGAGGGAGCTGGGATTTCGACTTCAAAACTGGGGCCAGCGCGAGAACCAGCTTGAACGTAATGGTAGAGGACCTCCTAGAGGAGCTCAGCTTTCCGAAAGACACAAGTGTTCCCGTAGGACGCTACACGTTTGTAGATTGGCAAGGAAGCTATTCAATCGGAAGCGGAAATCTGTTAAGAGGACGTGTTTCTTCCAACATCGGAAGCTTTTATGACGGATGGCGGATCCAGGCAAACTATAGTCCGACCTGGAACGTGAATCGATTTCTAGAGCTATCGGGAAGCTATCAGTACACCCATTTAGAATTTCCCGATCGAAATCAGAAGGCAGATATTCATCTCGTTGGGGTACGTACTCAGATTGGTTTTAACACCAAAGTGTCCTTGAACTCGTTTGTTCAGTACAACACATCAGCCAACATTATCGCATCCAATATTCGTTTCCGCTACAATTTTGCTGAAGGAAACGATCTTTGGTTCGTTTATACCGAGAACTTGAATTCTGACCGGCATCGGGAATCGCCGGTACTCCCTGTATCGGGCATTCGGACGCTTCTACTGAAATACACCTACACGATCGGAGCCTAGGCTACTGCTTCTTGTTGACCGACTTGGGCATCTTCAAAGGAAGAATGGCACCATCGGTAATAATGTCTTGGAGTTCGGCGTCCGTAAAATCTGAGCCGGTAAGGTCTGCCCCAGTCAAGATCGTCTCGCTAAGGTGCGCGTTCTTAAATGACGTGTTACGGGCTGATGCGTTGAACAAAATAGCTTCGACCAGGCGAGCGCCAGAAAAATTGGACTGATCTAAAGATGCATAAGACATGGTAACGAAGCTCAAGTCCGCATTGTTAAATTTCGTCTCGCGTGCTGATACTTGATTGAGATCTGAACCTGTTAGGTTAGCACCAGAAAGATCTGCATGATCCAGATTGGCGCTTTCCAACTCTGCAACGGACAGGAAAATGCCTCTTAGGTTGGCATTCTCCCAGTTAATCTCTTCGAGAAAACGCCCTGTAAGGTCCGCACCGCTAAGGTCGGGTACGATTTCAGGATTTTCTTCTCTCCAATCGTTCCAGTATTCGACACCCTGGTCGAGAACTGCTATATGGCTAAAATTTGGCAAGGGCTGTCTTTGAAATTGAGTTGGCACAATAGGGAATCCATTACAGAATGCCCAATTACTTGTCAGGTTTTTATTGAGATCCCTTAATACTTAGAAAAGGGAAGCGTGGATCGGTGGTTCTTGAATTCGCATTCTGGCTTCTTATTGAGTACTGAATTCCTGAAGTCGAGCTTAGTGCCTCGTTCTATCCGGGGTAAAAAAAATCCTGATACTGCAGGCAGTACCAGGATTGATCTCGTCCGAGCGAGTGTGGAGCTAAGGAGAGTCGAACTCCTGACCTCTTGAATGCCATTCAAGCGCTCTACCAACTGAGCTATAGCCCCATCTCCCGAAGGAGGCCGAAAATACGGATACGGACAACCGTCAAGCAAATGGAAGGACCCGCTAACATGCGGCTTCCACAGTCAATTCATACGATTGAAGGTTTAGCGGGAAGAAAGGAGCGAAGCCAATGTACTTATGAACGCAGTGTACAGAGCTGATCCTATCCAAAGTCCTGTGACCAAGAAGGTGTTTCTGGCTCCTGCTTGAAGCGCCAACATGGTTACAAATATTCCATTGTGCACGAGGGCGATAACAAAACCACCAAGTAGGGCCTGCCGAGGAAGAATCAGGAGACCTTCGCGTTCTGAACTGGGAAACAGACCCATCAAAAAGCCGATCATCGTCTTAACGAGCATGTGCATGCCCCATGTTCCGTAGACGGCGTCTAGCAAAAAACCGAAAAAGAAGCCTCCCAGAGCGCCCCATTGGCGGCCCTTACGAACGCCAAGCCAGGCCACAAATAGGAGTACGGCATCCGGAAAGGCGCCCCATAAGGTCAGGCGTCCAAGAATCAGCCATTGAAGGAGAAATACTCCCAAGCCGAGGAAAAATGTGCGAATGGGTGCGGGCATGTTCTAATCTACGAATCAATGGATCGAACATCTCTACCAATGTGGTCTGCGGAACCTGACTTGTGCTATCGGGTTCGGATCGTGCACTTCCACACGACTAGAAATTCTTTTTTAACGATGGCTCAAAAGCCCAAGCAGAACACCAGAAATCGTAAATCCCGTCAGCAGCGGGGGCGAAAAAATGGAGTCATGGTGTTTACGAAAAAGAATTATTCTCTGTTGATCATTGGGCTAGTCATGATCGTTGTGGGATATGTCATTATGCGTATGGAGAATGAAGTGGATGGGGTCATATCCCTTTACGTGGCTCCGCTGTTGTTATTAGCAGGATACCTTGAGATCATTTATGCCATCATGTGGCGTCCCAAAGCAGAAGCGGCGCAAGCTGAGAAATCTGCTTAGGCAAAGGCATCTTGGCTCAATCGTACAATAGGTACTTTTGCCGTTTTTGGTCAAAATCGGCTAACTCTTGCGCCCAGGCCGCTTCAAAATCCCGAGCAGACCATCCCTTCTTCAGTGCCGATACTGTTTCATGAGATCCGGATAGCTTTGCCATCCAACTTTCATTGAAAAAGGTGGTTATGACGGAATCGGGAAGTTGCGCATAGGTCCTTGAAATGAGTTCGAGTCCGGCTCCCACGGAGCGAACCTGGTCAGGTTGCATCACGGAAATCGACACAGCGTTTAGTGGCACGTTTTCCCACTTTGGATAAGTAGACTTTCCGGGTATAGAAATAGGCGTAATCTGAATTGCTTCGATAGCTAAGCCCGGAAAATCAAGGGCCGTCAGACCTGAAGCATCCATCCAGGGGGCGCCAACCGTCAAAAAAGGAGCGGGGGTGCCGCGGCCTTCGCTGGCACTGGTAGCCTCAAAAAAACAGGTGCCCGCATACATCAGGGCTGACTCGAACGTGGGAATATTTGGGCTTGAAGGAATCCACTCCATGCCCGTGTCTGGCCATAGCATATCTCTGTGCCATCCTGTCATTTCAATAATTTGCAGATCCATGTATCCCAGATCTGGTATCCAGGCCTCTCCCAGAATCATCTGGGATAATTCACCAGCCGTGAGTCCATAACGCGTCGGGATGGGATACTGGCCGACGAAAGACACTAAGGTGGTATCCAACACATTTCCTTCCATTGTGACACCGCCGAGTGGGTTGGGCCGGTCTAGCACATAGAACGGAATGCCCGCCTGAGCTGCGGACTTCATGGCCAGGCCCATGGTAGATATAAACGTATAGAACCGTGAGCCGACATCTTGAATATCAAACACGAGGGCATCCACACCTCGAAGCATCTCAGGAGTTGGACTTCGGTTTTCCCCGTATAGACTATAGACCGGGGCGCCGGTGGCATCATCTATGCCGTCAGCTATTTTTGCTCCTGCATCTTCATCGCCTCGAATACCGTGCTCGGGACCAAAGAGGGCCGCGATTGTTACGTTAGACGACTCATGCATCAAATCGATTAGGTGCCGACCATTCGACCTGGACGTGTGATTCACGATCAGGCCCACCCGCATTCCTTTAAGCTCTTGAAATCCTGACTGCACTAGCACGTCAGCACCGGTTAAAACCTCTGAAAAGGCAGAAGGCGGGCGGTCGTCGCGATCTATGATCGCGCCATCCGCCCGCCCACCGGAATCATCACAAGCTGACAAGGTCAGCATCGTGGCCAGAAAAAAGACTGACCTGAAAAACATACTAGCTCGCGTTGTTGATGATCTCCACTTCTGGGAAGTAGTAGTTCGACTCAAGAACGCCGTTTTCAACTGAATCGGAGCCATGTACAATGTTTTGTCCTTTGTTATCCGCAAAATCATGACGGATAGTACCAGCATCTGCCTCAGCAGGATCCGTTGCACCAATCAGAGTACGAAAATCGGCAACGGCGTTTTCTTTTTCCAGCACAATAGGTACGCAAGGACCTGAGGACATGAAGTCTACAAGCTCTCCAAAAAATGGACGCTCGCTATGGACAGAGTAAAATCCACCTGCTTCAGCCGTGGACAGGTTGATCATCTTCAGAGCACAGACCTTAAAGCCGGCATCTTGCATGCGTCGGATGACTTCTCCAATTAGGTTTTTGCGGACACAGTCCGGCTTCAAAATGGCAAGGGTGCGTTCAATAGCCATGAGAACTTTGAGTTTTGAGTTTGAAATAGATTCAGTACTTGAAAATACAGCGATAATTCGGCTCTCCCGGTGCTTTTGCAAGGAAAAACACGTGAATCAGGCATAGGTATAGTACGCTCCTCAGTCAAAAGAAAGCATAACTTACCTCACTGTTCGGTGGTCTTTCTGGTGAATCACTTCATCGTAAAAATAGACTTCGTGACCGTTATGCACGATACTGTAATCCTCACGCTGTCCATCACAGAACGCGTAGCTACCCATGAATTCATACGATTGGAGTGCTTTTAGAGATCAGTTTCCTGCGCTGAAGAACAGGACGTATTTGAATACGGCCGGTGGGGGAGTGATGGCTAGGAAGGTGGCAGACGCAGCTCATCAGTATTACAACGAGTCCGTGGAGCAAGGGGACGTATTCTGGGGGCAGTGGTTGGTTCGGTCTGAGAAGGACCGGCATTTTGTAGCGCATTTCATTGGAGCCAGGCCTGAATCTGTTGCTTTCTTGCAGAATGCATCTCTTGGTTTGAACATTGTTGCCCGAAGTTTTCCGTCGGAAAGTCGCTGTCTTGCGGTCCGGCCCGAATTCCCATCGTGTACAACGCCCTTTATTCGGGCCGGACATCAGATGTCCTTTATTGAAACGACTCTAGATGGATTTGTGGATGCTGAAATAATTGAATCAGCACTAAAAGAGCACCCCGTTGATGTCTTTATCCTAAGTTCAGTCCAGTTTGCCAACGGGTTCAGGGCCGATTTGGCTTCTATTGGAGCGGTGTGTCGACGTTTTGGAGTGTCTTTCGTTGTCGATGCAACGCAATCCATCGGAGCGTTTGACATTCATTTGGAGCGGGACCTGATTGATGCACTCGTCTTCAGCGGCTACAAATGGGCTACGGCAGGATATGGAAATGCCGTGCTCGCTACCGGATCTGGTTGGTCTAATTCGGACCCGCCATTAGTAGGCTGGCGAAGTGCAAAGCGGGCCTATGATCTAGAAAATGACCGGCTTGATCTGCATAAAGAAGGCATTGGGCATGAAATGGGGCACCCACCATTTCCAGGCATATTCGCCATGGCCGCTGCCTTGCGTGTATTGTCAGAGCCGGGAATACATCAAATTTCTGAACGCATTCAGGCCTTAGTAGGTTACCTGCGATCAGGTCTTGAGGATAAGGGCATCCGCATGCGATCCAACGGGAATCCCGCCTGTTCTTCTGGTATTGTTTTGGCTGAAGTCAAGGATGCCGATTCTGTAAAACAGCAATTACAAGAACAGCAAATCTGGGTTACAGCGAGGCAGGGAGGGCTTCGGGTCTCCATCCATGCCTACAATGCAGCTGAAGATGTCGAGCGATTTCTTACGGCCCTTTAAAGGCCACGGTTAGTTGAACCAGCCCCTTCGGAAAAAGGAGAGAACCAACGGGGATTCTGTGAAACCGATTCTCGATCACGGCTGGCTTCTCTTTCAAGCCAGAACATCAAAATGTCATCTCCATATTCGCTTTTGGAACTATCAGCAAGCACATTGTTGATAATCGTGTGCACCGGATCTGGTTTGCCATATGCAGTTGCTGCGTATTTTAAGATACCTTCTTCACCAAGCTGCTCGCCTGATTTGAGTTCTTGTTCCAGCAGTCCATCTGTATAGGTAATCAGACTTGTTCCGGGCTGTAATACTAGTGATGTGTCTTTAAATTCTGCTGATGGATCAAGCCCAAGAATCATGTCAGAATGTTGAACAATCTCTGCGCCTCTAGGACCTACCATTACAGGGCGACAATGACCTGCGTTGGCATACGTCACTAAATTACGAGCTGGCTCCCATTTCAAGAGTAATAACGAAGCAAACGTGTCTTCAAGCGGTGGATCATCCATCAGAACCTGGTTGACGCGAGTCATTACTTCAGCAGGTGAAGTCGTTGTGCGTAGCAAGGTATGCAAGGTTGAGCGGACATAGCCCAAGAAGCTAAATGCATAGAACTTGGCCTGCAGACCTTTCCCCATCACATCACCGATCGTGATAAAAAAGGTGCCAGGTTTTGGTTCACTCCAGTCAAATAAGTCACCACCACCGTGTTCTTTCGGAGCACTGTGGAAAAATGTGCGGTATCCATCTGCAAGCGGCAGATTCTTCGGCATGAGCTTCTGTGAGAAGTCCTGTCCGATTTTAGCGTCTAGCTGATTCTGAAAGATAGCCGTTCGTTCAAGCAAGCGTTCAACTCGCGACAGGAGCTGATCAATATCAAACGGCTTCGTAATGTAATCGTCCACTCCCGTACGGCGGCCCTTGAGCCTACTGGCTTCATCGGCTTTGGCAGTGAGGAATATGAACGGAATAGCGCGGGTTTCTTGGCGTTCTTGAAGGGCCGCCTGCAAGGCAAAACCATCCATTTTCGGCATCATGATGTCGGAAATGATCAAGTTTGGAAGCTCCTCAGAAATACGTTCTATAGCTTCCTCACCGTTTGCAGCGGTGCTGACTTTGTATTGCTTACCCAGGCGATACTCCAAGAGCCGTCGCAGGGTATGCTCATCTTCTACTACGAGAATGGAATGTTGAGACATGGATCTGCGTCGGACGAAACTGTGAACTCTAATCGCTGCATACCATTGTTGGTCTCCGAATAATCGAAAGCCTCGGTTGCTGCGTTGAGCATGAGGAGACCCATTCCACGTTCGGGAAAGGGCTTAAGGGCTTGTTTCTGAACTTCCAGTCTGTCCAAAAGGCTAAAGCCTGCTGAGTTATCCTGGATAATACAACGTACTCGTCGTCCGTTAGGAATTACATCCAAAGTCACCTCTGGCTTCTGTGTACCGAAGTCGGCATACTGAACCAGATTGGCGAACCACTCGTGCACTGCTAAGCGGAAGAGATGAATGGTTTCGATATCCAGATGAGAGAGAAGTGCTCCTTCTTGCTCCCAACTTTCAAACAAACCATGCAACTCGTCGATAACAACGTCGAGGCCGGTAAATGATTGGCGTGTAATTTCCATTTCTCTCAGGTGAGGAGATCAGAAAAGGTGAATTGGATTATCTAATTGTATCGCGTGCGGCGTCGACCGTCGGGAATTGACGGAAAACTTTGTACGTACGCGTCAACTGAACTACCACTTGAACGGGGCGAGATACTGAAGCGAATACGACTTGGCCACTCATGGGAGAGACCTGGCGGTACAGCGAAAAAATGGAGCCTAGACCTGTAGAGTCGAGTATGCCCGTATTGGTGAAGTCCAGAATGAAATTCCTTACTCCATTACGAACCTGTTCCTGTGATGCTGCCTTAAATTCGGCAGCATTCCGGAAGTCTAATGCCTTGCCAACCCGAATCACGACACTATCGTGTGTGACGGGCTCGATTGAAAAATTCATGGTTGTCGCTTGCATGACCTTATGTGTGCTGTTTGTGCTTGATACACTTACTCAGATTATCGGCAACTCAACAACAAACTAAAGCGCTTTATTGGTCGTAATATTGGCAGTTTGGATGTGATCCGTATAGAAGGTCCCCCAGCTTGCTCTCTTACTAATATAGACCGAACCTGACTCGAATGGAATTCACACATAATGGACCAGATGTATTGAGGCTTGGTATCGTGTTTTTTGAGGGCGTTCGAGCGGTCGAACCTAGCTCTTTGCTTAATAATGCATTGAAAGAGCGCCTTTTGGAACTGGGGGCAGGGCTTACCCTTGATGAGGACGTTTTTAGGACCCAAGTAAGGGATGTGTTTAGAAATGGAAGCTATAAACCAACAGGTAGGGCAAAACCGGCCAGCGAATATCTCCTTAGGGCCGCTTCAGAATCCAATTTTCCTAGAATCAATACGTTGGTAGATTGCTGTAATTATCTGAGCATAGCGAGTTTGTTACCGATTTCTATTTGGGATGCAGAGAGAGCCAACACGGATACTTTCGTTTTTAGACTGGGATTCGAGGACGAAGAATACACATTTAACTCCGCCGGACATGTAATTCGCCTCAAGGATTTGATTGTGGGATGTCGGGTTCTCCCAGATAATAAGACGGCTGCAATCGTCAACGCCAAGAAAAACTCCATGGCCACGAAGGCCAACGAGCTCTCTTCCGTAGTCGCAGCTGCGGTTTATGCGCCGATGCACGAGGGGCCGACCATGACCCTGGAAAAGGTGTGTACTTCTTTCGTGGAGATTGTATCGGCTACCTCTACTTCATGCACCGGAAAATGGCGGATTTTGACGGCCGGAGAAACTGTCCATCTCTAACTGAATTACATTAGTATTATCTCAAAAGAAAATCATCCGCGGTACATGTCACGATTAAGTCTCCTTTTTGCTACCGGCTGCCTGCTCTTTGCAGCAGGTTGTCGCATGCATGAAACTGGAGTAACCGTGCAGTCCTTAATGGATGAAGAAGGACCGACTTCGGAGAGTTGGAGTCCGATCATGCACATTTCAGAGGACGGGAAACCACGGCTTCGGCTGGAGGCCGGTTATATGGCTCGATATGAAACTGCAGATAGTACGTATCTCGTGATGAGTGTATTGAGTGAGGATTCCCCTAGAGTACGAGTTGATATTTTTGATGCAGCGGGGGATTCGAGCGCTATCGTACTTTCAGATCGGATTATGTATTTCGAACGCGAACAACGATTTGTGGCAGAAGGAGATGTAGTTGTTCAGTCACACGAGGATAGGTGGATCTATTCCGAACATCTGGCATGGACTGAACGAACTGCGCGTATTCATACTCCAGGCTACGCAACGATTCAGACCCCTACTCAGACGATGAGTGGATATGGATTAGACGCGGACGAAGACCTTCAGGATTTCAGCATGAAAAATGCGAGTGGAGTCGTGATTGTTGAAGATGAATAAGACACTTCCAATCATATTGATCTTCGCTCTGTGTACGGTGTCAGCCAAGGCACAGGAGACGAAGGAAGTGCAAATCGAAAGCGAGTCGTTTCAGGCCCGTCAAGTTGATGGGATGACCGTGATTGAGCTCTTTCGCCCCATTCTCACCCATGAGGAGACCCGTTTAACCGCAGTAAATGGACTAGATGAAGGGAACGGGTACGTTAGATTTTGGGGGAGCGTCCGAATTGTCGAGAAAGAAGACACGATCAGGGCAGATCGGATTAGGTACCATAAGGACACTAAAGTGGCCGTCGTCCAAGGTAATGTTAGCATGTCTGACGGAGAAGCGTTCTTGACGGCTCCATCTGCGGTCCATTTTTCCGAAGCAGACAGTACCACGTTCGATGACGGCGTGAGCTACCGAGATAGCCTAACGGTGCTAACGGCTGAGAGGGCAACTTATTTATCCGAGAACAATAGAGCTCATTTCTCCTCTCGAGTAACCTTATCTCAGGATCAGATACAGGTTTACTCCGATTCTTTGGTGTACGAGCGAGATACTGAAAGGTCATGGGCTTGGGGTCGTATCCTCGTTGAACAGGAGTCTGATTCTAGCTTGGTCTTCATGATGGCCGACGTGATGCGTCGGCAGGCCAAAGTCGATTCGGTTCAGTTAACCGGAAATGGACTCATGGCCACTATAGATGCCGCGCAGAAGGATACTTTGTATGTGAGTGCAGAGCGCTATTGGATGCATGAATCGGATTCTCTCCGAACCGTTATTGCTTCTGACTCTGTTATCGTGGCTTCCTCAGCCTACACAACTCGAACAGATTCGTTGGTGTCCAAAAGTGGGGAAGCGGACGTAAAACGGAGCCAGCTTTTCGGTACTCCGTTTATTTGGTTAGAGGACACGCAGGTAACAGCAGATAGTCTCACGATGCTCTCGACGCCTTCTCAACCAGATTCTGTGTTTGGATTTGGTGAGGTATTCGTGGCAACGCTAGAATCTGCCTCTGAACGCATTCAGCAAATTAAAGCCCAGCGATTAGTTGCTGTTTTGGATCAAGATTCTCTTAGAAGTCTGAAGTTTGAAGAAAATGCAGAAGCCTTATTCTATTCGAGAGAACGAGATGATGACCCGTTGACAGCTGTACGGGCTTCGGCCGATGGGGCAATCTTCTACTTTACAGGGGGAGAAGTCGATAGTCTCGGGTTTTATGACGGAATTGAGGGTACTTACTATTCAGAGAGCCAAATGGATAAACTGTCCAATCTTGCGGGCTATATTTGGGTACCCGAAAACAAACCGGATCGTGACGAGATGGCCAACGTGATTTGGTCTGAAATTGAGCTCAGAAGACGTCACGGTTTGGAATAAATAAAGCATGGCGCTTCACGAAATAGATCAGGCTCTGGACCACTTCAAAGCGGGATCACCTCAAAAGGCGATCCCGATATTGGAACGTGTCATTGAATTGGTGCCCACCTACGTGATAGCGCATGTCCTGTTGGCGCAAGCTTATGAAGCCGATCAACAAGAAGTGCAGGCTGTAAAGGCTTGGCGTCAGGCGCATCGCATGATACCCAACAGTCCGATGTTACCATCGGCGATGGATGAGGAAGAACCAGACGCGTTTCTGGATGAACTCATTCGTAAATCAACCCGATCAGAAAACTTCGAAGATGTTGTTCTTCCTGTTCCCGATCAAAACAGTATCTCTCTCCGGGCTGAAGGGCTCGTAAAGCGGTACAAGAAGCGATCTGTGGTTAAGGCGATCGACCTTGAGGTGCGGCCAGGAGAGATTGTCGGACTGCTTGGACCAAATGGGGCAGGAAAGACGACCTCTTTTTATATGATCGTAGGCATGATTCGACCCAGTGAGGGAAAAGTGTTTCTTGGGGACCAGGAGATTACGAAACTGCCCATGTTTGAACGGGCTCGCAAAGGCATCGGATATCTTGCTCAAGAAGCCTCCATCTTTGCTCAGTTATCGGTTGAAGACAACCTACATTCTGTTCTGGAATACCAATCGCTGTCCAAATCAGAGCGAAATACGCGGGTCGAGGAGCTTATTGAAGAGTTCAGGCTCGAACGAGTTAGGCGATCAAAAGGGTATATGCTGTCCGGAGGAGAACGGCGGCGAACCGAAATTGCTCGAGCACTGGCCACGCGTCCGGCCTTCTTTCTACTGGATGAGCCGTTCGCAGGGGTCGATCCTATTGCTGTGGAAGACATTCAGTCCATTGTTGCTGGTCTGAAGCGCAGAGGCATAGGCGTACTCATAACGGATCATAATGTCCATGAGACGTTAGCTATCACAGACCGAGCTTATTTATTATATGAAGGGGCTATCCTAAAGCAAGGGACTGCACAGTCTTTGGCGACAGATCCGGAAGTGCGCCGGCGCTATTTGGGCGAGAACTTCACGCTGGAGCGCTACCTCTAAGGAACAGCAAATTCATCCATGTGTCTATTAAGCCCGTTTTTTAATCCATCTATCCATCGTGAGTTCAGTGTCTGATCAGGGAAATATTTACGACGAGTTTGAGTGGCGAGGACTTTTGTTCGACGCAACTCCTGACCTGAAAGAATTGCTGGGAAAGGAATCCATGACGGCCTACATCGGGTTCGATCCAACGGCTTCATCCCTTCATGTAGGTTCGCTGCTACCCATTATGGGTCTCGCGAGGCTTCAGCGTTTTGGGCATCACGCAATCGCTTTGGTCGGTGGAGGTACGGGTTTAATTGGAGATCCCAGTGGCAAGACCGCTGAACGTCAGTTGCTGACGAAGGAGAAGGTCCAAGAGAATTTGGATGGAATCAAAAATCAGTTGTCTCACTTCCTGGATTTTGAAGCCGAAGGCAATCCTGCCCGCATTGAGAATAATCTCGACTGGCTAGGAGAACTGCAGTTAATCGATTTCTTGAGGGATACCGGCAAGCACTTTACGGTCAACTACATGTTGTCCAAAGAGTCTGTAAAGCGTCGAATTGAGGCAGAAGACGGTATTTCCTATACTGAATTCACGTATATGATGCTTCAGGCCTATGATTTTCTAGCGTTGAGTCGCAGAAGGGGATGTAACCTCCAGCTTGGTGGAAGTGATCAGTGGGGCAACATCCTAGCTGGCACAGATTTGATCAGAAGAGCAGACTCCAAAAAGGCACACGGCCTAGTTTTTCCTCTGGTCACTAATTCATCGGGCACTAAGTTTGGTAAAACGGAGTCTGGAACGGTTTGGTTGGATCCGGAACGTACCTCACCTTATCGGTTTTATCAGTTCTGGATGAACACGGACGACCGAGATGTTATTCCCTACCTCAAGTACTTTACTTGGTTGGGTCGTGAGGAAATTGAAGCCCTTGAATCGGAATTCAATGAGAACCCTGGTGCAAGAACGGCGCAACGCACGCTCGCCCAGCATGCAACGACACTTGTCCATGGGGCCGCTGAGTACGAGAAAGCGCTCGTTGCTTCTAAGGTTCTATTTGGCGGTTCTTTAGAAGCTATGACTGTGGCGGACTTGAAAGATATTTTCGAAGATGTACCCTCCACGACGTTGAGTTCGGCGTCGTTGTCTGATGGGGGAATGGGGCTTCTGTCTTTGTGCACCGAAACGGGCATAACCGGATCCAATGGAGAGGCCCGTAGGCTGATCAGGCAGGGCGGCTTGTTCATTAACAATGAACGTGTTGTTGATGAAAATGCGGCCTTTACATCTGATGACTTGATTGAAGGAACGCTAGCCGTTCTTCGCAAAGGGAAACGAAATTACCATCTCGTCCAGGTGGGATAAGAGGCCGCTATGATCGTAGTAATGAATTCAAATGCGGTGGAGGCTCAGGTCGAAGCAGTGATTGCTGCACTCAACGACCATGGGTTTGATGTGCACCGTTCCAGTGGCAGTCGGCAAACCATTCTGGGCGCTATCGGCGTAAAACCGGAATTTGATCCGCGACATCTGCAATTGCTAGACGGAGTTGCGGAAGTTCACCGTGTCACGGAGCCGTATAAATTTGCCAGCCGATCCTGGAAGGCGGAAAATACGGTGGTACACGTCGGAGATGTGGCCGTTGGTGGTGATATGGTCGTCGTAATGGCGGGTCCGTGCAGTGTAGAATCAGAAGAGCAGATTGAAGCGAGTGCTGCACATGTGGCTTCTTGTGGCGTTCAGGTTCTTCGCGGCGGCGCCTTTAAACCCCGCTCATCTCCTTATTCATTTCAGGGGCTCGGTGAGGACGGTCTTCGAATGATGCGCGCCGCCGCTGATCGGAATGGCCTCAAAGTGGTCACTGAGATGATGGATATGGCTCATGCCAACCTGATGGTGAAATACGCCGATATCATTCAGATCGGAGCCCGAAACATGCAGAACTTTCCTCTGCTACGGCTGGCCGGCCAAACAGGGTTGCCTGTGCTGCTAAAGCGGGGTATGTCTGCCACGATAAAGGAATGGTTGATGAGTGCGGAATACATCCTCGCAGAAAACAACCCTAATGTGATTCTCTGCGAACGTGGCATACGGACTTTCGAAAACTATACGCGGAATACACTTGACCTGAGTGCCGTGCCGGTAATTAAGGCACTTAGCCACTTACCCATTATTGTTGATCCTAGTCATGGAGTAGGCATCCGTGACAAGGTGTTACCAATGGCCCGTGCCGGAATTGCCGCCGGCGCAGATGGTTTGATGATTGAAGTTCATCCGAACCCGGCCGATGCCTTAAGTGATGGGCCTCAGTCGCTTCCATTTGCTCCTTTTTCGGAGTTAATGAATCAGGTTGGGCAAATCGCTTCGGTTATTGGGCGAACATCAGGTTCGAGTGTTCAATCGATATAGGGAGTTTTCCCGCAGACAGGGTCATCAGTTTTCCCGATTATGGTGCATTATTTTTTTCAGGGATTCTGTTCAGCGAGGAAGATTATTAAGACATCAGTAATAGAATTTATTAATATTTATGTGTGGAATAGTTGGTTATATCGGAGAACGTCAGGCGGCTGACGTATTAGTTAAAGGATTATCAAGACTCGAGTATCGAGGCTATGATTCGGCCGGAGTCGCCGTGGTTAATGGGAGTCTGGAGGTCCGAAAAAAGACAGGTAAAGTTTCTGCCCTATCTGCGGATATCCTAAATAGTTATCCAAAGGGCCAGTTGGGAATTGGCCATACGCGGTGGGCAACGCACGGAGCGCCGAATGATACTAACGCTCATCCTCATGAAAGCAGTGATGGGTCTTTTGCACTCGTTCACAATGGTATCATTGAAAACTATACAGCGCTTCGGCAGAGCTTGACAGATCGTGGATATTCGTTCAAGTCTCAGACAGACACAGAAGTGTTGGTTCGCTTGATCGAAGATGTACTCAAAACCACCGGATTGTCACTGGGCAAAGCGATCCAGCAAGCATTGAGTCAGGTCAAAGGGACCTATGGAATCGCTGTGGTGAGTAGTGAAGATCCGGACATGTTGATTGCGGCCAGAAAAGGAAGCCCGCTTATTCTAGGAGTAGGGAACGGTGAGTACTTTTTAGGATCGGATGCTGCACCAATTATCGAATACACCCGTCAGGTGGTGTATTTGAATGATGGTGAACTCGTGATTGTGCGTCGCGATGGCTTCAAGGTGTTTTCAGTTGAAAATGTAGCCTTGAACAAGACCATTCATGAGCTGGAATGGGATCTTGAGCAGATCGAAAAAGGTGGATATGAGCACTTCATGCTCAAGGAAATCATGGAACAGCCCCAGGCGCTGGAAAACGCGATGCGTGGTCGGGTCAGGGAAGAGCTTCCCATTATTAAGTTGGGTGGGCTCATCGATCATATTGATTCGCTCAGAGAGGCCAAGCGCATCATTATCTGTGCTTGTGGAACGTCGTGGCATGCAGCCCTGGTGGGAGAGTATCTCATCGAGAGCCTGGCTCGCATTCCCGTTGAAGTCGAGTACGCGTCTGAGTTTCGATATCGAGACCCCATCTTGAGAAAAGGCGATGCTGTTTTTGTCATTTCGCAAAGTGGAGAGACAGCAGATACCCTCGCGGCCGTGCGAGAGGCACAAGCTAAAGATGTCCCGGTTTATGGAATTTGTAATACGGTGGGATCAACCATCGCGCGGGAAACCGATGCAGGCGTCTATCTTCATGCCGGCCCCGAGATCGGAGTCGCTTCAACCAAGGCATTCACCGCCCAAGTCACAATTTTGTCTCAAATTGCTATCAGATTGGGTAAGGATCGGGCGATGTCGGAAGAGGAATGTATCGACCTTGGAAAGCAGTTGATGGCTATTCCAGAAAAGATTGCTAAGGTGTTAGAGACGCGCGACGCAATTTACAAGCTGGCTGAGATTTTTCGATATGCCAACAACTTCTTGTATCTAGGGAGAGGACCTAATTTTCCGGTGGCTCTTGAGGGTGCTTTGAAGCTGAAGGAAATCTCTTATATCCATGCCGAAGGGTATCCCGCAGCCGAAATGAAGCACGGGCCTATTGCGTTGATCGATCGATTTATGCCGGTTGTGTGTATCGCAACTATGGATAGCACGTATGAAAAAGTCGTATCCAATATTGAAGAAGTGGTAGCTAGGGATGGAGCCGTAATCGTTGTTACCGATGCGCCCGTTGGGCGACTGGATGAGCTCTGCGAGCATGTCATTCGCATTCCTTCCACACACGAGTTGCTCTCTCCGCTTCTTACGGTGATTCCACTTCAATTACTTTCTTATTACATTGCGGTCATGCGTGGATGTGACGTCGATCAGCCGCGTAACCTGGCCAAAAGTGTAACGGTAGAATAAATTACGGAGTGAAATTTTCTGCTATGAAATGGGAAAAAATAAGAACCAAAGTACTTTTTGGAAATGGAAGGTTTGGTTTTGTTTTTCCACTATTGGTCTTGGTGTGGTTTCTGTATGATCTAAAGTTATACTTTATAGATGGGGTATCCCCGGGTTATTTGGAAGCATTAAGTGATCCGATATTTTATTTAATCGTACCTGCAGGGATATTATTTGTATTGGTTATAATGTTTGTTTTGAGCAAGATCTTTCCAAAACCCAAGTCTTGACAGTAAGTGTTCAGTGATTATTTACACACCGATTCTGCTTTAATTTTAAATATTTCAGTAAGAGTCAGATAGGGTCTCCATCCTTTATGATCCAATTGACAACCGTGGAATAGTCACTACTGATACAAGGATAATGAAACGTAAAAGGGGATCGGCGCAGATGCGCCGATCCCCTTTCACTTACCAAGGAGCTCGAACTATAAATTGGTCTAAGGTGCCCGCATTCTTGCCACTTGTGTTTCCCGAACGGCAATGGGCGTATTATCGGCGTCCGTACCAGGCTTGAGGTCAAAAGCCGCATAGGTCGCAGAACTAATGCGGTAGTCCCGAGTGGTATCAAAAAATAGATACGCTTCTCGGTCATTGATCCACCACCGGTTCTCTTGGACTTCATTGGCACGCTGTAGTGCCATCGAAAGTACCTGTTCGTCTGTCATGCCCCCTCTTCTGAACGATTCAACCTCTACTGCGAGGGGTCGAGTTGCAAGACCGTCAAGTACATAAAAAACGGTAAAGCACGTTATCAGCCACAAAAGAACTCCCCGAATGGAATTCGAATTGGTCAGCCGATGATAAGGGGATGCGAGCATGTGAGTGGTGTAGCAAACTTGGGCGGATAGTAGCAGCAATCTCGTTCTAGCTCTGACAGTTGCATAAAGCGTGCCACGATTGCTCTCAGAGTTGAATACGGTTTGTTTTTGCAGATTTGCGTCTCGAAGTCACTTCTTTTTGTGTGGATGAGTCTCACTCTGCGAAATTGGGTCTCAAGATGGTTCCTTAAGGCGGGCTTGAATCCATGGACTGAACCAAAACCGGGTCATGGCGTACACCGCCGACCTTTGCCCACACCCCAACGCACCATGATCAACCCGGAAATTCTGGACAACATTGAGAAGCGCTTTGCGGACATCACTACGGAGATGTCTGATCCTTCTGTTGCCACGGATCCTAAAAAAATGGCATTGCTTGGTCGGGAGCATACCTCATTGAGGACTATCGTTGAGGAAGTACGTCTATATCGCAAAAACGTCGATGAGATTTCGGACCTCAAAGAGCTTCTTACGATTGAGGACGATGAGGAGATGATTCAGATGGCAAAAGCTGAATTGTCAGAATTAGAATCAACCCTGCCTGAGAAGGAAGAAGACCTTAGGTTAATGCTGATTCCTAAGAATCCGGAAGATGCTAAAGATGCGATCATTGAAGTTCGAGCCGGAACGGGTGGGGACGAGGCAGCGCTTTTTGCCGGCGATCTTTTTAGGCTATACAGCCGTATTGCCGAAAATAAAGGGTGGAAGATTGAGTTGATGAATACCTCTCAGGGTACCAAGGGAGGGTTTAAGGAAATTGTGTTTGGCGTTAGTGGTCCCGATGCGTTCGGCACCATGAAGTACGAGAGCGGAGTGCACCGCGTACAACGCGTTCCTGCGACCGAGTCCAGTGGGCGTATCCATACGTCAGCAGCGACGGTAGCCGTGTTACCAGAGGCGGAAGATGTGGATGTTGATATTCACGCAAACGATCTCAAGATTGACGTATACCGTAGTAGTGGTCCAGGTGGTCAAAGTGTGAACACGACAGATTCCGCAGTACGAATCACACATATTCCAACAGGATTAGTCGTGACGTGTCAGGACGAGAAAAGTCAGCACAAAAACAAGGATAAAGCACTTCGAGTCCTGCGCTCGAGACTGTATGAACTGAAGTTAGCTGAAATCCAAGCCGAGCGAAGCGAAGCCCGTCGTTCTCAGGTTTCTTCTGGAGATCGGAGCGCAAAAATTCGGACCTATAATTGGCCTCAGGGTCGGGTAACGGATCATAGATTGGAAGGAGATGAAAAGAACCATGCACTGGAAAAGGTGATGAATGGTGATCTCGATGACATCCTAAAAGCTTTGCGCACCGCAGAAAACGCCGATCGTCTGGCAAATATGTAGACTACCCCCTCCTTCACGAATGCAGTCCCCTTCCTGTGCAGATTCGGCGAAAGTGAAGTCTCAGAGTTGATTTGCCTCTTGAAAACCGTATTTTGCGGTTCTGTACAATCCCTGCTCCGAGCGCGCTTGCAAATAGCAGACGTTTTTCGGGGCATAGCCCATCAATTTTCCACGGGGATATATGGCTACACAGCAAAATTCGTACGAGTTAACGTACATCGTCAATTCGGTTATATCCGATGAGCAGGTAAAGGATCTTATATCCCGCGTATCTGCTTACATCACGGAAGCCGGTGGTGAAATCATCGAAGTGGATGAGTGGGGGGCACGTCGCCTCTCATACCCGATTCAGAAAAAGAGAAACGGATACTATGTAAATATGTATTTCCGTTCTTCTGGCGCACTTATTCCTCGCTTGGAACGCGCTCTGGAAATCGATGATAACATCCTTCGCTACATGAGCCTTCGCATGGATGCTAAAATGATTCGTCACTACGAAGCGTCTATTAGCAAACGCGCCGAAGATGAAAAGGCTGAAAAGGCTGCAGCTGCAGAAGCAGCGGCTCCCGCTCCACCAGCAACTGAAACGGAAGACTAGATCTATGTCAAATTCGAAATTTAGAGAGCCAGCATACGTCGACTACAAAGACGTCGAGCTGATCAAACGCTACCTGAACGAGCAGGGCAAGATTCTGCCTCGTCGCATCACGAACGTCTCAGCAAAGTTTCAGCGCCAGCTGACACGCGCAGTCAAGCGCGCCCGTCACGTTGCACTGATCCCATTTGTAGCTGATTCGCTCAAATAATCTGGAATCCGGCCTCAGCCGGCAATCAATTACGACATAGTCATGAAAGTTATTCTTCTTGAAGACGTCGACAACTTGGGTGAAGAAGGCACTATCGTTTCCGTAAAAGACGGATACGGTCGCAATTTCCTGATTCCCAAACGTCTTGCTCGTCTAGCAACTAAGAACACCGTCAAAGCATGGGAAGAAGAGCGCCGTCAGGCCTCTCGTAAGCTTTCCAAGCGTAAGGAAGACGCTACTGCACTTGCTGCTGAAATCGCAAAAGTGGAAGTAGTACTTCAGGCAAAAGTAGGCGAAGAGAATCGTATTTTCGGTTCAATTACAGCCCAGCAGATTGCTGACGGTCTTGCTGCACACGGCGTTACTGCCGATCGACGCAAAATCGAGATCCAGGACGAAATCAAAGTTCTCGGAGTATATACGGCCAGCGTTAAGGTTCACCCCGAAGTGGTAGCACAAGTAAAGGTCCGCGTAGAGGCGGAAACTGCTTAGGCCCTTTCGAGGCGTCCGCCCCTTAGGGAACGCACCGGCAACATTGGACAAGGGTATCCGTTTGCACGACCGCAAACGGATACCCTTTTCTTTTTTATAGAGTTATGAAGCGAAGCCCCTTTTTATTACTGGCTGTATTACTGCTTTTTTCAGCAGGTCAGGCGGCGGCCCAATTCGTTACCGACGATCAGGCCGTATTGGGACTAAATGAGATAAAGGGCCCTGAAGATGTAGTTTCCTGGTCAGCTAGAGCTGTACCCTCGAGCATTGGCTCATTCGAAACGAGCGTTATAAAATTGACTGCTCGGATGAACGGGGATTGGAAAATGTATGCGCTGGATGCGTCGTTGCCATCCATGGAAGAGGTACTCGCGCGCCCTTATGGTGTGATCGTGAGTTTTTCAGATTTACCATCTGGTATTCGTGCCCTAGATCAAATTGGACAAGAGCCACCCGAAGTAGGGTTTGATGTCACATTCGACATGGAACTTCTTTACTTCCATGAGGAGGCCATTTTTTATGCGGGTGTCGAGTCTGTTGATTCATTAAGCCATGAATTGGTTTTTAATGTAAATGCCCGCTATCAAGTATGTAGCGACGAGCTAGGCACGTGCTTGCGTCCCGATACGGCCGTTTTGCCCATCTCGCTGAGTATTGATCCAACCTGCTTGGACTGTGGAGCGAGTGAAGAAGATATTCAACGGACCTCGCGAACAGAGGGCCAACAAGCCGGCTTTACGGGAGTTACGGATTATGAAACGTACAGAAGTAACGGGTTCTGGGCCTTCTTGCTGCTCGCTATTGGTGCAGGATTAGCCTCACTACTGACGCCTTGCGTTTTTCCAATGATTCCGCTGACGGTGTCTTATTTCACTAAGCATGGTCATAATCGGGCACAGGCTGTTCGAATGGCGTTGATATATGGTGCTTCCATTGTGGTGACATTCACTGGAATAGGAGTCATCATGGCCGTGTTAGTTGGAGCAGCGGGAGCTCAGAACATCGCGTCCAATCCGTGGGTCAATCTTATGATTGCTGCCGTGCTCATTGGATTTGCGCTCTCTCTTCTGGGTATGTTTGAACTCCGTCTCCCTAGCTCGTGGTTAAACTGGATCGGGAGTCGAGGGTCTTCCGAAAATGGCTGGATCGGCGTGTTGTTTATGGGGCTGACACTCACGCTCGTGTCGTTTTCCTGTACGGCTCCGTTCGTGGGAGGGCTGTTGGCCGCCGCTTCTGGCGGCACATGGGCCTTTCCTTTGTTTGGGATGATTGCCTACAGCACCACTTTTGCACTGCCCTTTGTGCTTTTAGCCATTTTTCCCAATGCACTAAATGCGCTGCCATCATCGGGATCTTGGATGAATGCAGTAAAAGTCGTTCTAGGATTCGTGGAATTGGCCGCAGCTGTCAAGTTCTTGTCCAACGCGGATCTTGTATGGGGACTTGGCCTCATTTCGCGCACACTGGGAATTGCGTTCGTTCTGGTCGTGTTCTTCCTCACGGGGATGTATCTGTTAGGCAAGCTGCGTTTCCCTCATGAGGAAAAAGTAGAGTCGGTTGGTGTGGGGCGGCTGTTTGCGGCCGTAGCCTTCTTTGTGCTTGCTCTCTATATGATCCCAGGATTATTCGGTGCGCCGCTCAATGCACTGGACGCCTATTTGCCTCCACGCCAGTCTACAGACATCATATTCTTTGGAGAGGGCGAAGCGGGACAAGTTTCAGATCCGGAAGAAGGGTGGTTTGTGGACGATATCGAAGGAGCATATGCTCAAGCAACAGCATTGGGGCAGCCCGTATTTGTAGACTTTTCAGGCTGGACGTGCACTAACTGTCGAGACATGGAGGCTAATGTCTTCCCAAAGCCAGAAGTCGTACGTTTTTTCGAGGAAGAAATGGTCCCACTTAGGCTCTACACGGACGACCTCGAGAAGGGAGATGCCTTCCACGAGTATCAGATGAACCTCACCGGGACGCCGGCTTTACCAACGTATGCATTGGTCGACCCCGTATCAGGAGTACTTCTTGGACGCGAAAGTGCGTTGATGGACACGGAGGAATTCATAGCGTTTCTGGAAGTCAGCCTAGCGGCCTTTTCAACGACTGACTCCTAAGAATAGCTAGTCGTCCGCAACGGGCATCAGAACGACAGGTTGATGGGCTTCTCTGGCTACAGTATTGGTCACACTTCCGAGAAGCATGCGTTCAATGGCTGTATGCCGTCGTTTAGCCATAATGATCATATCCACTTCCATTTTTTCCGAATCATCCAGAATTACCCTGGCTGGATCACCCTGATGAAGAGCGGGTCTGACCGGTAATGAGAAGCGTTCTTTGATGAACGCATCAAAGTCGTGGCGTTCGGCCTGCACGATAGAATCTTCTACTGAAGGATCGTACAGGGCGTAAGCAATTTCGCCGAACCCACTCAGGGGGTCCACTCCCAAAGGAGTAGTAGGAGTAGGTACGTGCACATGAATGACAAACAACTCTGCTTCTAGCTTTTGAGCAAGAGATTGGACCCGATCGGTAACGGTTCGGGGTTCATGGAGGTCGGTTGCAAATAGGAGCTTCATAGGTACCTCAGCGACTGGTTCTACCGAAACATACTTGGTTCAAATCAAACGGGCAATCGGGAAAACCCTACAGCACATTTTTTCTTGCGATTCGTTATATGCCTGAGTCTATCGGGTCAAGGATGTAACAATCCGGACGAAAGTCATGCCCAATGTAGCCGTATCCTGCTTTTCTACGTGTTCTCAACCTTCAGCGCATTTGATAGAAATGGCCCAAAAGGGCTGTTCTAAATCAAGACAAGAAGTGATTGCGTGGGTGTATGCGGAGGGGTTGTCATATTTCAGATCTAAAGTCCCTTCTGAAACCATGCTCTCATATGCAGATGCAGAAGATCTTGCCGGTGAGAGTTTGCTGGAGTTCCAAAAAGCACTTCCTCGCATTCAACAGGTTGGTCGATATATGCGCAGAATGTTCAGGAATAATCTGATTCGTCATCTCTCACGAAAACGAGTGAGACGTGGCCGAGAGTGCTTGAGTGAGGACAATCGTAGAGGTGTCATCCAAGCCACTGTATATCAATCATATCGTCGTTCTACCTTCTTGTCATGGACGGATAATGAGCTTGATAAGTGGCATTTATCCCGGAGGCGATTGGAAAATGCAGGCCCCCTACTGCAAAAGATATTTTCATTTCGCATGGCAGATGAACCGTTGAGTTACCGCCAGATAAGTTCTATTGTAGGCATGGAAGAGGCAGCACTTCGAATGCGAGTGGCTCGTTTTTGTCGGTCAGTTCGAGACGAGTACCGTCTTGGCGACAGGCGATCTAGGTAGTCAAGTCTGTGTTCGGACGAATCCCGTTGGCTCTTGAATCGTACACGGCATTCAACCATCCCGGACACTAATCCTGAGCCTCAGTTGTTTTTCGACTCGCCGTTCACACTATTTCTCCTACTGATTAATGTATTGGTCAGCGGATACGCGCTCTATTTTGATCCATCCTTGATCAACACACTTTCGTTTAGACCTAAGCGGATTTTAAAAGAGAAGGAATACTACCGAATGTTAACCGGAGGCTTTGTGCATGGAGGCTTGGGACATTTGGCCTTTAATATGTTCACGCTGTTTTTCTTTGGTCCGGTACTAGAGACTTCTCTCGGCTCAGCTGAATTTCTGATTATCTTTTTTGGAGCTGAGTTCGCTGCACATGGCTTTACGCTATGGAAACACAGAGATTCATCAACGTATGCCGCCGTAGGTGCCTCTGGAGCCATATCTGGAGTAGTTGTTTCATTTAGTCTGCTGTATCCCACCTACAAGATTTACCTGATGCTCATTCCCATTGGCATTCCTGCTTGGTTGTTTGCTTTAGGCTTTATTGGGTTTTCTGCGTACGCCATGAACAAAAGAGATCAAAGTCGGATGGGCGGTATTGCACACGAAGCGCATCTTGGGGGAGCCATCGGTGGTCTGTTGTTAACGCTGGTGATGTTTCCATCGGCATTGGGTCGATTCATCAGCCAGATGGGTTTTTAGCCGTTATTGCATACGTATTAATTCGGCTTATTCGTTCGTTATTAGGGTTATGAGAAACTGATTGAAGGTTCTTGAGCCGTTATTGCTCAGTTGTATCCAGTCCGAGTACTTCCTATATTTATGGTATTCATGCCGCCTGGAATTGTGTCCTCGTGCGAGGGCGCTCAGTCGCGCAGTGACTTATGGGCACCAAAAAGCTCGGTCGATTCGGCCGGGCTTTTTGCACGTTAATGACGTTCGTTCCAGAGATGGTTATGCACACCCCGCTCTTCTCATGTGTGAATTTCTTGTGGATGAAAACTGCGTCTAGTTGATTGACTCCGCTACTCTACCTTGATATAATGGTGTCAGTGCTTCACGGCACTTGTTCCTTGACGCGACTGAGTCTCTAGGCTGCATGAGGTAAGCCCACCTTCCCGAAAGGGGAGGAAACGGTCTCCTCCTCGCTGGCGGTGAAGGCTGTATACTTCTCGAGAGTATGCTGCTGGAGTTAGTGTAGAACACGGAATCAGATCAGGAGGATGTTCGGAGAAAGAACCACGCGTTTACGTGCGGAGAAGTCGGACGGCAGATGATCCCAGATTTGAAAAAGTGACCCAAGCATGAAAGAAAAGGACTTCGGTCCTCGGATTGAGCGCTAGGGTGAGGATAGTAGAAAACGAAAAGATGGACACGTCCCGGCGTATCATCTTCGAATTGACTACATGTATAATGACGAGAGAGGTAGTAATGGTTTTGGCTATTCGCTATCACTCAAGAAATTGGACATTCTGTGCGAGGTCTTGAATGATGTTCTTCGGAACAGAACTCGAAGACAGCAAACAGCCAGTACACTGGAAATAGATCCCGAAAGGGAAATAATAGAACGTGCACTGAGGACCAAGGCATACTGTTTCTGTCGTGTGCCCATACGATGGAAACGATACGACTGCTTGGCAACAAGAAGTTGTGTTACCAGAATCCTAGTTCGCTAGGTTTTTGGAAACCACTGACGAGACTCGAACCTCCCGCTAACTGATGCGGGGCCCGCTTCGGCGAGCACTAACATTGGGGGAGGTTCACGTGTCTAGGAAAAGAAAGAAGCTATCCTAAAGGGTGGCTTTTTTTTTGGCCCCAGCTTTTTTGCTTCGGCTTGTGTGTTGCCCATTGATTAGCGATCAAAGCCGGGTAGGAGTCTGCGCGTAGTGTCCTGGGCTTAGACCGGACGAATAAAGGCTTATTAGGAAAGCTTATCTACGAATGTGCTCCAATCAGTGAAGCTCCAAACATCGTCGTGGTCATAGTTTTCTTTGGAGTACCAGGCCACCTTCCAACCCGCTCCCAAACCGCCTTTTACGTCCGAACTTAAAGAGTCCCCGACGTAGAGAATAGACTCTCCAGGGACCTTTGCAGCTGCTTCCGCATGTTTGAACAAACGTACATCAGGCTTTAAGAAGCCTACTTCTTCACTCACGATTACGTCTTTAGACAGTTCGTCGAATATCGGAAATTGGCTGAGTTTGGCGCGTTGGATTTCCGAAAAGCCATTGGTCATAATTCCTACGGGAACTTGCGCAGCGGTGTTCTTGAATGCATCGATCGCCCCTTCCACTTCCTGCCAATGATATGAGTATCGGTTCAAGTAGGCGTCTGCGAGCCAAAGGGATGCTTCATTATCAGGCCGCCCCATTGCTGCTAGTAATTGCTCAAATCTCCCCACTTTTGCTTGGATTTTTGTGAACTCACCAGCGGAGTATTTTTGCCAAACCACCGGATTTATTTTTCGGTAAGCCGCGTAAACATCTGGGAAATCATTCGATCCGAACAGATCAGTTTGTTCTTGAAAAAGGGTCTGAAGTGCGCATTTTTCGGCATGGGTGTGATCTAGCAGGGTATCGTCTAAATCGAAATAGACGAACTGATATTTGTTCATATAGCGCACTCCAAAAGGGCGTATTCTTTGTCTTTAATGGCTCCCATAGTTTCCAGGGCATTGATTAGACGGGCGTTGTTATCGAGCACCCAACTCATTTCACAACCATTTAATCCCAGTTCTAGAGCAATATCTGAGGTTTTTGCCACTAGAATGGCATCGAGACTTTTTCCTTGATGGGATTTCTTAACTCCCATAAGTGGCATTCGGATTTCTCGGATGATTCCGGAAGAGGCTAAGAAGAACAGTTTCAACAATCCCGTTGGGAGCAGCCGGCCGGATGGGATGGTCTTGAATGCATAATTCAAGTCTGGCAGGGATACCGCGAAGGCAACCGCCTCGCCTTTGTCTTCCACAATGATGACGAGACGAGGGTCAATGATCTGCTTCATTTCTTTCGCGAGTTGACTAAACTCAGCCTCCGTCATTGGAACGTGACCCCAGTTTTCGGACCAAGCGTCATTGTAGATATCCATCAGCAACCGTGCTTCATCTTCGAATCGGGACATATCCAGATTGCGAAAAGAAAGGGTTGGCCACCTTTTCATCAGCAGATCCGTTCCTCGTCGAAGGCGGTCTACGTTATTCATGCGTGCGTGACCGTAGTAGGCCCACATCGTCATCACCTTTGAGAAGCCATAGTTTTCGAGATGATGTTGATAGTACTCGAAATTGTAAGGCATAAGAATGGAGGGTTGGCGATCAAATCCACCTACCAATAGGCCAGCTGTATCATTCAAAGAAGGATTAGCCGGTCCACGCATTTTGCTCAGGCCTTGGGCTTTCAACCATTGTGCTGCCGCATCCAGCAATGCGCGGGAAGTTGCTTCATCATCAATCGTTTCAAAATACCCGAAAAAACCTACGCCATCGTCATACTTGGAAAGGTGCATGCCATTTTTAATAGCTGCAATACGTCCTACTACCTGGCCCGATGTGTCTCTTGCTAGAAACAACTGCATATCGCCATGAGCAAAAAAAGCGTTTTTTTTGGGATTTGTTTGAGTAGCCGTATCCATTCGCAAAGGAGGCACCCAAAAAGGTGCATCTTTGTAGAGCTTGTACGGAAACTGAATGAATGCCCGCTTATCACGCCAGCCATTGACGGGCGTTACCTCGGGGCTTGGAGCGGACTGTGACATGTCGGGAATGATGGGTCTTCTATATGGAGAAGATAATCAGCTCGCAGTACCATTTGTACCTAATACGCCATGCTTTTTGCCGACTTTTGCGAAAGCCGCCAGGATGAAGTCTAGATCTTCATTGGTATGGGTTGCCATATACGATGTCCTGAGCAACGACTGTCCTTTGGGCACAGCAGGAGGAACGACGGCATTCACGAAGACACCCTCATCCAGGAGGTCGTGCCACATTTCCAGGCACGTTCTCATGTTGTTGGCAACTACTGGAATGACTGGCGTCTGACTTGACCAAACATTGAATCCCAGCGATTTAAAACCTTCCCGCATATAGTCCGAGATTTCCCAAAGTCGATCGAGGCGTTCAGGCTCTGCTTCAAGGATCTCCAGACATTTCAGTGTCGTGGCGACCGCAGATGGAGGCATAGATGCACTGAAAATATGGGCTGAGGCCGTGTGCCGAATGTACTCAATGACATTTTTGGGACCGACCACAAATCCACCGAGCGATGCAAAGCTTTTCGAAAAGGTGCCTGTTGTTAGGTGAACACGATCGGCCAGATCGAAGTGTGCTGCGCTTCCGCGACCACCGGGGCCGATGACGCCAACAGCATGTGCATCATCGAGCATGAGCGCCGCTCCAAACTCTTCTGCCAATTCAACCAGTTCTGGTACCTGAGCGACTGCCCCACTCATGGAAAAAACACCGTCCGTCACGATGAATTTACCGGCGTCAGGAGATTCTGATGCCGCTCGTTCTAAGAGCTTTCGAAGGTGAGCCATATCATCATGACGGAACCGAACTGTTTCAGCCAGTGCTACTTTCGTTCCTGCAACAATGCATGCGTGATTGTCCTTGTCTGAGAAGATGATGTCGCCTTTGCTTGCCAGCGATTCAATGACCCCCTGATTGGTCATATAGCCAGTAGAGAACAGAACACAGGCTTCGGTGCCCATGAATCGAGCTAGACGTTCCTCTAGTTCAATATGTAAATCTAGCGTTCCATTCAGAAAGCGAGATCCAGTACAACCCGTACCGTAGTGCTCAATTGCGTCTTCGGCGGCCTTCTTTACCCGGGGATCAGAAAGTAATCCGAGATAATTGTTAGATCCGGCCATGATGATTTCGCGTCCTTGCATGATGGCTCTTGTGCCGTCATTCTTCTGGACTGGGCGAAAATAGGGATATAGGTCTGCTTCTTTGACCTGAGCAAAAATCCCATCTGGATCGAAATAACGATCGCATTTATTGAAAAGACTGGGCTTTCTTGGAGGGGGAGGTGCAATCGCAGCGGCAGCGAAAGTATCTCCGGATTTGGTGTACCTGTCAGACATGTTGGACGCCCTATAAGCTGAGCTATTTCCCTGGTAACCGTACTCAAAAAGCGTGTGTGACCCGAGTCACACATTCATCTCACGCACGGGCGGTTGTGGTCCGATACGAAGATACTGCGTCAAATAAGTGAGACGCGCGTGCCCTTGTACCGACGTCTGGACATTCAAAAACGCCCGTAAATGCAGGGTTTTCCAACGGGTTCCATCGTCTATCGCTTGGATAAACGACGATGTGCCCTGCGTTCCAGAGGAACGAGGGCTTGGAGGCGAAACCCGCCTGGTTGAGGGATAATCTGCATATTCAGATCCTCCCCAACATCAAAATCCAATAAGTGCGCACTTACAAAAGCGTCCAGCATAGCCAGACTATATACTAAGCCGATACCAACGAAAGAAAAGTCACGCGACCGACGAAAATTATTTCGCTGGGTCTCAAGAGGTCGCGAAGAAATGGTCCCAAACTCTGCTTCAATCTTGTCATAGGAAGGCTTGAATGACAATCTCGGGTTCTCTGTAATGAGTTCGGATTCTACCTGCTCTTGAAATGCTTTGTACTGGAAGGCTTCTTTATAGAGCTTGTAATCGCTGTGGTTTGCCATCGCGGAATACACTAGCCCCCCCAGCGCTCCGTAAACGAAGGGAAGCTTGACATATTGCTTGTTATAGACCTGACCCCAGCCAGGAATGGCTGCGGCGCGCCATAGCGCGCCGCGTGGAGAATGTTCGAGTTCCTTAGCGTCGGGAAGTAGGTCTCCCGAAAGCTGTTGTGCTTGAGCAATGGATGCCCCCCATACGATGAGAGCGGCTACCACAAGGGAAGTGCGTAGAAGAAGACCTGTCCTCATGACGGGTACCGGCTAGCGATCAAAAAACTCGGTGATACGCTCAAGGTCATCGTCTGAATAATACTCGAGTTCAATCTTTCCGCCCTTACCATTTGAGGAGGGTTTGATAGCTACTTTTGTACCCAGCACATTACGAATTCGGTCCGAAAATCGTCCCAGTTCAATGGTCTCAGCACTCGCTTTTTTAACCGGGGTTGCTGCGACTGCCGCGGCCTTCGAGGGTTTAAGTAGTTCACGTACCCGTTTTTCTACCTCTCGGACAGAAAGGTCACCAGCAACGATCTCCTCCAGAACCTGCTTCTGAATAGATTCGTCTTCAATGGCTAGCAATGCTCGCGCATGTCCCGAAGTAAGCACCCCATCTCGCAATCCCGCCTGAATCATCGGGGGCAGCTTCAGCAACCTCAAAAAGTTGGCAACCGTTGAGCGATTTTTCCCCACTTTAGTGGCTACTTGATCTTGTGTCAAGGTACATTCGTCAATCAGTCGTTTGTAACCGAGCGCTACTTCAATAGGATTAAGTTGCTCTCGCTGTACGTTTTCTACCAGTGCCATTTCGAGCATGGCTTCGGTGTCTGCTTCTCTAATAAAAGCAGGAATTCGCGCTAAACCGACCATTTTGGCAGCTTTCAGCCGCCGTTCTCCAGAAATGAGCTCATATCGCCCTTTAAAGGACGACCGCACCGTGATCGGTTGAATGATGCCTAACTCACGAATTGATTCACTTAGTTCTCGAAGTGCTGCTTCGTCAAAATGTTCACGCGGCTGATACGGGTTGGGTGAGACCGCATTAATGTCTACTTCTGCGATGGAACCCGCTGTTCGGATCCGTTCATCGAAGTTATAGAGCTTAGTGGACTCAATTCCAGTAGCCGTGGAAGCTCCCGTTTCGTCAACGTCGGGAAGCAGCGCCCCTAGACCGCGGCCAAGTGCTGATTTTTGTTTGGACATGATCGTTTGGGTTAATGCGACTCTTCGCTGGTAGAGTCAGCGGCGGCTTTGGCCAAATACGCGGAATTGGCATGTAGCACTTCTCGTGCAAGCCCAATATAGTTTCTTGAACCAGTACTCGTTGCATCGTACATCAAAACCGGTCGGCCAAAGCTTGGAGCTTCTGACAGCCTGACATTTCGTTGTACGATAGTTTGAAAAACTTTTTCTCCGAAATAACGGCGAACCTCTGAGGCTACTTGATTAGCGAGCCTTAGACGAGAATCAAACATGGTAAGTACGACGCCCTCAATCTCCAGTGCCGGATTGAGATGTTGGCGGACCAGTTTAATGGTATTGAGCAGTTGGCCTAATCCTTCCAGTGCAAAATACTCGGCCTGAACGGGAATGAGTACTGAATCTGCTGCTGTGAGCGAATTCAGCGTTAGGAGTCCTAAAGATGGAGGGCAATCGATGATAATGAAGTCGTATCGATCTCGAATAGACTGAAGGGCACGTCTGAGCATATGCTCACGATCGATGACGTCCACCATTTCAATCTCTGCGCCAACCAAGTTAATATGGCTTGGAATGAGGGACAGAAACGGTGTTTCTGTTTCGAGCACTGCATCTTCAGTTGCGATCGTACCTATCAGAATCTCATAGGTGGAAGCCGTCACCGTTTTAGGGTCAATGCCCACTCCAGACGTTCCGTTGGCTTGTGGATCGAAATCGATCAAAAGCGTGGGATGCTCCATGGCTGCTAGCGAGGCGGCCAAGTTCACGGCCGTCGTTGTTTTACCAACGCCACCTTTCTGGTTGGCTACAGCTATGATTTTACCCATGCGTGGATTGCAGGTGAGGTTACTCGGAATGAAACGATGCAGGCGATCGCTTGTCGCCCGAAGTCGGGGTCCTAGGAATCTATGAAGACCACTCGTTTCATACTACCGAAGGGGGCTACAGGTTTTCCACAAAAAAAGGAAAGGTTGAATGGGGGATGAACCATTTGGGAGGAATAAGACGTTGATCTAGGGAGTTCAATCGAGCGTACTATGGCCCGTCAATTCATCCTGCAAACCGATGATGATCCGACTCTGGATCAGATGCAGATTCCTTATGCTGAGGAGTTGAATGCACAACAATTGGATGTGGTTACTTTCGGGACGGGGGCCTCTTTAGTCGTTGCGGGTGCGGGGACGGGTAAAACGCGGACGTTAATATATCGCGTCGCCTACCTCGTGGAGTCCGGTGTGGCACCTGAGCAGATAGTACTTCTGACGTTTACGCGAAGGGCTGCGAATGAAATGTTGAACCGTGCATCGGGTTTACTAGACGGAAGGTGCCGGCGAGTCCGTGGCGGAACGTTTCATGCATTTTGTCTCCGTATTCTGAAGCAGTACGCTTCCAAGTTGGGATTCCCCAATAACTTTACCATGCTCGATGCATCGGATTCTGCCGATGTGATCGATGTAGTCAAGACATCGTCGGGCGCTGAGTCCAAGGAAAAGCGATTCCCCAGAAAACGGACGATTCAATCTATCATTTCCTCGGCACGTAATAAGGGACGGTCTATCCAGGATGTGGTAGAAGTCAGTTATCCGCAGTTTGTTGATTTCACTCCACAGATAGAAACCATCTTTGAAGCCTATGAGACTTATAAAAAGGTGCATGGCCTCATGGATTACGATGACTTGCTACTCTACACCTTGAAACTCTTTTCTCAAGAGCCAGGTGTTCTTCGCGAAGTCGCCTCGCAGAACAGGCATGTCCTCGTGGATGAATTTCAGGACACGAATCGAGCGCAAGCGAAGCTGGTCAAGGCGTTTAGCAGTGTTTTTGGCAACGTCATGGCTGTGGGAGACGATGCGCAAAGCATCTACCGATTCCGAGGTGCCGATTTTCAAAACATTCTTTCCTTTCCTGATGAGTATGTCGGCACTCAGATTCTGCGGCTTGAACATAACTACCGCTCGACTCAACACATTCTCGATTTAGCGAATCACTTATTGGATTCGGCAAAACGTAAATACGAAAAAAGGCTCTTTACAGATCGTGCAGAGGGCGATTTACCGGCGCTGGTACCAGCGCCGGATGACCGATTTGAAAGCCGATTCGTATCCCAGATGATTTTGCAGTTCAGAGATCAGGGCATTCCGTTGACTGAGATGGCAGTCCTCTTCAGAAATGGGCACAATTCGTATGATCTTGAGGTCGAATTGAATAAGAAGAACATTCCCTTCGTCAAATTCGGAGGCTTAAAACTAGCGGAAGCTGCACATGTCAAAGACATTCTTGCGCACTTAAAAGTGGTGGAGAACCCCCAAGACGCGATTGCGTGGAATCGTATTCTTCAATTACTAGAAGGAGTCGGTCCTAAGACAGCAGGACGCATTATTGATTGGGTAGAATCCAACGGTGGAGATCAATTTATACTTGAAGAACGTCCGTTTTCTGCCTCCTATATCGGTTCGCTGCGCGCTCTTTTTTCTACGTTGAGGGCAGTGAAGAAGGGAGAGGCTTCTTGCGCGGAGCAGTTAGAGATTATTTTGGAGTACTACGCTCCCATTCTTCGACGCGTGTATTACGAGGACTATCCCAAACGGGAGCAAGATTTGGAGCACTTTGTGGGACTTTCCCATACGTTTACCGATAGAGGGAATATGTTGTCCTCTCTAGCATTGGATCCCATTGAGTTAACTGCGATTGGCCAGCAGCCCGAGGCTGATGATGAGCCTCCATTGGTCCTTTCTACAATTCACTCAGCAAAAGGGCTGGAGTTCAAGGTAGTGTTTCTTATCCACGCGCTGGACGGCGTAATTCCTTCAGGATACTCAGTAGGTGATGAGGAAGCGGTGGAAGAGGAATTGAGATTGTTATATGTGGCTGTAACCCGCGCAGCTGATCAGCTTTTCATATCTTATCCCATGGTTCAATTTCGGCAGTTTGATGGTCAGTATTTTGCCAATCCGAGTCGATTTTTGGCCAATATATCCTCAGATTTATTGGAGCCCTGTACGTTAGTGGAGCAGACTGAAAACGTGCTTCCAGCGTCAGATACCATTCAACAAATAGCCGATGGAAGCCCAAATGACGCGGGTACGGCCAATCTACCTTTCTAGAAAGTGACGGATTTAGGATACATAGCACCATTATCTCTTGGCGATGCTGAAGTCCCTGGACTGAGCATTCAGGAAATTGGTTTAAGGGAATTGGATTCTATTCGTGGAATGAATCGTCTCATTTTCAAAGAAGAGCGCGTCATCAATTCTTTTGATCGGGAAGATCTCCTCATATTAGAGGCTCGACTATATGGTATTCCCGTCGGGTTCAAAATTGGTTATCGGGAGAACAGGTACACTTTTTATAGTGCGAAGGGTGGCGTTTTGCCGGAATACCGTAGAAAAGGGATCGCTCTGGCTTTGATGAATGAAATGGTCGAAGCCGTTGAAGAAAAGGGGTATCCTGTTTTTGCCTTCGATACGTTTCCCAATATGCATCCGGGAATGACTATTCTAGCGTTGGCCCAAGGATTCCGACTTGTGAAGGCTGATTTTAATACGCTTTACAAGGAGTATCGACTTCGGTTCGAAAGACGATTGATGGAACACGACGACCTTAAAAAAGCGCGTAGATAAAGGGGGCAAGAGCAGACCCTTGCGTCAAGACAATCACTAAGCTGAGCAGTACGAGTACAATTACAATAGGCGCTAACCACAGTTTTTTGCGAATGCGCAGAAACTGCCAGAACTCAGATATGAAACGAGATTTTCCCATAATTAGCGTGCGGATTGCACGCTTAAGATAGGGATTGAATTGGATTTATTGGAGACTCTTTGAAGAGCGTGTTTTCACGCAACTACTCCCATCTCATGTCGTAAGCCCTTTTCTCCACTTGAACAGGACTAAATCCAGGTCTATTTGTGCGAACTATTTTCACTCAATTCTGGGAATCTACTCGATTCGCCCTCCTCTCCGTTTGGTCAAATAAGATGCGTGCCGTCTTGACCACACTAGGGATCATTATTGGTATCGTTTCCGTGACCGGGATGGCGACGGTGGTCAATGGAATTGAACAGGGATTTGAAAACGATATCTCGTCTCTCGGTACGGATGTGATGTACATCGAAAAGTGGCCTTGGGCGCGGGGGCCGAACACGAAGTGGTGGGAATATATCAACCGGCCCAATCTTACAGAGGACCTTGCAGATGCTTTAAATGAGC
>ERZ1046876.181-NODE-181-length-52520-cov-23.082207_pt1 | contig 52520 bp, 46 predicted proteins | sample MGYA00383094_ERZ1046876 | MGnify/ENA primary metagenome ERZ1046876 (study PRJEB29581, sample SAMEA5548364) | metagenome | biome: marine; feature: coastal; material: water | depth 50 m | study: Short-term variability in the microbial, nano- and picoplankton...
AGCTGGCGCCTCCTGCGGTTTGTTGTTCTGTCAATTCGTGCTTTGCAATCTTGGTTACAGACTTGGTGACAAACTTGGTGACAAACTCGGTGACAAATTCTGTCGACATTCTGTTCTCAATAAATTCCGGAGAAGCAAGAATTCGGCGGAGTAGATCGCGATTAGTACTGATCCCTTCAATCACAGTTTCCTCAAGTGCACAGTCAAGTCTGCGTCGCGCGGTTTCCCTGTCCTTGCCCAATGCGATGATCTTTGCGATGAGCGAGTCGTACTGATGAGGTACTCGGTACCCGGAGAACAAGTGAGAATCAACCCTTATACCTGGACCTCCGGGAGGATTGTAACTCCTCACTAACCCCGGAGAAGGCAAAAAATCGTCGCTTTCCGCATTGACTCTACATTCAATGGCCGTTCCACTGAATGCGATATCACTCTGGGTATAAGGAAGTCGATGATTCAGCGCAACAAACAATTGCGCCTCAACAATATCCAGTCCGGTGATCAGTTCACTCACCGGGTGCTCAACCTGCAATCTGGTGTTCATTTCTATAAAATGAAACTTGTCATCGGCATATAAAAACTCAAGTGTTCCAGCATTCCGGTACTTAATCGCGGACATTGCTTTTACGCATTTTTCCGAAAGTCTATTGAGTAAATCAGCGTCAATACCCGGCGCAGGTGCTTCTTCGATCAATTTTTGAAATCGCCTTTGAGTGGAGCACTCTCTGGTGCCGAAATGCAGAACGTTACCTTCCCCATCACCAAGAATCTGAACTTCTATGTGCCGAGCTTTAGGAATATATTTTTCGACATAAAATGCACTCTCACCAAAACTTGCCAGTGCTTCGGCCTGAGCCTCAGAGATGGCCAGATTTAATTGAGCGATATCGTGAACGACCCGCATACCTCTACCACCGCCACCGAAGGATGCCTTGATGCATATTGGCAAACCTAAATCGTCTACCAGTGAGGCAACTTCTGCCGCACCAACCTCTCCTTTAGAACCGTCGACAATCGTTAAACCGAGACCTGCGACCGTCGCCCTAGCAACCGCTTTGTCACCCATCGTCTCGATATGTTCAGCCGTTGGTCCAACAAATCGCATGTTAGCGGTTGCAACAGCTTCAGCAAATTCTTCGCTTTCAGACAGAAACCCATATCCAGGATGGATCATTGTGCACCCGCTTATCTGAGCAGCGGATATCATCGCTGGAATATTCAGGTAATCCTGTCGACCGATGCAGATCTTTTGGTCTGCCAAATTCAGGTAACGAGCGTCCGCATCGACCTTTGTGTAAGCGGCGACTGACTCTATGCCCAATTGTTTGCAGGCACGTAAAAGCCTGACCGCAATTTCACCGCGATTGGCAATCAACAATCTCTGTTGTGTCCCGGAACTACTCATTTATTGCGACCGAATTAGGCAAGAAGACCAACCTGAACAGTATGAATGGCCTTGATATCAGGAAGCTGACTTAATAACAAAAAGCGGCTGATCATATTCAACCCCACTCGCATTCTCCACCAACACCTCCTCAAGCATGCCAGTGTATTCAGAGGTGATGCGATTCATCATTTTCATCGATTCTATTATGCAGAGCGTATCGCCCTGCTTAATCTGCGCACCCTTCGTCACAAACGGCGCAGCATCGGGATCAGGCGCTTGATAAAAAGTGCCAACCATCGGCGCTGTGACGGTTGCGTGTCCTGGTGCATGCTCAGGCGTCACCAAATCAGATGAACGAACAGCACCGCGCGGCCTGGTCGGTGGCGCGTCTGCAACAACACTGCGCGCAACCTTCGGTGCAAGTCTGCGTCCGGACACAGAGGCTTGGGTAGCTTGAGCGGTATCAGAAACAACATACTGCGGAGCAGAGGCTATTATCGGCGTCGCGCTTTCCTTGCTTGCTCTGGATATTCGAACAGAATCTTCCCCTTCTTTAATCTCGATTTCACCAAGATCAGACTCCTGCATCATTTCAATCAACTTCTTTACTTTTCGAATATCCAACTCAAATGCTCCTGGAAAAGGTAAATATGGCTATACATGTTAGCTCAACAGAAATTTAATTTTCTTAGAAATTACGCTATTTTCGGTTATTTTTATACGACATAGCTCGGAGATTTAAAAAAATATCAAAGAAAAATCACATTTTCCGCACTATTGTCCGTTTTTGCGGGGGATAACAGAGTCCTGCGTCTGCACAACCCTGATATTGAACAAGCATCTCGAAGTTACCCGAACTTACCGGCACGTTAACCTCTAATTCACCGTAATAGGTTTCGACATCCCCAAAATATTCGTCGTGTTTGTGCTTTCCGTTTGGCAGAGAAACAACGATCGTCCGAGCATCATCCGTGTCGGTTTTGACCGTGAACAAAAGTTGATGTTTGTACAAATAGTACTCTGGCGCTATTTGCCACCTTACGATGACGTCCTGCTCACTGGTCAGGCTGGACATCTTGAAGGCTTTATCAACCTCAAGAAAAACGGGGCCTCCGAATCCATCGAAACGCTGCAACGAAGTCTCGGCAGCGCATATTTGCGACGTCACCATCAAGGCTAAAACACAAACTAATTTTGTTACTCGAGTTGGCATTAGACGCAAGTTCCTGTATTTATCTGTGTACGCATATAAACTTTATACATTTAACCAACGGCACCCCTCTAAAGTTTCGACAGTGAACTATTCCACAAACCTCATAAATGTCAGTCTCTGGGACACGCTCGCCGCTGTTATCCTAACGTGCAGCATGATTCTAGCGCTTACAGGATGTAAAGCTACTAATTCTAGATCTAGCAACCCTGCCGCAACTCAGCCAGTTGTCACCACGCCTGCAGCGCCAATTCGAGACCCAAGAATTCAGCGACTGCTTGAAGAAGCATACTTCGCTTTCATGGAGAGTCGATTAACTACGCCTATAGAAGACAATGCATATTATCGTTATCTGCAGGTTCTCGCTATTGACCCGACTAACGAGGACGCTAACACGGGAATATCAAACATTGTCGAGGAGTACCTTGACTGGTCTTTGGAGAGTGTGGCCAACCGCAACTTCAGAGCCGCAACCAATTATCTCAACAAAGCACGTTCAGTCGATGACACTCACCCCAATATCTCAGCTGTTGAAACCAGAATTACTGAGTACCGAAATGCCAGCGAAGAGCACTACTTACTGGACCCTTTAGTCCTGAATAGCAAGACAACAGAAACGCCACAAACGTTGGTCGCTATTGCACAGCGGATTCAGGAGACTGCTGCAAATGTCATCATTTCTGCCCGAAGCGACGCTGAGGGGCGATGGATTTATCAACAATTAAATGCTCAGACGGACAATCGTATCAAAGCCCGATTTGAACGACGATCAAAACCAGGGGTCAGGCTTGTTATTCCATGATTCCAACATCATGCTAAACCGCTTCCTATCACAGACCCGTCTATCGAAGCGCCCTCAATGCGGTTCTCACAGCACGCACGAAGACCCAGTCCGCGGCGGAGCTCATGTTCTTAAGCTGTTTATTGAGTCGTCCTGCCGCTGAAGTTGGCAATTTTCCACAGGACCTTTAACATGACCATCACGTTTAAGCCAAGGCCGCCGCAGCAGTGTTTGATAAATTAAAAAACAACGTTAACGATCAAATTGAGACCAACGGTATCGTGGGCAGGATCGGCAAGGCAATTGCAGGCACAATAGGTGTCATTCTTCTTATCGCCGGCATTATTGGTTTCATCTGGGATACAGAACCGGATACGTTCGACATTCACGCGATCACTCAGGAAACGACTCAACACTACGGAGTAAAGACCGTCGTTGGGAGTACAACGGTTTCAACGACAATGGCGCTGGCTGATAAAATGCTGAACAAACGTGGCGGCTATTTAACCAATGACGTTATCCCTCCGAGTATTTGGATGGACAACGTACCCAACTGGGAATATGGCGTGATCGTACAGGTGCGTGATATGACGCGCACCCTGCGGAACAACATGAGCCGCTCTCAGTCCCAGTCCACCGAGGACCCTGCTCTGACGACAGCCGAAAATCAGTTCTATTTTGATACAAACAGCTGGGCATTCCCACAAACAGAATCTGAATACACACAGGGCAATAACGCACTAGGAGACTACCTGCAAAGACTGGGAGACAATGATCAGCAGTCAGCACAATTTTACGCCCGTGCGGATAATTTACGAGTTTGGCTCTCTGAAGTTGAAACAAGACTAGGCAGCCTCTCGCAAAGACTCAGTACCAGTGTAGGCAAGCGTCAGCTGGATGTTTCCCTCGCCGGCGATTCTGCCGCTCGGCAATCCACTGGGACCGTGAACGACGTCGAGGTGAAAACGCCCTGGTCTGAACTGGACGATGTATTCTATGAGGCCCGAGGCACCACTTGGGCATTACTTCACCTGTTGCGGGCAGTCGAGACAGATTTTGCAGACGTGCTCGAGAAGAAGAACGCGCTCGTGAGCTTGCAACAGATCATTCGAGAGCTTGAACCCACACAGGATTTACTCTGGAGCCCCATCATCCTGAACGGTAGTGGCTTCGGAATCGTCGCAAACCATTCTTTAGTCATGGGTGCGCACATTTCCCGCGCAAACGCCGCAATTATTGATTTAAGAAGACTGCTTCAGGACGGCTAGCAATTTGCCGCTCAGGATCATGTGAAACCACAGGACTAAAATAAGCATGACTCTTTGGCGCTTTCTGCATAACCAATAACGATAAACCGACTTTCTGATCTTACTTTCCATGCCAGTAAATTAAGTTGTTCAACCGCACCAAATCCTGAAATCCCCATCAATAAGGCTTGAAAAATCGGTCTCCATTGCCAAAACCAGCAAAAATTGTTCGAAAGTAGCTAAAAACTCCAAATTTGTAGTTCAAGACTGGCGATCACTTTTGTACTATAGGCACACTCCAGAGAGGCCACCAAGAGTCTTGATTGGACTGACACACTAAAAATAATCCGACCGGAATTCAATATGAGCGAAATTATTAACTTGCCACCTATTATTGGTGCGCTGGGACTAGTCTGTGCTTTTGTCATTTATGTACTAATGACAAGATACTCAGATGGCGACAAAGCACTTAAAAAGATAGCCACTGCGATCCATGAAGGTGCAATGGTTTTCATGAACAGAGAATATATGATGCTTGCGATGTTCGCAGTGCCTCTGTTTCTGATAATACTGTTCTCACCACTCGGTAAATTTACGGCCTTGTCTTTCGCCGTAGGTGCAATTACTTCAGGCCTCGCCGGATACCTCGGCATGTTCTCCGCTACCAAAGCAAATGTTCGAACAACGGTAGCAGCACAAGAATCAGGCGCTGCTAGCGCACTTACCGTGGCATTCTACGGTGGCTCTATCATGGGTCTGTGTGTTGCATCACTTGGTCTTATTGGCCTGGGATCGCTTTACTGGTTCTTTGGTGGCGACCCAGTAGCACTACACGCTATACACGGATTCGGCATGGGCGGTTCGGTGGTTGCACTTTTCTCGCGTGTAGGCGGAGGTATTTTCACTAAGAGTGCTGACGTTGGGGCTGACCTTGTCGGTAAGATTGAAGCCGGCATTCCCGAAGATGACCCCAGAAACCCCGGCGTTATTGCCGATAACGTGGGCGATAACGTGGGCGATGTTGCGGGCATGGGATCTGATATCTTTGAATCATATTGCGGCTCGATGATTGCCACAATTGCAATTGCCTCGACTATGGCAATGGGTGCAGAGTACGGCATCGCTGCACTCACAACGGATCCAACGAAAGGACAACAGGCGCTAATGTTCCTGCCTCTTGCCCTGGCTTCCTTCGGCTTGATCTGTTCGATCATCGGTATTCTCATCGTACGAGCGATGTCAAATAGCGCTCCTGAAACCGCGTTGCGTATGGGGCACCAATTAAGTGCTGTAGCACTTGTCGTAGGCGCATATTTCCTCACCGACGCACTCGGTGTTTCTTCAGACGTTTGGTGGGCTATTGTTGCCGGTACCGGCGGCGGTGTGCTGATTGGACTGGTAACTGAATATTACACAGCCAAGGGCCCGGTCATTAGAATAGCCGAGTCAGGCAAAACGGGAACAGCAACTGTAATGATTACCGGTCTTGCGGTAGGCATGCAATCGGTCGTTATTCCGATCGTTGCGATCAGTGCGATTATTTATATTTCAACGCAATTGGCTGGTCTCTATGGTGTCGGTATTGCGGCCGTTGGCATGCTGGCAACAGTTGGTATGACCATGGCACTGGATGCATACGGTCCTGTCGCTGATAACGCCGGTGGTATCGCCGAGATGGGTGGCTTGGGCCCGGATATTCGTGAAATTACCGACGGTCTCGATGAAGTAGGTAACACTACCGCTGCAATTGGCAAAGGCTTTGCGATTGGCGCGGCAGCACTGGCAGCACTGGCAATTATTGCCGCCTTTGTAGAAACCATGCACTACAAATACCCCGACTTCTCTCTGGAGCTTTCGAATCCACAAGTGTTAGTGGGTATGTTTATCGGAGGCTGTCTGCCGTTTCTCATCGCCTCTATCACCATGACTGCTGTGGGTGATGCAGCCATGGAGATGATCGAAGAGATACGTCGTCAATTCCGTGAAATAAAGGGATTGATGGAAGGTACCGCTGACCCTGATCATGCGAAGTGTGTTGATATTGCAACTCAGGCTGCTTTGAAGAAAATGATTCTTCCAGGCGTAATCGCTGTATCGATGCCAGCGATTGTAGGCTTTGGCCTCGGCGGTGAAAGTCTAGGTGGTATGCTTGCCGGCGCACTGCTCGGATGTGTGTTACTTGCACTCATGATGGCGAATGCCGGCGGCGCTTGGGACAATGCCAAGAAATATGTTGAAAAGGGCAACCTGGGTGGTAAAGGTTCTGATGTTCACGAAGCCGTAGTTGTTGGCGATACCGTTGGTGATCCTTTCAAAGATACTTCCGGACCCGCTATGAACATTTTGATTAATGTAATGGCTATCGTTAGTCTAGTAATCGCACCCTTATTGTAGGCTGCTACCAACTTACAATAGACTAGCTTAAGACATTAAGCCGGTATCGAGTTAGTAATTCGGTACCGGTTTTTTTGTGCCTGCTGCTTGGGTCGAACGGGGTATGCGGCCAACCAACAATGATCAAGAAACGGCGAGTTCAGAGGTTATTAAATTGGTACCGAACCAGCTCAAAGATTCAGTGAGCGTCACTACGCCACCCACAATGATCAAAGCTGGTGAAGCCATCGCGTTTGAAGCAATTTCCTCAGGCAGCGCATCAAGACGCGTAACCAACACTCGTTGATCTATTCGCGTACCTTGCTCAACCACGGCAACCGGTGTTGAAGGCAACATGCCCGAGCCAATCAGTTTGTCTCTAATCAACCCAGCACTCGTCAGCCCCATATAAAACACCAGCGTCTGCCGGTCGGTAGAGAGTGATTTCCAAGGTAAGTCAAAGTAACCACGGTTTTTTCTGTGTCCAGTGACAAAAGTCACGCTATCGGCAAAGTCACGATGCGTGAGAGGTATGCCTGCATAGGCTGCGCAGCCATTTGCTGCGCTGATACCAGGAACAACCTGAAATGGAATCCCGGCGTCAACTAACGACGCTAATTCTTCGCCACCCCGGCCAAATATAAATGGATCCCCACCCTTCAGCCTGCAGACCCTTTTGCCTTCGCCAGCCAGGCGAACCATCTCACTGTTGATTTCAGTCTGGGCGATTGAATGACGCCCTTTAGCTTTGGCAACAGAAATCCTTTCCGCATCTCTACGAACTAAACTGAGAATATCTTTTGAAACTAAATTATCGTACAGAACAACATCGGCCTGTTGCATCAAGCGAAGCGCTTTCAGCGTGAGTAGCTCTGGGTCACCCGGACCCGCCCCAACTAAATAAACTTCACCGAGGCGAGCACCGCCACCTAAAATATTTTGATACTCTTCCGCGGCATCAAGCGCGGTATTAAATGATTTAGCTGCTTCGTCCGATCGTCCCGCCATCACCAAATTAGCAACAGGGCCTTCAAACAAGTATTCCCAAAACCTCCTTCTTTCATCGACGGACTTCAATCTCGATTTAACCTGAGAGCGCAATCCACCAGCGAACCGCGCAAGATCACTCCAACCAAATGGAATGAGCGTTTCCAGCTTCTGCCTCGCCATTCTCGCAAGCACCGGCGCAGCACCGCCTGAAGAAATGGCAATCATCAACGGCGACCGATCTACAATGCTTGGCAGAATAAATCGACAGAGTTCGGGGGTATCAACAACATTAGCAAGCACTCCAACTTGCTCGGCATCATCAAATACTTGTTGGTTGACGATGGATGAAGGGGTTGCTGCGATGACAAGCAACTGGCCACTAAGGTCAGACGCCTGGTATTCACCTTGCCGGTAAGACGTAATTGCGCCAGTTTCTATCCAACCGGCTATTTCCGAGCTGATTGACAAAGAAACAACCGATACACTTGCCCCGGCGTCTATCAGGGTTGCGATTTTTCTTGTGGCGACGTTACCTCCGCCAACAACAACGCAAGGTTTTCCGGTTAACTTTAAATATATCGGGTAGTAGTCCACCCTTTAAATCCACATGGCTTATTGATAGGAAACAGAAAACGGACGCAATCGTGCCAACGATGCTTCCGGATCCTGATCTGCCTGTAAATCAAACGCATTTATGCCTGATCTGCGCATCAAGAACAGCTGATCAGTGAGCACTTCCCCAATCGCGCGAATCTCGTTCTTGAAACCTAACCTATCTCTCAACAACTTTGCCTGACTATAGCCTCTCCCATCTCCAGCGGCTGGAAATTCAACACAGATCAAATCAAGGTGAGCGACATCGTCAGCGAGTTCCAGCACATCATCATCGTTGCTTATTGCCACGCCCCTAGGCCCACTACTTGCCAAAAGCCGCTCTCGATTCTGCTGCCATTGTTCGAGCGAAACTACCCGATTTTTTGTCGCTGATTCACCGGCAGTGTCAGCGCCTTCGGCAGCCAGGTCCAGCAACCAGGAATCCTCAACCAGCCTATCGTCTTTTATGATCGTCTTACCCATAAACCGCCTCCTTAAATGGCGCCACACCGAGACGTCTGACCGATTGAAGAAACGTTTCTTGCTCCTCTCTCAGATCGACATAGGTCGTTAGCAACGTAGCAATGGTCTCAGCAACATTTTCTTTAGCTACAGAAGGGCCGATGATTTTTCCAAGGGCTGCGTCTTCCTCGGCAGAACCACCAATCGTAATTTGGTACCACTCTTCACCTTTTTTATCGACGCCAAGGATGCCGATATGACCGACGTGATGATGCCCACAAGCATTCATGCAACCGGACATCTTTACCTTGATTTCACCAATGTCATAGAGATAGTCAAGATCATCGAATTGATCATTGATTTGCCTTGCTATAGGAATTGAACTCGCATTGGCAAGACTACAAAAGTCAAGACCAGGACAGCAGATCATATCCGTTAGGGTGCCGACATTTGGCGTTGCAAGATCGAAACTTAAAAGCCCCTTCCAGAGCGCATGAAGCTTATGTTCAGGCACATCTGCCAGCACTAGGTTTTGCTCGTGGGTCACTCTCATGCGACTAAAGCTGTAATCGTCGGCCAGTTGGGCAACACCATCCATCTGCGCGTCTGTCATATCACCCGGTGCTTCTTCTGGTGCTTTAACCGATATGGTTACCACACGATATCCCGGAATCTTATGCTCCTGTGTATTCTGACGATACCAAATAGCAAAAGCTGGGCTAGCTTCAAGCTTTTCAGCGAGGCTACTTGCTGACGATTCGTCGCGGTATTTTGCATAGTCAAAGGGCTGAAAATACTTCTGCATTTCATTAATGCTTGCATCTTCAATCATCAAGCTACCTTCACGTAGGTGCAGCCACTCTTCTTCAACTAGTCGGGTGAATTCTTCGATCCCAAGGCTGTTCACCAGTATTTTAATTCGCGCCTTGTATTTGTTGTCCCGACGACCTGCCAAATTGTATATCCGCAGGATCGCTTCCAAGTAAGAGAGTAGGTATTTCTTCGGCAAATAGTCTTTTATTACTTTGCCGATAACCGGGGTTCTGCCCAGTCCACCACCGACCAGAATTTTGAAACCCACCTGTTTGGTTTTCGCATGCTCGACCAGCTGTATTCCAATATCATGCACCTGGGTCGCAGCCCGATCGTTTTCTGACCCTGAGACCGCAATTTTAAATTTTCGAGGCAAAAAAGAAAATTCCGGGTGCAACGTAGACCATTGCCTGATCATTTCACAGTAGGGACGAGGATCTTCAAGTTCGTCCTTTGCAACGCCTGCCAACTGATCAGAAGACGTGTTGCGGATGCAATTCCCGCTCGTTTGGATTGAGTGCATCTCTACCGTCGCTAAATCAGCTAGTACATCCGGAACATCCTTTAATGCTAACCAATTAAATTGCATGTTCTGCCTGGTCGTCAGGTGTCCGTAGCGCCGATCATACTTACGTGAGATATGGGCCAACATTCGCATCTGCTCTGAACTGAGCAACCCATAGGGAACAGCAACCCTTAACATTGGGGCGTGCCGCTGTATGTAAAGACCATTCATCAACCGAAGCGGGCGAAATTCGTCTTCGCTCAATGTGCCCGCCAGAAACCTTTCTGTCTGATCGCGAAACTGCGCAACACGCTCATTGACCAGGCGTTGGTCCTCAGGACTATATTGGTACATTTATTCTGTTCCCGTTCATTAACAAATAAATTTCATAAAATGGAAAATTCAAAACAAACTCGTTATTTTGAAAGCACTTAAGAAAAACTATTACCAAAGTGATTAGTCTTTGAATGCTCACCAGGTTAGCCAAAAGCAGAGGTCAGCCACCCGAGTGTCTTTTAGCTTATCGCCAAAGGATGGGCAGCCTACGGTAAATCGACAGGATTCAAAAATACTATTTTATTATCGACTTATAACTCACAGCACTATTCGTCAGCATTCGGCCGATTGGCACTCATTTGACAACAGGCCTTCACGGGCACGCAGTATCAGAATTGCGAGGCACATCACAGCAATACCTCCGTTTCCAAGCACAAATGACCGGCCGGAAGATAACCAGATCGCATCTTGTTTAGTCGAAACCATCTGAACCTCAGACTTTTGGGGGCAATCCTTCCAGGTCAGAAGCACCATCATGGCTCATCATCGGATACAATCGACGTTTTGGAATATGACGACGTAGACATCGGATTTACAGCGACTGAGATCCCATACGCGCCTTGCCTGATTAACACTGAAGGATAGATCTACATGCTCACTGCTGGTTACCCAAAAATCCTCGGAATTGTGAACATCACAGAAGATTCATTTTCTGACGGTGGCAGATATCTCGAGACTCAAGCTGCCATCGACCATGCGCTTGCATTAATAAAAAGCGGGGCAGATATCATTGACCTGGGACCAGCATCCAGCAATCCTGACGCAAAACATGTAACTGCAGAAACAGAGATCGAGCGATTGAGGCCGCTAGTCTCTCCGCTAGAGGCCACTGGCGCGGAGATTTCAATAGACTCTTTTCAACCGGCAACACAGCGATGGGCCATGACCTCAAACGTTGACTACCTGAATGATATTGAGGGATTCGCCAATCCTGAAATCTATCCCGAACTTAAGGCATCCGGTTGCCAGCTCTTTTTGATGCACTCGATTCAACGAAAAGGCATCGCGACTCGAATTCAGTCTGACCCGAATCATATATTAGATGAAATTTCGCTCTTCTTTGACGAGCGATTAGCCGCGCTACTGAAAGCAGGGATTTCAAAAGACCGCATCATTCTCGACCCTGGCATGGGGTTCTTTCTCGGAGAAAACGAAGCATCCTCGGTTAAAGTCCTGCAAAACTTGGCACTGATTCGAGACCGATTTGACTTGCCACTACTCATCTCGGTGTCTCGTAAATCTTTTCTAAGAAAGATATCGATGAAAAATGCTAATGAATCGGGTGCTGCCACTTTGGCTGCCGAGATATTCGCCGCAATGAATGGTGCAGACTACATCAGAACGCACGATGCCGCGGCCTTGCATGATGCACTCAAAATCATTGCCACGCTTAGCGGGCGTTCTTAGTTTTTATCACTGCCTGCAGATTATTATGGCGGTGGTAGCGACCGCACATCATTTTGCCAACATCGCCGTGACACAAATACTTTTGTGCGCCTAATCCACATTAAAAGCCTTCAGCTTTTTCTTCACTAATAGGTTCTTAAGTCGAACATACTGAGGCATGCCATCTTTGTAAACGGGATGATCCTCGCCGGATATCAGCGGTTGAAGGTAACTTCTCGCTTTCGCAGTGATGCCATACCCATCTTTGGAGATATAACTCCTCGGCATCATGCGTTCTACGTTCGCTACTTTGGATAAAGGCGCCTCACCAATACTCCAGGTGTATTTCGACTTTTTACCTCTGACAATGGTCGGCATCACTGCATTTTTTCCTGCTGCAGCAAATTCTACCGCTGCCTGCCCAACCGCATAGGCCTGTTCAACGTCGGTTGCTGACGCTATATGTCTGGCCGCTCTTTGGAGATAATCCGCTACGGACCAATGGCACTTATAACCATGTGAATCCTTAATCATATCGACCAGCGTCGGCGCGACACCACCCAATTGAGTATGACCAAAGGCGTCTTTCATACCTGCATCGGCAACAAACCGACCGTCTTTATATCGCGCCCCTTCCGATGCGACCACAACACAATAGCCGACCTTGTTGACCGTTTCTTTGACTTTTCTGAGAAATGCTTTTCGATCAAATTCGATTTCAGGGAACAAAATAATATGCGGAGGTTGACCTCGCCCGTTGCCGGCAAGACCTCCAGCGGCAGCAATCCAACCCGCATGTCTGCCCATGACTTCCAGCACAAAAACCTTCGTCGAGGACTCCGCCATCGAGGCGACATCAAGCCCTGCCTCGAGCGTTGATATCGCGACGTATTTGGCCACTGATCCGAATCCTGGACAGCAATCAGTGAGCGGTAGATCATTGTCGACTGTTTTAGGAATACCAATACAGGTTAAGTCAGCACCCGTCGCCTGGCTCAGTTGTGCCAGTTTGTTCGCCGTATCCTGAGAGTCACCCCCGCCGTTGTAGAAAAAATACCCAATATTGTGCGCCTTAAATACCTCAAGGATGCGCTCGTATTCCGCGCGATTATCTTCAACAGATTTTAATTTATAACGACAAGAGCCGAATGCGCCCGAGGGCGTATATTTGAGCGCAGCAATATCTTTCGCAGACTCTTTCGATGTATCGATCAATTCCTCTTTCAGCGCTCCGATAATGCCATTTTTACCAGCAAAAACCTTACCGATCGCACGTGTACGCTTTGCTGTTTGTATCACACCACAAGCGCTGGCGTTGATCACCGCCGTCACACCACCTGATTGCGCATAAAATGCATTTTTTGCCATTGTTTCTTAATCCTTATCGCATAGTTAAAGGTCACGGACTTGATTACTGAATCAACTAATCCATAACGTTGTTTGGTATCCCGACAAAAAACGCCTTCTACAAGAGGGTTTTCGTAGTTTTTTAACTGCCAATGAGTATTTATCACCCATCAGACGTATCTTAGGCAGATCATGCTTAGCATTCAAACGACCAAGAGATTTCAGCGTTAGCGAAGGTGCTTTGCCTTGTGTATTTCACCAAGAACCCTGATTCAGCGCAGAAATGGTCTTAACTCTACGCTGTTAGCTGGCACGTTTGATGAACCATACTATTTCCGCTTAGTTCTTGTTGTGTGGGATTATTCGATGCTACTGGAGGGCTCGTTGTAAGGGTAAGCAAGATTGCCTTACGTCCCGCCGACATTTTTTTCCTAGGCTTTGTACTCGTTAAGACCACTTCTCGACAATAGGCAATCTACGACCGATGCCGAACGCGACCTTACTGACCTTGGTTCCCGGGCAGGTTTGCCGACGCTTGTATTCCATTTTTCCAATCAGACTAATGATTCGCTGGTAAGATGCTCTGGCATCCTTTCTGTCAATCCAGTTAAGTAGGAAACTAGGATCACTTGAAACTCTCTCGCCGATAGACGCCATTTCGGCAACCCAATCGGTAAACTCATCATACTCACACAGCTGATCTTCGATATGAGACTGCACAATAGGATCAAGTACAGCATAAGAGAGTAACGAAGCCTCGTCGGTCTGGTCCGGTGCAAGTTCCGCGCTCGGAGGTTTTTGCCATATATTGTCCGGAATGAGTTCGCTAGATTGGGCCAGATCAAAAACCTGAAACTTGTAAATATCCTTAATTGGCGCGAAGCTAAAATTCATATCAAAGTGGGTGTAGTATCCACAAGCCGCCTCGGTTTTATTGCCCGTCGATAGAGGCATAGCCCCATAGGCATTACTGAAGTGCATCAAGTACAGATCTCGTATCCGAGCCTGTATGTTTTCGTCAGCTACACTTGCGTACCCATTATTGGCAACTTTCCTTGCGACAAGGTTACGCTCGTCACCAGCATATTGCTCATAACGACTGTGCAACATGCTGACCATTGATTCGTGGTCGACGTCCACCTCATAATCCCAGCAGCCTAAATTTTTGTGCAACTCAATTGCATCGGTGGCTGCATGATCGCTGCTATAAATTGAGGGCATACGAATAGCATGAACATTCTCTGACCCGACGGCTTCACATGCCAACATGCAAACAACAGCACTGTCTACACCGCCACTTGAGGCCAGTACCAGCTGATCAAACCCTGATTTTTGCGTATAGTCCCTCAACCCGAGTACTAGTACGTCTTTAAGTTGGGGCGCACGATTCTTAACGTCAGCTTTGTTCTCCGGATTAGCGACATCTGCTATCACTGGTTGGCTATTTGATATATCTACTACGTCATATGAATCTTCAGCAATGACTTCACTGACGTGCAACAAGTCTCCGCCACTAACGATAAAACTTTGACCGTCGAACACTAACTCGTCTTGCCCTCCGCGCTGGTTGACATAAACAAGCGTCAAATCTTTGTTTCCTGTCCCTCCAGATAGGCGTTTCGTGCCCGGCGCGATATTCTTCAGACGATTCCAGGGCTTGTCATGGACAAATGGAGAACTATTTAAGGAAAGCACCACATCGACGTCCAAGGCCCGGTATTGTTCGAATGGGTTATTCTCATAGTTATAACCATCCGAACCTTTGTCGTTCCACAAATCTTCACATATAGACAGACCAACTTTTTGTCCGAGCACTTCGAAGGTTAAGAGATCACGTCCCGGCTCAAAGTATCTGAGCTCATCAAATACGTCGTAAAATGGTAGAAGTTGCTTGCGGTATTCCCCTACTAGGTTACCTTCACGAAGAACGCCGGCGACATTGTAAAATGGTTTTCCCACACCATCGTTTCGGGTCACATAACCACAAACGACATGTAAACCCTCGCAATGCTGCCCAGTGTATTTTCGAAGCTCATCAAGCACAGCCAAATTTCTATCGACAAACCCTGGTCGATAGAGCAGATCCTGACTCAAGTATCCCGGGATACTCAGTTCGGGAAAGACAACGAGATCACACTGCTCGCTGCTGGCGACATCAACACCTTTTTTGAGTGCCGCAAGGTTACCGGCAAAATCACCGGGGGTGGTGTTTATTTGACCGAGGCAAATTTTCACTCCAAACCATTTCCTATCATCTGGACGTCTTCACGATATATAAAGTTCTGACTAAGGCAATGAGTAAAACGCATGCGCCAAACTGATGCATACTAGCGAGACCAATGGGCACTACTTGTACCAAAGTAAACACGCCAAGCAAGAATTGCGCTGATATCACTACCATCAAGGTCATTGTATATTTTCGAAGATCTTTAAGCGCATCATCGAGGTATGAAACAAACAACACCGCCAGCGCCAGCAGAAGCACGAGGGCACCCAACCATCGATGCATAAACTGAATTGTCGCCGTATTTTCAAATAGATTTAACCACCACGGGTCGAGATAAAAAACAGCTTCAGCGATCCAACTCTCATTCATCAATGGATACGTGTTGTACCCATAGCCTGCTCGACTTCCTGCTGTAAAAGCACCATATAAAATTTGGAGGACAGAGGCTCCCGCAAGCCCGTAAACCAGCTTTGAGAATAACGGGGAGCAGAAGACCCGAGACTGCTTTTCCCGTAGCTCAAAAATTAACCAGCATAGGTAACAGAGTATCAGCATGGCGAGAAGCAAATGTGCCGCTAGCCTGTAGTGACTCACCCGAGGAATATCTACTAGGCCACTCATGACCATATACCAACCCATCAACCCCTGGAGGCCACCGAGGACAAGCCCAATCGACAGTTTTATCGCCAGTGAACCTTTGACCTTACCCATGACAACAAACGCTAGAAACGGCAGAAAAAACACCAACCCAATCAGTCGACCGAGCACCCGATGACCGTATTCCCAATAAAAGATGCCCTTAAATTCTTCCAACGTTATGTTTTTGTTTATTTGCTGGTACTCGGGAAACTGTTGATAGGCTAGAAATACGGTGTTCCACTCAACCTCAGAAATTGGCGGCAGCACACCCATAATTGGACGCCAATCGACCATGGAAAGGCCGCTTCCCGTTAATCGGGTTATTCCACCAACAACTATCATCAGCACGACCATTGAACATACCATGATTAACCATATAATGATTGGGGAATTGGATTGATTGCCTTTGACTACATTTGATGACATATATTTCGAGACCAACCTTATTTAATTTACTGTTTATACTCGCGAGATATCACATTGGATGATCTGCTCGATGCTTGAATAACAACTTGCCAAACGACTATGAACTTATTTCGTCTACCATTGGGCCTAAACAATGAATAAACCTCAAAATCACACCGTGACATGCCATGCATGTAGCCTAAACGTGATTTGCGTTCCACAATCATTAACTCCGGAAGAAATCGATCTGGTTGATTCAAAAGTCCAAAGGGGAAGAGCCGTACAACGGAACAAACATGTGTTTGAAGATGGCCAACAATTCACTTCTTTGTATGCCGTAAGGTCCGGCGCGATTAAAGCCTACTCCGTAGATCAAAACGGTGAAGAACAGGTCATTGGTTTTTATCTGCCGGGCGAGCTATTCGGCCTTGATGCCATACACAATGATGCCTATGTCTGTTCCGCAAAAGCACTTGAAACTTCTGCTGTGTGCGAATTGCCCTATGCGCAAGTTACCGAATTGTCCGCAAAAATTCACAATCTGCAAGCTCATATGTATAAAACCTTGAGTAAAGAAATTAATACAGATCAACAATTCCATAGATTACTCAGCAAAAAAACAGCAGAAGAGCGCATCTCGACTTTTCTGCAAAATCTGTCAGAACGCTATCAAAGACGAAAGCTGTCTCCGACTAGCTTCCGCCTGCCCATGTCGAGAACTGATATCGGTAACTATCTTGGCCTAGCAGTTGAGACTGTCAGCCGAGTCTTCACACGTCTTCAGCAGAATGGAATATTGAAAGTTGATGGTAAAGAGTTACAGATTCTCGATCTCGGAAAACTCTGTGATATCGCCCACAGCGAAGGTTGTGAATTTCGGTCATGAGTTGACCAGCGAAAGCTAGACAGGTGACTGAATGTCGGAATGTCAGGCCAACAGAAGGGGTCAAAACCCAAGTCAAGGTGACTGCACCCTGAAACAATCGCCAAAACCCGTTAGTGGGCTAAGACCCCTAAAACTGTTAAACCTACGCCTTACCTACTGAATCAGCCTATTATCAGCGAGCCGATGATAAGGATTACCATCACGCCGATTAGACTTAGCACGTTGATCCCGATGTTCCTCATTGTTTTTGCATCTTCTGGTTCAAGGATCATCGCTTTTCCTCCGCTTTATTGACTCACATCAGTGGGGACTAGTCTGCCTAATTCCTTCAAGCTTCTCTTTGATCTGTGTCAATGACTTAGCCCTTCTGAAGGAGAATGATATCTGTCACTTATTTGAGACATTTTCAGACGTGACTACAAAAATACTGACGCTCGGCATCGACAATGATGATATCGAAAACCTCGATATCAGGGACGACAAGGTTCTCTTGAAGACCAAGACGCTGAGAGAGTTGGAGTCCGTGTTAGACGAAGGTGAGGAAGTTGGCACTATCCTAGTGGATTCCCATTTCCTCACCAGCCCTGAAGAGGAACTACGAACCATCCTTGGTTTGACATCGCTCACGACCAAAATTGTTCTACAATACTATGCAGACGATGAACTCGACCTCGATAGCCTCAGACAGCTGGGGATAGACCTACTTGAAGCTCCGTTGACAAGCGATGGCTGGCAGGCGTTAACCGAAGGCCATTAATCCATCTGGACCACTTCTATGTGTGACGATATCTAGGCACATTACCTTTGCGAATAGTAATATTCACTTTGCTAAAAATATGGCCTACTTCGCGCCTGAAATTTAGATTTATCAAAGAGTAGCCCTATGTCAGAGTTAGATATCTTCCGGGAAGAAACGCGAGAATTCCTTGAGCAGCACTGCCCTCAGTCGATGAGAAACCAACATTTTCATTGGGAGGACGCACACGAGTATTACGACACCGATGATGCCAGAACGTGGCTTCAAGCAATGGCCGCTCGGGGCTGGACAGCGCCCGCCTGGCCAAAAGAATACACGGGTGGGGGTCTAGACCCGGAACACAGGGCCATACTTTCGCAGGAGATGTCACGAATTAAGGCACTACCCCCAAGCACAGGAATGGGACTCAGCATGATTGGCCCCACGCTTCTCGAGCTTGGCACCGAGGAACAAAAACAGCGACATCTGCCAAAAATCGTTAGCGGTGAGATCAATTGGTGCCAAGGCTACAGCGAGCCGGGCGCGGGGTCTGATTTGGCAGCACTGCAAACCAAAGCGATCATCGATGGCGACAACTTCGTTATCAATGGTCAAAAAATTTGGACGTCCGGCGCGCAATACGCCGACTGGATGTTCGCGCTGGTTAGGACTGATTTCGAGGCGGCGAAACATGATGGCATTAGTTTCGTTTTACTCGATATGCATCAACCTGGCGTTACGATCAAACCGATTCAACTTATTTCCGGTTCATCACCATTTTGCGAGACGTTCCTCGATAACGCTGTTGCAAAACGCGAAGACCTTGTCGGGGAGTTGAATAAAGGCTGGACAGTAGGCAAGAGACTGCTGCAGTTTGAGCGATCAGGTATCGGCGGACTTTCAGGCAGCGCCAACGACAAGAAAAAGAAAAAACCGGTTAAGAAGGTTAATGAATTCGCCAAACTTGCCAAAGAGTACATTGGTGAGACGGAGGGCAAAATCGCCGACAATGGCGCCAGAGAGACAATACTCAATCACTCGATGACGGAACGCGCGTTTCAATTAACGACAAAGCGAGTCACGCAGGAAATGAGCAGCAGCAAAACGCCTGGAGCAGCGACCTCTATCTTTAAACTCGTTGGAGCTAATCTCGCGCGTAACGGCTCTGAGCTAAAATCCACGCTCATGGGCACGCAAGGCGCTGGCTGGCAGGGCGAGGGCTTCGACGAGCAGGAACTCGAAATTACCAAAAACTGGCTCACGAGCCGCGCTGTCACAATATATGGTGGCACCAACGAGGTTCAGATGAACATCATCAGCAAACGTGTTTTGGGTTTACCTGAGTAATTACTTTTGAGCGATACTGTGCTTTCCAACACAGTATCGCTCGCGCCTTATCCTACCTGTTCAAACCAACGCCATTTCACAAGCATCTATCTAGCTAGGGCATTGTCATCTGCTTTTGGTTTGCATGATTGGCAATCAATGTACTAAATGTCGGTGTTATTTTTTCTGCCCACGATTTCACAAAATTCATCGGAGCATCAAGTAGAAATTTATTTTCGAACCCTATTTCGATTATTGCGTTTAACAGGGATAATCACCTGATGTGGCAAATTATTCTCTATTTATGGCAGATCTGCCTGTTACGGGTCGGCCCTGAAAAAATCCCAGCTAGATGGAATTTTCTGGCCATCTTTTTTGGCTTTTATTTTTTAATCAGCGGCTTTTCAATCATCACATCTCGCCCTGATTTGAACCTGTTTTCCGGTGCCGTTACTATTTTCATTGGTTCCGGTGTTGCGGCGGTGACCGTGTTCGGCCTGTTGAGCCTCAAGCAGGTAACAAACAGGTTTGTTCCAACGATGTCAGCAATCTTCGGCACTAATTCCATCATTCTATTACCCATGATCGTCACCAGCGCCATGATGGAACTCGTTGATGCAGGAACCCTGCGACTACTTATCGATGCAATAGCGTGGGTGCTACTGGGTTGGTGGCTCACAATCGTTGGATCGATTCTATCTCGCGCAGCGACTATTAGTGTTCTACAGGGCGCAATGCTTGCTTTTTTGATCGAGGTTATCTCACTGCTTATCACCTTGAAAATCTTCCCCCTCAATCCACAGTAAGGATTCCTATTGCGTATACATATCTTGGGTATTTGCGGCACACTTATGGGGAGTATTGCCTTGCTCGCAAAGGCAGCGGGACATCGGGTGAGCGGGACCGACAATAACGTTTACCCGCCAATGAGTGACTTGCTAGCAGCTTCCGGGATATCTTTATCATCACCCTACACTGCAGATAACATCCCGGATGATGCTGAACTGATTATTGTTGGCAATGCCAACCTACCCAGAGGCAATCCGGCAGTTGAGCATGTCCTCAACAGCGGTATTCCGTATACCTCTGGAGCAGAGTGGTTGGGCAGATATCTGCTTGCCGACAAATGGGTCATCGCGGTCTCCGGGACCCATGGCAAGACCACAACCAGCGCAATGATTGCGTGGATTCTCGAGTACGCCGGTATGAAACCTGGATTTTTAATCGGCGGTCTGCCGAGCAATTTTTCAGAATCTGCTAGGCTGGGTGAGACGCCATTTTTTGTCATAGAAGCAGATGAATATGATACGTCTTATTTTGATCGTCGATCCAAATTCCTTCACTACAAGCCCCGCACGCTTGTGATCAATAATCTCGAGTACGATCATGCAGACATTTTTCCTGACATGGAGGCGATCAAGAACCAATTTCACCTTCTGGTGAGATCTGTGCCGGGAAATGGCACGATCATTCATCCTGAACACAACGAGGATATTGATTCGGTGCTCCAGCGAGGCTGCTGGAGCGCGGTACAAACATTTTCCACAGCCGACGTGATAAGCCCATCGAACACATCAACAGCCAATCTCTATGCTGAAGCAATTAAGCCGGATGGCAGCCAATTTTCTGTGCACCTGGATTCTGAAGAGGTCGGCTCTGTTCATTGGGCTCTCAGCGGTGACCACAATATTGCGAATGCGCTGGCCGCGATACTAGCCGCGAGAAATGTTGGTGTCACGCCGGCGATAGCGTGCGAAGCCCTAGGGCAATTCAGCGGCGTAAAAAGAAGAATGGAAGTGATTTACAGTCAGAATGGATTAACGATTTATGACGACTTTGCTCACCACCCTACGGCTATTCAAACCACATTGGCTGGGCTTCGGCGACGAGTTGGAGATGAAGCGATTATGGCGATCCTAGAACCCGGATCACATACAATGCGAAAAGGCACTCACCTCGGCAAACTGGCTCCAGCGGTCGCAGAAGCAGACAAAGTGATCTGGTTCAAACCAGAAAACATGCAATGGGATATGAATACGGAACTCGCTTCCAAAAACAGTTTAATATCCTCAAACATACCCGATATCATCGAGTCTGCCATCAGTACTATCAAACAGGAAAATATTAAGCATCTGGTGATTATGAGTAATTCAGGGTTTCAGGGGATTCACAACCTTCTGGTCGATCGACTCGGCCAAGTCAAAGACTAGTCCGCAGCAGTCATGAAGGAAACTGATCTATCAGAACCGATCAAGACCTATTTAAAGCAGCAGGGATACCGGGTGCAATCTGAGGTTAAGGATTGCGACATCACAGCACAACGAGACGATAAACTGGTTATCGTTGAACTAAAAACAAGCGTCAATATGACTTTGCTTATTCAAGCAACGGCTCGACAAAAGATAACACCATTCGTTTATGTCGCGATACCTGAACCTGCCAGCCAGAAGGGCGCTCATTGGCGAGGCATTCTGACAGTGCTCTCTCGACTCAATCTAGGCCTGTTACTCGTGAATTTCAATCCACCGGGTACCACTGTTAAGGAGGCGCTCTCGCCAGACAATCTTGCGTTCGACGAACGTGAAACCAATCAGACTAGACTCGCCCAATCAAAAATCTCGGGGCATAACCTGAAAAAGCGTGAAGCTGTTTTGCGCGAGCTCGAGGGACGGAGTCTTGACCTGAACGAGGCGGGAAGCCATCGCCGTCAATTAATAACCGCTTATCGGGAAAATGCAATTTTTGTTGCCACCTGTTTGCAACAACTCGGCACTTCGACCACAGCGGAGCTGCGAGCGATTGGCACCGGAGACAAAACAGCAACAGTGTTAGCAAAAAACTACTATGGCTGGTTCGAACGAGTCAAGAAAGGGACTTATCAGCTAACGGAAAAAGGGCGATCGAGTCTCGAGAATTATCCAGAGCTGACAGCGCTTAGCAAAGCGCACATAAAAGGCCTACATGTTAAGTTGAAATGAACGCATCACGTATGCTGTGCGATTAGTTCCGCGCTGCTTTATCAGTAGCTCACCCATATCGTCAAGATCGACGTCAAGGAAGTTCTCTCAATCACTTAGTACTTACAAGTCCCCTCAGCAATCGTAATAAAGTGTCATCGCATAGCGCACAGAGATCAGATAATCGCTTGCCGGTAAATTAGCCTTCAGGAATAGCGGTTAACAGCGTTTTGGCTTTTGCCTGATCTGGCACGAATCCAGGCGTGTCCAAGCAAAACTCAACCATGATGCCGTTCGGGTCAGCATAATACACCGACTGACACCAACTGTGATCGATTTCCATAATCGGCTCGACATTCGCCGCGGCCATCTTTTGCTTAACCTCATCGTATCTTGCCTGATCGGCTGCAAAAGCCACGTGATTGACCCAGACAGGCAGTCCCATACCGGTTGAAATATCCGTCCGAAGCTCCTCCGGCTCTCCGACTCCGTGCAAATCGAAAAATGCCAAGCTACTTCCATCACCCAAGTCGAAGAATATATGTCTCATGAAAGCCTCTGAGGTACCACCTAATTCGGTGTGAATGAGTGGAAAACCCATCAAATCTTCATAGAACTTTACCGTTGCCTCTATGTCACGGCATGCAAAAGCAACGTGATGAAAACCTTTGTTTCTCATATTCAAACCTCCTTATGTCTTCATCTATGCTACCGAAGCAGGAACAGGGTTTCTAGCCGCCCGATAGAAAGAGTCATCAGCGCATCCCTTTCAGCGCCTAGGCTATTGAGCTAGAAGCGCTTGAACAGGACATCTAGGCACTCAACCACTAAAACTTTCCTATATTTACAAACTTCCGGGATGAACCGCGCAGGGTAAACAGCTAGACTGTGTTTTTTTTCGAAACTACTCCGATGAATATTAGAAAATATCTCGACGCCGAAATCGAGAAGGCCCTCGCAAGCCAAGGTGCATCAGGCTGCCCGGCAATTACAAAACAGGCTCAACGAGTTGAATTTGGACAGTATCAGGCCAATGGTGTTATGGGTGCTGCAAAAAAACTGAAAATAAAACCACACGACCTTGCCCGTCAGGTGGTTGATAATCTCAAGTTGGATTGCCTCCAACGCGTCGAAATCGCGGGGCCTGGTTTTATTAACCTGCACCTGGAACCCACATTCATCGCCGAAAGGCTTCGAGCCATGCGTTCGAGCGAACGGCTTGACGTTGAGCGCGCAGAGAGCAAGACAGTTGTCATTGACTACTCTGCCCCAAATCTCGCAAAAGAAATGCATATCGGCCATCTCCGGAGCACATCAATTGGCGACGCTGCCGCAAGATTACTGGAATTCCTAGGACATACCGTCATACGCGCGAATCACGTTGGGGATTGGGGTGCACAGTTTGGCAGCCTACTTGCATATATGGATCAACTCGCAGCGCAGGGGGAGGAATTAAGTACCGCACTTACTGACCTCGAAAAATTTTACATGGCCGCCAGCGCGTTATTTAGAAACGACGAAACATTCGCGAAGAACGCACGGGAATATGTCGTCAGACTTCAGGGCGGTGACCCACACTGTCTTGCACTTTGGGAACAGTTTATCGAGGAATCAATCACGCACTGTCAAGCTGTGTACGAGCGCCTGAATATCACCTTGACCCGCGAAGATATTAAAGCGGAAAGCTCGTATAACGATGATCTTCCAAAAGTGGTTAACGAACTTACCGATATGAGCCTGCTAGTAGAATCCGATGGAGCAAAATGCGTATTTCTTGATGCGTTCATCGGCAAAGATGGTAACCCCCTACCTGCACTTGTACAGAAATCTGACGGCGGTTATCCCTACCTGGCGAGCGATCTGGCCGCGGTGAGATATCGAACACGGGAATTAAAGGCAGATCAGGCGTTGTACTTTGTCGATGCCCGACAGAAATTGCATCTGTCTCAATTGTTCGCAGTCTCTAGAGAAGCCGGATATCTGAGTGCTGAAAACGATTTCAAGCACTGCCCCTTTGGCGTGATACTCAAAAAAGATGGGAAACCATTCAAGACCAGAGATGGCGCTGACGTCAAACTGCGCGATGTGATCGAAGAAGCCGTGAGTCGCGCGAGAGATCTGGTCAATGCAAAGAATCCAGAACTCGATGATGCAGCGCGGGGCCGGGTTGCAGAAGTCGTCGGCGTTGGTGCGATAAAATACGCTGAGCTGTCAAAAAACAGAACCACCGACTACATTTTTGATTGGGACACTATGCTGTCTTTTGAGGGAAATACAGCACCTTACCTGCAATATGCTTACACGCGTATTCGAAGCATATTCCGCCGGGCAGATATCAAACCGGATACCCTACACAATTCCCGGCTGCTACTTACTGAACCCCTCGAACTTGAACTGGGCGTGAAGTTGATGCAGCTTCCGGAAACGCTCGAGGCAGTAGCAGAGGATTTTCAGGCCAACATTCTCTGCAACTATCTGTTTGAACTAGCTGGCACCTTTATGAGCTTCTACGAAGCCTGCCCCATCTTGAAAGCGGAAGAAGGCGTTCGAGACAGCAGGTTGCTGCTATCGGACTTGACCGCGAACACATTGAAAAAAGGGCTCGACCTGCTAGGCATCGAGGTTGTCGAGCAGATGTGATTTTTTCGTATTGGCAAAGCGAACATGAAAGCGGTGTTCGCTGCGCTTGCCTTGTGCAAGTTTTCGATAAAATTGCCGGCGCTGAATTAAAAAGACTCGACAACGACCGGACCGTTGTCGTTTAAGAACAGGAAGTGACTATTACATTCATCTCAATCGAAAATATGACAGATGCCCAATAACAACCAAAAACCTCTGGACAAACCATCGACGAACCAAGAGATACGAGAGGTTACAATCATCGCCGCGCGTTCCAAAAACCACGTCATCGGTCGGGGCGATGAGATTCCCTGGCGTGTAAAAGGCGAACAAAAGCTTTTCAAGGAACTAACCATGGGCGGCTGCATGATTATGGGTCGAAAAACCTTTGAATCAATCGGACGCCCCCTGCCAGGACGCGACACGATCATAGTCACCCGGAACGCAGCCTTTCGTCATGAAGGATGTGAGTGCGTAAACGATATTCCTACTGCACTTAAGTTGGCACAAACCAAACGGGTACCTATTCATTTTGTCGGAGGTGGTGAGATATATCGACAGGCTTTTGATCTCAACATCGCGGACGTGCTGCATATCACCACGATCCAGACTGAGGTTGAAGGCGATGTATATTTCCCACAAATTCCCGAGAATGATTTCTCAGTAGTCGACGAGAAGCGGTACCTCTCTAATATCGACTACCTGTACGAACGCTATGAGCGAGTTCGCGATTAACTATTTCTGAGGCAGACTGCGGGCAAATTAACAACATTGACAATCAATTGTCCCCCACTCTATCGCTCGCATTACCGGCAAAAATTTCTGACCTTGCCAACCTGACCATGCGAGCAACTTTTTAGCCAGTCTGAGTTTGACCTCGCTGCAAAATATCGCTTTAGTCTGATTTGGCTACTGAGGATTTTCTGCTCGATAAGGAAACCCTAATGTATCTTTTCAGACAGGTGCTTCTCTGCCCTGAATCTTTCAGGGCCACCTTATCGGAAATACATCTGGTAACATTATGAACTCAACAAGAAATCAAAACGCTCGTAAAGGCAGGCAACGAAATCACCAGTGATGGGGTTACATCAGAGATTATGACTAATCGTATCTATTTAATATTGTTGATTTTCCCTCTTATGTGGCCATCATTCACTCAGGCTGCCTCGGAATTTGAGCAAGCAGCAGAATCATATCGAAATAACAATTACGCAGTCGCTTTACCGGCGTTCACTAAACTCGCAGAACAAGGAGATGCCAGGGCACAAACCGTACTTGCGCTGATGCACAAGTACGGCGAAGGCACACAGGAGAACCCATTACTGGCCTTCAAATGGTACCAGCGTGCGGCAAAACTCAACTATCCCCCGGCTCAGTTTAATTTGGGACTCATGCATCAGGAAGGCCTGGGGACTGCCATAAATTATGCGCTCGCCATCGAATGGTATACCAAAGCAGCGTTAGGCGGATTCGAACGCGCTAACGATAAACTTGTAGAGCTAAATTCAGCCGCGGTACCTCGCACAGTGACGGTGGACCCGCAGGTTCCTGGGCCAGAGACATGGAACTTTCGCCTTCCCAACTCACATCGGCGCGCCCCCCAGGAAGACATCGAATTAGGCGATACAATCGCCCAAAACCAACTGTCGCCCAATAGCAACTCATACCAAGTACAGCTCGGTGCTATGAGTTCGATCAAGGCGGCTGAAGCCCTGTGGCATCAGATTGTCTTTCTATCACCTGAGCTTTTTGACAATCAAAAAATGTTCATCAAACCTTCGAAGAAAGCGCCCAATCCAATCTATCTACTACAAGTCGGCCCTTTCGTAACCTTTTCCGAGGCAACCAGCTTCTGTCAAAAAATGAACCAACGCGGCATCAGGACAGGATGCTTACCCCTGTCATCAAAAGATGAATGACGACCTACTCCGCCGACCATAGCAACAACCCAACCTGCTTTGCCGTTGGCGTGCGGTACTTGCTCCAACGGTGATACTATTCAGGTTCCTGCTCGAATTAATAGCGGAGCGGATCAATTTTTTAATTAAGGTCAACCTTCGTTTTCTCGTGGATACCAATTGATATGCTCTTCAGCCTTCATCACCGGGTTAACGCAGGTCTTGCGACAACGATACTCAAACTTTCAATGCCTGAATTCTGTTACCGGGTACTTTTCTTCTTGGCGTTTTCATTGGGCTGATTTCTGGGGATAATGACATTATGACGCAGGAAAATTACAGACATACGCTACTAAAGCAGTTGTTGCCTCTTGGTTTTACATCAGCATTTTTAGATGACTGCAAAATGCCGCTGCAAATAGAGGCAGAAAAACTGGTATCGGCAGGTCCAGATGTCTTCGATCGTGAACAACTGATGCACCCTGATACTCTGATCGCATGGCAAGAAATGAAAACGGTGTCTGCAATAGATAACATTCAGCTGCAACTCGTTTCCGCCTTCAGATCTGTTGAGTATCAATGTGCACTCATTCAACGGAAACTTGACAAGGGCATTGACCTTGCAGAGATTCTCACTGTAAATGCTGCTCCCGGCTTCAGTGAGCATCACACCGGCAAGGCACTCGATCTGACGACGGTGGGAGAAGAGCCTCTAGAAGAATCCTTCGAGACAACCGATGCATTCAGTTGGCTGCAAACGAACGCCAGTGACTACGGTTTTAGTTTATCTTATCCAAGAGACAACCCATGGGGCATTGCTTATGAACCGTGGCACTGGGCATGGGAGCCGAGTTCGCGCTAGCGAGAATACTTATTCATCTTTTCTGCGATCAACTTTCGCTGTTCGTCCGTCAACGCTTTGCGCGTCGGTTGCGAAACAGGATCTTTTGCAAACACATACTTTTCTCTGATCACCTGACGAACCCCAAAACCTTCGTGTTTTAGAAGGTCAAAGCACTCGTCCACCATTGCTGGATTACCACACAACATGACAAGATCCTTGCTAGCATCAAGCTCAAGCTGTGCTAGCTGTTGCTGCACATATCCGGCATGAACATAACTTGCGATTGACGGTTCCGAAACCGCCATATCCCGGCTCAGGCTTACTCGGAAATCCACACTTGCAGCATATTTTTGCTGATATTTAACCAAGAAATCGGCATAGAGAATTTCACTTTCATCACGTGCCCCAAACAAAAAAGTCAGTTGAACCTCTCCCGCAGCTAAAGGGATTTCAAGCTGACGTAACATCGGGAGGTAGGGTGCAATCCCGACGCTTGTTGCAACGAGAATAATACGAGGGGGCAATCTCTGCGGAATCACTAGACGACCGAATGGGCCTGTTACACTTGCCACTAAACCTTGCGATGCAGAAAATAACAGATCGGTAGCTCTGCCCTTTTCAACTTTCGAAATGACCAAATCAAATTTTGAAGTACTGATCTCTCCGTTATTGACCGAATCATCAAGATTACACAAGCTGTAACTGCGCTCGAAATCGCCAAGATCATCATTAAATGTAAAGCGAAAAAACTGACCTGGCCGAAACTTTACTGATTCACCGGTCAGGGGAACGAACCTCAAAGCGATCGTCGACCCACTCAACCAATCAACCTGTTTCAATTCAACTTCCACTTCTCTGCCCTTTTAGAATGACCGGTATTCGCAATGACTGCCCGCTTGAGGCCAGACCACCCACTAACCATACAATGATACCCGATAGACAATTCGGGTTAGAGTAAAATTTATCATCTACTCATCCTTGCACAAAAACTAATATCACGTCTTCAATTAATCGTCTGTAGGTTGTAGAACAACGCAATATCCCTCAAACTATTTTCACTGTTTCCTGAGTTAACATTGGTAAATTTTTGGATAAGTGCAATTTTTTCCACGTCCCCAACAATTCTGGTGCTGATAATCTATGGACATAGAGGGCTCGGTAGCACCAGGTTTCGAGAGGGTACGAGACACCTTCGCTTCTTTCTGGCTGGAGTCCGAACTGGGCGCAAGCGTTTGTGCCTATCATCAGGGCGAAAAAGTTGTTGATCTGTGGGCTGGTTACAAGGACGCCGCGCGGGAAGACCCTTGGCTCGCTGATACGCTTGTTAATGTCTACTCAACGACTAAGGGACTTGCGGCGCTCGCTGTTGCGGTGCTTTATGACGAGGGTTCGATTGATTATACCGCGCCTGTTGCTCAATACTGGCCCGAGTTTGGCGCGGCAGGAAAATCAAAAGTCACCGTTGCTGAACTGCTTGCTCATAAGGCCGGTGTTTCTGCTGTAGATCAAACACTCGTCGTTGAAGACTTGTACAACTGGCAAAAAATGACAAACCTGATAGCAACTCAGGCGCCGCTTTGGTCACCGGGCAAAGCCTCAGGTTATCATGCTGTGACCTGGGGTTACCTCCCCGGAGAGCTCATTAAGAGAATCACCGGCGAATCCTTAGGCGCTTATTTCAGGCGCAAGATTGGCGAACCGCTGCAGGCAGATTGTTACATTGGTTTGCCAGATGCCGAACATGACAGGTGCGCAACCTTAAATGGACCCAACCGCGCACGCAGAAATTTTGAATCAACATTGGCACCCAAAGAGAAACAATCACCCACGCCACATCCGCCGCAAGACCAGACCAGCTCTGATCTGTACAAAAAATCCATGTTAAATCCGGTCATTGCACCCTTTAAACATGCTTGCAGTTCGGAATGGCGACGAGCCGAAATTGCGGCTTCGAACGGCCATGCATCTGCTCGAGGACTGGCAAAAATCTATGCGGCACTTTCAATGCAAGGAGAACTTTCGGGTACTAGCATTCTTTCCTCAGAAGCGATTGACGCAGCGACATTACCGGAAGTTGAAACCTCAACAGATCTCGTTATGAATAGCGTGATAAGGAGGTCACGTGGATTTATTCTGAACACTAATGGCAACTACGGACCGAACAGTAAAGCTTTTGGGCACAATGGCACGGGCGGATCCACTGCGTTTGCAGACAGGGAAAATGGTGTGAGCTTAGCCTACGTGATGAATCAAATGCTCTCGAATTCGTTAACCGAACCGAGAGCAAATCGTTTAACTCATGCTTTATTCCAATGCATAAAGCAGTAACTGTGGGTATCAGGCAGCTTTGTGCATCTGCACTTCCGACTGTGGGTATGGCACACTAATTCCAGCTTCATCAAGTGCTAGTTTTGCATTTTCCATGAGATCAAAATAAACCCCCCAATAGTCACCCGTTGCCACCCATGAGCGGGTCGTGATGTCCACCGCACTGTCGCCCAAAGCGGAAACCACGACCATCGGAGCGGGGTCTTTGAGTATTCTATCGTCAGCTTCTATCAATCCAGTGAGAATTTCTTTCGCTTTCCTCAAATCATCCTTCGGTATATACAGCTCTACACCGAAGACTATATCTACTCTTCGTGTTTTCTGGGTTGAATAATTGGTGATTGCGCCATTCGAGACAGCACCATTAGGCAAGATGATTGTTTTGTTATCGCCGGTGGTCATGACCGTGTTGAAGATGGTGATTTCTCGCACCACGCCTGCCTGACCGCAAGCTTCAACAAAGTCTCCAACCTTGTAAGGACGAAAAAGTAGGATGAGAACACCGCCGGCAAAGTTACCTAGGCTCCCCTGCAACGCAAGACCCACGGCGAGCCCGGCAGCACAAAGAATTGCGATAAACGACGTTGTTTCAACGCCGACCATAGAAGCAACGCTGATGAACAACAATGCCTTTAGACCTATGCTCATCAGAGTTTCAATAGAATTTTGAAGTGTTGCTTCCATATGGCTTCTAGCGAAGGCCTTTTTCAATGCTGCACACACAACTTTAATAAGCCAAAGCCCGACGATGAGTGTGACGATTGGCAGGGCCAATTGCGGTGCATAGTTAACTGCCACATTCATCGCCTGCGCTACATACTCATTTAATCCCTGAATATCCCCTTCCACAATTCTTCTCCTAGCAATGTACTGTTAGTCATATGGACCCATGCACGATACCCCCAGAAAAATTAACACACCACGATTTTTGAAAGTAAATTGTAGCTTTTCACTTACATTCTAGGCTGTATTTGCACTTGCCGGTAAACTAGATGAACCGCTACGGGCGGGGGGCAATCTATCTAAGATTGATTATTTCAGCTGTTACAGACCAGCGCTTTGTGGCAACATCCCCACCCGACCGGCCTAAGTCAATAACCGAAAACTATTGACGAGCACTGGCACGCTTTATAAGAGCAATCACCGACCTAAAGTGGAACCAAAAGTTCTGCTATCGAACAAGAAGGCTGCAACACACAACGCATGCGCGACTACTTTATCAGACGCTTACTCCTTATCCCGCCCACACTGCTGGGCGTGACTATTATTGTTTTCGCGATAACCCGTTTGGTGCCGGGCGGTCCGCTCGAGCGCGCGATCATGGAATCCCAGCAATTTAATGCTTCATCAGCCGGGGCATCTCAAATGGCCGGCGAAGGCATGGCGCTCTCAGAGGCACAACTGGAAAAACTGAAAGAATACTACGGTTTCGACAAACCTGTTCTCGAGGCTTATGTCGATTGGGTTACCAAGGTCGTTCAGGGTGATCTTGGATCATCCTACCGATACAGCGAACCTGTATGGGACGTTATCACCAGTAGATTTCCAGTTTCCCTTTACTACGGCCTTGTGACACTCGTGATCACTTACATCGTCTGTATACCATTAGGAGTATTGAAGGCGATCAAACACAAAACACCCGTCGATAATTTCACTTCAATTTTTATCTTCATTGGATACGCCATCCCGGGATACGTGCTCGGCGCATTACTGCTTTTATATTTTTCGGTACGACTCGACTGGTTTCCGATGGGCGGATTTGTCAGTTTTAGGTTTGATGAACTTTCCGCCTGGGGCAAAACCAAGGACCTTATCAGTCATTCTATATTGCCCCTGATTTGTTACCTCGTCGGCAGCTTTGCATTCGTCACCTTGCTTTTGAAAAACCATCTTATGGACAATCTCGCTTCGGATTACATTAGAACCGCCATCGCAAAGGGGGTTTCTTTCCGTCGCGCTGTGACCAGACACGCAATGCGAAATTCGTTAATTCCGATCGCAACAACCTTTGGCCAGAACATTACGCTTCTGGTGTCCGGCTCTTTTCTGATTGAAACCGTTTTTGATATCAATGGCTTTGGATTGTTGGGCTTGACTGCCATTCTGGACCGCGACTATCCAATTGTGATGGGCATTGTTTTAATCGCCAGCTTGCTGTTGCTCGTAGGTAACATTATTTCTGATTTCCTCGTCGCGCTGGTTGACCCACGGATACGCTTTCAATGAGTTGTACCGATCGATGTTAAAACTGAATCCTCAAACAGTTAAAAAATTAAAACGCTTCAGCAAAATCAAGCGTGGCTACTACAGTTTTCTGATATTGGCAGGGTTACTTGTTACGGTTTCGATTGGCGAGCTACTAGTTAATAATCGCGCCCTTGTGGTTGGGTATGAAGGCACCTGGTATTTTCCAATTTACACGGAATTTCATCCGGGTACAGACTTTGGATTGGACTATCATTACGAAACAAACTATCGAGAACTGCAGGCATCGTTTTCAGCACGCAAGAGCGACAATTTTGTCATTATGCCTCTGGTACCCTACAGTCCCTATGAGAATCACGCGCCTACAGGCATATACAAACCGGAACCGCCCGACGCTCAACTCAAACATTATCTCGGCACCGACACCACAAGCCGGGACATTCTCGCCCGCCTGTTCTACGGTACAAGGATCGCGCTACTATTTTCTATCGCTTTTATGGTCTCGGTTTATCTGATTGGTATTACGATTGGCTGTGCGATGGGTTATTTCGGCGGCATGTTTGACCTTATATTCCAGCGATTGATAGAAATTTGGTCTAACGTACCATTCTTGTACATGGTTATCATCGTGTTTTCGGTTATCCCTTCCACCTTTTCAATTCCGATCAGAATCGCAATCCTGTTAACCGTTATGGTGCTATTTTCATGGACCAGCATGACTTACTACATGCGCACTGAGACCTATAAGGAAAAAGCCCGGGACTACACCGCCGCGGCAAAAATTATCGGTGCTTCACACACCCGAATCATTTTTCATCATATTCTGCCAAACGTGATTTCAACACTGGTCACGTTTATGCCTTTCACAATCGTTGCAGCAATTTCTTCAATCACGGCGCTGGATTTCTTGGGTTTTGGTCTACCACCACCCACACCTAGTTTGGGTGAACTGCTCAAACAAGGGACGGCCAATCTTAGGACTGCACCCTGGATCGTGACATCAGCTTTCGTCACGTTAGTTGTCTTGCTAACGCTGGTTACATTTATTGGTGAGGCTGTTCGCGAGTCATTTGATCCAAAGAAATTTACTGTCTACAAATGATGCTGTTAAACCATATGCTCTACAACGAGTCATCGCTTACAGCAATTGATGCAGCGAAAACTAACAAAGCAATCTATCGAGGACGTTTATGAAAATCAGGACAACAATCATTTGGGGAGCGGTGTGCACACTGCTTGCTTCCTGTGGCGGCTCGGAACCTTCTGATACCACCGAAACAGTGATAGCCAGGGACAATACTCAGGAAGTGCTTGATTACTATGCTGCAAAACCTGACTTTTTCACCTTCAAAACGCTTGCTGACCTGCCTGACTCTCTCTCTTGGCAAAACGGCTCAGAACTACCGGATATTGGCTCGCCTGAAGCGATCAAAGGCGGGACCCAATACTCGAACCTACAAGATTTTCCCCGCACTATGCGGCTTGTCGGCCCTGATTCAAACGGCTCGTTCAGGCCTTATCTTCAAGACTACATCTCAATGTCTCTTGCGCACCGTCATCCGGACAAATACGATTTTTATTCAGGCTTGGCTGAAAGCTGGGCTGTAGATAAAGACAACAAGACTGTTTATATCAAGCTTAATCCAGCGGCACGCTGGTCTGATGGCGAACCCGTTACCACAGACGACTTTACGTTCATGTTTTTCTTTATGCAGTCTTCCTATATTGTCGCGCCCTGGTACAACAACTGGTTTGGTACGCAATACACTAACATTACGAAGTTTGACGACCACACTTTCTCGATATCCATTCCGGAAGCAAAACCTGACATGGACTCTAAGGTGCTACAAATGCGCCCCGTGCCTGAGCACTTTTACAAATCGCTTGGAGACGATTTTGTCGAAAGATACCAATGGAAATTTCAACCAACAACGGGCGCGTACGTTGTCAGGGAAAAAGACATCAAGAAAGGCACTTCGATTGCACTCACGCGGCAAAAAGACTGGTGGGCAAAGGACAATAAGTTTTGGCGCAACCGTTACAATGTAGATCGCATTCAGTTTAATGTTATTCGTGATACCCCCAAAGTGTTTGAGGCGTTCAAGCGGGGGGATATCGATCAATTCGGTCTTAACCTGGCTGAGTATTGGTACGACAAGCTCCCAAATGATGACCTTGATGTTACTAATGGCTATATACATAAATCGACTTTTTACAATCAGAGACCACGTCCTACCTATTCACTGGCTATCAACACGGCACAACCTATTCTCGACAACAAGGACATTCGAGTAGGCATCAACTATGCAACCAACTGGCAACTCGTTATCGATAAGTTTTTTCGAGGTGATTATGAAAGAATGAAAACCTCCTCTGACGGCTACGGCGAGTTTTCACACCCGACACTGGTGAGCAGGCCTTTTGATATCGAACTAGCCCAAGAACACTTCGCTGCAGCCGGTTTCAAAGAACGCGGACCTGACGGCATTCTCGTAAACGACGCCGGAAATCGGCTATCTTTTACTCTTTCAACTGGCTATCAATCATTGAAAGACATTCCCACTATCCTGAAACAAGAGGCATTAAAAGCAGGCCTTGAATTCAGAATTGAAATCCTAGACGGTACAGCCGGTTGGAAGAAGGTTCAGGAAAAACAACACGACATACATTTCGCGGCATTAAATGTCAGTCTGGAACTGTACCCAAGATTCTGGGAGTCCTACCATTCAGACAACGCTTATGACGTGCCCTACCTTGCTGACGGTTCAGTTAATCCTGATCGAAAAATAAAAGTTCAGACCAACAACCTGGAATCTATGGCAGTGCCAGAAATGGACGCGATGATTAATGCATATCGTGCCTCGGACGACAGAGCTGAAATGACGAAGTTGGCCCACGATATGACCCAACTACACCATGATCACGCTTCGTTTATACCCGCTTTTTATCAACCTTTTTACAGGTTGGGCCATTGGCGCTGGATCAAATACCCGGAGGGTTTCAATCAAAAACATTCCAGTAGCGCAGGTCATTTCTTTATTCACTGGATTGATGAGGCAGTTAAGGCAGAAACCCTCGCCGCACGAAAAAATGGAGTATCTTTTGGTCCCGAAATTAACGTATACGATCAGTTTAAATAGCACGACTGCATCGCAGACAGCATCGAAAACAAAGCACATGGGCGCTGCGTCATGAACCACGCACTTCTGGAAGTTGATCATCTAGTGACGGAATTCGACACCGATGAAGGGCGCGTTCGCGCAGTTGACGACATCAGCTTCGTTGCAAGAGAAGGCGAAACCCTTGGCATCGTGGGTGAGTCTGGTTGCGGTAAAAGTGTGACCGCATTATCAATTATGCGCCTACTACCCCAACCCATGGGTCAGGTAGTGGGCGGGCAGGTCCTGTTTAATGGCAACAATCTGGCGCAATGCTCTCTGCAAGAGATGGAAAAGATTCGTGGTGCAGAGATCAGCATGGTTTTTCAGGAACCCATGACGGCACTCAATCCTGTGCACACGATCGGAAAACAACTGACCGAGGTTCTGCTATTACACAAATCCATTTCGGTCCAGCAAGCGATTAAAGAATCTGTTGCCATGCTCGATCGTGTGGGCATCCCCTCACCGGATATCCGGATGACGGAGTACCCACATCAGCTGTCCGGCGGCATGCGGCAACGAGTTGTTATCGCTATTGCACTGGCCTGTAAACCGTCATTGCTTATTGCCGACGAACCAACGACAGCATTAGATGTGACTATTCAGGCTCAAATTCTCGAACTGATAAAAGAACTCCAAACAGAGATGGGTATGTCAGTGATATTAATCACCCATGACCTGGGAGTTATCGCTGAGGTATGCCAGCAGGTGGTCGTGATGTACGCAGGTAAAGTCGCAGAAAAAGGTTCTGTTTTTGATCTCTTCGACAACCCGCAACATCCCTATACCAGAGGCTTGCTTGAGTCTATTCCCCGGTTGGATTCGATACCAAAATCTAAATTGAACACGATTGAAGGTATGGTACCCGGATTGCTGGATTTACCGGCGGGGTGTCGTTTTGCGAATCGCTGTCCCATTGTTGACGAGCAATGTAAAATTTCTCCACCCCTTATAGACCATGTCAGTGAATCTCATCAAGTGAGTTGTTTCCGGTGGCAGAAGTCATGAGTCGTCCTATATTAGAAGTTGAAGACTTGAAGATGCACTTCCCTGTCAAGGATGGCATCTTTCTGCGAACCAGCAAATTTAACAAAGCGGTTGATGGTGTATCCCTAAAAATCCAACCCGGAGAAACCCTCGGACTTGTCGGCGAATCCGGTTGTGGGAAATCTACCCTTGGGCGCTGCATTTCCCGGCTTTACAATCCGACATCCGGATCAATTAGATTCGATGGGCAAGAGATCAGTAAACTTGGTTCAAAAAAACTCAAACCCATAAGACAAGACATTCAGATGATTTTTCAGGATCCGATGGAGTCCCTGAACGCAAGACATACCGTCGGTGACATTCTGGAAGAACCTTTTGTCGTACAAAAAATAGGCGACAGTGCATATCGCAAGCAAAGGGTTCGCGCGCTGCTAGATATTGTTGGACTACCGGCACGCTCGACAACACGATACCCCTTTGAATTCTCCGGTGGACAACGACAACGAATTGGCATCGCACGATCAATCGCCCTGAATCCAAGACTCATCATTTGCGACGAGCCTGTGTCAGCACTCGATGTTTCGATTCAGAGCCAAATTCTCAATCTTCTGATCGAACTGCAGCAAGAGTTCTCTCTTTCTTACCTCTTCATTGCCCACGATCTGGCCGTCGTAAAGCACATTTCAGACAGAATGGCGATTATGTATCTGGGTAAAATCGTCGAATCGGGCGTCAGCGATGAAATCTATAGACATGCGCAACATCCCTACACGCAGTCTTTGATATCAGCAATACCAATTCCTGACCCCCACAACAAATCGGATCGCCAGATTATTACCGGAGACGTACCATCACCGATCGACCCACCCTCTGGATGTGCCTTTCACCCCAGATGTCCGAAGGCACAAGATATCTGCAAAAACCAAGCACCGCTGCTTATCGATCGAGTGAATACCACCTCTACGGCCTGCCATTTGATCTTAGAACCACCCTCGATATAAAGGTAATCTCGGGCCAATTGAATACCGGCATCTTTTTTGCGTAATCAGACAGGATTAACATATGACACACATTAAACAACTGGCGAGAGAGGACTTACCCGAGCTTGAACCCGTCATGGGCATGGTCGAACAGGCGATGGGCTTTGTACCAAACAGCTTTTTGACGATGGCACACTGGCCTGAAATGCTTCATTCCTTTTCCACCATGGCCGGGACCATCCTTAACTCTGGCGAAGTTGATGGCGGCTTGAAACAATTAATCGCATACGTCACTAGCAACGCCGCGGGCTGCAGGTATTGCCAAGCACACACCTCACATAATGCCGAAAAAAAAGGCATCGCCGCTGAAAAAGTGGCACATGCTTTTGAGTTTGAGCAAAGTGATCTTTTTTCGTTGGCGGAGCGCGCTGCACTTCGCGTGGCGCTTTATGGCGGCACAACCCCTAATGGCGTGGAGGCCGAGCATATGGCCACACTTCAGGCGTACTTTACGGATAAACAAATTGTCGAAATTGTAGGTGTTATTTCGCTATTTGGTTTTCTAAATCGCTGGAATGATACGATGGCAACAACCCTTGAAACGGCACCCAGTGCGGCCGCGTCCGAGCTGCTCATCAACACAGATTGGCAACCTGGCAAACACAAACCTTAAACATGCCGCTGGCTAATTGGCGGTTAACCTTCATAAGGGAAAAGCAGATTGCGAAACCATCACCGACTATTAAAATAAAAGAAGTACCCCTGATCTGTATATTGGCAAGTTTCAAGGCTATTCATGACCCGCACACAACCCGAACTCACCAAGCACCTTAGCGCTGCTACTCTTATCGGAAAACTAGAAGAAAATATTCGGGGAGTGATGCGTTCCAATGATCACGGCATCCAATGGTTGCTGAGCGCGTTCTTTGCAGGTGGTCACGTCCTGCTTGAGGACGTACCTGGCACCGGCAAAACTACCCTAGCAAAATCTCTAGCAGCATCGATTGATGCCCGTTTCAACAGGATTCAGTTTACACCGGATTTACTACCCACAGATATTCTTGGCGTCTCAATGTATGACCAGCAATCCAGAGACTTTCATTTTCGCAAGGGACCTGTTTTCACCCAAATATTACTCGCGGATGAAATTAATCGAGCCTCGCCACGCACTCAATCAGCCCTACTCGAGGCGATGGCAGAGAATCAGGTGAGTATTGAAGGGGAAAGATTCGCCCTCGAAGATACTTTTTTCGTCGTTGCCACTCAGAATCCAGTCGATTTTCACGGAACCTATCCGCTACCAGAAGCGCAGATGGACCGGTTCGCCATGCGTTTTGAACTTGGGTACGTATCCGAAGATGACGAACTTCACATGCTTGATGCCCAACAACAACGTCACCCCTTTGACGACCTGGTAGCGGTGCTTGAACCTGCCGATGTCCGGCTTATCAGAGATGAAGTTAAACTTATTCGCATTACCGAAGAATTAAAACGCTATATTGTGAAACTTGTGGCGAGCACCCGGAACCATAAAGAAGTTCTCATGGGCGCCAGCCCAAGAGCTGGCATTATGCTCATGAAGTGCGCGCAGGCAATGGCATTGGTAAATGGTGAGCAATTTGTAACACCTGACGTCATTCAGGAACTCGCCATTCCGGTGATAGCCCATCGCTTGGCTTTACATCCTGACAGCGACTACGGCGGAGGCACTGCAGCGCAAGTGATCAGCGATATCATCAACGAAACTGAAGTCCCAACCTAAACCAGATGTTCCGTAAATTCATCTTTCCTGCCTACACCCGCATAACACAGAACAGATATTCTACCCGCCAAAGTAGTGAACGAGGTCAACTCGTACTTGCCGCTGCATTGATATGCGGCGCACTCGGAATCGATACCGATCTGACCCTCAACTACCAGCTATTCGCGCTACTACTCGTACTTTTATTTTCAGCTCGAATCACCGTTCGTTTTCACAAGCCGGCGATTTTGGTCAAACGCATACTCCCCAGGCACGTCTCGGCGAATCAAAAATTTAGCTACGATATCGTGATCACCAACATCGGTTCCCGCGTCGAAGCGGACCTTCGCATCATCGACGAGCCCATAGTGATTGCCCCGAGTTTTCGGGAGCTTCAATCATCGAGGGAACCCCTTGAAGAAACTCGCAATTTTTACGATCGTTTTATCGGGTTTCATCGCTTTGTTTGGTTACAACGCATAAAAACTGGTATTCGGATCAACTCAGCACAGGCTGAAGAAATACCCGTCAAAGGCAAAGCCAAAGTCAGGATAGAAGCCGAACCACTCAGGCGCGGATTCACCAAGTTCGGCACAACAGCAATTTTGTACCCAGACCTTCTTGGCATGAACTACGGTGTGAAACGGTTTGTTAATCCTGAGCAGCTATTGATACTGCCTAAACGATACAGAATCAATGAAGCGTTTGAGCTACCCGGTGGTAGCAGTGCTATACCCGGAGGCACCAGTGCAAATTGGTCAAGCGGCACATCCGATGAGTTTGTCTCTCTCAGAGATTACCGCGAGGGCGATTCGGCAAAGAAAATACACTGGCCAAGTTCGGTTAAAAGACAGCAGCCGGTCGTAAGAGAATACCAAGACGAATATTTTCTAAAACAATCGCTTATTTTGGATGTACACACTGACAATCCGACACTTCTCGAGGAGGCAGTGTCCGTGGCCACAAGCTTTCTTTTGCGTATGACAGAGAAAAACGCAAATGTAGAGCTCGTTTACTGTGCAGAGAAAACGATCTCAGTGCCAGGCAATTCAGAGCGCACATCGTCCAGCAGTGGGCAAGACCAGCAACTGAAGGCTCTGGCAACGCTGCAATCGAGCACCCAACCTTTTTCGCTGCTTGCAGAATTTGTCAGATCAAGAACACGGGGGCTCACAGGCTGCGTTATCGTTTGCTGCAAATGGACCGAGGAGCACCGACAACTACAAAAGTTGATTGAATCAAAAGGTGTGCCAACAACAGCGCTAGTCATCGTTCTACCCAAAAACAGCCGGCAACCAGATTCAAATCAACAGATCGTCACCGAATCGCTGAAATCGCCGCACTGCCATTATCTCGAGTCAGATACGATTGCAGAGACTTTACTCTCGTTATGAAAAATTCTGACAAACGACTCAGATATGTTCTGTTCCTTGGCATTATGTTTTGGGGCTACCAATGTTCCTTATTAGCGTTTGCAATACCAATAGCAGTCATCCTAGAAGCCCGTTTTTTCACCAGCCGACGCTGGGACCTGACAATGTCGGATTTCTATCGCACCGCTGATCTCACCAGTTTCATTTTTATTATTGTCGGCTTTTATCTGTTTCTAAATCGAGCTAATCAGCCTTTTCTCACCACGTTAATTGCGTGGTTGCCTATCGTCTTCTTTCCCTTGGTCACCGTGATGGCATACAGCACCAAAAATAAAATGAGCCTAGACATCTTATTTTATTCCTTGCGAAGACAGCCTGAACCGATTAATCAAGCCTGGAACATGAATTTTGTCTATCTCGGTATGTGTTTAGTCGCCAGCGCCACACAAGTTCCGGCGAGCCTAGGTGAAACGTCACCCCGAGTCTTTTTTTTCCCTATCGCGACCACTCTCGTGATGCTTGCGCTTTTTCCCACTAGGTCACCGAGGTTTAGCGTCAAAATATGGCTGCTATCGATGGGTGTCATTTTCCTGGTGGCGAACTTTACCCACCAAGGGCTTCGAAGCACCCACCTAGCCTTCAAAGACTGGACCCAACAACTTATTGCGAATTACATTCAGCAACGGAGTGATCCGCTTCGCACAAAAACCTCAATGGGTGCCGTCGGAAGATTAAAACGCTCAGATGCAATTCTATTCCGCGTTAAACCGACCCGCGGACAGGCAGCACCAAAATTATTACAGGAAGCGAGTTACGACACGCCAACGGCGAACGGTTGGATGGTGATTAATTCAAATTTTGACGATGTCTCCCAGACTGATGATTTTCAATGGTCATTCGGCAATCCGCAGCACACCGTTTCCTCTGCCACAATCTATCAAACGTTTCGTCGCGATACTGCGCTTGTACCAGTACCCCAAAATCTGACGAGAATTAGCGATCTACCGGCAACAAGCGTCAGCAAAAGTCAATACGGGACAGTAAAAGGACAGGGGTTGGTGCCTAGCCCTTCATTTAAATTAAGCTTCGGTGGCGCAGCAACCGTTGCAACTGCGGCAACCCGTGTTGACACCTTTATCCCGCCCGAACAATCAGCGCTGATGACAAAAGTCCTCGCGCCACATATCGTGGATGGAGATCCAATTCTCACTCTACAGTCGGTGTTCAAAAACTTCCGATACAGTCTTTACCAACCCGCCACTCAGAGAGATGTGCTGGAAGAATTCCTGGTTCGTTCAAAGGCTGGGCACTGTGAGTATTTTGCTTCGGCCACTGTACTGATGTTGCGGGAACTGGGCATTCCAGCACGATACACGGTAGGTTTTGCCATTCAAGAGTACGAACCCATGCTCGACATGTTCATTGTCAGACAACGACATGCTCATGCCTGGGCCCAAGCTTTCATCGACGGCAAGTGGCAAGTCATCGATATGACACCCAGTATATGGGCAGATAACGAAGCTGCTGAAGCAAGCTTTTTACGGCCAGCAATCGATCTACTGTCAAACGCTACCTTTGCATTTCAGATTTGGTGGAATAGTCAGAAAATCGAGGATTATGAAACTGAACTCTCTATCCTTGGCGCAATTCTGGTCTCGTTCCTGCTATGGCGCATATTCACCAGCAAACAGGTTCTCATAAAAGACGACGAAGACAGCCAGCAGCGCGGCCTTCGACAGTCCGGCGCGCAATCACCTTTTTACCGAATCGAAGAATGCCTGACCAGGGCTGGACTTTCCCGATTAACTGGGGAAACGTTGCTCAACTGGGGAAAGCGAATCGATTTACCGGAGCTGACACCTATCGTAAAAAGTCATAATCGGTGGCGATTTGACCCCGAATATTTTTCCAATCAGGAACAACAAAATCTCGAGCAAGCCGTTGATCTGTGGATCGCGCAGCATGCCCACAAGTTTTCAAGCGACATACTCACAAAAGTCGATGCGCAAAATTCATCAGAGCTGCACGACTCTGCGCAGCGCCAGCCGTTCAAGCACAATACAAACGTCTGAGAGCAATAGAATTAGCGAGGCCCCAGCAGCGCAGCCATCGGCAACAACAGAAAAACAGCAGTCAATTTACATGTAGCGCAACAAAAAAAGATAAAACCTTACTGAAATTTGCTAGCCGCAGTCCGGAATCAATTGCAACGTTTGCAGAGAATCGCTTTAAAATCCCCTCTTGCATCGATTACCTGCCGAAGACGGTTACTTTTACCATGTTTTTCAATGCGTTAAGGCATGTTTTGCCAAACAGTCTCAAGCTGTCGCGTTCGTCGCCTCAGCTTCTCACGATGTTGGTACGATTTTTGAGATTTTTCCCAGCAAATGTCTTGCCGGTTTAATGCTGTACTTCGACTTGACTTATGTGAACAGAAAGCAGTCAATGGGTAGCAGAATCTCTGCTGAAACGCAGAAAAACACTGTCTTTAGGGAAAAACACTTCTCCCAGCTGTTTGAATACGGTAGGATTTATCTTCGGATTTATGGACGATAATTCCGTCAGCAAATATCGTACGGGCTAGAATGTTGAACCTAATAAGCGAGCTGTCGAATAATAACGAATAGATATGGAGCAATTCTATGAAGTCAATTCTTCAATCCATCGCACTGGTTTCTGCGATACTTTTCATTGTCAGCTGTGATTCAGGTGGCACAAGTGGCGTAACTAACGTACCCATCACACCGCCTCAACCTCCTGCACCTCCTGCTGATCCAGAATTCGGCCTTGATGGTCGCGCGGTCAAAGGGGTCGTTGGCGGTGCCACCATTACTGTAACGGATTCAGCAGGCGCTGATGTTGCTATCGCATCTGGCGGTACTACTGGCGCTGATGGCTCGTACACGATCATCTTTGACCAAGCCGAAGTCTCTGCGCCAATCGTCGTAACGGTTGCGGGTGGCGACGGCGCCACAATGGTTTGCGACATTGATCTCGCCGGCACAGATGATGATTGTGCGGTTGGCGACGGCACGTCTGTCGCGTTCGGTGAAAGCTACCCACTGCCGGCAACATTTGCTTTGCGTGGTCTTGTTGCTGAAGTTCCGACGGAAGACGGGGCAAGCGCAACGGTCAATATCACACCGGCCAGTGATCTGGCAACGAATCTAGCGCTTGCATCAGCCGACACAAGCGCACTTACCGCAGCAGATGTAGAAGCCGCAAGTTCGCAGGTACTGGGTCTTATCCAAACGATTACCGGTACTGACCTCAGTGGACAAGATCTAAACGATATTGCTATCCCTGATGTTGCTGACTCAGCGGATACAGCAGCGGCATCAGAGTCATCGCTTGCACTTGCTGCGTTTAGCGCAGCGATCATTGCTAATCAGGGTGATGGGGAAACCGTTGGTGACGTTATCGCCAGGGTTAACGCTTCTCTCTCAGCAAATGCTGAAGGCAACCTAGCCGCCTCTGGTACTGAACTCGGTAGTCTCACCGCCTCGGTCGTCACTGCATTGAACACAGTATCAGCACAGGTCACTGCCGGTGGCGGTGACAGCTCTGCTGTTGACGCGGCAGCAGATAATGCCGAAGCGATAGAAGAAGTTTATGAAGCGATCGGTGATGAAGATGTCTCAGTCCCACCGGTTCCAGAACCCGGTAGCACAGCACCTGCAGATCAGACTAAAGCTTTTATCAGCACTTTTGGTAACGTAGTATCTTCAGCGCTAGCAACCACAGGTGCCGCAGGCGCGGGTGGTGACGGTCAAAGCGCAACGGAACTATTTGCGACAGAACTGGATGCAGTTGCAGCACTGAACAGCGGCCCAGCAACGGCAGCCAGTGGTGCACTCAAAGATGCGGTGAACGCAGCGGTCGCAGACCTAACAGAAGATGGAACAGTTGCGATCGATAACGCCGATGCAACTAACCCTGTCACCTTCTCACTGACCAAGGCCGGCACTGTTTTCTCAATTGCTGACGCATCGTCCACGCAGACAAGCGCGGATGGTACGGTTGTTGTTATTTCTGCCACCACGGGTACTAGTGAAGGCGCAGGCGTTTTCTCTCTAGAAGGCGTCACCATGGTGACAACAACGCCAGGTGCGGCGCAAGGCGATGATCCTGTGACAACACAGACATTCACCGCTGGCACTTTGAATGGCGCTGTTGTGGATGGAAACACAGTGACCACATTCGTCGGCACTGTTAATGGCACTTCAGCAACGACATCTTTCGGGCTCAATATCGTGTACACCGACACAGTTGCTGCTGGCAGTGACACATACACAGCCACGATTAGTTTTGCTAGCGCAACGGCAGATGACTTATCTTTGAGGCTTTCAGGCACAGTTGGTGAAGATATCAGCAACTATTCAGTGACAGCTGGCGGCGACACCATCGCGTTTACAGCGACACCAACAGCTGTTGGCACTGGCACCGTTGTCTTCTCAGACGGTACGGTGTTGATGACGCTAAGCTTGGAGAGTGGCTCTGTGGTTGCAGATCAAGCCGGCAACATTGCGGTCTTGACGGTAGCAGGCGTTGAAACGGGCACAGTATCTGCCAACGGAACAGTCACTTACTCTGACGGTTCAATCCAATCACTTCCAGCCGGCATTTTCTAAACGTAAAAGTGTTAGCTGTGAGATTTTCACAGTGATTGAAAAAGGGTGACTTGAAGTCACCCTTTTTTTTGCGCTTCATTATCCTTTTGCTTTAATTGAAGCAAACGTATAATGCTCGACTCCAAATACCCTAGCTTGGATAACCCCATGAACATCAAAGAAAACATGTCAATCATTATGCGGAAAGAAGCCGAAGCGATTCAAAATATCGTGGTAACCGATGACTTTGAAGCTTCGATTAATCTCGCAATGACATGTCCCGGAAAAGTGATTACTACTGGTATTGGCAAAGCCGGATTTATGGCACAAAAATTCGCCGCTACTCTGTCTTCGACGGGTACACCTTCTTTCTTCATCCATCCGGCGGAGGCTGGGCACGGCGATCTAGGGATGATCGATGCCGATGACCTGATATTCGCATTTTCAACTAGCGGAAAATCAATCGAGGTCATCGAAATGCTCGAAAATGCCAAGGCACTCGGTGTGACGAGGATTGTAGGCGTTACATCTCATATTGATTCACCATTGAGACAACTCAGTGAACTGGTACTAGATATGGGGGGGGAAATCGATGAAGCATGTCCGTTGAACCTGGCACCAAGTTCCAGTATCGCTGCCATGTTGGCAATCAGCGATGCCATCGCACTCACCTTGATGGAACTGAAGGAGTTTACACCGGCGGACTACGGTAAACGTCACCATAAAGGATACCTCGGGTCTATCACTCGCAACCAACACCAGTACGACCCAGTCTAATAAAATGACAACTAGAAACTATTTAGAAGTTTCCAAAGAATTTACCCGGGCGCTCAAGCTTGCAATTGAAGCCTTAAACGCAACGATCAATGTTGTGGGTCTGATCGCAACCAACGACAAGCCCTCACTTGCTTACGCCCGGGCAACCAAGAAAAAGTTTAACCAACTGGGTATTAACTACGATCTCAGGACGATTCCACGTCTTGAGCTAGAGGAGGAAATCACCAGACTAAACGCTGACTCATCAGTCCACGGCGTCTTCATCTACTTTCCTATCTTTTTCAACCATCAGGACGACTATTTAAGAAACCTGGTAGATTTCAGGAAAGACATTGAAGCTGGCAGTCAGTACTGGACCCAAAAACTTTACCAAAATGATCGATTTGCAACGAACCTCGACAGCACCAAGAAGGCTTTGTTGCCCTGCACCGCTCTCGCCATCATCAAGATCCTAACCGCGCATGGAATCTATGGTAAGCCTGAAATGGGAAAACCAGTCGCTGGCAAGGTCATCACGATTTTCAATCGAAGTGAGGTTATTGGCCGACCGCTGGCGGTCATGATGTCGAATGACGGTGCCAAAGTGTATTCGTTCGATGAGAATGGCCCTCTTGTATTCGAGAACGCAAAACCACGAGAAACGGGTATCAGCCGGACTGAAGCACTGATAGGCTCAGACATTGTCATCACAGGCGTGCCCAGCGATAAATTCGAAAAGATTCGTCCCGCGGAAATTACTGCCGACACGGTATGCCTTAACTTTTCCAGTGTTCCCAATTTCTCAGAGGAATTTGAAGATTATCCCGGAACCTTTATTCCCCGGGTAGGTCCGATGACCGTAGCGATGTGCATTCGCAACACGGTACGATTGTTCCAGAACTTTCATCAGGTAACGAAGTGATTGCTAAAGCAGAAATTGCCCAATACATCGAAAATCTAGGTGCAAAAACCTCGAGCCCCGGTGGCGGTGCAGTCGCCGCGGTCACCGGCGCACAGTCCATCGGGTTGATAGAGATGGTTTGCCAGTTCACTCCAGAGAACGAGAACGAGAACAAGAGCGAGACTGCGATAGCAAGCATGGTCCAACGAACCCAAACCCTCGCGCCAAAAATGCTAGCGCTTGGAGACGATGATGTTGTTTGTTTTGAGGCATTAATGGCTTCCTACAAGTTGCCAAAATCAACCACTAGCGAAAAATCTGAACGTACTCAATCAATTCAAGTCTGCTTGGCAGCCGCCGCGACGGTGCCGCTAAACATCATCAAAATCATCAACGGCGTAATTCCGGACATTCGATATCTTGCCGATTACGGAAACCCAAATCTGATCACCGATGTCGCTATCGCGGCAAGTCTTGGCCAATCAGCCCTGACCTCATCTCAATTGAACGTTTTGATCAATCTGAAACAAATACGTGATCAAACTTTCAGAGTGCAAGCGTTAGGCGTACTCGATTCAATCCCGGCTAACTTGCTACTGCTTCAGAATATTATCGACGAAATCACTGAACAGCTAAATTGAACCCAAAGCGGGCCTGAAAAAAGATGCGAAGCGCGGTAAAAACAGTTCAATTTGTCACCTCGGTGCTTTTACTCAGTCTGGCATCCGCGTGCAGCCAACAACCTTTGACGGCCCCTGACGAATTAGGTACACCTTCGACATTAACCCAAACTCGCCTTGATCCTAAACTGATCGTGGCGTTCGAAAATAAAATAGTCGAAACGTTACTTGCAACCGAGAAGCAAACCCCAGCCGAGAGAAACAAAGTAGGCGAAACCTTACTTGAACAGGACGACCTTGAAACACGGATTCAAATTCTGGAGCAGCGGTCCAAACGCCTGGCTGAGGTAAATCATCAAGTCCTAAATGCTGAAAACAAACAGGCAATCAGGCTACATCATCGGCTACTCGCTCGCCTGAAGCGACAATTAGTCAGTCAGCGTTTAACCTCAACAAACAAACTTGGCGCAAGGTACCCGGGCCTCGTCGCTCATTATTCCACACTGGAATTGCCGCCTGATTCGCTACTCAGCAAGGCTTCCGAACGCCTCGCGGACAATCGGTCGGAAATTGAACGTTTACTGCAAGGGGCCGGTATCCAGGTTGCCATTAACCGTCTGCTCGCAACGCTAAGCAATGATCAAGCGCTCTTCCTAAGTGATTCAAATGAGGATAAACACCTTTATCTTAATTTGATTTCAGATCTCGTGTCAGCTGCTCCCTCCACGTTTGCCGATTACATCCTGAACGTCGAAAACAAACCCATTGAGGTTCGTGCTTCGTTTGATCAAGGTTCGACACATACACAATTTGCTTATCAGCCGGTACAGCAATCCTTGGCGCCCCACGCTGTGCTCAATATTAACCTTAACGATATGAGCAAGCTGCCGCTTTATGAGGCAGAGGCTAAAAGCTTCATTTACGGCATCCCGGGTATGCACCAACTCACCAGCGCGCAGACCATCGTCGAAAATGATTCTGTCTTTTCTGTAGACGAGCTGCCTGCCTTCACAATGGGTTGGGGGCTTTACACTGCAAAGTTGGCACGAGACTACGATTTGTACCGCAGTCCTTACGGAAAACTCGGCAGTCTGATGCTCGAAAGCCGTTATGCTGCGAGATTAATCGTCGATATTAAGCTTAACCAAAACCTCTTGAGCGATGAACAAGCGCTTGTGTTTTTAAAAGAGCAGGGCTTCGAAACCGCGGAAAGTGCACATCTGGCCATCAGCACAAGTCGTCAATCCCCTGGAAAACAGACCAGCGCTATTTCAGGCTTGCTTGCGTTTATGTCACTCAGATCAAGGTTTGAAACAAAACTTGGCGATAGATTCAACGCAAAGCAGTTTCACCAGCAAATCCTGTCCCGAAGTCCCTTACCATTATGGTTGCTGGAGGAAGAGCTGAATGAGTGGCTCATTGAACATCACTAGAAGTGCCCGATAGCGGATTGCTAAGCGACATCACTGCGTCTTCTGGCAAGCCAACATAACGAGTGGATTGAATCGAGCAGAAGGCGTTCAGGCAGAATCAGCACTCCAGTGTTGCCTTTGGGCTCGCCCGCCTTTGTAAGCGGTCGACACTGCGCTACAAAGCATCAATTCAAAGAGCTGAAAACGCCCGGCCGGCATAAAGCTACTCACGGATTCTGCCGCGGCTCTTTCTTCGGCGCTTTCTACGCGACGCGCCAACCCCGTCATCTGAAACTCTCCACTGCTTCCCGAACTATCACTCATACCACAGTGCAAACTAAAGCGGTTACTACTTTCAATATCCTGAATCCGCCTTGAATCGGGGTCAAAAAACACATAGCACTTTCCAGCGCCTATGATCGCAGTGATGGGACGAACCCTTGGCCAAATGCCTTCTGCTAATCCTGCCCCATTTTCCGAGCTATTGGTCGCAAGATAGGCAACCTTCCCATCTATTCTCTTCTTGCCAAAGTCAGCCAACGCCGGCTGCGCCTGTTCAAAATCTTGCCAAGATACAACCACTTGCCTACTCCAGAGATCTGATATTTCAGTTTATTGTCACCAGTGTCTCAAACGCAATACTCTGTCGCTAATCTTTAATGATGCTGCCGCCCTAACCCGTCGAGAATCCCGAATCACCCAGCTTGGGATTGATAAATTGGCGACCGGAATACGCCATTGCTTAGCGCAGTTTTTCAATTGTGGTCATTATTCGGGTTTGGACATCTGACCCATTGACCCGACCACCACAGGAAACTCCAGATCAGCGCCACTATCCAATTCAAATTTGGTTTCAAATGTTGTGCCCTCGGCTAGCGGCTTTGGCAAACGCATTAACATGATATGAAGTCCCCCAGGAGCGAGCTTTCGCACTTCACCGGCTGGGATAGTGAATGGCTCAATATGGCGCATACGCATCATACCGTTATCCAAATAGCTTTCGTGTACCTGTGCCATCATCGCGACGCTGGTTTTTATGCCTTCTATTCGAATGGGGTGATCTGATGTGTTTTCAATCGTCGCGTATACCGCACCCATGCGACCCTCAACAGTTGCCCTGGACCAAGCCTCTGAAATCTGAAGACCCTCGCAGACGCCCGGCAAGGTAACTAAACTCAAAAAAAACGCACACAAAAATTTCATTCAAACTCCGCAAACGGTTGTTAAGGACTAAGCCTCGGGGAAATGAACGATTCTAACATTCTCAAGGTGCCAGTACACCGAATCAAACTGGCTCATTTGTCGATCAGTATTCAAAGCTGACCTTGCCTAGGTGCATTCACCCACCAAACTCAGACATGCAACTTCTTGGTTGCATAGGGTACGCCCAATTCTAAAATTAACAGCGTCGCGTTATCGATGTATTTCGAGCACTCGCCGATAGCAACAGACGCGAAATGCTTGACGCAACGATTGAAGCGCACAATATATGGGACGATCAAACGGCCGTGAGCTTCTGGGAGCAACTAAAGGAAAACAAAAACGCATCTTATTTGAAGCTGGAAAAGATATTTTCATATCCCACTGAGAATTGCATCGTGGTAGACTAGCGCTCGAGCGCGGACACACTGAGCGGTGGTTCGCGATGTGCGAAGTCTGGCTACCGGACTTTATCGATAACAAACAATCGTTACCGCCGGACCCAACCTGACATGATGAAGCTCGGTATCCTTGCCTCACACCGCGGTACTAATTTTCAAGCTATCATCGACGCCTGCGAATCTGGCGAACTAAACGCAACACCGGTCATCGCGATTAGCAACAACAGCAATTCACAAGCTCTCGAAAGAGCCCGCAATGCGGGTATCGCAACAAACCATCTTTCTAGTATCACCCATCCGGATCCGACAGCGCTCGATAACGCTATTCTCGCCTCACTTGAGCACTTTGCGGTGGATATTGTCGTAACAGTCGGCTACATGAAAAAACTGGGTCCCTCAACGCTCGCCGCCTACCGCGGCAATATTTACAACATACATCCATCCCTACTGCCGAAATATGGCGGCACAGGCATGTACGGGCTGAATGTCCATAAAGCCGTGCTTGCTGAAGGCGATGCAGAAACAGGCGTCACAATACACCGATTAGAAGGTCAATATGACACGGGTCCAATCATCGCCCAACACAGAGTTCCGGTAGAAAGCGGCGACTCACCCGAAACCCTCGCAGCCCGCGTGATCAAGGTTGAACATCAGTTTTTGATCGAGACGCTAAACGCTATTATTTCAACAAGCCAGAACCCGGAGAATCGTTAATGACATCTCAACCTAGAGAATTTACCCCCAGAGCACCAATCGCATTGATTACATGCGAAGCTGGTCGGAGCTTTGCGCAAAGCGTCGCTGATTCGATGAACGTGCCACTCGCACCCAGCGTGGAAAGCTGGTTTGCCTGCGGCGAGGGAAAAATGGAGATTCTTGCCAATGTCCGGGGTCATGACGTTTACATCTTCCAATCAACCGTGGGCAATCAAGACGAACGCTCGGTCTACGACAGGTTTGTCATGTTGCTACATGCGGTTGAAGCAGCGGCGCTATCCGATGCGCAATACATCACCGTTGTCACGCCTTATTATCCCGGTGCCCGTCAAGACAAGCGCAAGGGGCGAACCCGAGAGGGTATTAGCGCCGGGCTGTTTGCCCGCATGCTTCAGGTTGCCGGTGCCAATAGGGTGCTCTCAGTCGAAATTCATAACGATTCGATTGCCGGTATGTTTAACCCTTCAATGGCGCATCTGGAAAATGTATTTCTTACTCGTCATCTCGTTGAATGGCTGGTCTCTCAGAATCTGACAGGCGACGTTGTCGTATCTCCCGATGTTGGATATCTAGAGCGCGCCAGAGCCTATGCAGAAGAATTGTCCGCTGATCTCGCAGCCTTGTCGAAAGAACGTGATTATTCCCAACCCAACGTCGTGTTGAGATCCACCTTGATTGGTGAGGTCGAGGGCAAGAACGTGCTGCTGGTAGACGATATCGTCGATGGCGCGGGCTCTGCCGTTGCTGCAATCGAAGAATTAAAAGAAAGAGGTGCCAACAACATCGTACTTGCCTGTATCCACCCACTCATGTCCTCCAATGCTTGGGAGAAACTCAGCGAGGTCAGGGCACGTGCTGAGAAGGAAGGTTGGTCATTCGAATTTGTCGGTTGCAGTACGGTTGAGCATCATGATGCGCCCAAATGGTACCACTCGTTTCGGATAGAGAAGCTCGTAGGCACCATCGTACAAAAAATTAATTCGCGCGGGAGTGTCAGTCAAGTACAAAGGGACAGGGAATAAACGCAGTTTCCCGTCTTTACCTTGACAACTGGGTGGGTTTGCATAATCCTACTTTTATCTAATCGAATTTCAGCACGACGACTAATGGTTATGAGAGCTTTCAACAAAACACTCAATCGAGAGTTCCGCTTCAGCATA
>ERZ1046876.184-NODE-184-length-52291-cov-9.699939_pt1 | contig 52291 bp, 49 predicted proteins | sample MGYA00383094_ERZ1046876 | MGnify/ENA primary metagenome ERZ1046876 (study PRJEB29581, sample SAMEA5548364) | metagenome | biome: marine; feature: coastal; material: water | depth 50 m | study: Short-term variability in the microbial, nano- and picoplankton...
AACCCTTCGTATCGCTACGAGGGGTTTTTGCTTATTAGCCCCTACTCCTATTGGGTTATGTTTGTCGATATACTCTTTTTTTTTTGTTAAAATCAAATATAAAACAATCATTTCTAAATTGATTTCACTAAACCTTTTAACGACGATAAAGTACTTTTTAACAACAGTAAAACGTCATACAACTACATTTAAATCATTTTTTTCTTGTTTTATTAAATTAACTTATATACTTTTGTCCTGTAACAAATAATACAATATTAAAATAATAATGAAAAATCTACTTTATTTAATTTTAAGTGTACCAAAACTAGTAAGAGCTTTTTTCTTATACCATCTAAAGCTAAATAGCTCTAATGGTATAGAATTAAAATAAATAAAATCTATGAAAATTTACAAACTAACGCATCCAATAGAGATTGACAGGCTTTACAAAGAGGGTAAACTTTCCCTAAATGAAGCTGGTCAATTAATTGATAACTGGTTAAAATCTACAAAGGAAGAAAAAGAACCTTTATTGAATGTCAATTAAAAACAAAAAAAAATGAAAAGATCAGCAATCGAGTTTAACAAATTGATGTCGCAAAATGAAATCATAGCTTCAGTACGACAATTTATGGATGAAGATGAAAGATTAAAGGAACGTAAGGATTGGAGTAAATCCAAACTATTTAATCACTTAAACCATTCTATTGACATTTATAAAAAATTAAAAAAAGAATTAGTTGATTTGGATAAAGCTAGCAATGAGCTTACTAAGTTAACAAGAGAAAAACAAGTGATTGAATGTGACTATTACATTGCCCTGTGCGAAGAAGAATTACAAGATATCATCAATAAAACAAAAACTTTAAAAATGTGTTAATATTATAATTGTTTGTTTTGAAAGTTGAAAAGCATCCTCATTTTTGGGTGCTTTTTCTTTAAAAAATAAATTAGATTGCACACTGTTATAAAACAGTTAATATTTTTTTATTTAATTACAATAATTTTAAATTTACGCCAATTATTTTTAAAAGACTTATGCATAAAATAATCTATATATTTATTACAATAATCATTCTTGGTTGTAGTGCTGATAATGTAAATTCAGATATCACTCAATTTTGCTCTGATGAATCTAAAGTATATTTAGACGATAATGGTATAACCATAAAAGCCTGTGAGGATGCTAGTATCGGCGAAACGGGAATTATTGATGGTGTGATCTATACGATAGTTGATGAACTAACATTGAGAAGTATGGTAGATTCTGATTTAGATGTTACCAAAGTGGTAACCTCACGTATTACGAATATGCGAAGCATGTTTAAACTCGTGCCAAACTTCAATCAAAACATTAGCTCTTGGGATGTAAGTAATGTTACTGATATGGAAGCTGCGTTCAAAAACACTACAAACTTTAATCAACCCATCGATACCTGGGATGTTAGTAATGTAACCTCTATGAAAAGAATGTTTATGGAAGCGCAAGCCATAAACCAGGATCTAAGCTCCTGGAATGTCATTAATACTGAAAATTGTTTGAATTTTTATAAAAATGCTACACAATGGGTATTACCAAAACCCAATTTGGATCCAAGTTGTTTAGAGTAAAAATTCAAAAAAATTAATTTAAGATAAATAATTGCATTATATTTAACTAAAAAAAAAATGGGCGTAGGAGGATTATTGATATGGACTATAGGTTTTATCCTAATTATGGTGATTGCAATTGTCATAAAAGAACACTAAAATCAAACATTAACAAGTTACTCATCAATAAATTATAATTGAATTAAGTATCAATTTTAACGTCAATTATTTTTTATTAATAAAAATAAGTATTAAAATCCTTCCCCAATCGCTTTTCTACATAAATAGTAGCATTTCGATTATTTGACAACTCTTTAAAAAATAGTTATCGGACAGTATGAACCTCTTCCAAAAATTTAGCAATTAAAAAAATTGTTTTAAATTTTAAAAATAAACAACATTTAAAAACCACTAACAATGAAAAAAAAGATTGAAAAAGAAAAATTAACAACTATCTTGTCTGACGAAAAGGTATTTAGAAAAGTTATTATCGAACAAAATAATATTATAGTTGAGTTACTCACTCAAATCGCTATGTCCCAACGAAATTCATTAGCAGACGGTTTTGTGGTTAGTATGAAAAGTAAATATTTAAAAACGATGGAAACATTAGCAAATGAAGCAATTGAAGAAACCACATAGGTAGAAAAATTCCTGTTTAGCCTTAACATAGATTTAAAAACTATTTATCCGGCAACAATTCTTTAATAACTACATTAATCATTGCTGCTAATTCAAAATCTTTATCGGTTACCCCACCTGCATCATGCGTAGTAAGACTAATATTTAAAACATTATAAACATTAGACCAATTGGGATGATGATTTATTTTTTCTGCCATCAAAGCTATTTGTTTCATCACAAAAAAAGTATCTTTGAAATCGTTGAATTTATAGCTAGTTTGGATTGCTTTATTTTGGTAGGTCCAATTAGGGATTTTTTTAATTTTTTTAGATATTTCAATTTCTGTTAGTTTTTTCAAAATAGATAAATTTTTTATATAAATATAACATTAACATTACAACTTTTCCCCCATGAAAAACTATATTTTTGCGCTTTTTTTTATTTTATTTACCTACAATCTTCAATCCCAAGTTCTTATTGCATTGCTACTAGGCGATAAACTAAATAGTGGAAAAATTGAATTTGGATTGGATGGTGGTTTAAATTATTCATCTATTTCGAGTTTAGAAACCGATAATTTTAAACGTGATTTTAATTTAGGTTTTTATTTTGATATCAAATTAAAAGACCATTGGTATTTTAATACAGGAGTGTTAGTGAAATCATCCCTTGGTGTTGATCAATTAACCACTGCAGATGTAGCACAGTTAGGGGGAGATTTTTCATACTTGGTGAATGCTGACAACGGTGAATTTACTCAAAAAATTAGTTATTTTTTGGTTCCAACTTTAGCAAAATACCGGTTTGAAAATCAGTTTTATCTTGAAGGAGGTCCTCAATTTGGGGTGATGTATAAAGCATTTATTGAATACAATTATGATATTGACGGAAATTCAGCACGAATTAGAGAGGACAACAAAGATTTTGTAAATCGTATGGAAGTCGGAGCCGTAGCTGGTATGGGTTATCGATTATTAAAAGGTTTAGGATGGACTATTGGGCTAAGATATCATTATGGGTTTACCAATGTTTATAAAAATAATTCCAATGCTAAAAACAGTTCGTTATTCTTAAAAGTTAATATTCCTATTGGAGTTTCAGAAGACAAAAAAGACGCAATTGATAAGATCAAAGATGCTAACAGGAAAAAGAAAATGGAAAAGAAAGAAGCGCGTAAATCAAAAAAAAATACTCATTAAATCACAATTTATAAAAAAAAGCTACTTATCATAAATTGATTTTTACGTAATGTTTAATGTTTTTATACTCAATTATTGAATCTAAAATGTAGCATATTTATTTTTCTAATTCCAGTATTTATATTTTCTCAAGAGAATTTAATACTCGAGGATAGTATACCTAATAATTCTAAATTTATAGAAGACTATTCCAATCAATTAAATATCAAATTTGATGTGACTAACGACAGAGTTAGTTATTTTATTCCTTTCGAAACAAGTCAGGCTGAAATTAGATCTAACTTAAATATTAGTTATGGTTTGGTATTTAGTTATAAATTTCTTTCGGTGAGGTTAGGAATGAGACCAAAATTATCAGAAAATGAACTTAAAAATAAAGGAAAAACAGATCGTTTTAGGCTTCGTGTTAAGTTTTTATTTGATAATTGGACGCATCGTTTGGAATATAATTATACCCGTGGATTTTATATTGAAAACACAAGTGAATTTGAAAATGATATAAAAAATTCAAATTTTAAAGTTCAATTTCCTTATTTAAGAACTAATATCCTCTCTGGTTCCAGCAACTATAAGTTCAATGGAAATTATTCTATGAAAGCTTTAGAATCGAATACAGAAATCCAATTAAAAAGTACAGGGACTTTTTTAGCTGGTTTTAATTATGCATTTTACTTTGTGAATGGAACGGATAGAATAAAATTAGAAAATCAAGAACTACTTCAAAGAACTTCCTACAACGATTTTTCGGGGTTTAGTCCTGTTTTTTACATAGGATACCACTATACATTCGTTTTTCACAATTATTGGTATTTAAATGTATATTTAGATCCAGGTATTGGTTTCGATTTTTATCAAAACAAATTTTACAATCAGGGAGAAAGCAACGATAACCTAAATACAAATGTTTTTTTTCAAGTTAAATCTGGCTTTTCTGCAGGGTATAACGGACGTAAAATTTATTTTGGCGGAACTTTTAAATACAATTATAATTCTGACAAAGTAGAAAATAATACCTTGGGATTACAACCTATAAAAAATAGTTTTCATTTATTTTTTGGCTATCGATTTAAAGCGCCTAAACAAGTTACTAAGCCTATTGAATATATTGAAGAAAAAGTGCCAGTATTAAAACAAAACAATATTTAATTTTAGGCTAAAAATTCAAAAAAACATAGAAAATTTACTATTGGGGGTATTCGACTCTTAGATGGTACATATTATTAAGTTTCTTTTTTAAAACTTTTTTAATTTTTTGAATTTCTTTCAGCGTGATATTGGCATTTAAAAACTGGCCTTGATTTAACTGATTGTCAACAATATTTTCTACAAAAGAATCTAATTTAGACGACGTAGGTTCTTTCAAACTTTTACTAGCAGCCTCAACACTATCTGCCATCATTAGTATAGCTGTTTCTCTTGAAAAAGGAGTTGGACCTGGATATGAAAAATCTGCCTTATTAACCTCTCCTATTTTCTCTGACTCTTTATTATAAAAATAATACACTAAGCTTGTTCCATGATGTGTTCTAATAAAATCAATGATTCTATCAGGTATGTTATTTTTTTTAGCAATTTCAATACCATTAATTACATGATCAATAATAATTTCTGCGCTTTCTTTGGGGTCCAAATCATCATGTGAGTTAACTGAAGAAATTTGATTTTCAGTAAAGTAAGTAGGTTGCACCATTTTACCAATATCATGATATAGTGCTCCTACACGAGTTAACATAGCGTTAGCACCAATTTCATTGGCTGCTGCTTCAGCTAAATTAGCAACATTTAGCGAATGATGAAACGTTCCTGGTGCTTTATTAGAGAGTTCTTTTAGTAATTTTGAGTTAGTATCACTTAATTCTAGTAAAGAAACGTCGGATACCAAACCAAACATCTTCTCATAGATATATATTAAAGGGAAAGAAAATAAGGTTAATAGTCCACAGAGGATAAAATACATAAAATAATCCCATTGGATCAATTCTACATTTCCTTCTTGAATAATAAAAAAGGCAAAGTAACCAAGTATATACACAAAGGTTATCTGACCTACCGATATAAATAAATTTGCTCTCTTGTATAATTCGGATACTGTCAAAATAGTAACCATTCCAGCTATTGTTTGTAAAAACAAAAACTCAAAACTACTAGGAACAGTAAATCCTAATAATAAAATAGTGAGTACGTGTACAAACAAACCCAATCTTGCATCAAAAAAAGCTTTAAGAATCAAGGGTAGAATACATAGAGGAGTTATATAAACTAATTTAGCATCGTATTTAACTACCAAAGAAGTAACGAATATCATTAAAACAACATTAAATAAAATAAATGTCATTTTATTATTGTCTTTAAAAATTTCTTTTCTGTAGTTTTTCATAAATAAAAATAACATCAAGAAAACAAGTGAAATTAAAAGCGAATATCCTAATAATAACCAATTGTAATTAGATTTACTCCATACTTGTGACTGAAAAACTGCTTTGTAAGAATTTAATATTTGAAATTTATTTCCTTCAACAACCTCCCCTTTTGCTATAATTCTACTTCCTTTATCTATTACCCCCCGGTTTGGATTAATTTTTTCTATTCTAGATAAAATGATAGATTCTGTTAATTTACTATCTAAACTCACATTAGAAATTACGGCGTTTAAAAGTAGCTCTTGTAAAAAAGGAGATGGCTTCTCATTAATTCCATCAATCATTGTGCTAATTATATTATTTAAATCACCAAAATAAATTAATTGATTATATGCTATTTCCTGTAGTTCGTTTCCCTTTTTTAAATAAATTATTTTTTCTGGAGGGAAAGAATATTTTTCGTTTGTTATTCCGTAAGTATACAATTCATCAATAATTGAAACGCCTATTAAAGAATTATTGGCATTTACAGAACCAATAATTGAATCATTTTTTTTCAAATAGGATAAAAACAACGATTTAGAAGTAGCTTTTTTTGATATGTCGACTTCAAAATAAGGTGTGTTATCCTCTATAATCATTTTTTTCTCTTCTTCAATGGATGCATCACTTTTTTTGATGGTAAAAGAAAATGGCGCATACAGATTCTCATATTGCCAGGGTTTACCTTTCTGAAAATTATATTTGAATTGCCCTCCCTTTGGCAGTAAATACATGATTAAACCGGTCGAGAGTACAAATAATAATACCTTATATATAAAAGATTGATTTTTTGTAAAAGAAGTAAAATAGTTTTTCATCAATATCTATTTCCTGATAGTTGGTATAAATATCGTTTGTTTATTTACAATTACATAATTATCTAGAAAGATTTTTTAATATTAAATGCTTAAATTTGCACTCAATAAAATCAAGTCTAAAAACTCTTATTTAAATGAATAAAAAAGTTGTTGTAGTGAGTGCAATAAGAACTCCCATAGGGAGTTTTATGGGAAGTCTGTCATCTTTATCAGCTTCTAAATTAGGTGCTATAGCTATTAAAGGCGCTATGGAAAAAATAAATTTAGATCCTTCCTTAATTGATGAAGTTTATATGGGAAATGTTGTTCAAGCTGGAGTTGGACAGGCTCCTGCAAGACAAGCTGCTATTGCTGCTGGTATTTCTGATTCAGTTCCTTGTACTACTGTAAATAAAGTTTGTGCTTCTGGAATGAAAGCTGTCATAAATGCTGCTCAAGCTATTGCGTTGGGAGATGCTCAAATTGTAATTGCTGGAGGTATGGAGAGTATGAGTAATATTCCGCATTACCTTCATCTAAGAAATGGACACAAGTTTGGATCAAAAGAAATGGAAGATGGCATGCAAAAAGATGGATTGGTTGATTCTTTTGATCAAGAAGCAATGGGAGTTTTAGCAGATTTATGTGCCTCTGAATATCAAATAACACGTGAAGAACAAGACAATTTTGCTATAGAATCCTACACTAGATCACTTAAAGCCTGGAAAGAAGGAAAGTTTAGTGAAGAAGTGATACCTGTTGAAATTCCGCAACGAAAAGGAGCACCTATTATATTTAATGAAGATGAAGAATATAAAAATGTGCGTATGGAAAAAATTCCAAACCTACGCGCAGTCTTCACTAAAGAAGGTACTGTAACTGCAGCTAACGCGTCTACTATTAATGATGGTGCTGGAGCTATGATTTTGATGAGTGAGGAAAAAGCCTTAGAACTAGGTTTAACACCCTTAGCAACTATAAGAAGTTATGCAGATGCGGCTCAAGATCCAAAAAGGTTTACAACTTCGCCAGCAAAAGCTTTACCCATCGCATTAGAAAAAGCAGCTTTAAAAATTGATGACATCGATTATTTTGAATTGAATGAAGCATTTGCTGTAGTAGGGCTTGCAAACATGAAGCTTTTGGGAGTGAACAATTCGATTGTAAATGTTAATGGCGGTGCAGTATCCCTAGGCCACCCCTTAGGTTGTAGTGGCGTTAGAATATTAATTACTTTAATTAATGTTTTAAAACAGAATAACTCCAAACTTGGTGCAGCTGCTATTTGTAACGGTGGTGGTGGAGCTTCAGCGATGATATTAGAAAGAAATTAATTTCACATCTATAATTAATGAATTACGGACTCTGTAACCTAAATATTGTTCCATTACGAATAGAAGATTCTGACTGTAGTGAGATGGTTTCACAAGTACTCTATGGTGATTTATTTGAGGTTCTTGAACTCTCCGAAAAGTGGTGTAAAGTTCGTTTGGTTGACGATCAATACGAAGGTTGGATCGACAGCAAACAATATAAAAAAATTTCGCCCTCTGAATTTCAAGAATTGAGTCAAAAACCTCCAATGCTTACGACTCATTTATTAGATATTATAACTACAGCAACCAATACGCTTTTACCTATTAGTATTGGTAGTAACACTGCAATTTCAAAATTTTTAAATCATTCTTTTGAGGGCTCAACTACTTCAAAAAAACTAAACAAATCGAACCTTATAGAATTTGCGCAAATGTATTTAAATAGCCCCTATTTGTGGGGAGGAAAAACACCTTTTGGGATTGATTGCAGTGGTTTTACACAAATGGTTTACAAACTGTGTGGATATCAATTGCTAAGGGATGCAAGTCAGCAAGTAACTCAAGGAGAAGTTTTAAGTTTTATAGAAGAAAGTGAAGCTGGTGATTTAGCTTTTTTTGATAATGAAGAAGGAGAAATTGTACATGTTGGGATTTTATTAGACCACAATCATATTATCCACGCTCACGGAAAGGTGCGAATAGATCAATTAGATCATTCTGGAATTTTTAATATCGAAAAACAAAAACATACTCATAAACTTAGAGTCATCAAACGAATGATATAAAAAAAGCTTCTATTTGTTATAGAAGCTTTTTTTACTAAAAATAAATATTGAGTTTAGTTTTGATCTAATATAAGACCCATTTCCTTTTCTTTTGCATCCATACTTAAAAGACCATAGATTCCTTTTAGAGTTCTGACAATATCCATTGAATCTGGGCGTAGTCTTGAGGCAGATTCTAAATATGGTAATGCATCACTATATAATTTATTCTTTTCTTCTTTTAGAACATCATAACGATCATAATCAGCATTAGAAGTCCCAAGACTATTCATTTCATCAATAATTGTTCTTTCACCATCAAGTATTAATTGAGCTTTATTAATTAAAGCTTCCGCATAGTCGGGATTGAGTTCAATTGCCTTAGAATAGTATTCCATAGCTTCCTTTTTTTCACCATTCCTTGCGCTTGCAACACCTAAATTATAATATAAATCAGGGTTATTTGGATCACTTTTGATAAGTTCATTGATAATTTTTTTATAGTTTGTCATATCACCACTGGTGTAATATAACTCTGCTTCTGCATACATTAAGTTTTTATCGTCAGGAGATGCTGCTCTAGCTTTCTTCATTAACTCGGTAGCTTTTTCTTTTTCTCCTTTATCTAAATATATAAAGGTCATATTTTTTAAAATAGTTCCTTTTTTGGATTTTGTAAATTTACTTCTAGGAATTACATACTCACCCTTTTTTATCATTAGGTCTCTTTCGACTTTTGAAGAAAACTTTGTTTCTTCCTTAGTGCCTTTTTTAGTGGCATAAAACTCTTCCGCAATTCCAGTATAACCAATTTCCATAAGTTCCTCATAACGTTTTATAGCTAAATCGTAGTCTTTTCCGTCTGTAGCTAAAGAAGCTGCATAATATAAAAATATGGTATCATTTTTTCTCAAGGTATAACCTCGATAGATTTTTTTAGAACCTTCGATATACGCTTGATTCTTTTGGTCTAACTGAGCACTATTAATAAGAGCAATTCCTACCTCTTCTAAACCTATGTTTGCATCAGCTGCATATTTACTATTTTTATTGAGGGACAATACGTTTTCAAAAGAATTTGCTGCTGTATTTAATTTTTCAAAATCGTTATCAGCAGCCCCTAAAAAGGCTTGTCCAAGTATTAAACTGTACTGTTCTTTGATTACAGAATCGGCTTTATCTACCAAACTCTCAATGGAAGCTAATATGTTGATTGCCTCAGTAAAATTTCCTGATTTGATTGATTTTTGAGCAGTTTTAATTTCTTTTTTCTGAGCAAATGTAATCGCAGAAACTAGTAATAAACCTATTACTATAAATTGTTTTTTCATTGTTATTTTGTTTTTTTATTCTTTATTCTTCTTCTTTGGTTATATCAGAATCGTTAATTTCATTAGGGTTATTTTCTTGGACGATTACATTACCATCTTCATCGATTTCTATATCATCATCATCGGACATAACTTTTGCTACTGCTGCTATGGCATCTCCATCTCTAACTTTAATTAAACGCACCCCTTGGGTAGCTCTTCCCATTACTCTTAAATTATCAACCTCTAAACGAATAGCAATTCCTGATTTATTTATAATCATTAAATCATCACTATCAGTTACATTTTTTATAGCTACTAAAGAGCCCGTTTTTTCTGTAACACTTATAGTTTTTACTCCTTTTCCACCTCGATTGGTAATTCTGTAATCTTCTAAACTTGATCTTTTTCCATACCCATTTTGTGAAACCACCAGCACATCAGACTCAGATTCATTGATAGTAATCATACCGATAACTTCATCATTATCACTATTCAGTCGAATACCCCTAACACCTGAGGCATTTCTACCCATAGATCTAGTTTTTTCTTCTTCAAAACGAATCGCTTTACCAGACTTAACAGCTAACATAACCTGGCTATCACCTGTGGTTAATTTAGCTTCTAACAACTCATCGCCATCTTTGATAGTGATAGCATTAATTCCATTAGTTCTCGGGCGCGAGTATTGCTCTAGGGAAGTCTTCTTTACCTGACCATTTTTGGTAGCCATAATTACATAATGACTATTAATATATTCTTCATCTTTTAGATCTTGTGTACAGATAAAAGCTTTTACTTTATCGTCTTGACCAATATTAATCAAGTTTTGAATAGCTCTACCTTTTGATGTTCTCGTTCCTTCGGGAATCTCGAATACACGCATCCAAAAGCATTTACCAGTTTGGGTAAAAAACAACATGTATTGATGGTTGGTACCAACAAATAAATGTTCTAAAAAGTCTTCATTTCGAGTAGACGAAGCTTTTGCTCCCACTCCTCCTCGATTTTGTTTTTTGTATTCAGTTAAAGAGGTACGTTTTATGTAACCTGCATGCGAAATAGTAATTACTACTTTTTCATCTGGTATAAGGTCGGTAATACTAACATCACCACCAGCGTACTCAATTATTGATCGGCGCTCGTCTCCGTATTTACTTCTAATTTCATTAAGCTCGTCTTTGATAATGGACATTCTTAATTCCTTACTAGCTAGAATGTCTTTATAACCTTGAATGGTTTTCATTAACTCGTCGTATTCACTACGTAATTTATCTTGTTCAAGACCCGTTAATTGTCGAAGTCTCATTTCAACAATTGCTTTAGCTTGAATTTCAGTGAGTTTAAAAGCTTCAATAAGTCGCTCTCTTGCCTCGTCAGCATTTTTAGATGAACGTATCAAACGTATGACTTCATCAATATTATCAGAGGCAATTATTAAACCTTCTAAAATATGAGCACGTTCTTCTGCTTTATTTAAGAGATATTTGGTTCGTCTAACTACAACTTCATGTCGATGTTCGACAAAATAATGGATTAACTCTTTTAAGTTTAGTAATCGGGGACGTCCGTTAACCAGACATATGTTGTTAACACTAAAGCTAGATTGTAGCGCAGTGTATTTATATAACATATTTAAAACGATATTAGGAATAGCATCTCTTTTTAATATGTATACGATCCGCATTCCCTTTCTATCAGATTCGTCTCGAATATTTGAAATTCCCTCAATTTTCTTTTCGTTCACTAAATCGGCAGTCTTTTTGATCATGTCTGCCTTATTAACTTGATAAGGGATTTCAGAAACTATAATACATTCTCTACCATTAACTTCTTCAAACGAAGCTTTTGCTCGCATGACTATTTTACCTCTTCCAGTATGAAAAGCATCTTTAACACCCTCATATCCATATATAACTCCACCAGTTGGAAAATCTGGAGCTTTAACATGCTGCATTAATCCATCTATATCAATTTCGTTGTCATCGATGTAAGCCATCGTACCGTCTATTACTTCTGTTAGATTGTGAGGTGGCATATTGGTAGCCATCCCAACCGCAATACCAGAAGCACCGTTAATAAGTAAGCCTGGAATACGAGTTGGTAAAACAGTAGGTTCTTTAAGGGTATCATCAAAGTTTAATTGATGATCAACAGTATCTTTATCAATATCAGCAAGCATATCCTCAGAAATCTTTTGCATTCGAGCCTCTGTATAACGCATTGCAGCGGGACTATCCCCATCAATTGAACCAAAGTTTCCTTGTCCATCGACCAGCATGTAACGCAAACTCCATTCTTGAGCCATTCGAACCATGGCATCATAAACAGAAGTATCTCCATGGGGATGATATTTACCTAAAACTTCACCAACAATTCTTGCAGATTTTTTGTGAGCACCTGTTGCTCTTATTCCTAATTCGTGCATGCCAAAAAGAACACGCCTGTGCACCGGTTTCATTCCATCTCTAACGTCTGGTAAAGCACGTGACACAATAACTGACATTGAATAATCAATGTAAGCTGATTTCATTTCATCCTCAATATTGATGGGGATCAATTTTTCACCTTCAGCCATATATATTTATTTTTTTATTTTTAGTAGTAATTAGTAAAAAGCAAGATACATTAATTGCATATTTTTTAACATAAAAACAAGTCAAAAATTAACTATTTTATTAACAAATAAATAGGTCTAAAACGTTAATAACTATCTATGTTATTATTTTGAAATTTGTAAGTTTTGTATTGTAAAACTGGGATTTTTTGAAAGTATAAAAACAATTAAAATAATTAAAAATAATCATGTTTTTTTTGTATTTTCATTAGGACTAAATTTTTGAAATTTTTGTATAATAAATAGGGTACGTTTATTGTTTTTTATGAATTTATTTTATGGTTTAATAATTATTGATAAAAAATAGTTAAAGAGAATAAGTGGTTAAAAACAATCATTATATTTGTTTGGATTGCAGTAAAGAAATTGAATAACACTAAATAATACTTGTCACACTTAGCGCCTAAATTTTGTTAAGTGTTTTAAATAAGAAATATAACTATGGATGATAATTTTTCACCGAGAGTAAAAGATGTGATTGCCTTCAGTAAAGAGGAAGCTTTACGTTTAGGACATGAATTTATTGGTACCGAACACTTAATGTTGGGATTGCTTCGTGATGGAAACGGCAAAGCAGTTTCGATTTTAAATACTTTAGATATCGATTTGAATCATTTGCGAAGAAAAGTTGAGATATTAAGTCCTGCAAATCCGCACACGGAATCCAACAGCAATGATAAAAAAAATCTACATTTAACAAGACAAGCAGAAAGAGCATTAAAAACAACTTTTCTAGAAGCTAAACTTTTTCAAAGCACTTCTATAAATACCGCTCATTTATTACTTTGCATATTAAGAAATGAAAATGATCCAACGACCAAACTATTAAATAAAATGAGAATTGAATATGATGGTGTCAAAGATCAATTTAAATCCTTAATCTCAAATGATGAAGATTTCCAAGACACTCCTACTTCAGATGCATTTCCAAATGAAGATTTACCAGCTGATCAGACAGGAAAAGAAAATCTGTTTACTGGAAGTTCAACTAAAACTAATAAAAAATCTAAGACACCTGTTTTAGACAACTTTGGACGTGACTTGACCTATTTAGCCACCGAAGGTAAGTTAGACCCTGTAGTGGGTAGAGAAGGAGAAATACAACGTGTTTCTCAGATATTAAGTAGAAGAAAAAAGAACAATCCCCTATTAATCGGTGAACCTGGAGTTGGTAAATCTGCCATTGTTGAAGGTTTGGCTTTAAGAATAGTCCAAAGGAAAGTTTCGAGAATTCTTTTTGATAAAAGAGTGGTTACGCTAGATTTAGCCAGCCTAGTTGCTGGCACAAAATACCGTGGACAATTTGAAGAACGTATGAAAGCGGTAATGAATGAAATTGAAAAAAATGATGATATCATCTTATTCATTGACGAAATTCATACCATCGTTGGGGCTGGTGGAGCTACAGGTTCCTTAGATGCATCTAACATGTTTAAGCCTGCTTTAGCAAGAGGTGAGCTACAATGTATTGGAGCAACAACACTTGATGAATACAGACAATATATTGAAAAAGATGGTGCTTTAGAACGTAGGTTTCAAAAAGTAATAGTAGAACCCACCTCCGTTGAAGAATCAATTGAGATTCTGCAAAACATTAAAGACAAATATGAAATTCATCATCATGTAACTTATACTGATGAGGCGATTCTTGCTTGTGTAAAATTAACCAACCGTTACATGACAGAACGCTTTTTACCAGACAAAGCTATAGATGCTCTTGATGAAGCTGGATCTAGAGTACATATTACAAATATTCATGTTCCAGAAAAAATATTACAAATTGAGAAACAATTAGAAGAGGTTCGAGATTTAAAAAACTCGGTAGTCAAGAAACAAAAATATGAAGAGGCTGCTAAACTGAGAGATGATGAAAAAAATCTTGAAAAAGAACTTTCCTCTGAACAAGAAGCTTGGGAAAAAGAATCACAACTGCACAGAGAAATTGTTTCTGAAGCTAATGTAGCTGAAGTTATTTCAATGATGACAGGAGTACCCGTTAACAGGATTGCTCAAACAGAAAGCACAAAGCTTGCTGCTTTACCCGAAAGAATCAAAGGAAAAGTAATAGGTCAGGATGACGCTGTTCAAAAGATAACAAAAGCGATACAACGAAACAGAGCAGGATTAAAAGATCCCAACAAACCGATTGGTTCATTTATATTTTTAGGTCAGACAGGGGTAGGAAAAACACAATTAGCTAAAGTATTGGCACAAGAGCTTTTTGATTCTGATAACGCTTTGATTAGAATCGATATGAGTGAATATATGGAAAAATTTGCCATATCTAGACTAGTTGGTGCCCCTCCAGGATATGTAGGATACGAAGAAGGCGGTCAATTAACTGAAAAAGTAAGAAGAAAGCCCTATTCCATCGTTTTACTTGATGAAATAGAAAAGGCTCACCCAGATGTTTTTAATATGATGCTTCAAGTTTTAGATGATGGGTTTTTAACTGATAGTTTAGGTCGTAAAATTGATTTTAGAAACACCATTATTATCATGACCTCTAATATAGGTTCCCGACAATTAAAAGATTTTGGTCAAGGTGTTGGTTTTGGAACTTCAGCTAAAACGAATCAAGCAGATACTTATGCAAAAGGAGTTATTGAAAATGCGCTAAAGAAAACATTTGCTCCAGAATTTTTAAATCGAATAGACGATGTTGTTGTTTTCAACGCGCTATCAAGAGAAGATATTCATAAAATTATCGATATTGAATTAGGTAAATTATATGCTAGAATTGACGGATTAGGCTACCAATTAAAACTTTCTAAAAATGCTAAAGATTTTATAGCAGACAAAGGATTTGATAAACAATACGGAGCTAGACCCCTTAAAAGAGCTATTCAAAAATATATTGAAGACGCCTTAGCAGAAGAGATTATTAATACGAAGCTAAAAGAGGGAGACAGTATTAAAATGGATTTGAATAAAAAAACCAATGAAATTGTTATAAAAATAACTGAGAAAAAGGAATCTAAATAGTAGCGAAACTAAAACAAAATTTTATGATCTATATGCAGAGAATCAAAAAATAAAATTGTTTTTTCGATGTCCTTTGCCAATACACGATCATTTTCAACCAGAGGAACTTCGTTACGGTAACTCTTAATAAAATTTTCTATTGGACTTGACGATTTTAAAGGGCTTCGAAACGACAAAGCCTGTGAAGCATTCATTAATTCTATAGCCAAAATTCGTTCGAGATTATTGACAATCTGTAAACATTTAGTAGCAGCGTTCGCACCCATACTCACATGATCTTCTTGTCCATTTGACGAGACAATAGAATCTATAGAAGCGGGAGTTGCAAGCTGTTTGTTTTGACTAACTATACTTGCTGCAGTGTATTGAGGAATCATGAAACCACTATTAATTCCTGGTTTTTTTACTAGAAAGGAAGGAAGATCTCTTAATCCAGCTATTAATTGATACGTCCGTCTTTCCGATATATTTCCTAATTCAGCCAATGCTATGCCCAAATAATCAAGAGCCATTGCTAGGGGTTGTCCGTGGAAATTCCCTCCTGATATAATCTTATCCTCTTCCATAAAAATATTAGGATTGTCAGTCACTGAATTAATTTCAGTTTTAAAAGTTTTTGTTGCAAATGCAATAGTATCTTTTGATGCTCCGTGCACTTGAGGAATACAACGAAAAGAATATGGATCTTGGATATTTTTATTTTTTTGATATCCTATTTCGCTACCCTCTAATAAATCTAAAACTCGTTCAGCAGTAATTACTTGACCTCTATGAGGTCGAACTAAATGTACAAGCGGATCGAAAGGACTCATATTACAATTAAAAGCATCGATTGAAACACAAGAAATTAAATCTGATAAATAGGAAAGTTTATGACTTTTTAATAATGAGTAAATTCCATAAGCGCTCATAAATTGAGTACCGTTTAATAAGGCAAGTCCTTCCTTTGCTTCTAGATTAATTGGTTCAAAGTCAAGTTTTTTTAAAATTTCTTTAGAGGGGCAAATTTCATTTTGATAGTACACCTCTCCTTTTCCAATTAAGGGTAAAGCCATATGAGCAAGTGGGGCTAAATCGCCCGAGGCTCCGAGACTACCTAATTCATAAATAAGTGGAACGATATCTAAATTATAAAAATCGATTAAGCGTTGTACTGTCTTTAACTGAACTCCACTGTAACCATAACTTAAAGATTGTACTTTAAGTAATAACATTAATTTGACAATTTCTTTGGGCACTAAATTACCAGTCCCGCAGGCATGAGACATTACAATATTTTCTTGGAGCTTAGCTATTTCATCGGATGCTATTTTTACATTGTAAAGTGAACCAAAACCAGTATTAATACCATAAATAGGTTGGCTATTATTTAATATTTTTTTTTCTAAATATTTTTTTGATTTTTCAATATTTAAAACTACCTCTTTAGATAATTCAAGGACTTTATGCTCTTCGATTATCGATTTAATTGTAGCTAGATCAAGTAACTCAGCACTTATATAATGGACATTTGGCATAGATTTAAATCAAAATTAAAAAACAAAAGTACTAATTCCTTGTTAAGAAAATGAGAATTTTTAAAACAGTATAAATATTATAGTACTTTTGCAAAATTAAATAATTAAATATTATGAGAAATATATTGCTGTTACTATTTGTTATTACTTTTATATCATGTGAAAACGATGATAAAATTTCCTTTATTATTATAAATGGTGAGTTAATAAATAACAATTCAAATACAGTAAATATTTCTGGTAATGGTTTTGAAAAGGAAATTTTTATTTCAGAAGATGGAAGTTTTTCTGACACCTTATTTCTTAAGAAAAATGACTATTATTTGTTGAGAATAGGTAGAGAAAGCACGCCTGTATATTTAAAACAAGGGGCCACATTGACATTAATGCTAGACATTGAACAATTTGATGAAAGTTTAACTTACTCAGGAACTATAGCTCCTGAAAACAATTATTTAGCAAAAAAATACTTAGTTTCTGAACAGGAGATGGCTTTTGATAAAGTATATATGTTATCGCAAGAGAAATTTATACTTGAAGTAAATAAAATTAACAAAAACTACATTGACTTGTTGAATGCTAGCCAAGGCATTTCTGAGGAGTTTAAACAGAAAGAGCAAAAGGAACTTAAATATGCTCACATCAATAATATCGAAAATTATGAACAATATTATCAATACTTAACTAAGGATTTAGATTTTAAAGCAGAAGAAACACTTTACAGAGACTATAAAGATTTTAATTTTAATGATACAGAAGCCTACGAATCTTCTAATGCCTACAAAAGATTGTTAGAAACTCATTATCAAAGAATTGCTCAAAATGAAGCTATTAACAATGGAAAAGATCTTACGCTTACTTTTCTTGAAACTATCAACAACAATTTCTCAGATGGATCAGTAAAAGAACAACTAATGTTCAACTATTTGCGTTATGGAATGAAAGCTAATGAAGCTCTAGAAAGTGTTTATAAGCTATATAAATCCTCTAATCAAAATTCTGACAATTTATCTAAGGTAACCAGTTCTTATAAGGTCTTGTCTAACCTAATACCCGGTAAAGCTTCTCCTAAATTTATTTATGAAAATTATATTGGCGGTATGACTAATTTGGAAGATTTGGCAGGTAAAATAGTCTATATTGATGTCTGGGCTACCTGGTGTGGCCCCTGCTTAAGAGAAATACCAGCTCTAAAAAGTTTAGAAAACGATTATCATAACAAAAATATAGCTTTTGTTAGTTTATCAATTGACGAAAAAAAAGACTATCAAAAATGGAGAACTATGGTTGCCGATAAAGAATTGACCGGTATTCAACTTATGGCAGACAATAACTGGAAATCTAGTTTTGTAACTTCTTATGGTATCAAAGGAATTCCAAGATTTATATTGATAGATGAGGCAGGTAATATTATAAATTCCGACGCTCCAAGACCATCGAATCCAGAAATACGTGGTGTTCTAGATGAGTTACTTTAATCATTTACTTTGCTAATTCCTTTAGTTTTTTATTCATTATAAAAAACCAAAGTGGTTGTAATAATGCAATTATCATCATTCCAGGGTAGCCTGTAGGCATTTGAGGACTGGATTCTATCGATTTAAGTAATTGATATTTTTTACTCCCATTATAGTGATGATCAGCATGACGTGATAAGTTAAACATCATACTTCTTCCAATAATATGATCCGAATTCCAGGAATGATAATGTTTAACCTTTTCATATCTACCATGCTCATTTTTAGTTCTTAAGAGTCCGTAATGCTCAATATAATTAACGGTTTCTAAAAGCAATATTCCTATTAAGGCTACTAACAAATACGATAACAGGACCTTGAAACCAAAAATAAAATAAATAGATGCTATAAGTATAACATTCAAAATTGTGTAAAAAACCATCCTATTCTTTATAGAAAAAAGGAAATTATTAGTCGTTCGCATTCTTCTAATTTCTATTTTCCACGCCTCAATATAACTCCCAAAATGAGAACGAATCCAAAAGATAAATAGTAGTTCATTTTTTCTAGCTGTGGCAGCATCCTCTGGAGTGGCAACATTTAAATGATGTCCAGCATTATGATATGGTAAAAAATGGGTATTTAAAGAAGTTAATAGTAATAATTCGCCGAGATATTTTAAGCCGGTATTATTTCTGTGACCTAGTTCGTGACCAAGGTTGATTCCCGTGACTCCAAGCAAAATACCAATACTTGATATTCTACCATAATACTCTATAGAACCAACTTCTGTACTATCAATAACAAAAAAGAATTTAATTAATAGAAACACGTGCAATGGAATAATTAAATAAATAATCCATTCGTAAAATGGATCCTGTTTCACCTGAGACTCAAGGTCTTTAACAATATTTGTAGCATCAGGTTGAAAGAAAAGTTCAATAAGTGGAACGAGACCAAAATAAATTAAAATTGGCAATAAAGTACTCCAACCATTGCTAATTAAAGAAATATAAACAAATAGCGGGAGGCTGTAAATAAATAAAAAATAATGTTTTTTCATGAATACTAGTTACATTGAAAATATACTATTGTCAGAGTACTAATATACTAAAATTAAGTGTTTTATTTTAACGTGACCCTACCTCCAATAACAAAACAAAATAATATATTTGTGGTCTTAAAAATTGGAATTATTTAAAAACTCTGTTTTAACAGTAAACTAAATATGATAAAAGAAATAGCATTATCTGAAATACATAAAGGGCTTGGAGCTAAAATGATTCCATTTGCTGGCTACAATATGCCCGTTTCTTATGAAGGCGTGAATATCGAACATGAAACTGTTCGTAATAATGTCGGAGTTTTCGATGTATCGCACATGGGTGAATTTTTAGTTTTAGGCCCCAATGCACTTGAGTTAATTCAAAAAGTAACAAGTAATGATGCCTCTAAAATAGTTGACAACCAAGCTCAATACAGTTGTTTTCCAAATACTACTGGTGGTATTGTAGATGATTTAATCGTTTACCGAATTAATAATGAAAAATGGCTTTTAGTAGTCAATGCTTCCAATATTGAAAAAGATTGGAACTGGATTAACAGTCATAATAGTGTTGGTGCAGAACTTATAAATGTTTCAGAGGATTACTCCTTATTTGCAATTCAAGGGCCAAAAGCTGTTCAAGCGATGCAATCTCTTACTTCGATTGATCTAAATAATATAAAATTTTATCATTTTCAAATTGCTGATTTTGCAGGTGTAAAAAATATTATCATTAGTGCTACTGGTTATACTGGTAGTGGAGGATTTGAAATTTATTGTAAAAACAACGAAGCTGAACAAATTTGGAAAGAAATTTTTAATGCTGGTAATAATTTTAATATTAAACCGATTGGATTGGCTGCAAGAGACACCTTAAGACTTGAAATGGGATATTGTCTTTACGGTAATGACATTAACGATACTACATCGCCTATTGAAGCTGGTTTAGGCTGGATAACTAAATTCACTAAAAATTTTATTAATTCTGATAATTTATTAAAGCAAAAAGAACTAGGAACTCAACGAAGGTTAGTAGCGTTTGAATTGGATGAAAGAGGAATTCCACGACAAGGTTATGATATTTTAAATAATCAGGGAGATAAAATTGGTAAAGTAACTAGTGGAACCATGTCGCCTACATTAGCTAAAGGAATTGGAATGGGTTATATTCCAACTAATTTAAAATCTGTTGGCACGAAACTTTACATTCAAATACGTAAAAAAATAATTCCAGCAACAATAGTTAAGTTACCTTTTTACAAAGGTTTATAAAGTTTTAGACATCGTTGGGGAATAAAATTTTAATACTAGGAGCAAGCGGATTTATAGGTAATAAATTATACAAGGAACTTCTTCCCTACTTTGATGTATATGGAACCTTTAAATCACCAAATAAAGAATTTGAAGAAAACACTGTCATGTTTCATTTTGACATGAATAAAAACACTATTCAAACAATCTTAACAGAGGTTCAACCAAATTTTATAATATCTACTATAAAAGGTAATTACAAATCTCAACTTAGCCTTCATCAAGAATTATTAAATTATGTACTTGCAGCTATCGATTGCAAATTACTATACCTATCAAGTTTTAATGTTTTTAACGCAAAAGGAAAGTTTCCTAGCTACGAAGAAGATCCCCTTTCATCTAACACTATAGCAGGAAAATATAAAATAAAGCAAGAAAAGGCAATTAAGAAACTTCCCTCGTCAAAGTATGTAATTTTAAGATTACCAATGGTATTAGGAGTAAATTCCCCTAAAATAGTTCAATTAAAGGAAGCTTCTAAATACAATGCGGAATTTGAAATATTCCCTAATTTAGTTGTTAGTGCAACTACAATAAACAAAATAGCGCAACAAATTCATTACATAATCAATAAAAATTTAGAAGGTATATTTCATCTTTCCAGTAATGATATGATCCATCATTCCGAATTGTTTTATGAAATAACCGATAAGCTTGGATTAAAAAATGTGATCTTTAAAAAAATATACAGCTCCAACAAAGATAGCTATCTAGCTATACTCCCAAAACAAAATCTACTCCCAAAAAATTATCAAATAACTTTAAATGAAATTATTGATGATTGTGTATTGCAAGAAGCAATTGATTCTGTAAAAGAATAATTAATAAAAAAAGAAGAATCCTACTTTCCTTGGTGTTTTGGTGCATTTTTTTATTTTTGTAGAACTTAAAAAAATAATTATGGGAAGAGCGTTTGAGTTTAGAAAAGCGAGAAAAATGAAGCGTTGGTCTGCAATGTCCAAAGCCTTTACAAGAATTGGAAAAGATATTGTAATGGCCGTAAAAGAAGGTGGGCCCAATCCAGATTCTAACTCTCGTTTACGAGCCGTTATTCAAAATGCAAAAGCAGTCAACATGCCCAAAGATAATGTTGAAAGAGCCATAAAAAAAGCTACTGAAAAAGGTCAAGGAGATTTTAAGGAAGTTTTATTTGAAGGATATGCTCCACATGGAATTGCCATTCTTGTTGAGACAGCTACGGATAATAATACTAGAACGGTTGCAAATGTTAGAGCATGTTTCAGTAAGTGCGACGGTAATATGGGAACTTCTGGATCCGTAATTTTTATGTTTGATCATACGTGTAACTTTAGAATTAATCCTAAAGAAGTTGATTTAGAAGAATTAGAATTAGAATTAATAGATTATGGTGTGGAAGAAGTTTTTGAAGATGAAGATGGAGTACTAATTTATGCACCTTTTGAAAGTTTCGGAAGTATTCAAAAAGCATTAGAAGAAAAAGAATTTGAAATTTTATCATCTGGTTTTGAACGTATCCCTCAGGTAACGAAAAAGATATCTACAGAACAAGCAGCTGATGTAGATAAACTATTAGAAAAATTGGATAATGATGATGATGTCCAAAATGTATATCATACGATGGACGAATCGTAAGTTGTTTGCAAAAAAAATTAAGTATACTTTTTTATCTTTCCAACACTACCAACAAAAAACTTTTTTAATATTTTTAAATCTGTTTCAATGTCACCAGAAGGGTAAAAAGGTTTATCGATAGTAATTGTTTTGGTTTTGTAATCCATGGAAGTTGCAATAATCGGAACTTTTGCTTTCAACGCTATATAATAAAATCCTGTTCGCCATTTGTCAACTTTTTTTCGAGTTCCTTCAGGTGACATTCCTAACCTAAATTCCTTTTTAGAGTCAAAAATAGAAGCTATAGCATCCACTTTATTATGATTTTTTGATCTATCCAATGGGGCTCCCCCAACCCACTTAAAATAATAGCCAAAGGGCCAAACAAACAATTCTTTTTTGCCAACAAAATTGACCATTACACCAAGAACTTTCCTTGAAAGTATCGCTATAACAAAATCAATCCAACTAGTGTGAGGAGCAACTATAATAACGACCTTTTTAAGATGGTCTTGATTGAAATCTCCAGTGATTTTCCAACCCAGAATTTTGTAAAGTATGAATTTATAAATATTCATTTTTTTCGATAAATTAAATGCCCAATGTAATTCAAAACTCAGGCATTTTTTATTTATATTTTTTTTATTAAAAATTACATTTTTAGGTACATAGCTCTTACTTTTTCGCGCGTCATTATTTTTTTCCAATCTTTACCTAAAGCGTTTTCCCACAATGGTTCTAAACTTAAAGCTACATTGATCATGGTTTCCATCTGCTCGTCTGAAAGATTGGAACAAATTCCTTTAGGAATATCAATTTGATGCTTTTTAACCATTTTTTTAAAGATAGCAACTCCTTCAGGATAATAATCTTCTAGGTAATTAAAAACGATACAATTTCCAATACCATGTTTAGTTCCTAAAACAAACCCTAAACCATAACTCATTGCGTGAGCTACTCCTACTTGTGAATATGCAATACTCATTCCTCCATGCCAAGAAGCCATCATCAGCTTACCATTTTTTTCTTCAACTGTTAAGTTATTATCTTCCAAATAAACTTCTAAACACAATTCGTAAGCTTTTTCTCCATAGCTTTGGCTAAAATCGTTTAAAAAGGTTCCTTCTAGAGATTCAACACAATGTATGAAACAATCCATTCCCGTGTAAAACCATTGATTTTTTGATACTCCATCTAACAATAGTGGATCTAAAACTACTTGATCAAAGGTGGTATAATCACTATTGATTCCTAATTTTCGGACTGGACCCGACAACACACAAGTTCTGGAAACTTCAGCTCCAGTTCCAGAAATTGTCGGGATACCTACGTGGTATATTGATTTTGTTTTAATTAAATCCCATCCTTGATAATCTGCTGCACTTCCTTCATTAGTGAGCATTAATGAAACTGCTTTCGCTAAATCCATAATAGAGCCACCTCCTATTCCAATTATACCAGAAGGAAGTTCGCTAAACTCCGACAGTATATTTTTAACTAATACATCTACTTGAGTTGTTTTAGGTTCTTCTTTCGATGAGGCATAAATTAATTTATCATTATATTTTAATTCAATCCTATCAGCTATAGATCCTGGCTGATCAAAAATATCATCTACGATGAATATAAATGGAGCTTGTTTTTTTCTTTTTAAATCTAATATTGATGTTAATTGGTTAAAACTTCCTTTACCAAAAACTACTCTTGGCACCATTGGAAAATTCCTATATTCGTTGTTTACAGACATGAGAATGTGTTTGCTAATTATTTTTGCTTATTATTTTATTTGCTTTAAGTAAATCTTCTGGAGTATCAATTTCTACAGCATTTTTTGTCGTAGAAATGGCTAATTTTATTTTTTTTCCATATTCTAAATATCGAAGACATTCAATTTTTTCTGAAGCTTCTAGATTTCTCATTGGTAGATGATAAAAGTCCATCAAAGCTTTTTTTCTGAAAGCATAAATACCCTTATGTTCGTAATATTCCATTGGAATATTACGATCTCTTGGATATGGTATCGGAGATCTCGAAAAATATAAGGCATAATTATTTTCATCGACGACCACTTTCACAAAATTAGGATCATTAACTTCATTCCAATCCGTCATTTTCGTCATCAAAGTTGCTAAATCAACATTAGTAGCGTCTTCACCATCAAATATTTTTAAAACCTTCTCTAAATCTGCTTTAGTGGTAAAAGGTTCATCGCCTTGAACGTTAACAACAATATCTACGTCCATGAATTCTATGGCTTCTGCAATTCGATCACTTCCACATTCGTGGTTTTTTTTACTCATAATCGCAAGTCCGCCATGTGCTTTTATTTCTTCAAATATTATTTCACTATCAGTAACCACATAAACTTCGTCGAAAAGCTGCGTTGCTTTTATCGACTCGAAGGTACGAGCTATTACAGATTTACCTCCTAAATCTTGCATTAATTTACCGGGAAATCTAGTTGCAGCGTATCTTGCTGGTATCATTGCTATTTTCTTCATTTTCAGAAAATCTACATTAAAATTTATTCAAAAATATAAAGATTATTTGTGTGAATACTGATTTATTTAAAAGTATTTGGTTCAAGTTCTAAAAAAATCGTCTTTAAATCCAATTAGATATAGTTTTTTTTTAGCCCTGGTGATTGCGGTATAAAGCCATCTTAAATAATCCTTATCGATACCGTTTGGTAAATAAGGTTGTTCTACAAATACAGTGTCCCACTGCCCGCCTTGTGACTTATGGCAGGTAATTGCGTAAGAAAACTTAACCTGTAAAGCGTTAAAATAAATGTTTTTTTTGACCGATAGAAATTTTTTGTATTTAGAGGTTTCATGCTCATAATCTTTTAAGACCTCCTGATATAATTTATTCGAATCCTCAAATGATAAAGAAGCTATTTCTGAAGATAGCGTATCTAAAATTAAAACGGTTTCAAAAGCAGCCATTCTAGGATAATCAATCATTTTGACGTTAACTGTTGCAAATTTAAATCCATATAATTCTTTGATACTGTAAATTTCTAATATTTCAATAATATCGCCATTGGCTATAAACCCAGCTTCACTTGTAGTTTCTAACCAAAAGTAATTGTTTTTAACTACCATAAGATGGTCTCCGACAGACAATTCCTCCTCTTTATACAAAATTCTACTTCTAATATTCTGATTGTACAAAAATGCTCTTTTATTTGACCTAACAATGAAAACGCTTTCTTCGTCTCCAGAATTTAAATAACTGTCTTCAAGAGCACTCATCAATTCCTGACCGTCATAAGGTCTAATTATATCAGGAAAATTTTCTTTTTCAAATTTAAACGTATCATAAAATTCATCTTCTAAACTTTGTCTTATAATAGAGGCGTTCCATAAAATCCCACTTCCCTTTTCTTGACGAACAACCTCGTCCAATTCAATGGTAACAACTTTTTTGTTAAAGTAGTTTTCTAAGGTCGATTTGTCAAGGGCTGGGCTGATATCTAGTTTAATTGGAGGGAGTTGCGCAGTGTCACCTATTAAAATTAATTTACATTGATGACCGCTGTAAACATATTGGATTAAGTCACTTAATAATGATCCTTTATCAAATAATATCGAATCAGGGCTAGTATCTGGAATCATTGAAGATTCATCAACTATAAATATTGTGTTTTTATGCTTATTTTTTTGAAGTGAAAAAGAGATTCCTCCTCCTTTTTTAGATTTAGGATAGTATATCTTTTTATGTATTGTAAAAGCCTCTTTATTTGAATAGTTACTTATCACCTTAGCGGCACGGCCTGTTGGTGCTAATAAAACTAGATTCTTATTAATTTTCCAACTATTTTTAACTAATGTTCCAACAATTGATGTTTTTCCGGTACCAGCATAGCCCTTTAGTAAAAATAATTCCTCATAATTTTGACTTAATAAAAACTTAGAGACCATATGTAAGGCACTATCTTGCTTGACAGTAGGTTCGTGAGAAAAATCTTTTAATAAATCTAAATAAAAGTTAGTAGTATGCATTATTTCATTAGCTATGAGGCATTAAATATAGCTATGTTTTTTTCAGAAATTACTTTTACGGTTAAAAAAAAATTGTAGATTTGCGTTAAACCATTTTTTTAAAAATCAAACCTTAATATAAACTATGATTTTAAATATTATACTCGGCATTTTAGTTTGCGTTGGACTAATCTATTTAATGGAAAAGTATATTCCATTAAAGTTTAATCCTACCATATCGATTTTTCTTTGGGTTGTTATCTTGTTTTTAGGGTACAGTCTATACAAATCTATTATAGGACCTGTAGAATTTAACAAAGTAAAACAGGTTAGATACGCAAAAGTGATTGAAAACTTAAAAGATATTAGAATATCTGAACTAGCTCATCAAGAAATAGAAGGCAAATTTTCAGGAAATTTTGACAGCTTAGTTCAGTTTTTAGATACCGCAAAGTTTGCAATCATACAAAGAAGAGATACCAGTTATGCGGATGTGGAAAAAAATAGAGCATTTGGTTTAGATGCTCAAAAAGGTGGCTACTATAAAGAAGAAATCATCGTTGACACCTTACGTTTTGCCTCTGTAAAAGATTCTTTATTTGGTGATTCTGATCGATACAAAACCATGATGAATATACCTTTAGAAATTGCTGAAGGTGCCAAATTTCAACTCAAAGCAGGAAAATATGAGAAAAATGATGCTTTGTATTCAGTATTTGAGGCAAGTGTAGCAAAAAGATTAATACTTAGTGATCAAGATACTGACCTTATTTATCAGGAAGAACAGTTAGTTTCAGTAGACGGAATTAACGGACCTACAGTGCGAGTTGGTACCATGAACGATATTGATACTGGCGGAAATTGGCCAAAATTATATGACTCTCCAAAACAATAATATAAACCAACAAAATAGTTTTAGACTGTCCGTACAACTAACATTGTCCGGACTTTCTTTTTTAGTGACTAACACTGCTACGAAAGAAATTGATTTTTTTTCAGAAAGAACATTTGAACAAACTGTCAGTCCAGGAGAACTATTGTTGGAATTAAACTCGGTTTTGAATGATAATTCAATTTTTAACATCAAATTTTCTGAGATAAATATTATTTATCATACAAGATTATATACGTTAGCTCCTACCTCACTTTTTGATGAATCAAAATCCAGTGATTATTTAAAGTTTAATTCTAAAATTTTCGAAAATGACTTTATTGCTCATGATACGCTTCAGGATCATGACCTAACTGTTATTTATATTCCCTTTATAAATATCAATAATTTTTTATTTGAAAAATTTGGCGATTTTAATTATCATCATTCCACGACCTTACTATTAGAAAACATTCTCGAAGATGAAAAAAACATAAAGCTCCCGAAGATATACTTAAATATTTATTCGAATACTTTTGACTTAGTAGCTATTAAAAATGGCAAGCTATTGCTTTGCAATTCATTTGAATATAATTCTCCAGAAGATTTTATTTACTTCATATTATTTTGTTTAGAACAACTAAAAATGAATCCTGAAACTATTGATTTGTTTGTATCTGGAAACATTAACAAGGGAGATTCTAATCATTCGATTTTATATAAATATGTCCGTAATATTTCTTTTTGTAATTCAAAAAAAGACATTAAAATTTCAGATAAAGACAAATCGCACTATAACCTTCTATTAAAACACTTTCATTGAGAATTATTTCTGGAAAATATAAGGGGAAAAGATTGGTTGCTCCAAAAAAATTGCCTGTTAGGCCTACTACAGATTTTGCTAAAGAAGCACTTTTTAATATTTTAATGCATCGCATCGATTTTGAAGAAATAACCTTGTTAGATCTTTATGCAGGGACCGGTAACATAAGTTACGAGTTTGGATCAAGGGGAACTAAGGATATTACTGCAATCGACTCTTATTATGGTTGTGTAAAATATATTAACAGTATTGCTGAAGAATTAAATTTTTTAATAAAAACTATAAAGTCAGATGTATTAAAATATTTAACGACGACTTCTAAAAAGTATACGGTTATCTTCGCTGATCCGCCTTATCACCTACCTATTGAAGATTTTATGTTAACTGTTGATACCGTTTTTAAAAGAGATTTACTAGATAATGGGGGGGTTTTGATTATAGAACATTCAAAACACACCGATTTATCAAGCAATCAGTATTTTACTGAAGCGCGACGTTACGGTGGTTCTGTATTTAGTTTTTTTGAAAAATAAAAAAAGCAGACCTGTAAGCCGGATTCTGTATTAACAAAAGTTAACTCTCATCATTTATCTAAAAAAACTGTTACCAATTTTCTTTATCTGCCTACCCTCCTACATTGGGCGGGAACCCTCAATTGTAGGTTTACATGGCATTGCACCGCATAGAGTTTACCTGGTTTCACTACAGCATTACCTGTACATTCTTTCTGTTGCACTAGTCCTAATACATCAATGTATCGACGGCTGTTAGCCGGTATGCTTCCCTTTGGTGTCCGGACTTTCCTCCTTAATAAATATTTATTAAGACGATGAGACGGTCTGCGTGGCAAATGTAAAATAAATTACTTACTTGTTAATAAAAAGACAAAAATAAGATTCGGTTTCTTATTCAAAAAATTTGACTATTTCTATATTTGTTTGAAGCTAATTTTATGGAACATTTTATTGTATCTGCTAGAAAGTACAGACCCACACAATTTAAAGATGTAGTAGGGCAACAAGCTATTACAAGTACTTTAGAAAGTGCCATAGAAAACAATCATCTTGCTCAAGCATTACTATTTACTGGACCTCGTGGGGTTGGGAAAACTACATGCGCACGAATACTTGCAAAAAAAATTAATCAAGATGATTCTGTCAATGAAAATGAAGATTTTGCCTTTAATATTTTTGAATTGGATGCTGCATCCAATAATTCAGTTGATGATATTAGGAATTTAATTGATCAAGTTCGAATACCCCCTCAGGTCGGAAAATACAAGGTATATATCATCGATGAAGTACACATGCTCTCCTCAGCGGCATTTAATGCTTTTTTAAAAACATTAGAAGAACCTCCAAAACACGCTATATTTATTCTAGCTACTACTGAAAAACATAAAATCATTCCAACCATATTGTCTAGATGTCAGATTTTTGATTTTAGAAGAATTAATGTAAAAGACACCAAAAATCATTTAGCAAATGTAGCAAAGTCCGAGGGTATTGAAGCTGCAGATGATGCTTTACATATAATCGCACAAAAAGCAGATGGAGCTCTTCGTGACGCACTTTCAATTTTTGATAGGGTCGTAAGTTTCTCAGGCAATAAGTTAACAAGAGAAGCTGTAACTGAAAATTTAAATGTCCTAGATTATACCTATTATTTTGAAGTCACCGACTTATTATTAGATAATAATATTCCAAATACTTTGATCTTATTCAATAATATATTGTCAAAAGGATTTGATGGACATCACTTTATAATGGGATTAGCATCCCATTTTAGAGATTTACTAGTTTGTAAAACTCCTGAAACCATTGAACTTTTAGAAGTTGGTGAACAAGTAAAAAAAATGTACTTAGAGCAGTCAATAAAAACATCTCATACCTTTCTGGTAGCTTGCATAGAAAAGTCGAACAACTGTGATTTAAAATATAAAGTAAGTAGAAATCAAAGGCTATTAGTTGAATTGTGTTTGATGCAAATGGCATCAATTACTTTTGATTCTGAAAACTTCAAAAAAAAAAAAAGTGAACTGACTTACAATGGTACTAACAGTTTAGGTATAATTCCACCCTCATATTTTAAAACTGATAACAACAAATTTGAAGTTCAAGAGAACGAAGTAGCCCTCGAGAATTCAACTATTTCTAGTATTGCTAAGAAAGATTCAAAAACAGTTCAAACATCTCCTAAAGAAAATAAAGAAACAAAGGTTAAAATTGAGCTATCAATCGATCGACCCAAAAAAAAATCTGCATTTTCAATAAGTAGTATTAAAAAGAAAAAGGAGCTTTTAAAAATAATAAATGATAATAAACCTGAAGAATCTGAGAAACCTAAAAATTCATTTACAGAAGAGCAGTTTCATCAGGCTTGGAGCCAATTCACTAAAAAGATTGATGAAGAAGGTAAATATAATTTATTGTCACATCTAACTATGGCTAAACCTGTTCTTAAAGGAACTACTATCAATTTAGTTTATCCCAATAATACAATAAAAACAGAGGTAGAAAGAGCACAACATGATATTCTTTCGTATATTAAAGATAAACTTAAAAATTATGAAATTGCCTTAGAAATTATTGTGAATGAAACAGCAGAAAAAAAATATGCCTATACTCCGATTGAAAAATATGATAAACTAAAAGAAAAAAATCCTTTATTAGATACTTTAAGAAAAGAATTAGGTTTAGAATTATAATAAATAAAAATGTTAGGACTAAAATTACCAACAGATCCAAGATGGGTTAATATCGCAGAAAAAAATATACAAGAAATATTGACGGATCACGCATTTTGTGAAATAAAAGCTGCTTCTACTGCTATATCATTAATGGTATCATTTCCAGAATATACAGAGTTGGTTAAAGAAATGCCTAATCTTGCTAAAGAAGAAATGTGTCATTTTGAATTAGTTCATAATATTATTTTAGATAGAGGTTGGACGCTTGGAAGAGATCGTAAAGATCATTATGTTATAAAACTACTTTCTTTTTTTCCAAAAGGAGGTAGCAGAACAACACAATTAATACATCGTTTATTATATGCAGCGTTGATTGAAGCCAGAAGTTGTGAACGATTTAAACTATTATCTGAAAATTTAAAAGATAAAGAATTGGCTCTTTTCTTTAGAAGCTTAATGGAAAGCGAAGCAGGACATTATACGTTATTTTTAAATTTTGCTAGAAACTATGGAGATCGAAAAATTGTCGATGATAAATGGCAAAAACTTTTAATATTTGAAGCAGAAATCATGAAAAGTTTAGGAAGTAAAGAGACAATTCACGGATAGTTTTTAGTTAATTATTTAGATATAAACTTCGAATAATTCCATCAGAGAGTCCAATTTTAGGGACATAAATTTCTTTTGCACCACTCCATTTCATTGCTGATATATATATATTTAAGGCGGGTAAAATTACATCAGCTCGATCTAAATTCATATTAAGTTTAGAAATTCTTTCATCGTATGAGAATGATTCTACCGTTCGAAAGTATTTTTTTAAATAATGATAACTTAAAGGTTTGCCTAGTTTAGTCCCACTGAATTTATAGGTGCTATTTATGTTTCCTCCAGTCCCTAAGAGTGTTATTTGGTTATATTTTTTAGTATGGTCCTTTATCCACAATTTCATTTGGTTCCAAATACTATCTGGAACTAACTCATTAATTAATCGAACTGTACCTATTTTAAAAGACTTAGAAAGGACTGATTTTCCCTTTGAATAAATAGTAAATTCTGTGCTACCCCCTCCTACATCAACGTAAAGAAAAGTTTTATCATAAACTAAATATTTTTTTAAATTTGTTAAGGCTATGATTTTTGCCTCTTCATTTCCGTTAATAATCTCAATATCGATTCCTGTAATCTTTTTTATCTTTTCGGTGATGTTTTTACCATTCTTAGCCTCACGCATTGCAGAAGTTGCGCAAGCTCTATATTTTGAAACATTATGTACTTTCATTAATAATTTAAACGCTTTCATGGAGTCTTCCATACGATTATAATTATCGTCGGATACTAATCCAAGTTTAAAAACATCGTCTCCAAGTCTAATAGGAACTCTAATTAATGAAGTTTTTTTAAATTTTGTTTCACTACCATACTGCTCAATAATAGTTGTTATGAGTAACCGTATCGCGTTGGAGCCAATATCTATAGCTGCATATTTTTTAATTAACATACTATATATTTTTATATTTTAAATCTCTTGGAAAAATAACATTCTTAGTTTGCCCGTAATTAGCAAACTTCCAATGTTCAATTGTGAATTCTATATGTATAAAACCACAAGTTGGTAGGTCTTTAATAATTGCGTCTCCGAGCATATTTACTATAGATGTAAATGCATGGTTATGTCCAACAATCATGACAACATTAAAAGAATCATTCAATTCTTTGATAACTCTTAAAACATTTTTACCCTGAAAATCATACAAAGATTTATTAATAAAAAATGAATCAGATTCAAGATTAAAAGCTTTTTTAAAATATAAAGCGGTAGCTTTTGCTCTTTCTGCATCACTCGTTAACAAAACATCAGGTTTTGAAACAAGGTCTTTAATATGGTCCGAAATTAAAATAGCATCTGAGACTCCTCGTTTTTTTAAAGGACGTTTATGGTCATCGACTGGTAATTTCCATGATGATTTTGCATGTCGAACTAAATACAAATTTTTCATATATATAAAACACTAATAAACAGTAGGTTAAATAATCTTACATGAAGTTAAATCTAAGGCGAAAGTCTTTCGATAATCCAGTCTAAATGACTTAACCTATACCTGATACGATCATGCAGTCTGTTTGGCCTACCCTGCCAAAATTCAATAGAAATTGGCGATACTAAATAACCTCCCCAATTTGCTGGTTTTTTAATCTCTTTATCGGAATATTGATTTTCTAACAATACTAATTTATTTTCAATCACTTTACGATTTTCTATGACCTCGCTTTGATTAGAAACTAAAGCTCCTAATTGACTACCTTTGGGTCTACTGTTAAAATAGTTGTCTGAATCGTCTTCTGAAGTCTTTGACGCTGTTCCTTTAATAATAATTTGTCGCTCTAAACCCGGCCAAAAAAATAACAAGGAGACCTTATTGTTTTGTGCTATGGACTTTCCTTTTTCGCTTGAGTAATTGGTATAAAAATAAAAACCGTGCTCATCATATTTTTTTAATAGCACTACCCGCCCCTTTGAAAACCCATCAAGACCAAGAGTTGTTAAGGTCATTGCGTTTACTTCTTCTACACTTTCAGAATCTTTTGCTTCATAAAACCACTTTCTAAACTGTTGCAAGGGATTTGCATCAACCTTATTTTTGGTTAATTCACCTTTATTATAGTTTTTTCGATAATCATGTAAATTATCACGCATAATTTTTCAATTTAATGCAAGTTACGAGTTTTAAATTTTAAGAAAAATAAGTTTTAAATTAAATTTTATAAAGTTTAATGTTTGAAAAATATAAAAATTAATCTCTTTTAATTATTACTTTTTTGGTGATACTTTTAAAATCATCAGTAATTTTAATTAGATACACGCCTGCATATAAAGTTTGAACATCAAAATAAGCTATGGTACTTCCTGGATAAATAGTAGTTATTTTTAATAATTTACCAGAAGCATCATATAATTCAATCTTTAAAGTATCGGTTACCAGGCCACCTAATTGAACAGCTATTAAATCTGACGTTGGGTTAGGAAAGACCTTTATATTTTGTTGATTAAAAATAGTTTCGGAGACATTTAAAACTTCTTCATATAATGTTGTTTCTTCAGTAATTGAAGTTACTATTCTATTTTCAAAATTCCCATAAAAAGAGGGACCAACTGCATAAGGATAGGCTGAGTTCCAGTTCTCATCTACCGTTGCAAAATAGGCATATGTACCCGCTGGATATTCAGGAGTCACAGAAAATCTTCCGTTATGCTCATCTAAGTAGTATTCTTCAGAATGAGATATAAACTCATAATCTTCTCTAAAATAACCTAGAAAATAAGTGTCATTGACATCAGGTCCATCGTCTACGTCTGTTCCATCTGCCCAATGTGTTCGTTCTGTTATATCTCTTAATTGATATCCTGATTTAATTCGCTCCAAGCCTCCAGAACCGTCTGCGTTTCTGTAACCATAAGCTCCATAAATTGGAAATCCGTCAAAAGCAAAACCAATAAGTGGTGAGTGTATTGTTTCATCTATAAAATAAAGACCATCGGCGTCATATAAGTTACAAATGTCTGAGACAATTTCTAAATCTAATTTAAAAGCTGAAGGGTTTTGATGATGATGATAATTCCCCATAGCCGGATGTCCTTTAGAACAATCAAAGCCAGCCATTTCAGCAGGAATGGCATCTCTATTCCAATCCATTGATGCGTTTGGTCCTCCGGGGCAGGGAGGGTTTCCTGGACCTCCACACAAAGAATTGGTATCAGGATTCCAAGCCACACCATCTCTATAATCAAATAAAGCGACACCATTTACAAAAACACCTATATTTCCACCTACAGTATCATCTGGAGTACCTGTGTTTTCAATAGGAAACAAAGGTATTTTGATAATATTATTTTGGTTTTGTGCATTAGAAGGGTTGCCATCTAGAAAAGGGCCTGTTGGATAAGCTGGAACACCAGTAGCAGTTATATAAACAAAATTGTCAGAATATTCTACTTGTTGACAGTTTACAAGAATGTTATTATTAATCGCAGTTGAGTTTCCAGAAATATAATAGCTACCTGTTTCGGTATTGTTTTGTAAAAAAGAAGTGATAGCAGGGCTTAACTGAGCATACAAATTCATAAAAGTAAAGGCAAGAGTTATAATGGTAATAATTGTTGTTTTCATGATGTAAGTTTTTATGATTTAAATTATAGCTGTATTATGGATAAATATTTGGGTTTTTATGTTTTTTATTTAAGGTGAATTTTTGATCATTAAGAGTTAATAAAAAGGCAATTAAATCAACTTTATCTTCCGCAGATAATGTGATACCTTTTTTTAAACTCGGTGCTAAATTGTTGTATAAAACTACTTCGTTTGAATAGTGATTTAATACTTTATTCAAACTATTAAATCTGCCATCGTGCATGTAGGGTTTGGTATAGCTTAAATTTCTTAAAGAGGGTATTTTAAATTTTAAACTATCCCTCGATACTTTCGTAATATTCCACCTTCCAAAATCATTTAGAAAAGTATCTACTTTTAATCCGTTATTTTCGTATTTATTTTCAAAAAAAAGGGGTTCTTTATGACAAGAGTTACAATGTTCAAGAAATAAATGATATCCTTTTTTTTCTTGTTCTGAAAAAACATCAACTCCTTGTCTTATAGCATCATATTTAGAGTTAACAGATAGCAAAGTGATCTGGAATTGTGATAAGGCTATTAATACCTGTTCTCCAGTAATAATACTATCTTTAAAAGCCTCATAAAAAAGTTTTGGATAATATGGATGTTGATTTAGCTTTTTCACAACCGAACCTATATTAGAGCCCATTTCTAGCGGACTGCTTATTGGAGCTAGTGGCTGAAAATCTAAATGATTAATAGCACCATCCCACATAAATGAACTCTGCCAGGCAAGATTAAATAAAGGGGGTGCATTTCTAGTTCCAATTTGATCATTAATTCCATGACTTAAATCATGATCTGTATGAGCGAAAGCATTATAAGATGAATGACAACTTGCACAAGAGACACTATTATCAGCAGATAGTATGGGGTCGTAGAATATTTTTTTTCCTAAGTCTATTTTTTGTTTAGAAAGAGGTTTGCCTACTAGATCGTAAATAGGTTTAGGGAAATAAGAGGGATATTCAAACACTTCTAAACTCAAATAACTAAACCCAACACAACAAAGGGTCATTATAATTAGGATAATTACTTTTGTTTTTTTTATCATTCTTCTACGTAAAAAACTGTTGAAAATTGTTTGGAAACTACTACAGCTTTTCTATTGGGACTCAATATTGTATGGTATCTAGTTACATCAAGATTTGAAAAAAAATCATCGATATTTATTAATATTTCAATTTCTTTATTTTGAGTAACTTCAAGAGTTATGGTCTGCATCGAAATAAAAGGACTCATATATCCACCTAAATGAAAAGCATATCTGTTTTTTCTAGTTTTAAACTTATTTGAACTACCTTCTAATTTACAGTTGATATAACCACTATTCCAAGTCCAGTACATTCCATTTGTAGGATCTAAATCTTGACCATACACACCTGAAACATTTGTAATACTGTCTATTCCAATGTTAAATCTAATTTTATTAAATTTTAAGGTATCACTAATTTGAGTTTTTATTCTTTTACTCAAAACATTTTCAAAGTTTATCAAAAAATGTTTTTTATGAACAGACGCTAATATAGTTTCATCCATTATAAATTTTACATCGGATATATAAAACTTAAGAACGTCTACCTGAAGACTATCTTGAATAGATTTAAAGTAATACGGTTTTTCCAATTCTAAAATTTCCTTGTTATTAACTAAAGAATTAAAATTTAAACTTACGGTGGAAACCTGCGCGGATGTGCTAAAGGCAGAGATTATTAAAATCAATAAACAGATATGTTTCTTCAAAGTTTTTTTTAGTTTGACTACAAAAAAATAAAGAAGTTTAATTTAATAGGATTAAATTTTAAAAACTAGACCATCTTTAGCTAATTCTACATTTTCAAAAATTTGTTTCGCTTCAATTTTAAACTTTTCAATATTTGGATACCTTGTAGAATAATGCCCTAAAATTAATTTTTTTACATTGGCTTGTTTAGCAATTTCGGCAGCTTGTTTAGCGGTGCTATGTCTAGTTGCGGCACACAAATGCTCATGTTCGTCTAGAAAAGACGACTCGTGGTACAAAACGGTAGTGTTTTTTATAATAGGAATACAAGCAGGGTAAAATTGTGTGTCAGAACAAAAAGCATAAGACTTTGGAGGTTCAGGATTAAAAGTTATTTTCTCATTTGGTATTGTAACTCCTTTTTCATTAATCACATCAAAACCTTTTTTAATTTTTTGACAGTAGCTAATATCAATGTGGTTTTCTTTTACTGAATCAATGTCTACTTTTCGGTCCCCTATTTTTTCCTTAAATAAAAACCCATTCGTATATATTCGGTGTTTTAGAGGTATCGTTTGAACTATTACCTTTTCATCTTCAAAAATAATTTCAGAATCTTTACTCTTTAATTCATGAAAATTTAATGGAAAATTAACCCAAGATTTACCAAGTTTTAGCTGAAGCATTATCACTTCTTTTATTCCTTTTGGTCCATAAATGTGCATTTCAGTCTCTCGTCCTAATAATAAAAAAGTTGAAATCAAACCTATCAAACCAAAATAGTGATCGCCATGTAAGTGAGAAATAAATACATGTTTAATCCTTGAAAATTTAATTTTACAATTTCTTAGTTGCACTTGAGTTCCTTCTCCACAATCTATTAAAAACAAATGATTTTTTATCGATAGTATTTGAGAGGTCGGTCGAGTTTTTGGCCGCGGAGTTGCAGAGTAACAACCAAGTATTGTTAATTCCATAAAAAAAGTTTACATCCCTAATTCACGTTCTATAGTTTCCATCTCGATGATGTCTTTAGCTTCTTGAAGCGATGGAACAACCAAAATATCATCTGGTATTTCATTAAGATTAATTTGATTGTTTATAATAACGAAAGAATTATTAGATTTTCTAAAAATAGTAGCTAATTCAGAAAATAAACTTAGTTTTTCTAAACTAAATCCATCAAATTCTAATAAATCAATAATTATATTTTTACCACTTAATTGAATATTGGATTTTGGATTTAAAGAAGTTATAAAATCATCAAAATTATTGATCTTATCTTTTACAATAATGAAATTTTCATGAGTATCAATTTTCATTTTTTTGTAGTTTTGAAGCTAATAAATATAAAACCGCCATTCTTATAGCTACACCGTTTTCAACTTGATTTAAAATTATAGCTTGTTTGCTATCTGCTACATCACTAGTGATTTCAACACCCCTATTAATAGGCCCTGGATGCATTATTATAATTTCTTTATCTAAAGAATCTAAAATCTTTTTATTTAATCCAAATTGTTGAGTATACTCCCGGGTAGTTGGAAAATAGCTGATATCCATCCTTTCATTTTGGACCCTTAACATATTTGCAACATCGCACCATTCTAGTGCTTTTTTAAGATTTAATTCTACGGTTACTCCTAAAGAAGTGATATGCTTTGGAATTAATGTTTTCGGACCGCAAACTTTTACATTTGCTCCTAATTTTTTTAAGGCAAAAATATTAGACAAAGCCACTCTTGAATGTAATATATCACCAACAATTAGAATGTTTTTACCAGCTACTTCTCCAAATTGTTCTCTGATGGAATAACTATCTAATAGAGCTTGTGTAGGATGTTCATGAGCGCCGTCACCAGCGTTAATAATGCTTGCATTAATATGTTTAGATAAAAAAATACTAGCTCCAGGATTGGAATGCCTCATTACTACCATGTCGACTTTCATGGAGAGAATGTTATTTACGGTATCTATAAGTGTTTCTCCTTTCTTTACTGAAGATGAAGATGCTGAAAAATTAACTACATCAGCTGACAAACGTTTTTCAGCTAACTCAAAAGACAATCGAGTTCTTGTACTATTTTCAAAAAAAAGATTAGCAATAGTAATATCTCTTAAGGAGGGTACTTTTTTAATTGACCTATTAATTACTTCTTTAAAATGATCCGCTGTTTCAAAGATTAAATTAATATCATCTTTATTAATATACTTTATACCTAATAAGTGTTTTACACTTAGTTCACTCATAGTTTTTTTTTAATTATTAATTAAATAAACTGCGTCTAAACCATCATTTTCTTTCCAACAAACTTTTACTTTTTCGTTATTAATTGCATCTACTTGCCTACCTCTATAATCCGGTTGAATTGGCAGATGCCTACTAAAACGTCGATCAATAAAGGTTAGTAATTCTATTTCTAGTGGCCTGCCAAAGGACTGTATAGCAGTTAAAGCTGCTCTGATGCTTCTTCCTGTATAAAGTACATCATCAACAAAGACTACTTTTTTATTTTCAATTACAAAATCGATATTCGTTGTGCTGGCTTCAATTGGTTTGTCGTTTCGTCTAAAGTCGTCTCTATAAAAAGTGATGTCTAGATAACCTAATTCAATATTTTTAACCTTATAGGAGGTTTCTAAAAGTAATTTTATTCTTTCTGCTAAAAATATTCCTCTTGGTTGTATTCCAATTAAAACAGTTTCTGAAAAGGTATCGTGATTTTCTATTAATTGACAAGCCAAGCGATGAAGCGCAATATTCACTTCTGTAGTATTGAGTAACACTTTTTGACTCATAGGTAGATTCTAAACTTTTGTTCAGGACACAAAAATACTATTTTTTTTGTGTTTTTCAATTTTGTTAAAAAAAAAGCCTCACTAATATTAGTGAGGCTTTTAGCTTAAAGTAAAAAATTATTACTTTTTACCATCCATTTTATCTTTAAGAGCTTGTAATTTCTCATTAGCATCTCCTAGGGTTGGTTTAGCTTCCTCAGCAGCTTTTGCTTGCTTCTTTGCAGCTTGCTTTACTATTTTTGCTTCTTCTTCTTTATGTATCGTCATGTGAGAAGCAACTACTTTTTTGAAATCCTTATTGAATTCAATAATTTCAAATTGCGCTTCTTCTCCTTTTTGAAGTTTAGAGCCATCTTCTTTCTCTAGATGTCTAAATGGTACAAATGCAACTATTTCATCATTAAAATTGATTGTAGCACCTTTATCTACCATTTCAGCAATTGAAGCTGTATGCTTTGTACCAACAGCAAATTCCTCTTGGAATTTATCCCAAGGATTTTCTGTAGTTTGCTTATGGCCTAAACTTAACTTACGTCCTTCTACATCTAGTTCCAAAACAACAACGTCTAATTGGTCACCAACATTCGTAAATTCACTTGGATGCTTAATCTTTTTAGTCCAAGATAAATCACTAATGTAAATCAATCCGTCAATACCTTCTTCCATCTCAACAAAAACACCGAAGTTCGTAAAATTACGCACGGTACCTTTATGACTTGAACCTACTGGGTATTTTTTGGTAATATCGGTCCATGGATCAGGGGTAATTTGTTTGATCCCTAATGACATTTTTCGAGTTTCGCGATCTAAGGTTAAAATTACCGCATCGACCTCATCACCTACGGTAACAAAATCTTGAGCACTTCTTAAATGTGTAGACCAAGACATTTCGCTTACATGAATTAAACCTTCAACACCATCCGCTACTTCAATAAATGCTCCGTAATCAGCAATGACAACAACTTTACCTTTAACTTTGTCACCAACTTTAACTTCTTCACCTAATGAATCCCAAGGGTGTTTGCTTAATTGTTTTAATCCTAATTGTATACGAGATTTATTCTCATCAAAATCAAGGATAACCACATTTAATTTTTGATCAAGTTCTACAATCTCATTTGGGTGATTAATTCTAGACCAAGAAAGATCAGTAATGTGAACCAAACCGTCTACGCCTCCAAGATCTACAAAAACACCATAAGAGGTTATATTTTTAACTACACCTTCTAAAACTTGACCTTTTTCTAATTGACCAATAATTTCTTTTTTCTGTTCTTCTATATCCGCTTCGATAAGTGCTTTATGAGATACTACAACATTTTTAAATTCATGATTAATTTTCACAACTTTAAATTCCATCGTTTTATCAACATAAACGTCATAGTCACGAATTGGTTTAACATCTATTTGTGAACCCGGTAAAAATGCTTCAATTCCGAATACATCTACAATCATACCTCCTTTGGTACGACACTTTACAAATCCATTAACAATTGTTCCTTCATCGTGTGCTTTATTTACACGCTCCCATGCTTTAATTGTTCTAGCTTTTCGGTGTGATAAAATTAATTGTCCCGTACTGTCTTCTCGAACATCAATAAGTACTTCTACTTTATCACCAACTTTTAAGCCAGGATTATATCTAAATTCATTCAAGGATATAACACCTTCAGATTTTGCGTTGATATCAATAATAGCGTCACGATCAGTGATAAATACAACTTCACCATCTACAACCTCGTCGTCCAGTGTATCGACAAAGTTATCAGCTACTAATTTTTCAAATTCTTCTAATTTACCGTCATCAATAGGATCAATTCCTTCTTGATAATTGTGCCAGTTAAAATCTTTTAAAAAAGCTGCTGGGTCTTTTTCTTTGAGAGAAATTTCTTTTTTTGGAGCTTCGCTTACAGGTTGTTCTGGAGTTTCAACTGTTGCTTCTGCAACTACTACATCCTGCACTTCTTCTTTAGTTTCTTTTTTAGCCATCTGCTAATATTTTATTTTTAGTTTCTATAAACTAAAAATATGTTTTTTTGTATTCTGTGTTTAAAAAGAAATTATGCAACTTTAACACAGAAGCGTTAATTATTTGATTTATATTTTTTCCTTTTTTTCTTATTTGTTGCTAAAAGGAGTGCAAAATTACTGCTTATTTATTAATTTTCAAAAAAAAACAATATAAAAGAATTGTATCAATTGTAATCATATTTAGGGTTAATAAGGTTTATAATCCACAAAAAATAAATAAAATTTAGATTATAAAATCCTAAGTCCGTTTTCAACTACTAATTTTGGCTGAATTAGGGTTACTTCTTTATCTTTTACCGTACCAAGAACTAAACATTCACTCATAAAATTTGCAATTTGTTTTTTTGGAAAATTAATCACTGCAATAACCTGTTTATTCATCAAATCCTCTTTCTTATAAAGTACAGTGATTTGAGCAGAAGATTTTTTAATACCAATTTTTTTTCCAAAATCTATCGTTAACTTGTAAGCAGGGTTCTTTAATCCAGGAAAATCTTCAACATTAATAATAGTTCCTACTCTCATATCTATTTTTTCAAAATCAGTCCAACTTAATTTATTCATATTATTATTGTAATTTTAATCATCAATATTTAAAATTACTAAAAAAATGTCATTGACTCCATCTAATATGGTTCCTTTAGGCACAAAAGCTCCAGATTTTAATCTAAAAGATGCTGTTACGTTAAATCAAGTTTCGTTAAATTTAATAAAAGGTCAAAAAGGGACAATAATAATGTTTATCTGTAATCATTGCCCTTTTGTGGTTCATATAAAAGATGAAATTGTCAAAATCGCAAATGAATATTTAAAAAAAGGTGTTGGATTTGTAGCCATTAATAGTAATGATATTGTAAAATATCCAGAAGACTCTCCTTATAATATGTTAAAATTCGCGGTGAAATATAAATTTAGTTTTCCCTATCTTTTTGATGAGACACAAAAAATCGCAAAAGCATATGGTGCTGCCTGCACTCCAGACTTTTTCTTGTTCGATAAAAATCTTAAATTGATTTACAGAGGACAACTTGACGACTCAAGACCAACCAATAAAAAAACCGTAACAGGGAATGATTTGAGAATTGCATTGGATAGAGTGGTAAAAGAACAAGCTCAAAAAAAAGAACAAAAACCAAGCATTGGATGCAATATTAAATGGAAATAAAAAGCAACCCTTTGGGCTGCTTTTTATTATAGAAAATTACTGTTATTTTATATCCATTAACTCAACATCAAATATTAGAGTAGCGCCCGGAGGTATTACTCCTCCAGCACCAGCTTCACCATAGGCCAACTCAGATGGTATTACAAAACGAGCTTTATCACCTTTGTTTAACAATAAAACTCCTTCATCCCATCCAGGAATTACATTACCCATTCCAACTGGAAATTCGATAGGGTTCCCTCTTTTATAAGAATCGTCAAAGACACCACCATCTATAAACATACCTTTATAATGAACCGATACAACTTGCCCCTTGCTTGGTTTAGACCCAGCACCGTTTTGAATAATTTTATAACGAAGTCCGGTGGACGTCTTCTCAAAACCCTCAGAAACCTTTCCTAATAGTTCATCTTGTGTTTTCTTTGCTGCTGCTAAACGCTCTGCTTTTGCTCCAGTAAATTGTCTAAAAGTTTCAACAGAATTCCAGCTTTCAGCTTCTTCACCTACTCTTATTATAGTTACTTTATCCATAATATCGTCTTGCTCTATGGTATTTACAATATCCATTCCTTCGATAACATTACCAAAAACGGAATGTTTGTTATCTAACCATGGAGTTTCCACATGAGTAATAAAAAACTGACTACCATTAGATCCTGGCCCTGAATTTGCCATTGAAAGAACTCCTGGAGAGTCATGTCTTAATTCTGGATGAAACTCATCATCAAATTGATATCCAGGTCCACCAACTCCAGTACCTTGTGGGTCACCCCCTTGTATCATAAAATCTGGAATAACTCTGTGAAACTTTAAGCCGTCATAGTAAGGAGTGCCTTGAGGTTTAGCATCGTTCTCAAGTTTACCCTCTACAAGAGAAACAAAATTCCCAACTGTTCCAGGTGTTAATTTATATGTAAGGTTTATTAAGATATCTCCCTTAGCTGTTTCAAATTTTGCATAAATACCATCTTGCATTTTTATATTTTTTTAAATGAGGTGCAAAGGTACATATTCAATTATCTAATTCATAAAAATTTTGTGAAGTATTATTTAAATGCAGTGTAGGTTTTAATTAGCTATTTCGCTAAAAAACTTAATTCTATAGAGCCGTAACTCTTCTTCTTCATAATCACCATCAAACTCTTCCATAGCTATATCTATATCTGGAGTTTCAGCATCTTCTAAAAAATATTCATGAATTTCCTCTTGTTGGTCTTCATCTAGCACCTCATCTATCCAGTAATTTATGTTAAGTCTTGTTCCACTATTAACAATAGCTTCCATTTCCTTAATTAAATCATTCATTTCCATTTTTTTTGCATCGGCAATGTCTGTTAAAGGTAGTTTTTTATCAACATTCGTTATAATGTACAATTTAAGTGCACTATTAGAACCTGTAGATTTTACAATGAAATCGTCTGGACGCATCACTTCATTTTCTTCAACGTAGGTCTTAATGATTTTAATAAAAGTTTCTCCATATTTTTTTGCTTTTCCCTCTCCTACGCCGTGTACATTGGCTAATTCGTTTATAGAAAGCGGATATTTTAAGGCCATATCCTCTAGAGAAGGATCTTGAAAGATAACAAACGGAGGTAATTTTAATTGATCTGCTACTTTTTTTCTTTGAGATTTTAAAATTGCGAAAAGCTTTTCATCAGCAGCAACTCCTCCTCCTTTTTGATTGGTAACGATATTGTCGTCATTAGCATCTTTAAAAAAATGATCCTCAGTCATCAAAAATGATTTTGGTTGGTCTAAAAAAGCCAATCCAAGTTCAGTGATTTTTATTAAACCATAGGTTTCAATATCTTTTCTCAAAAAACCAGCGACTAATAGTTGACGTAATAATGCCATCCAGTAATTAGCTTCGCGTTCAGAACCAGAGCCAAAGAAATCTTGATTTTCAGTTCTATGAGACTTAATTAGAGCATTGGAATGCCCAATTAGAACATTAACAACCTCTTTAGATTTATAGCGTTCGTTGGTTTTGGCAACTACATTTAATAATTTAACAACTTCTGGCTTTGCTTCATTTTTTTTCTTTGGAAATTTCATATTATCATCCATATCACCACCAGCACCAGTTTCATTATCAAATTTTTCTCCAAAATAATGTAAAATAAATTTTCTTCTCGAAACAGACGTTTCAGCAAAGGCAACAACTTCTTGTAATAATGCGTGACCAATTTCTTGCTCTGCCACGGGTTTACCACTCATAAATTTTTCAAGCTTTTCAATATCCTTATACGAATAATAGGCAAGGCAAATACCTTCGCCTCCGTCCCTGCCAGCTCTACCGGTCTCTTGGTAGTAACTTTCAATACTTTTCGGTATATCATTATGTATTACAAATCGAACATCTGGTTTATCGATTCCCATTCCAAAAGCAATTGTAGCGACCACAACATCAATATCTTCCATTAAGAACATGTCCTGATGTTTTACTCTAGTTTTAGAATCTAAGCCAGCATGATAAGGGACTGCTTTGATTCCATTAACCTGAAGTGCTTGGGAAAGTTCCTCTACACGTTTGCGACTAAGACAATAAACAATACCACTTTTCCCATCATGTTTTTTAATAAAACGGATGATATCTGCATCAACATTTTTAGTTTTTGGTCGCACCTCATAATAGAGATTAGGTCTATTAAAAGAGGCTTTAAATGTATTCGCATTTTGAATACCTAGATTTTTTAGAATATCCTCTTGTACTTTTGGAGTAGCTGTAGCTGTTAAACCAATTTTTGGTATATTTTCTCCAATACGTTCAATTATTTTTTTTAGATTTCTATATTCTGGTCTAAAATCGTGCCCCCACTCACTAATACAATGAGCTTCGTCAATAGCAACAAAGGAAATCTTTACCGATTGTAAAAATTCTACGTTTTCATCTTTTGTTAATGATTCTGGGGCAACATATAATAATTTTGTAATTCCAGATTCGATATCAAACTTAACTTGTTTAACTTCAGTTTTATTTAAAGAAGAATTCAAAACATGCGCAACACCAACTTCTGAGGATAAAGATCTCAATGCATCAACCTGATTTTTCATTAAAGCAATTAAGGGAGATACGACTATAGCTGTGCCTTCTTGCATAAATGCAGGAAGTTGATAACATAAGGACTTGCCACCTCCAGTAGGCATAATTACAAAAGCATCTTTTTTTGCTAAAACGCTTTTTATGACCTCTTCTTGTAATCCTTTGAATTTTGTGAATCCAAAATACTTTTTTAGTGCTGAATAAATGTTTTTTTCTGCCAAACTAATGGTAAGATTAAATTTATTATATACCTCAAAATAAAAATTGTTTTAACAAACTAACAATTGTAATTTAGCAATCGTAATTTACTTAGGTTTAATAACAAAAATGGTACTTAATTTTTTTTATTAATTTAAATATAATACATTCTTAAATAGTTACAACTAAAAAAAGTCAAAATTTTGAAAAAGCGAGAACAAATAATTTCAGTAGCTAAAAAAACTATTGAAACAGAAAGTGAAGCCATAAAAAATCTGGCTACGCTAATAGATCAGTCGTTTACTGATGCTGTTGAATATATTTATAATTCAAATGGAAGAGTAATTATAACTGGCATAGGAAAAAGTGCTATTATTGCTAACAAAATTGTAGCGACCCTCAATTCAACAGGAACTCCAGCAATATTTATGCATGCAGCAGATGCAATTCATGGTGATTTAGGTACTATTTTAAAGCAAGATGTGGTCATATGTATCTCCAAAAGTGGAAATACTCCAGAGATAAAAGTTTTAGTTCCTTTAATAAAAGTCCGAGGAAATAAATTGGTTGCAATTACATCTAATAGCGATTCTTTTCTAGGGCAACAAGCAGACTTTATTCTAAATGCATTTGTTGAAAAAGAGGCATGTCCAAACAACTTAGCCCCTACTACAAGCACCACAGCGCAATTAGTTATTGGCGATGCTTTAGCGGTTTGTTTATTAGACTTAAGGGGGTTTTCTAGTAAAGATTTTGCAAAATTTCACCCTGGAGGATCCTTAGGTAAAAAATTATATTTAAGAGTAAGCGATTTAACAAAAATTAATAAAAAACCAGTTGTTCAACTTGATACAGACATTAAAAAAGTAATCGTAGAGATTTCTGAAAATATGCTCGGTGTTACTGCTGTTATCGATAAAAATAAAGTTGTGGGTATCATTACCGATGGTGATTTAAGAAGAATGCTTGTAAAAGCAGATAGCTTTCATGGATTAACAGCTAAAGATATCATGTCTAAACATCCAAAAACAATTTCTAACAATGCTATGGCAGTGGAAGCCATAGAAATTATGGATAAAAATGGAATTACCCAAATTATTGCTGTTGACAACGGGACATACTGCGGCATCGTACACATACACAATTTGACAAATGAAGGAATTTTATAATGGCTAGGTTTAAAAATACAGGTAAAGAGATGTCTTTTTTAGACCATCTTGAAGATTTAAGGTGGCATTTAATTCGTTCTTTTTTATCTGTTATTGTGCTTGCATCTATTGCGTTTCTTGCTAAAGATTTTATATTTAATGTATTGATATTTGGCCCTAAACATTCTGATTTTCCAACTTATAAAATACTTTGTGAAATTGCACAATTTATTGGCTTTAAAGATAGTTTTTGTTTTACTGAATTACCCTTTAGAATTCAAAGCAGAACAATGGGAGGCCAATTTTCAGCTCATGTTTGGACCTCCATAACGGCAGGTTTTATCATTGCGTTTCCATATATTTTACACGAAATGTGGAAATTTATAAGTCCAGGCTTAAAGGTTAAAGAACGTAGTTCAGCAAAAGGATTTATTTTGATAGCATCATTATTGTTTTTTATTGGTGTTTTATTCGGTTATTATGTAGTAACTCCACTATCAATAAATTTTTTAGGAACCTATCAAGTTAGTGGTGAAGTACATAATGATTTTGATTTAAGTAGCTATATCTCGTTAGTTCGTGCATCAGTCATAGCAAGTGGTCTAATATTTGAACTACCAATCCTTATATACATTTTAACCAAAATTGGTGTAGTTTCTCCAGAAATACTCAAAAAATACAGAAAAATATCCTTAGTGATTGTACTCATACTTTCTGCGATTATTACTCCACCAGATATCGCTAGTCAAGTTATTGTTTCGGTCCCAATTATAGTTTTGTACGAAATCAGTATCTATATATCTAAAGCAGTTATTAGAAAACAAAAAAGATTATTAAAAAAGCAAGCTAAAAATCAATAATAAGGTTTATCGATATTAACTATATTTGGATTATGGAAAAATCAAAAATATCAATAGGAGCAGGAATTGGTTTATTACTAGGAGTTATAATTGGTAGTGTTACTGATAATATTGGTCTATGGATTTCATTAGGTCTATGTTTTGGTGCAGGTATTGGAACAGTTTTAGATAAAAAGAGTAAATAAAAACATCATGTTATAGAATGACGGATTTATTATAGCTTAATTAATGTGTCGATTGATTTTAAAAAAAATATGAAATTAAGAGCTGAAAATTTAATTAAATCATACAAAGGACGAAAAGTTGTTAAAGGCATTTCTGTTGAAGTAAATCAAGGAGAAATTGTTGGTTTATTAGGGCCAAATGGTGCTGGAAAAACTACTTCTTTCTACATGATTGTAGGACTCATAAAGCCAAACGGAGGGAAAATCTTTTTAGATCAGAAAGAAATAACGAGATATCCTATGTACAAACGTGCTCAAAACGGAATTGGATATTTGGCTCAAGAAGCCTCAGTTTTTCGTAAATTAAGTGTTGAGGATAATATTTTAAGTGTTTTACAATTAACTAATTATTCAAAAAAAGAACAGATCGAAAAAATGGAATCCTTGATCGAAGAATTTGGTCTTGGACATATTCGGAAAAATAGAGGTGATTTATTAAGCGGAGGAGAACGAAGAAGAACGGAAATTGCTCGTGCTTTAGCTACGGATCCTCATTTTATATTATTAGATGAACCTTTTGCAGGAGTAGATCCAGTTGCAGTTGAAGATATTCAAAAAATAGTTGCAAAATTAATAACTAAGAACATTGGAATTCTAATAACAGACCACAATGTTCAGGAAACTTTAGCCATTACGGATCGAACTTATTTAATGTTTGAAGGGAGTATTTTAAAACACGGAATACCTGAAGATTTAGCAAATGATGAAATGGTAAGAAAAGTTTATTTAGGTCAAAACTTCGAACTTAGAAAGAAAAAGATTTCCTTTTAAACTTCAATTAGCGGAAATAGTAGCTCGTACATTACAATCAATGTAACAAATTTTTAGATTATTCGTCTTATCCTTAATTAATGTAAAAATAATATCTGTGCAAACTATTCTTACTTTAAACAATCTCACCAAAAAATTTGGTTCGCTTACTGCTGTTGACAACCTTAGCTTAAAAATAAACAAAGGATTTGTTTATGGTATATTAGGTCCCAACGGAAGTGGGAAATCAACCACTTTAGGTATGTTACTTAATATAGTTAACAAAACAGATGGAAACTATCATTGGTTTGATGGATCTGGAACTACGCATCGTGCTTTAAAAAAAGTTGGAGCAATTATAGAGCGACCTAACTTTTACCCTTATATGACTGCAAGTCAAAATTTAGATTTAGTTTGTAAAATTAAAAATGTTCCAAATCACAAAATAAAAGAAAAACTTGAAATCGTTGGTTTAGTAGATAGAAGCGACTATAAATTTAGCACCTTTTCATTAGGAATGAAACAACGTCTTGCGATTGCCTCGGCACTTCTTAACGATCCAGAAATTTTAATTCTAGATGAACCAACAAATGGTTTAGATCCTCAAGGAATACATCAAATAAGAGAAATCATAAAAAAAATTGCAGCTAACGGTACGACTATATTATTAGCTTCTCATTTATTGGATGAGGTTGAAAAAGTTTGTACTCATGTGTTAATACTGAGAGAAGGTAAAAGTTTATATTCCGGAAGTGTAGAAAATATGATTGCAAGTCATGGTTTTTTTACTTTACAGTCAGATAATTTAGATTTATTAAAAAAGCTATTGGAAGAACATCCTTCTATAGGTGCTATTAAAAAGGAAGAAAATCACTTATTGGCCTATTTAAAAGAACCTTTAAGTGGTTCCGAATTGAATAAAATACTTTTTGAAAAAGGGATTAACCTTTCTTATTTAGTGCATAGAAAAGAAAGTTTAGAAGAGCAATTTTTAGAACTTACCAAATCCAACTAATTGAAAACTAAATCTACTACTATGTTACGTTTATTGTCAATAGAACTACACAAACTAAAATATAATAAGTCGGCAAAAGTTATTTCAATAGTATATTTTATTTTGATAACTTTTATAGCTTTAATAGCCTCCGTTGAGTTTAAATTTGGTGATTTTAATTTTAGAATTGCTGATCAAGGAATATTTAATTTTCCATTCATATGGCATTTTAATACTTGGATAGCTGGTATTTTAAAGTTATTTCTTGCAATTGTTATAGTTTCTATGATGGCAAACGAATACAGCAATAGGACTCTTAAACAAAATTTAATTGACGGTTTAAGTAAAAAAGAGTTTGTTATTTCAAAGTTTCTAACTGTAGTATTGTTTTCATTTGTTTCGACTTTATTTGTTTTTATCGTGTCTTTAATACTAGGGCTTATATTTTCAGATTATAACGAAATTGGAATTATTTTTAGCGATACCGAGTATCTTTTAGCTTATTTTATTAATCTAGTTGGCTTTTTTTCATTTTGTTTATTTATCGGAATACTAGTGAAAAGATCTGCTTTTGCTTTAGGTTTTTTGTTAATTTGGAGTATTGTAGAAGGTATAATTTACGGTTTTCTAAAATGGGAAATGTTTAGAGATACTAATTTAGTAGATAACATCATGCAATTATTCCCGTTAGCATCCATGTCTAATTTAATCAAAGAACCTTTTTCTAGGTTAGGTGCTGTACAGTCTGCTGCAAGTCAATTAGGTGAAACATTTGACAAAGATTACAGTGTTCAATTCATAACGGTACTGATTGTTTTAATATGGACCTGCTTGTTTGTTTATGGATCGTATGCAATTCTAAAAAAAAGGGATTTATAAATTCTATAATAGTAGTTTAACAAGACAACTCGTAACCTATTAATTACGGCAAGGAATATTTAAAAGTGTTATATCTTTAGAAGAAAGAAATAATTACTATTCGATCGATTCAAATTAAAACTAAAAAGCAAATTAATAACATCTAAAAAATATAACTACATTTAACACACATTCACAATAATATTTTGAAATGAAAAAATCATCTATCCTCATTTTATTTTCTGATTTTTTAAAAAACTATTGTACACAATATTTCTTTCTAATTTTTCTATTATTTTCTTTTAATTCCAATGCACAAGGGCCAGGGTGTCCAAATGTAAATGCTGGAGAAGATATTGAATTAGATTGTGAACAGCCTTGTACAAACCTCTCTGCAACTTTTCTTCAGACTGGAGTAACAACTTCGTATGAAGTTTCATCATTAGATTACCAACCTCCTTTTCCTACAACTGGTGGAACAGAAGTATCTGTATTTATAGATGATAAGTGGTCGAATATAATTCCCCTGCCATTTGATTTTTGTTTTTATGGAGAGACTTATTCAGAAATATTGATTGGATCAAATGGAGTAATTACTTTTGATACTTTAAACAATCAGCCTAACGGCTATTGTGAATGGAGTTTTAATAATTCTATTCCAAGCACCAATTTATTTAACAATACTATTTTTGGTCCCTACATGGATATAGATCCTTCTATTAGCGGTACTGGTACTATAAACTATACAATTTTTGGAGATGCACCTTGTAGAACTATGGTAGTTAATTTCCCTAATATACCTTATTATAGTTCAATTTGTAATCAATACACATTAACGACTCAAATTGTTATATATGAAACAACTAATGTTATTGAAATATATCTTGAGGACAGAACAGATGCTTGTCCAACTTGGAATAACGGAAATGCTGTAATAGGACTACAAAATCAAAATGGGACTAACGGTATTACTCCGCCAGAAAGAAACACAGGAAACTGGTCTACTACTAACGAAGCTTGGAGATTTACTCCAAATGGTGTAAGTAATATAACTTTTTCATGGTTAAACGAAGATAGCGAAATCATTGGAACAGATCCAATTATTAATGTGTGTCCAACTGACGAAATAACAACCTACACAGCTCAGGCAATTTATACAAATTGTAATGGTGACGTAATCATAGAAACAGATGAAGTTACCATAACTTTTCCTGGAGCACCCTCAATTACAGACCCTATAAGTGATTATCAACTGTGTGATAATGATGGTGATGGCTCTGAAACTTTTGACTTGACTTCTAAATATGACGAAATTGTAAATACACTAACCGATATTACACTTAGCTATTACAATACGGAGGCCGATGCGAATGCAGATACAAATGCTATTGTAACACCTTCTGCCTACATCAGTAGTGGTACAGAAACGATTTGGGTACGTCTAT
>ERZ1046876.189-NODE-189-length-51218-cov-5.945586_pt1 | contig 51218 bp, 48 predicted proteins | sample MGYA00383094_ERZ1046876 | MGnify/ENA primary metagenome ERZ1046876 (study PRJEB29581, sample SAMEA5548364) | metagenome | biome: marine; feature: coastal; material: water | depth 50 m | study: Short-term variability in the microbial, nano- and picoplankton...
ATCAATTCAGAGAACGTCGTTTCATAAAGATGCTACAGGGCTATCGAACAACGAGGGTAGTCAGAGTTGCAGAGGATTAAGGCACCTGTTCTGCTATCAATTAGCATTATCAGCGATCAGCAGAATGGATAAGGTTCTTGCATCGGAGGTAAGAACAAGTCACTACAGCTTCGTTCAACGACTGTTAGTGATAAGAAACTAGATCCATCGAGAGCAATGTTAACCGGTTGCATACTTACCGGACTTGGCACATAATCCTCACCGGTTTGCGATATGATTAGTTGGATACTATCTCCAGCAGGTACTACTACATCCATACCTAGGAATTCCATGTTTGCAGTAACGGTTTGGCCAGGTAATAGCACCTGTCCCTCTTTGCCCCCTGCATGGAAACGCAAATCCATCACCGCATGCCCTAGACGCATACCATTACTCGTTTGCACCATCTGGACGAAGAGATGTCCAGAGGTTGCGGTTGGGAAGATAGTAGATTCAATGCTTACAGTAGGAGTTCCGACTATTCTTGTATCCTCGGTGAAGGGGCTGCATTCGAGTACAGTTTGGGAAGTTGTAGTGATAGATGCGCCCCCACTGATTGGTTCACAACCACTTGTATCAAAGGAATATTCCAGTGTGATTATATCGGCTGGGGGATATTGTTGCTCTACTCTCCAGCCACCAATATTATCCTGAATTTCAGCATGTAGCAATGGCTTCATACCCTCATCCTTGAGATAGAAATCGAACCATTCGAGTAGATCATCAGCCCAATCCCAGCGTAATGTGAATGGGAATGCTTCTGCACCTTCACCGGATGATAATCCAGAATGACCATCACTCCTGTCGGGATAATCATGACCCCATTGACCATACAATCCCTTGACCTCAAAGCCGTTTTCAAGCATCCGATTATGAGTTGGGAATGCCATGTGTGGGTCAACGTTCCAATCTTGCATTCCTTGAATGATGTATACCGAGCCATTGTAATTGTCAATTACCCTATCTAGGAAATAGCGTTCTTCCCAATAATCGCTTCCAGTCCAAGCGAGATTATCTCCACTGAGATAGGCTGCTACTCCAGCATAATAGCCTTCCATATAGCCCTCACAGAAATTTTCAACATCGCCATTATCGCCATCTATTCCAAATGTGCCATAGACACCATTATGCATCACTGCACCTCTAAATTCCATACTTCCATTACGCCACATCAATTCATGTAGACCGATTAAGCCAGACATTGGTACAATTGTTTTGATGTATTCCGAGCCGGTTGCAGCAGCATTCCATGGAGTTGAACCATCGTATGATTTACCGATGATTCCAACCTTTCCATTTGACCAACCTTGTGTGCCTAACCATTCGACAGCAGCATCGATTCCGGCTTGCTCATCATGACCCATAAGGTCCATACAATGATTCGATTCACCAGTGCCAAACACAGAAACTTGAGCGATAGCATAACCATGAGGGACGAAATTTTCGATTAGAAATTTACCCAGTCGATCTGCTGGAGTTGTAGCCTCGACATCCCCATCCCCATAATATGGGCCGATTTCACTGATAACTGGAACTTGACATTCTGGTGGTAGTTCAGCGGCTTCCCAATCACATCCTTCGATTATAGGTAACCACAGACCCATGTGAACAACAGCACCACCAGTTAGTGCAGCACCACCGTCAGCAAGGGTTATCTCAGGGACCTCGACATAAACCGAACGAACTGCATCTATGCCGAAACTGCCATTGACTGAGACTCTTGAGTATATGTCATCGTCGGTATAAACCATATTGGAACGTTCAAACACCGAAGGAAGCCAGCGGCTCTCTTCTTCTTCTATCATTTTCATGGTCTCTTCAGCAAAGCAACCCGCAAGAGGAGCAGCAACCATCAGCAAAATAGCGAGAGCCGCGAAAGTTGACCTGTTGGTTAGTCTCACAAAGCATCCTCGACTGTATGCCACATATCAGTCTTCGGAGTTCACGATGACTGGTTTTAAGAGATATTATTTTCATAATTGGCCGGTTGCAGCCTGGAGAAGTCCAAGGAATGGAGGCGATGGCCGGTCTGGTCTACTCTTGAATTCAGGATGGTATTGTACTCCTACATAGTAAGGATGCCCTTCTAATTCAAAGATTTCACAACGTTGACCGGTTTCGTCTTTACCGACAAAGACCAAGCCAGCTTTTTCGATAGCATTAATCAAATCAGGATTTACTTCGTAACGATGACGGTGACGCTCATCAACACTTTCTTCTCCTCCGTATAATCGGCGCATGGTGCAATCATCGACTTGGAATATAGTCGGGCGTGATCCAAGACGCATAGTTCCTCCAAGGTGAGTTTTTGAGATTTCAGGCATGAATACCACTGCTGGATGAGGGGTATTTTCATCGAATTCAGTAGAGTTTGAACCCTCAAGTCCGAGTACATTTCGACAGAACTCAATTGTTGCGATCTGTAGTCCAAGACAGATTCCAAGATATGGGACTTTGTTGATACGAGCATAATTAGCGGCGAGAATTTTCCCTTCAATACCACGGTCACCAAATCCTCCTGGGACTAAGATTCCATCTGCTGCTTTGAGTAAATCCCAACTAGAATGACTTGTATCTTCAAGTTCACTCGCTTCAATCCAGTCGATAACTAGGTTTCTACCGACTGCAAGTGAGGCGTGTTGTAATCCCTTGATGACACTGAGATAAGAATCGGATAGGCCGGTGTATTTCCCTACCATTGCAATATTAACTTCCCCTGTGCATGAATCAGCTCTGTCAGCCATCTCTTTCCATCGTACCATCAAATCAGTTACATCACAATCGATATCCAATACTTTGCACATCCCTTGTTCGGCTAGCATTAGTGGAACGCGATAGATGTTGGATACATCATGTGCACTCATCACAGCATTTGGAGAAACATGACAAAATGCTGCCAACTTTTCACGTGTTTCATCGTTAAGTGGGGTTTCTGCCCTGCATACCAATGCATCTGGAGTAATACCGAGTCCTCTGAGTTCTTTTACTGTATGTTGAGTAGGCTTGGTTTTTTGTTCACCAACAGGTCCCATGACAGGTACTAAGGAGACGTGAACGAAGTAAACATTTTCTCTACCAACTCGGAATTGGAATTGTCTTAGCGCTTCAATAAATGACGCGCTTTCGATATCACCAACAGTCCCTCCTAATTCTATGACACAGGCATCTGGGGTTTCGTCACTACCATCGGCAGGACGCTTTGCTACATCTTCTATCCAAGATTGGACAGCATCGGTAATGTGAGGTATTACCTGGACTGTTTTTCCAAGATAATCGCCTCTTCTTTCAGCTTCGATTACCTTTGAATAAATTTTACCAGTGGTGATGTTATGGTCACGTTCAAGACTTATGTCGAGAAATCTTTCATAATTCCCTAGGTCAAGATCGACTTCGCCACCATCGTCGAGAACGAAAACTTCGCCATGTTCAAACGGGCTCATAGTTCCAGCATCGCTGTTCAAGTAAGGGTCTATTTTGACAGAAGTGACTCGCAGTCCTGCACTTTTCAGCAATACGCCGATGCTGCTAGCAGTGACACCTTTACCCAGTCCGCTAAGGACTCCGCCCGAAACCACGACGTATTTCATGAACTCAACGGAGTTTTAGGCCATCGTCCATCCCTCATGAACATTGGGGCTAATCACCAAAGAAATGGTATGGCTGCACAAATCAACATAAGTGTCGGAATTACAATAGATTCGGTAGTAGATCTCATATTGGCTAAAACAGATAATTCTGTGCCTCTATGGAGAGTTGATTGCATACCAATGTCCTTTTGTCCTGTAATTTTCAATAGTGATTGTGGAATTGAACCATCGAGGCCTTCACTTTCAATTTCAGCCATATCTCGCTTTTCAGCGTATCCTAGGGCGTAAATCGGGTCTCCAGCAGTGATTGCATGAAGAGTCCAGCGCCATTTTGAGGTTTTCCAGACTTTTAGTGGTGCTCCAAAATCAGGGTTTTCAAAATCATTAGGATCGATTTTTATTCCGCCTGTACCATCATGCACCATCATAGGTACATAGCCAAAACCAGAATTTCTGGTTTTCCAATGACATTTTCTATCCTTTCCAACTCCAACACAGACGTACTCTTCCTCAACCCATCGGTAACTTAGCATACCATACGCAGCTCTATCTTCGGTCCAGTGAGTTTCTCCAATTCTTGCGCTTAATGTCTGTCCAAGAATTGGTCTGGCTTGTCCGACTATCTCACAAGGTCCCACTGCAACTGACCTTGCTAGAGAGGTAGGAGTGTCAATTATATTGTGAATAACCTTCCATTTTTTGAAAGATATCCATCCCCAAATCAGAGTAACCAAAAGGAAAAGATAGCGTAGAAAACCACCAAAAAACCGGTGCCCACTATTACCATCACGTGCGAATAGATCACTTGCAACCCAAAGCCAAAGGCCGATGAATATAATCCCCCAAAGTGTGTAAAGAGTGAATGTTGCTGGGTTTGGCGAACCTATTTTCTTTGGATGTTCGGGAATTATTTCATCGTTTTCATCACCCTCATAAGGTGATTGTAAATGCCATTTATCAGGGCTAGGTCCCTCAAAAATCCAATCGTTATTATCGTTTCTATCACGGTACATATTGGTTATTGGAATGATTCCATTAGCATCGATGTGATAGTGTTGTGAACCATTTTGTCTTTTCTTGCGGATAGAGTGAATGTCTTTTTTCAGGGAAGAAGGGGTGCTAATCATCAGAATTAACGCTGCTATTGATGCGACTATCATCGCAGTCCTTTGGAGATCTTCTCTATCTGTTACTTCGGGGGCAGTGATATCTTCTTCACCAAAAGACAGTATAGATAATCCATCATCTGTTTTCAAAGCAAAGACCTGCATTTTCATATTGGATCCGCTACCCAAAACCAAATTCCAATCCGAACTACAGTCGCGTGATTCTGTTGCAAATTCAAAATCATCATGCACATTATAAGCGATCAAACCTCCTTTTGAATCAACTATTTCGACATTATACCAGTTAACCTCTTCGTCTAGTGTCCAGCTGTCATCACTTCGATAGCAGGACAGATAGAGCACATCTCCACTTTCGATTTTCGCTTCGAATGTTAGGTAAGCGCCTTTCTGACCTTCAAAGCCATTACCTAATGTGTAAAATTCATCAGGGGAATAATCATTAGGATTTGTGACGGAAGTAGCTTCTGAAACACTAAAATGGTCGTATTCGCCAAAAGACGATAACAAGAAAATGCCGGCGATGGAAAAAATTACAAATCCGATTATGTGCCAAATCCAAGAACGTGTGCCAATAGGTAAGGTAAATTGGAAAAAGCCATCGTCTAAATCCTGAACCAATTTATCACCTTAAAAATCTAAAACAACTTTAGCGCATTCGCCTGATGCAACTAATTCCATTGCAGATTTAAAATCTTCAACTGGGAATCTATGGCTAATCATAGATTCAATAGCTATGGCATCTTGGGCGAGCAAATTGTGCATCTCATCCCAAGTAGACCACATCTTCCTTCCGTTTATGCCCTTTACGTGTAGGTAGCGGAAAACGATTTCATTCATAGGTACTGGAGTGATTGAATTGCCATAAACCGAGAGGATATTGAGATAACCGCCCATTCTTGTGCTAGTAATGGCATTGGAGAGAGCATCTGCAGAGCCAGAAAACTCACATGAATTATCGACACCACGTTCTTCGGTTTGCTTGAGAATTGTGGCGACAACATCGTCATCTTTTCCTAGAACCAAATCCGCACCTAATTCCTTAGCTAGATTCATGCGATACTTATTATCCCAATCAATAGCGATTACCTTTTCTGCCCCTAAGGCTTTAGCAGCATTTACTGCGAACAATCCGATTGGGCCGAGTCCATGAATTGCAATAGTTGCTCCTTTGACAGGACCTCCTGTCAAGGTATGAATGGCATTTCCTAAAGGATCCTGTATCGATGCATTTCGTAGAGAAAGAGAAGCAGGATTAACCCTTGCATTTATCGCTGGAATAGTAAAATACGGGGCGAAAGCACCATGGCGATGGATTCCAAAAATCTCGCCATTTTCACAGATATGTGCATTTCCTTCGTCACATCTTGGGCAATGCCAGCAAGCACAATGGCATTCAACTGCTATTTCATCACCGATCTCATGCGTATCAACACCTTCGCCAAGAGCGATTACCACCCCACTGGTTTCATGTCCAGTAATAGTGCCTAGAGAAACATTTTCGCGACTCCACTCATCCCATTTCCAGACATGTAAGTCGGTCCCACAAATACTAGTGGAGTTGGTTTTTACCAGTACTTCTCCTTTCTCAGGTGAAGGAACTGGATGCTCAATTAATTCAAAACCATCTTTTTCAGATCTGACCTTTGTCCAAGCCATCATAACCGAGGGTGGTGCGGACATAGCCAAGCCTTGCATTGGCCGTTCTTATGGATTCGCTCAGGCAAATTGGTTTGAGGCATCAAGTCTTTCTTGAACTTCATCTGGGACTTGAGGATCTTGTTGTGCCCAGAGTACATCATCTATTCTTAGAACCGAAATAGTCGCCTCATTAGCGCCAGAAATAGATTGCCTAATGACTGATACTGGATCAAGAATACCCGCAGAAACAACATCTGTTGATTTTCTAGCAATTAAATCAAGGCCTATGTTAATACCATCTTTACTCTGTGAAGCAGTCAACTCTAGTAGCGAGTCTGTTGGATCCATTCCCGCATTCTCAGCAAGCGTTCTCGGAATTATTTCAAGAGCGTCAGCCCATGCTTCTATTGCTAATTGTTCACGACCAGGAATAGATTCTGCATAGCGTCTCAAACCTCTTGCCAAAGCGACTTGAGTTGCGCCAGCTCCTGGAACTAAAGATGAATCCTCTAGAAGTTGACAGGCCACTCCAACAGCATCCGCAAAACAACGTTCCACTTCATCGGCGATATCAGGAGTGGAGCCTTTGGCGATAAATGTAGCACCGCCATCCTCTCCCTCTAGTATCCAATGATTAACTCCACCGCTAATGTCTTCTGATGTAGCCATAAATGTCCCTCTATCCGCTTTTACAGCTCTATTGACATCGTAAATCAGACTTGCTCCAGTCGCTAATGCCAATAGGTCTAAATCGGCTTTTTCCACTCTACGGTAGGCAAGAATACCAGCATCTTTCAGTGCTTGCCTTGCTTCATCATCGACTCCATCTCGGCAGATTACCAAATCGACATCAAGATTTTTGATACTGTCGATTTGCTTCATTACCGATGCAACTTCGACCTCCCTAAAGGCGTCAAGCATACCGGTAGATGAAATCTTTATTTTAGCATCAAAGCTCGGCTTCTTTCTTTCAATACCACCATCGATAAGCAGAATATTACCGGGCCCACGGTTTGTAACCATCTGTGGATGAATGCATGATTTGGCTATTGCTAGACCAGATATCAATTTACTATCAGTCATCTTCCCACCGATTTGCTGAATGACCTTTATTCGAGTAGGATCTGCTTTCTTTTCATCATTGAAAATCATATTTGCTGCTTTGAGAGCGAGTTCGCTCAAATGCACTTGCATCCCTTGGTTTAGTTTACCACTTATACTGGTGTTAACCGCTTTTATGATGTCTGCTTCTACGATTAGATCATCTAGAGCATTTACAGCATGTTCTTGGGCTAATGCGTAACCTCTAGCAATAGTTGAAGGATGCACGCCCTGAGATACTAGATGCCAAGCATTACGCAGCATCTCGGCGCAAAGAAGTACTGTTGAGGTGGTACCATCGCGAACTACTCTGTCTTGAGTCGAAGAAGCATCAATAATCATTTTTGCAACCGGGTGCTCTACTTTTGCTGACTCAAGAACGGTTACGCCATCATTGGTAACCAAGGTCCTACCTTCATCATCAATCAATAATTTATCCAGGCCGAGTGGGCCAAGTGTACTTCTAACTGCCCCTGCAAGCGCAAGTGCAGCAGCGGTGTTCTTTTGTAAGGCCTCACGACCACTTACCCGCTCTGTATTTTCAAGAATCGGTTGTTTGCTCACGGACACTCCAGCCACATCCCATACTTGAGTAAGAGGGTTGTCGATAGTGAGGTTGATATATGTCTAGTATCTGCGACTATACAACCGATGGTTCAGTAGTGGTGATTGAAATGTCTGAAGAGTGGGAGGAAAAGATGCTTGAGAAGATTGCCAACATGTTCCGCGACATGGGTATGGCAATGGATCTCGAACAACTTCGTGGTCTAATGAATCAATTCCGCTCTCAGTTCAAGGCTATGGGTATAGATGAAGAGAAAATCAAGAGTGGAGATGTAAACTTCAATTTAGATTTCCAGAATATAATGAAATTATTCCAAACTAATGTGCCTATGGACAAGGTTCTTTCGAATCTTGGCATTGACCTGAAAGTTGATGCCGCTCCAGTTGAAGTAGATGCTGAAGTCGAGTTTTCAGATGATAATGAACTTCTCAAGCCTCCTGCTGATGACATCTATCTAGATGGCTGGAATATGGTAATTACTATCGATTTGTCGACTAAAGAAGATATGGATGATATCGAATTGGCATTGGCCAATAATGGTGATGTTCTCCAAGTGTTAGAATCACCTGTTAATCCCCCCCTAGCCCAAATCGAATTACCACATCAATGCGAAGATTTGGTCGATTGGAGCCTGAATAACGGGATTCTTGATGTCACACTAAAACTTACACCTCAAGGCTCAGCTCTGGGTGAATCAAATGTGGAATCAGATTTGAATGACGAAGAAGAAGATGATTACTTTCCTGCGACTCAAAAAGTGTCGCTAGACATCTTAGATGATGACGATGAAGAAGACGATGATGGTGGAATTCCCATCTTTTAAGGAAGTGAAAAAATGGCAAAAAGTACAGTGATAGGAATTGATTTAGGAACTACAAATAGTTGTGTTTCGGTTATTGAAAATGGTGAAGCGGTGATAATTCCCAATGCGGAAGGCTCGCGAACAACACCGAGTGTGGTTGCATTCAGTAAGGATGGCAGTGAACGATTGGTCGGGGTAACCGCAAAGCGTCAGTCTGTTACAAACTTTGAAAGAACCATATCTTCTGTTAAGAGAAATATGGGTACTAAGTGGACAGTTGAAATCGATGATAACAAGTATACTCCACAAGAGGTTAGTGCTTTTACACTACAGAAATTAAAGGCTGATGCTGAAGCATATCTTGGAAATGAAGTAAAACAAGCGGTAATAACTTGCCCTGCTTACTTTTCTGATGCACAGAGAAAGGCTACCAAGGACGCAGGTCGCATCGCTGGCCTCGAGGTTCTAAGAATAATCAACGAGCCAACTGCTGCTGCGTTGGCCTATGGAGTTGACAAAGAAGATGATCAGACCATCTTGGTATACGATCTTGGAGGCGGAACATTTGACGTATCTGTACTAGAGATTTACGAAGTTGATGGACAGCCGCAAATCGAAGTTAAAGCAACTGCTGGAAACAACAAACTCGGAGGAGATGACTTTGACGAGTTACTAATCAACCACTTGGTTGAGGAGTTCAAGAAAGCAACTGGTATCGACTTGTCTAAAGATGTCCAAGCTCTAAGCAGGCTAAACGAAGCAGCTGAAAAAGCGAAGATAGAACTTTCCGGTACTGGACAAACTCAGGTAAACCTCCCGTTTATCACAATGAAAGATGGTAATCCAGAGCATCTTGACCTGATGGTTACACGCGCTAAATTCGAGGAATTAATCGGCAAAACAGTTGAGAAGACCATGGCACCAACACGCCAGGCTATGAAAGATGCAGGTCTTTCGAAAGGTGAAATAGACAAGGTGATTTTAGTCGGTGGTTCAACTCGTATTCCAGCAGTGCAAGTTGCGATAGAGAAAGAAACAGGAAAGGCCCCATTCAAGGGAATTAATCCTGATGAAGCTGTTGCTATGGGTGCGGCTTTACAGGCAGCAATCATTGTTGGCGATGAAAGTGTTAGCGATATCTTGTTGCTCGATGTTACCCCACTAACCCTCGGGATTGAAACTCTCGGCGGAGTAATGACCGTGATGATTGAGAGAAATACTACAATACCTTCTAGGAAAACGGAGGTATATTCAACTGCAAGTGATAATCAACCAGCCGTTGAGATCCATGTTCTCCAGGGTGAGAGGAATTTCGCGAAGGATAACACCACCCTCGGTCAATTCCATTTAGTGGGTATCCCTCCTTCACCTAGAGGAATGCCGCAAATCGAGGTTACTTTCGACATCGATGCTAACGGTATTGTTGATGTTAGTGCTAAAGATCTTGGCACTGGTAAAGAACAATCGATTAAAATCGAATCGAGCACAAGTCTCTCCGAAGATGAGATACAATCAAAAATAGCAGAAGCTGAACAATTTGCTGAAGAAGATAAACTACGCAAAGAACAAGTGGAGATGCGAAATATGGCTGACCAAATAGTCTATCAAACTCGTAAGACAATCGAAGAAGCAGGTGATAAGCTCGAAGAAGCAGATAGTGCTCCTGCATTAGAGAAGGTATCTGAACTTGAGACTCTTCTCAAGGACGAAAATGATCAACTGAAAGATTTAGACGACATCGATCAGGCAGCAATACAAGGCAAAATCAAAGAGGTTGAGGAAGCAATGCATGCTATTTCTGCCAAACTTTACGAAGCAGCAGCGGCTGAAATGGCGGCTCAAGAAGAAGCAGGAGAATCCGCTGACCCAGAAGACGATGGCGTTGTTGACGCTGATTTTGAAGTAGTCGATGAAGAAGATTGAACACCCATCAACCTGAATATAACCATCTTCATGGCCGGACATGGGCGAAGATAAGAAAGGACGTTTAGCCAAGGCCGCTGGTAAGTTAAGCGGAGTTGGTAAAGTCGCAATTAAGCAGAAGGCGGCAAGTGCAATAGCAGATGCCGCTAAACCTATGGCCGATTCGATTAAAGATAAAGTCACTGAAGCCAAGAACTCAGCCAAAGAAGCGGTCGAGAAGAAGGCTACTGCGGTTGTCAAAGAACAGATGAAGAAAGAAGCGAAGAAAAAATTTCTTGGCCGCTGATTCACTGTCCAGTAATCAACTTGTGTAAGGTTCTGACGTGAATTCCTGTTGCACCATGAGGGACTAATTTATTCGACTTTGCTCCCCAAGCGGTTCCAGCGATGTCGAGATGAGCCCAAGGGATATCTTCAGCATCTTCACCATCTCCTCTCTTCGGAACGAATTGTTTGAGGAAAGCAGCTGCAGTATTAGATCCACCAGCTCTTCCCGCACCCAGGTTACGCACATCGGCGATCTTTGAGTCAGTCATTTCTTTTTCAAACTGAGGTAGCATAGGCATTGGCCATATCAGCTCATCACAAGCATCACTAGCCACCTTCAAAGAGTCACGCAACTCATCGTCGTTTGTCCACATACCGGTTGCTTCGTGTCCTAATGCTACGACGATTGCTCCGGTTAATGTAGCAAGGTCGATGATGTAAGATACGTTCATTTCTCCAGCCTTGCACAATCCATCAGATAGTACAAGTCTACCTTCAGCGTCGGTGTTTAGTACTTCAACAGTCTTACCCGAATAGGTAGTGATTACATCACCGGGACGTAATGCATTAGCACTAGGCATATTTTCAGCCATACAGGTGATGGCGATAACTCGCTCTTGCCAACCGGTTGCTACAAGGGCTTGCATAACACCGAAAACAGTAGCAGAACCGTGCATATCGTATTTCATTTCATCCATACTTGGACTCGGCTTGATGGAAATACCACCTGTGTCGAAAGTGATTCCTTTACCAACAATACATGGTGAAGGTCCTGGCTTATCTGGATTCATCTCAAATATTACCATGCAAGGTTTACGCTCACTACCCATTCCAACTCCAACCAATCCACCCATTCCGAGACTAACAGCTTCTTCATAGGTGATGATATTGACATTTACATTAGAATAATCTTTGGCCCATTCAATTGCTTTGTGAGCATATGCCATCGGGTAAAGGTCATTGGGTGGGCAATTTCCAAGGTCTCTAGCCAAGAAAACACCAGTTGATACTTGTGAAGAAAGTTCAGCGGCTATTTTCAGCTCGTTCACTTTGTCTTCTTCACAGGTTACTTCAACGCATAATTCTCCTTCTTCCTCTTCATCATCTTCTTTTTTTGTCTTATAGTGATCATATTTGTAATCTCTAAGAATCATACCTTCAACGAATGCGGACATCAAATCAACAGCGACATCATGGAAGCGAACGGTCAATTCGGAGCCATGAGAGCGCTTGCGATGAGAAATTACTCCAGCGCCAGCATTACGAATCGTGTTTGAATTTGCCTCGCTACTCTTTCCTAATCCGACGAGGATAGCCTTTCCTCCTTCAGTACCTATGAGTGACATCAAAGAGCCGGATTTTGCCTTAAAATCACCATCAGCGAGAACGGTTTCGATTTGGTTTTTTAGAGCCCTGTGTAAGCCTATACAAGCATTGTCATCGAGCGAAGTCACGTCTTGCCATAGAGGTAGGACAAGGGTTCCAATTATGTTCTCATTATCATTTACATTGACTCGCATAGTCTCACTTGATGCAAGGGAGGGGTCGTGGCACTTGAAGCCGACGGATAATTTAGTCAACACTCAAGAAGGTATGTAAATAAAATTGGAGCAACTATAGTAGCATCACTTTCGATGATATGCATAGGGGTTTCTGGACTTAACTTACCCCAGGTTATTTTCTCACTGGGATTTGCTCCCGAGTATCCCCCATAAGAGGCCGATGATTCGCTTATTTGCCCGAACCAACCCCATAAATCAACTTCCTTTTTGAGGTCCTGACGTAACATTGGCACTACGCAAATCGGGAAATCACCTGCTATTCCACCACCTATTTGCAATAAACCAACAGGTGTTTTTTGACTCTGATACCATTCTGCAAGATGTATCATGTAATCGACACCACTCTTAACAGCCGAAGCCTCACATTCACCGCTCATACAATGCGAAGCGAATATGTTACCGAGGGTTGAATCTTCCCAACCCGGAACATAAACTGGTATGTTAGCATTTTTTGCTGCTAATAACCATGAGTTTTCAGCTGGTATGTCATATTCGAGTTGGTCGAGAATTGACATCAGATGCTGATGGGGGAATGCACGACTATTCTTCCAACTTTCAATTATTAAATTTTCAATATGCCTAATGGCTTCTTCTTCTGGGATACATGTATCAGTTACTCGGTTTAAACCACGATTATGGAGTTCTTGTTCGTCACTTAGCGATAATGAACGCCAATTTTTCACTCTATGATACGAATTACGTGCTACTAGATTGAACACGTCCTCTTCTAGATTTGCCCCTGTGCAAGTAATTGCGTGTACCTTGCCCGATTTTATTAGCGGTGCCAATGATCTACCTAGTTCTGCAGTAGACATTGCCCCGGCTAAAGTAATCATTAATTTTCCATCTTTAGCAAGGAACTCATGTAGAGAATCAGCAGTGTCTTTGAGGGCGCCGGCATTAAAATGATGAAAATGTTCATCGACAAATCGTTTCACTTCACCACCAGCACGGTCCTTGAGAAAACGCGGATGGCGTCGGCGTTGACTGATTTGCAATTTAGGCATCGCAATTTTTAATTCATTTTCAATGACATCAATTATCAAGCTAGGATCGGTCGAACCACAGGTAAATGCATCGATTGCTAACATCCCTTTCTCTGAATAACAATGAGCGGTAACATGACTTTCATCGAGTAAGGTGACTGCAGCAAAACCTAGTGGTGAAATACTGCCATCGAATAACTCTACGTGCGAATGCACCATTCTAGCACCGCTTTTAGCAACCGCTTTTTCCATTAATTCCAACATCCACTGACCATCGAGGTCGATAGTTCCTGTACAATCAAGAAGAATGTGTGAACCTTGTATGTCGTTCTCCATTATCTCACCTCATTGCATGAATTCTTGCAGCCGCAATTCTTGTTGCTAGCATTGCTGCAGTAAATTGTGTCAGGGGGCTATCCTGTTGGGCTACTATTTCATTGACATCAGCACTAATAACATCACAATTAGTGAACAATGCATCAATTGTTTCTACAGCATGCCAGAATGTAAGACCCCCTGGGACGGGGGTTCCGGTTGCAGGAACTAGAGTTCCATCCAAGCCATCGATATCGATTGTTAGATGTACAGGTCCTTGAATCGAAGAAATCGCATCGATCCAAGAATTCCATTTTTGTTGACCAACACTGGGGCTCAGGACTTCACGCGCGAACCAAGTTTTGATTTTATCATCGTTTTCAATACGTTCTAATTCTTCTTTACAATAAGCTCTAATTCCAACTTGATAAAGTGCAATAGCGCCTTCATCCAGTGCTCTGGCAGCAGCACAAGCATGTGAATATGGCTCGTTGTCTAGAGATGATCTTAGATCGGCATGTGCATCGATTTGAACTATTGTAACCCGTTGTGGTGAAGCGCGTATTATGGGAGGTAAAATTCCATGTTCACCACCAAGGAAAATTGGAAAACCTCCACTTTGATAGATATTTGCAGCATATTCTGCAATGCCATCTAGTTGTGTATGTAGATCACCACCTTCACCATTCCATGGCTCGGCAGTATCGATAATGCGGTTTGCTGGTAATTCGTCACCTAGTAAATCATCATACAACTCTACCTGCGTACTAGCAGCGATACATGCTGCAGGGCCATCGGCAGTTCCTTGGCCGTAGGAAGTAGTTAATTCGTAGGGAATTGGGGCGATAGTCACGTCTGCAGCCCCTTCTTCCTTGGGCAAGCCAAGGAATCTCCCTTCGCTAATACCGTCGTTCACGACTCTGCGGACGTGCTCGCCATGTTCAACCCATCGACTTTGATTGGTTATCGACATGTTGATAAGGGACCGTCATCAATTATAGATACATCATTCGTAGTGCTAGCGCTGCGTGAGATTGAAGTTGGTGGTTTCATGAGTATGACATTAAGAGAATTAACAGAGGCTATTCGGCAACATATCGACATGGAGATGGATGCTGATGTTGCGTCCGGAATGGCAGAGCACGCTCTTGGTTTCTTCGGGTTTTATGATAGGATTATCGACAATGCTTTGGAGCCTACTGATCGCAATTTATTCTACATGTTTCAAGATTATGATTTGTTAACTACCGAGAGCGAAGAGACCACACTTTGGGACGGCCGTGAGTGGAGGATTCACTATTGGAAGTTCAAACCAGAACTTAGAGAGCGAGTTGAAGCATATATGAATCGTAAGATTGAACCGGTTGAAGTCGATCCATTCGAGGAGATTTACGGTGGCCGTGGCGCTACAATTTGGACTCGAGAGGGTGAAAAGATAGTCAATCCAAACGCGTTTACCACTGATTTCTGGTGATGCCAGATAGCACAACCATTGAAGAGTAGTGCTGTTCATCGTATCTGTATGAAGACCAGAGCATTTGTGCTCTCGATGCTATTGCTGACGTCGATTTCACCCCTAGTAAGTGCTGAAAACGATATTCAGATACTGGTAGACTGGGATGGCAATCATTCTTACCGTATTCTGGGGGCTACCGGATCAGATACGATTACATTTGAGCAGGTTAGAGATGGTGAGGTTTTAGCGAGCGATTCAATCATTACTTGGACCGGGGATGAGGGTCAATTAGACCTCAATACCACTCTTGAATTTGGAGATGTAATCTCAATTTCAGTTGCAGATGAGACTCGTATTTTCACAGTAGGGACATGGAATCAACCACTTGATGACCATGAGGTGACGCTCTCAACCGAATGGACCATGGACCAGAAATGGACAAACGAGTTCGGAGAACAGCGCTATTTGTTGGTCTTTGATGGCGAGGGTTGGCAGTCGAGAACTGGCAATCAACTGGAAGCCTGGGAAATGGGCTCAGGTGAGATGATAATAATCGAATCAACCAATGAGTCCACAACAAATACAACTTTGCTTTTAGAATCGATTTGGCGTAATGAAACAACGATTGATGGGCAATTAGTCAATCAGTTATTTGATGCAAGAGGGCACGGAGTACTATCGATAAATGGTACTGATTCTGGTGATACATTAGCGATTGATGCAACTATTAGAGACGCAAGAATTCTACGCAATATGTCGTATGGTATCGTCGATGAGTATTTCCTTCTCGAAGCTGATGGCAATATGAGCTTGGTTGGTAATGATGGCGAATCTGATACAAATATCGATGCGATATTAGCAGTGATATACATCGAGACCAGAGATGTCGATGGTAATCAAACATTGAATCATATGCAGATGGAAGGCTCGGCAAACCTTTCCATAATTAGTGAGGATGCTCGATTTGATATTGAACTAGATCAATTTCAAAGTTTGGAGAGATGGGAAGACGGAGTTAGATCTGAACAATACTATGAGGTAGATGGCGATGGCACATTTGGCTTTACTGAAGATGAGGAAAATGCTAGTGTAGTTATTGATGGAACTGTTATTGACTATCATAACAAGATTGAAAATGGAATTTGGCAAATCGATGATTTACACGTAGATGGGACTATTTCTGGCGATGCAAGTGGCACTTTTGGTGTTGTACGTGAAATAGAGGAATCTGGACAAATTGCTAACGACACAGGTTCGATGATTGACGTAATTATCGTCCACCAAGAAGATTGGTTCAATCTTACAGGTGCAGGAGGTTGGAGTGCTAATGGTAATACCATTGGTTCAACTCATAACGAATCGTGGTCTTATGATGCGATATACAATTATTGGGATAACAGGACGGTTAAATCAAAATGGCGTCAGACTGGTCCTGACCCTAGTGAAGGAGAAGAACTCAAAGAGAGGTCTCCAATAGTTAGAGATCCACAACCTCCAGCAGTAGAGAATGCATTAGGAGACGTTACTGTTGATCGTGAATCAGGTTTAATGCCGATTCCAGCAATCAGCGGTGATACGTTTTTGCTTGATGGGCAGGCTGGAATTTCATTAATGGTTCAGATTCAAAACTCTACCACAATAAGCCTTGATGGTCACACAATTCTTGCATTGGATTGGAGCGGCGTATATGGTGATACTCTGACTGGTAATGCGACAGGTTCCATCATTATTGAAGGTCCATTAGCTGGATTAAACGGAATGATACAGAGGACAATACAAGCACCTTTCGGCGATGATAATGAATTGATTAATATCGTTGAAAATCAAAGTGTTAATCGCATATTATCACCTTCAGTTGTCAGTTCGAGTGATAACACCGCTCCAGTGATAGAAGAGATTCGCCTCAGGGATTCGATTACTGCTGAAGGAGGGGATGGTGGTCACCTTGAAGTTACAGTTTCAGATATCGATTTCAACGTCGTTGAAGTTACAGCAGATCTATCGATAATTGGAAAAGGCATAGTCCAACTTTCAGACAAAGGTTTACTCGGAGATTCACAAATCGGTGATGATATATGGACGGTTTACATCAATAATCCAACCACAATTCATGGAATTATTACAATTCCAATAACTATCAATGATGCATTCGCAGCAAGCGATTCTGAGAATGGCACGATTTCAATTCTTAACCAGGCTCCGAGGTTAAGTTCGATACAAATAGTCCCAACAACCTTGGCAAGAGGACAAATGGCGATAATCAACGCACAAGTAATCGATGGTAATGGAGTCTCTTCGGTATTAATCGACATGCGAGAACATGGGGGTGAAATTGTTCCTATGGTTTTAGTCGAAGGCACTTGGGTGAGTAATCTTACAATACCAGATTCTATGTTGCCAGGAGAGCGTATTCTCTCACTTATTTTGGAAGACTCGGATGGTGGTGTAAAAACTGTGACCAGTACCCAAAAGAGCGGCCAATATCACATCCCAGATACAACTGACACTCAGATTGCACTGAATATCATCAACACACCTCCGTTAGTGTATTGGACTGAAGAAGTAAAAGTCATTGAAGTCGGTGATCAAAATACGAATTATACCATCTCTGTTACTGTAACCGATGTAGATGGAGTTGCCTCGGTCCAGGCGAAATTAGGAGTCTTTTCTGAGCCAGGTAAAGATTCAGATTGGATAAATTTACAATATCAAGGCAATGATGTCTGGGCGAAGACAGTTACGGTACGTAAAGGTACAAATTATGGTACTCACGAAGTCTTACTAAGAGCAACTGACCTATATGGCGCAACCTCGAGTGAATACTCCCTTGCAATAAACGTAGTTGAGCCAGGACAGAGCGGAGGGCCGGTAGATGGTACGTTAGCGATGTCATCAATCGTAGCATCATCTGTCGCGATTCTAGCACTTGTAGCAATAGGGGCAGTGATATTCATGGTACGCGGTGGTAAGAGTGGCGGCGGTTTTGGCGACTCTTGAAACACATTGAACCTGAATGAAACTGTAAGAGATGTTGTCGTTTGGTGCGAAAGCCGAGACTCGAACTCGGGTTCAGGCGTTGGCAACGCCCGGTGATAACCACTACACTACTTTCGCAAGTGCAACTCGGCGACCGGACAGAAGTATGAAACCTTGTCGCTCCATTTTTTCATTTTTGATAATCGTCGTACCTCATCAATGAGGACTTACTGCCAAGAATAATGTGGAGGGGAGTTCTGCTCTATGGAGTTATTTTTTGCACCCTTTTTGTGACTCATATCATTGCTGCAGCAAAAGATTTTGGTATATTATTCAGAATAATTGCAACACTGATAACATTGTTAACAATGTTCGTTGGATTAGTTACATATTTACTATGTATCCTATTCAAAGAGAACCATGGTTTCATTGTCGGAAGATATGCTTCAGTGCCTCTTTCGGCAGCTCTAGGTTGGGCTTATGCAGGGATGGAGTTTTCCCTCTTCATTCTAATTTGGGTTATTGTTGCTATATTAATTCAATTTATTACCGAAAGAGGTTTGATTAACTACTTTCCACACGCAAGTACCGATGGCAGATTCACCAGTTCGCATCAATAAGCCGGAAGAAGAGTCAGCGGTAGCATCTTCCGATCAAAAACGGCAGATGGAGCAGGCTTATTCGCAAATGAAACGCAAGATGCAAATGGAAGAAATGGGTAAATTGATCAAACATAAAATCATGGTACTTTCAGGAAAAGGTGGTGTTGGAAAAACCACAGTATCAACTGGATTAGCCTTATCTTTAGCAAAGAATGGTGCTAAAGTCGGATTGCTAGATATCGATATTACAGGACCGAATGTCCCCAAGATGATGGGTTTGGATGGCCATAGATTACATGTAGAAGGCGGCAGGATTTTCCCTGCTGAAGGCCATCACGGTGTAAAAGTCATCTCCATGGCTTTTTTACTCGAGGACGACGATACTCCAGTAGTTTGGCGTGGACCGATTAAACTTGGAGCAATCCAGCAATTCCTTGGTGACGTCGAATGGGGTAAACTAGACTATCTGATCATAGATTTCCCACCCGGAACCAGTGATGAGCCTCTTACGGTTGCTCAGAGTCTACCAGATATCGATGGCATGGTAATCGTCACCACTCCTCAGGATGTTGCACTGTTGGATAGTCGTAAATCTATTGGTTTTGCCTCATCCCTCAAAGTACCAGTAATTGGTGTGGTTGAGAACATGAGCGGCTATACGATTCACGGGTCGGGTGAAGCCGGTCAAAAGCTTACTATCAACGCTCCTGGAGGGCGTAAAATAAATGTTGATGTTGGTGATGATGGCCTTTGGTCTGCGACACTTGACATATTCAAGCAAGGCGGTGGCGAGGAGACCGCTACTGAAATGGAGGTTAATTTCCTTGGCCGTCTACCATTTGACCCAGGAGTGGTCAGGGGAGGAGACGATGGAGTTCATCGAATAATCGCTGATCCAGATGGCGAATCTGCAATCGCATTTTCAGAAGTGGTATCGGGAATAAACCAGTTTTTATCCTCGGCCATAAATGATGATGGATTGGAGATTATCTGAGGTGATTAGATGGCTGAAATGTCTGCGGATAATCGCGTACATCTTCTTTCTTTCTGGTTATTTATCTCTGCATTTGGAATAATGTTTGCAGTATTTTCATGGTTACAGGAATCCAATGTAATTCCTCCGAGTGAAGAACTTGGTTTCTGGAAAGGAGTATTTGCAGTATTAACAGGCATTCCACTTTACTGGTTTGTAGCACGAAATATGACAGGAGGACCGGCTGATGAGTGAAATTGCAGAACTAAAACGTCTCGAACGTTTTGAAAACGAATTACGCCTGACTTGGTCAGATGGTACGGAAAACAAGGTCACGTATGCTGACTTGAGATATTGGTGTCCTTGTGCAAAATGTTCACCTCGTCGCGATAGTGAAGAACTTGCAGCAAACTTAAATGCAGAAATTTCATCTCTAAGGAACAATAAACCCGACGTAAAAAAAGTCGGCGGATACGCCTTACATTTTGAATGGAGCGATGGTTGTAGTAGCGGAATTTATCGATTTGAAAGACTTTGGGACTTAGCATTATCAAACGACCCTGATGGCGGCAGAAAATTTGTTCACGGAGCATGGTGAACTATATTCAAAAGAGTTTTACTTGCGAAGATGAGATGAATAATGGTTTCACCCCACCACTTAGGGGGGAACTGCTATGGAAGGTGTTTATCTTACTTGGTTGATAACATCTCTAGCCATTGGAGTACTGTTACTACCATTGGTCAAACCTCCTTGGACTCGGATTTATGTTGCAGGTTTCATCGATTTTATCAGACGTTATTGGATTCATGTTTCGCTATTGTTGATTATTTACAATGCTAAGGATTTCCTTGACCAAGTCGACCGGGTTATTATGGCAAATACAGGCCTCGATATGACGCCTTGGATTTATGCGATTGAAGGAGATATGGTTCTCTGGGTACAAAAGGCATTTCTGAATCCACTTCTAACAAGTTTCCTTACTCACTTTTATGTAATTGGTTTTATGGTGATTTGTTACGTATCGATTTTCTACTTTGCATACTTTGATGACCGATGGATGTCAGATAGAATCACTCTCTCTATTTTTTGGGTTTATCTGATTGCCGTACCCTTCTATCTATTTTTCAATGTGAGAGTCACTGGCGATCATATACCAGAAATGCAAACCCTTGCGTATAATCTAACGCCCGAAATAAATGACTGGTTTACTAGAATCGATCCATTTACCAATGGTATGCCTTCTCTTCATATCGCTTTTCCATTCGCTGTCTGGTTGTGTCTGTTACGTTTTGACGTCGATAATCGTTGGAGGAATTATCGCTATCTACTGGTTGGCTATATTCTCTTAACCGCCTTTGCTATTATCTATCTCGGTATTCATTGGTTTAGCGACATCATTGGTGGAATGGTTGTCGGTTCTATTGCAGTGAGATTCTCCGAAAAAACCCAAGGATTGTGGATATATCTCGATGAGAGGACAATAAATTCTCGATTGACTGCAGTCCTAACCAACCCTAAACAAGTCACCCGATTCTTAAAGCGTAAAGCAAGTGAAAACTTTGGTGGTTTCAAAAGACCTGGATCAACTGAAACAGGAGCGGTAATAGTCGTAATTATCTTATTGATTTCCGCTACTATAACTTGGGATTTGACACACCAAGCACTGCCAGCAGGAGGTGTTGAGGTTCCGGTTGATGTGGTAGCAGCAGATGGCTGGGTAGTTACTTTAGATGATAGGCCAGAAGGAGCTTTAGTCGTTGTACATGACCTCTCGAACCTCGAATCAGAGATTCAGGTACATCAACCACTTATGGATGCCAATAGTAGTTATGACGTCGGTTCTGGTTATCTTGCGATGGCTAATTCGACCGAACTTTTCGTGATTTCCTTAGAAAACCCTGAGGAAGCCGTTCTAAAAATGGAAATCAACAATAGTGATTATCTATCGGTAATAGATTCTTCACTAGGGATTATAATCGCGGTTTTATCCTCTGGTGATTTAACTTTGATAGATCTTGAAGGTGATGAGGTTCTTGGGCCACAAATAATCGCTGATGAAGTATTGCTTCTTGAGAATAGTGGCGATGAATTAGCGATGGTATTAGCGAGTAATCCAGCACGAGTGACTTTTGGAATAATCGGGGCAGAGGGTATGATTACTCAAACTTTGAATCATAGTGCTAGTATTAGTGAAGATGAGATTCTATCTGAGTGGGGGGTGCCGGTTGATTCTGAAAATGCAACAATTGTCGACATCTCCTTGAATCGTGATTTCCTAGCAGCAACAGTGAATGTAAGTGCGACAACTAGACTTGTATTACTCGATAGAGGGACTGGAGATAGTTATGTTGTTGGAGATCCAAAATATCCCGCATTCGATCCACATCTTGGGCATGGACTATTGGTCTGGGCTGCACAAGAACATCTTAATCCAATAAATCCTAGTTCAGAATATACTGATAAGGAGATACATTTATTGGATTTAGCAACGAATCGAAGTGAGATTCTAACTTCTGATGAATCCGATCAATGGGGTCCAATGGTATTGGAGAATCATATCGTTTACAGTCAAATCAATGATGATGGTGAGATAAGTGTCGAAATTCATCAACGCGTTGCAAGTCTCAAACCATATTCATCAATCACTCTGCAAGTGGGAGTCATATTAACTACAATTTTGGTCTTGATTAATATCGTTCAAAGACAGGTAGAAGCTAGAGTTGTTAGGGACTCCGAAGAAGAGTAATCATCCGCCGTGATAACGTACCCTTTGCTTGATTGTTTCCAATCTTTTCACACATGTTTTTGCATCAGGAACCTTGCCTCCTGAGGCAGGTTCAGGTTCACCGAGCTCTTCATCTAATGTCTCATAACCGTCTATGATATACTTCATTCCATTTTCTACATCGGGATGAGAAGCACGTAATATCTCGTGCATCACATGTAAGTCAATACCAAAACCTTCCATCTCATATTCCTGATTTGCTAATCCTAAATCGATTAAAATTGCTTCTCCATCTGGCTTAATGATGATATTATTAGTTGAGAGGTCTCCGTGTGTAACTGCCTCTCTATGCAATTTCCTAATTGCCCTACCTACTTCATGCAATAACTTTGAATGGTCTTGGGGTAATGCTAGAACTTCAATCAAAGGTTTACCTTCAATCATCTCGATAATCATCACTCCTTCGGTTGTATCAACGTCATAAACCGCAGGTAAGGGAACTCCTTTTCGATGAAGTTTAATCATTAACTTCGCTTCATTACCCATGCGACGCTTAGTTAATTTTCTATCGAGGTCGCGATGCCGCCATGATCTTGGTCGGCGTTGTTTGTGAACTGCAGGACGATTATGCCATTTGCCTGCAGTAACCCGTGCTTCGGCCCCGACATGCAATAATTCACCGCCAATCCAAGCCTTCATTGGTATCTGGCTATAGTGTATGGTTCAAAAAGGAGGCGCTCCACGGCAGATTGGAGTGGTAACTTGACCATCTCATTACCGATGTGCGCAATCGACTTTGGCGATACTGTCATGGATGACGACGAGAAGGCTATTGCAGATCGAATTTCCGAGTTGAAAAAACAACTGGGAGATGATCTTCTAATACTTGGACATCATTATCAAAGAGATCAAATCGTAATGCATGCTGACCTACTCGGTGATTCGTTTCTTCTTTCGGAAATGGCAGCCGCTTCCAAAGCCAAACACATCGTGTTTTGCGGTGTTCATTTCATGGCTGAAAGTGCAGATATTCTAACAGATGATGATCAGATAATCATTCTACCAAATCTGCGAGCCGGTTGTTCAATGGCAGATATGGCTGTACTTTCTGATGTAGAGCAAGCTTGGAACGAGATTCTTGAATCAAGCGATTTATCAGATCCAATGCATAGAGAAGATGCTGATGCTATCGCAGAGGAAGGCGAATCTTTCCTTGTGCCAGTTACCTACATGAATTCCTCTGCAGATCTCAAGGCATTTGTCGGCCGTCACGGTGGAGTGGTTTGTACTTCTACCAATGCTCAAGGAGTTCTTGAATGGGCTTTTGAAAGGGCTGGTGATAATGGAGCAGTTCTTTTCTTTCCCGACCAGCATCTTGGAAGAAATACCGGCTTAAAGATGGGAATTCCAGTGGAGCAAATGTCTATTTGGACACCAGGAGAAGAAAACCAGGTCTCAACAGATGCCAGAATCATTCTATGGCATGGTTATTGTTCGGTTCACAAGCGTTTCACAGTTGCACAAATCGAAGAGTTTCGAGAAAGGAATCCACAGGGTCTAGTAGTAGTACATCCGGAATGTACTCAGGAAGTGGTAGCAGCAGCAGATGCGAATGGTTCAACAGAATTTATCCGTAATTATGTCGCTAAGCAAGCATCAGACTCACAAATCGCAATCGGTACAGAGATAAATATGGTTGCGAGGTTGAACAATGAACATTCCAATCTGGAGATTGAATGTCTTGATGATAATGTCTGCCCATGTTCAACAATGTACATGATTCATCCAGTGTATTTACTAGATGTTCTCGAGAGGATTATAGATGGCGAAGAACCAAACCGAATAACAGTTCCAGATGAGATTCAGGAAGGTAGCCTTCTTGCATTAAATCGGATGTTGGCAATCACGCGATAAACTCGCCTGCTTTCCAACCTACAAAAGCAAGAATAGGGCAGATTATCATCGTTATTGCTACATAGACTACAGCTAATGACGAGGATGTCTCCCACATTTTTACAGTTTCAAACGAGAATGTTGACATCGTTGTAAATGCTCCAAGAACCCCTGTTCCAAGTAACAAAGCAATTTCCTTAGAGATTATTTCTTCAGCCAGAAGTGCCATCATAATCCCTAGTAGAAGAGATCCGAGCAAATTTACTATCAATGTGCCATAGGGATATACTTCACTATTCATCCACTCACTTAGGCCATAACGGAGAATTGCTCCAATCGCACCCCCTGCTCCAACTGCGATAAAGGGATTCATGGTGCGCCCTTTAGTTGGCATCTATTGAACATGATGTTAGAGTAGCAACTATACATATCATCTTCATGGCTTGTCGATGGTCCTGTGGTTCCTAACCGGCAATAAAGGCAAGTTGCATGAAGCATCTACATTATTTTCTGAGTTCAATATTGAGGTTAAGCAATTAAAAGCCGAGATAATTGAACCTCAAAGTGATGATATTGAAGAGGTAGCTAAAGCAAAAATGGTTCAAGCATTGAGTCACTTACCAGATGAAAACGATCTCCTTTTGGTAGAAGATGCTGGATTATTTGTAGATTCACTTAATGGCTTTCCAGGTGTTTTCAGTTCTTATGCTCTCCAGACAATTGGCTGCGAAGGTATTCTTCGTTTGATGGGGCATCTACAGAGTGATGACCCAGTTCAAGATTCACATTTAAGGAAAGCAGAATTTCAAGCAGTAGCGGTTTTACACATCGCAGGCGAAACATTGGTCGCTAGAGGTGTTTGTCCGGGTAGGATTGCTCACCAACCCAGCGTTGGGGAAGGTTTTGGCTTCGATCCAATATTTATTCCATGTGATTTAGATTCTCTAGGAGAGGCATTAGGGCCGGGAGAATTGGGTGAGACATCTACTCATGGCCTTCCTTTCGGAGCGATTGAACAGGAACAAAAAAACCTCTTCAGTCATAGAGCCAGAGCACTATCTTCATTGGTTGCTATGATGGATGAACGGCGTGAGAACCTTAAGTAATAATCAACTGGAGGAGATTGGTCAGCATGAGATTTTCTCGAATGATTGCAGGGATACTATTCGTTAGTGCCTTAGTAATCTATCTCACTCAACAAGACCTTCTCGACGATAATGGCAGTTGGGCTTTGGTCGGAGTAATGACGATATTTGCTATTGCATGGGTATTGCTAGCAGAGAAAAAAGCCCCCGTAGTTAGAACTCAAGCGAAACCAGTGGCCAAAGTGAAGGAAGAAACGGAAGTTGTCGAAGATGAACCGGAAGAAGAAGAGGAATCTAGTGATGATGGAATGTCTCTTAGAGAACGCAAATTAGCGAAAATCCGCTCAAAAGAGGAAAAGAATTCTGCGGAAGATGATACGGATGATGACGAACTTCCAGAAGTTGAAGTAACGGTCGAGAGTCTACATGTTGCAGAGGCTTACGCAGTCGAGGTATCTCCGCAATCAATAGAAGATGCTGAGATTGAAGGTAGATTACGAGAGAAGAATGAACGCGATAAGAAAATCCGCGAAAGGATAGAGATCCGCCGTCGCGGAAGAATGGCTGAAATCCGCGCATCTACTGCTAGGATGTGGGAAGAACACGCTGCCGGCGAGGATTTACTAGCACTATTAGCTAAGAAAGGACATGGGCAAGAAGTACTTTCTGAGCCTGAAAGTGTCGAGTCAGGAGGCATTTATGGTGCAACCTTTGTACGTATTAACGAGTCACAAATTCTCAAAATTAGAACATCAATGTCTCAAGGTTTCATCAGTTTATCCAATCCAGTAGCAGAGGATGAAGCACCACCTACTCTAGACTTACCGCCAATTCCCGGTGGAATGCCTCTACCTCCTTTACCAGGAGATATGCCGTTACCACTCCCACCACCGCCTTCATCGGCTTTAGCATCGCTAAAGAGTGAGATGGCTGCAGACAATTGATTTTCGCGTTTAAGTCTAATCTAGCATCTTATTCCATGCAACTCAAACCACTATTAGCGCTAATCCTTGTCGGTATTGCGCCTACGGTTTCAGTAGTAACTGGCTTTGGTATAGAACCAGGATTAATCGCGATAATTGTTTTTATTTTAACCAAGTTTTGGTTATTGGCTTTACCAGCATGGTGGCGTAAAAAGGTAGATGGAGAGCCATTCTCACTCTCAATTCCAAATAATGGAGGCTGGGGAATGGCCACTGGGTTTGGCGTAGCTATTCTTTTTGTAATCGTAATCACATATCTCCTTCTAGGCGATTTGTTGGTTTCAAAGATGGAACTCCGAGCAATATTAGAACCGAATGGCTTGGTTGACAAAAGCGTGTTTATTTGGGCGATGCTATTCTGGATATTCATCAATTCCGTAATCGAGGAGTATGTGTTTAGATGGTTTATCACAGAGAAGGCTGAATCGTTATTCTCAGAGGGAATATGGGCTCCAGTGGCCTTATCTGCAAGTATTTTCACAGTACATCACACAATAGCGATGTCTTTCTTCATCTCGCCAGTCGGTAATATCATTGCTAGTATTGGAGTTTGGATTGGGGGAGCGATATTCTCATGGCTCTACATCAAATACCGCAGTATTTGGATTCCTTGGGTGACCCATGCTTTTGCTGATGTGGCTGTTTTCGGAATCGCTTATCATCTACTATTTTTCTGAAACTATTCGATTCTAGTTTCAACGATGTTTCCATTCCGGAGTACCACGATTCAAGAATGCTTGAACGCCAATTTCTTTGTCTTCGGTATCGAATAGATTTGCGAAAGCGACGGCTTCGATTTTCACACCATCAGTTAGGCCATTATCTAATGCAGCACGGATCGTATCCTTAGCAACTCGAAGTGTATGCATAGATTTTCCAGCGATTGTTTGTGCAATTTTCATTGTCTGCTCTAGTAACTCTTCAGGGGAACACAACTGATTAGCAATTCCAAGTCTATACGCTTCTTCAGCATCGACATTATTGCCTGTCATCATCATTTCCATCGCTTTTCCATATCCAACTAGATGTACGAGTCTCTGAGTACCTCCATAGCCAGGAATCAATCCCAGTTTAATTTCAGGAGTTCCAAAAATAGCGCGATTACTGGCTATTCTAAGATCACAAGAGCATGCAACCTCACACCCCCCTCCTAGAGCAAAACCATCAACCATTGCGATGGTTGGCTTTGACAAGTTCCAAATCGCTTCAATCGCATTATCGGCAAATAATTCTAGAATTTCATCTGAACCCTTACCTACAAATTCACTGATATCAGCACCGGCGGCGAATGCATGAGGCTTCGCTCGCTTTCCTTCTAGTGGCTTTTCAGGAGGACAGCCAGTGATTACAACCACTCTGACATCTGCATCTTCTTCAGCCCATTTACACATATCTTTGAGTCCGGTAGTGACTTCATGATTTAGTGCATTCAACTTATTCGGCCTATTTATCGAGACTAAGGCAATGATACCATCACCATTTTCGACAGGGACTTTCTCAATTTGAATCACATCACTCATGGTTGTAGGAGATGGGTGTGACATATGAAATTGCCCCGAGGCACATTCAAGTTCAGCAGCGGGACCGATGGGTTATGCCGTCAGTTAAGGCACCGCTGGTTGTGACAAAGAACCTCGGTAAACGATATGGGGATTTTGTCGCCCTACACCCTTTGGATGTCAAGGTTTCATCAGGAGAATTTTTTGGCGTATTTGGTCCGAATGGGGCTGGCAAATCAACATTTATCAAATTATTAACGGGCCAATTGAAACCATCTATTGGAGGGGTAGAAGTCCTTGGAATCAATGCTGCGAACGACCCACAAAAGTTGAAAGCAAATATCGGGATAGTTCCCGAATCTGAATCTCCCCCCTCATTCTTAACCCCTGCAGAATATCTTCAATTCGTCGGCCGCTTGCGTGATCTTGATGATGTTAACTCCAAGGTCGAATATTGGCTTGATTGGTTTGGTTTAGACGATAAAAGGGATACAATCTGTAAAGACCTATCCAAGGGGCAGCGTCAGAAAATAATGCTAGCCACGGCATTTATCCATGAACCTAAACTACTTTTCTTAGATGAGCCATTTGCCAATCTAGACCCAATCTATCAGCGCAAATGTAGGCAATGGCTATTGGATCATGTGGCTGGAGGTGGAACTATTTTCCTCTGCTCACACGTACTAGAGATGGCCGAAAGAATGTGTAATAGAATGGCTATCATAAACCAAGGTAAAGTACTTGCAGCCGGAGATGTCTCAAGTCTCAAGGTGAATGCCGATGAGACTTTGGAGGATGTTTTCATTCGCTTAGTCGGGCAATCTATCGAAGAAGTTGAAATGCAGAATGCAGATGGTTCCGAGGAGGAATGAGTATGAGTGCGACTTTTATCAGTCGCGATTGGTCTGAGGTAAAGCCAGAAGAGAACCCTCAATATGATAGTAATTCGATGGGTATGAAATTGCTTAATCCACTTCGAGGATGGAAGGCTTTTCATGTAACTTTCAGGGTAATGTTCATCGAAGAATATAGGGAAAATTTGGATTTTGCACAAAAGCGTAGAATCGTAATGTTCCCTCTGATGTTGGCTATGATCACAATGGTTGCGACCATTGGATTACAATTTCTAGTTGGTGAAAGTACTGCACAAGGTGGCGAAATTGAAGATAAAACCTTCACGTGGGATGAGATGCGTTTATTTCTTCATCTACCATTGATGATGTTTAGTTTGGGTATGGGTTCATTCGCTTTCCTTGGTAGAGAGAGAATATTGTCGCGTGCTGGCTCGAAGAACTATCTTCTTGCAGCCCCTGCACTCCAACCCCTGAATAATTCAATTGCCCACTTAGCATATTTCACTAAAGATCTATTGTACTACGTAATACTCATTCTTTCACCGGTTATTTTTGGTATGGGCATCGGAATAACACTCGACTATTTCGGGCGAATTAGCACACCGCTATTGTGGACTAGTTTATTCCCTACTTGGTTAGCGATGACAGTTACTTTAGCACAGGGCTTATGTCTCTCTTTTCTAGCATCTTCTCTTTGGCTTCGCGGAGGAGTTTGGACCAAGATAACTCCAATCATAGTGATAGTTGTGGGCACTATAGCCGGTTTGGGTTTGATTCCGATGGAAATTGCTCTATGGGGTTTAGCAGTCCAATTGAACACTATTCTTGTAATACCAATGATCGCTTTAGCATTTCTTTGTGCCTGGATTGCAAGTAAATTAATTCTTGACGATTTCGAAGTCACAACGGTTTCGCGAAAAGAATTATTTGAACCAATATATGCTAAATTGAGATTTTTAGGAAAGGGCACACTAAGGCTTCTAGTAGCCAAAGAATTTGTCGATTTAGTCCGTTCAGGTTCACTAAAGAAGATGACTGTAAGTTACTCAGTTCCTTTAATTGTACTATTGATGATGGCTTGGCTAGTTGATTTCGCTGAGGCACCTATTCCAATAAATCTCCTTTCATACGCTCCCTTTCTCGGATTTTTCGGCTTTAATTTCTATTCATGGTTGACGGCATTAGACGCACCAGATCACATGAATGGCCTGCCCTTGAGCGTTCCACAATTAATCAGAGCAAAAGTAGTGGTATATTTCCTGGCAACATCATGGATATCGATATTATTTGTAGTACTGATGGCTTGGAAATTAGATGAGTTCGCTGCTTTACCTGTGGCACTGATAGTAATGCTTGCAAATAGCATTTACATAGTATCCTTGACAGCATTTTTAATGGGTTTAAGACCTAATAAAGCAATCTTTGATGGTAGAATAATGGTTTGGTTTTGGATTGGAACTGTGATACCACTTCTTTCTCTTTTCCTCCTTTCATTCACTCAAGGAGATACCGAGTTTTATCAGAATTGGTATTCACAAGTTAGTCAGAACGGTCTTGAAGCAACAGCAGTAGAATTCACAAATGAGAAGATGCGCATTGGTTTCCAAGGAATAATGTATGTTAGCGGATTCTTAATCGTCGCTTCAATTCTATTGATGAAATTACTCGACAGACGCTGGGGACGCGCAGCCTTCAACAACTGAAAGCGCCCAGATGCAAGTATGGGGCGCATCATTACCGTGTGTGGGATGCCGGCAAGCGGGAAAGGTGTATTCGCTGATACATTGTCACTCCACAGAATACCAGTTCTATCCATGGGTGATATGATTAGGGCAGAAGTAAAGAGACGTGGAGTTGAGGAAACTCCCGGTATATTCGGAGAAACTGCGAGCGATCTAAGAGCCATTCACGGCGAGGGTGTTCTCGCGTCTCGTCTGATACCCGAGGTTGATGCGGTTTCAGTTACCAACCCCGTAGTATTAATCGAGGGTTTGCGAGGCGTTGCAGAACTTGACATATTCCGTTCACACTGGCAAGATAATCTGATAGTTGTAGCGATTAGAGCCGATAAAGAGAATCGGTATATCCGTGTCCAAAAGCGAGGTAGAACCGAGGATGGAAATCGCGAAGATTTTGAAATTAGAGATGCTAGAGAAATAGGTTGGGGATTGGATAGTCTGATTAATGATGCAGATGTCATCTTCGATAATGATGCGAGTCCGGAAGCACTGCAAGAAATCGTCACGGCATGGCTCGAATCTCTTTGACAAGCGCCGTATTGGCCTATGGCCAACCAAAGGTTATAGTGAGGTTCTGACCGTAACGTAGACCGCATAGGTACGGGAGTGCTGCTTTCATGGCGAAGAAGAGGGGAAAGGGAAGAGGCAAAGGTCGCTCCCGCGCGCAAGCACGTGCTCAATATGATGAGCTCGATAAATATCCAGTTATGCCTCCTCATGCATTTGCTAGAATTGTCAGAGACAAGAGAACCTTGAATATCATTTACCAGATTATCGAGCCCCCTTTGAATAAAAAGGAACAAGAGTGGCGCGACGAGATTATGCTCATTTTCATCAAGTCATTGACTGTGAACATCGAAGAACTAGATGTTGACCCCAATGCCTATCTTCGAACTGCAATGGATAAGGTCATCAAATCCTATGGGATGAAAATAAATAAGAAATCTAAATCAAAATTATTCTACTATCTGCGTCGAGATATGATTGGATATGGAAAGATGGATGTTTTGATGAATGACCCAAATACAGAGGACGTTTCGCTTGATGGCACGGGCATCCCTATTTTCGCATATCATCGAAAATTCGAATCAGTGGAGACTACCTGTCAATGGGATACCGATGACGAATTGGAATCGTATGTTATCAAACTGGCTCAACGTTGTGGTAAACACATATCTGTTGCAGAACCTCTTCTCGATGCTACACTAATGGACGGTTCGAGAATCGTCATGAAATTGGGCAGAGAAATTTCTACTAGGGGTTCTTCATTCTGTATCAGGAGATTCCGTGATGATCCGTTCTCTCCTGTTGACATTATCGCTTTCCGCACCATGTCTTCACTAATGGTTTCATATCTGTGGGTAGCATTCCAAAATGAAATACCGATGCTATTCGTAGGTGGAACTGCTTCTGGAAAGACCACAACTCTCAATGCAATGTGTATTTTTATCCCATGGCAAATGAAGATAGTTTCGATTGAATCCACTCGTGAGGTAAACATTCCACAACCAAATTGGATCCCAGGTCTAACACGACAGGGTTTCGGAGGAGAGTCAAAGGAAGGAGAGATTGGAGAGTTCGAATTACTAAAGGCTGCTCTCAGAGAGCGACCTGAATACATCATCGTGGGTGAGATTCGTGGTGCTGAAGCGTATGTTCTATTCCAAGCAATGGCGACTGGACACTGTGCATATTCAACTGTTCACGCAGATTCAGTACCATCTTTGGTCCACCGGTTAGAGAATAAACCAATTGACATCCCTCGTGTATTATTGCCTGCATTGGAAGCATGTGTAATTCAAATCCAAACCAGAATTAACGGTAGACGTGTCCGTCGTTCCAAGCAGATTGTAGAGATTGTTGGAATAGACCCGCATTCGCTAGAGGTAATTACCAATGAGGTATTCCGTTGGGACGTAACCAATGATGACTTTATCTTCAGCGGTAAATCCTATGTTCTTGAGAAGATAATGGTTAAAATCAATTATGGACAAGAAGAAATGCGTAGAGAGTTGAGAACACGCAAGAGAGTTTTAGAATGGATGGTTCTCAATGATATTAGAAAATCAGATCAAGTAAGTCAAATCATTACCGAATACTATGTCAGGCCAACTGAGATTATGGCAAGAGTAGATGGTAATCGTTGAAATAAATTATTCGGAGTGATAGGATATGGAACTGACCGCATGGCAGAAAATCTGTCATCGGATTTTAGGTAGGGTTCTCAAAAAGAGAGCTCGAAATGATAAGGAATTATCCGATGATTTGGTAAAAGGTGCAATACCGGTTATGGCAGAGGTATTCGTTGCTCAAATTGTAGTAACCTCTATTGCGGTATTATTGATTTGCTGGTCAATTGTGGCAGCATTTTTCTTCCCAAAGGTTGGTTTCATTGATTTCTATGAATCAATTCCCGATGAATCGACAGCCGAATCATGTCTAATTTGGGAATATTGGAATCCTGATTTAATCGATGAAACTCAAGTTGCAAATGGTTGTCCTCACTTCCGATATTTGGAATTCCCACCGGTTATCAAAATTCTATTACCGATAGTTCTTGGAATACTAATCCCTTGGTTCACATACAAATATCTCAAAGGTGGAGCAGCGAGGGCGAAAAAGTTTAGAGGCGACCAATTAGAAAAATACCTTCCTTATGCGGCATCATTTACTGCAGCTATGTCTGCTGCTAACGCGACTCCACAAAAGATTTTCAGATCACTTGCTGTCAATGGTGAAATCTATGGAGAGATTGCTTATGATGCCTCGATGGTATATCGTGATATTACATTATTAGGTTACGATTTAATCACAGCGATGAGTAATTCAGTAGAGAGAGCAGCATCTACTTGGATGACTGAATTCTTCCAAGGAATGGTTGGTACTTTGACATCTGGAGGTTCATTGAAAGTTTACTTCCTCAATAGGGCCGAGCACTACATGAGAGAGAATAGAACACGGCTGGGAGAATTCTTAGAAATGCTATCAATGCTTGCAGAATCATACGTTGTAGTAGCAGTTGCAATGCCTCTTTTCCTTATTGTAATGCTTGTAATTATGTTCTGGGTATCGGGCCGCGGCGCTCAAATGTCGGAGAGTATGCTATATCTGGTAGTAATGGTCGCTTTACCTATGATTCACGTTGCCTTTACTGGATTGGTATGGCTCAGTAGTAAGGAGCAAGAGATGTGAGGGGGTGAATGAATGGCGCGTAAAAAGAAAAAGAAGATAGTCGTCAATCTTGATCTTCCTAAAGACGACACCACGATGGTCAAATTATATTCGATTCTTGCAGTAGGCCTTTTCTTAGGTTTTTCATGTTTGACTTTTTGGCTAACAAACTCCCACTTCACTACTTCTCCCAATAATTCTCCAATGTTTGTCAATTTGTATTGCGGTTATGATCCAAATGTAATTCCAACTTTTGCAGATAACGAGAGTTGTGATATTCTACACGATTCTCCTGATACTCTAACTTGGGCACCAGAACCGTGGGAGTCAATCGGAGCTAAAGGTCAAGGACAGGCATTCGATGTGCCGGGAGTCGATCCAACTACTAGTGGCGGGCTTTCTTTGCCACAACCCCTTGTTGCTTCATGTGATGTCGAATCTGATGTTCCTGTTGATTATACATTTTCTATCCATAATCCAGATCTCAGTGTGATTAGGGCATACAATGGTAATTCAGGATTATCGACTGATAATTGTTTGATTGAAATACAAAATATGAAGCCAGATGAAGGATATTCTGTAGTTGTAATCACTAATGATGGTGGGAAACTAAATGAGGTCTCTTTCGCAATCGATGTAGATTATTATGATGGAGTACCTGAATATATGAACAATGCCTCCGTATGGATAGGTCCAGAAGTCGAATTCATTGGTTTCCAACTCCATCCTGCGATTTTCCTCAACTTTTTCGGTTTCGCATTGTTTTTGATTTTCTGGCCTGCCTCATTTTACTGGGACCGGGTAAAATTGAACATCAATGCAATGGAAGAAAAATTCCCAGATTTCTTGAGAGATATGGCTGAGTATTGGAAAGGTGGTCTTTCTATGACGATAGCTGTTCAGACCCTTGCTAGTAGTGAATATGGTGTTCTTAATGACGAAGTCAAAAAGATGTCAGATCAACTTAGCTGGGGCGTTGCTTTTGGAGATGTTATCGAGATGTTCGCAGTTCGAGTTGGCACACCGCTCGTACAAAGAGCGATTTCATTGATATCGGAAGCAAATCGTGCTGGAGGAAAGATTTCAGATATTCTTGTAACTGCGGCAAACGACAGTAGAGAAATCAAGTTCTTGGAAGGTGAAAGAAGACGAACAATCGCTTCTTATATTTCTGTAATTTGGACTTCATATTTCGTTTTCCTTGGTGTTATTGTAGTTCTTGCTAAAGTGTTTATTCCTGCAATTGCAGGCTCAAACTCAACTAGTACTGAAGAAGAAGGCGATGCTGGTGGAGAAGCGATTGGGAACATGGTTATCCGTAATATCGACCCATTGTTTTTCCTAACAGTTTTCTTTTACGGCGTAATTATGCAGGCAATGGGTAATGGAGCCATGGCTGGTTTGATGGCTACTGGACGTTTCAGTAGTGGCATGAAACACTCAGGACTAATGATTTTAGTAGCATTGTTAAGTTTCAATTTCATTGCTTTCACACCTGATCTAATTGGCGTTTCGACACTACCTGGATTAAACCCTGCAATCGGAACATTTGTGCCATGAGTTGATTTGCTTGAAAGACGATGAAGCACAAGTACATGTTTTGGAAATGCTGACCTTATTTTGGCTCTTCTTCATGTCTGCTACTTTCATCATACGCATTCATGTTCCCGATTCTCCATCGATTGCACTGGATGATTCTCTCGTTGTTTCAGGAGAAGATGCGATACGTTATGGGTTGGGATTGGAGTCTTCTAATGGCACATACGACTCAATGATACATGAGTATCTAGCCGAAGAAGACTTAGATAGCGCTTGTTATCTCATCCAAGCACGACTGTCGGCTGGAACTGAAGCCAATTGTCATCTTGCGCGTAATGCTCAATCCGCATCCGCACATGGAGAGATAGGAACTCCGAATAGTGGCACTATTGTAGTCCATCGAATGGTAGTTGTAAACGGTGACCTCTGGACATTGAGTTTGGATGTATGGTCACGGGGGGGGGTCTGAATGATTGAGGAAGATGACCGTGCTCAAATGCTATTGGCTACCGGAGTAGTGCTATTGATGTCATTATTGTCAATGGCAATATATGGAGTAAAACTCGCTGGTTTAACCATGGCTCATGATACTGTAGGGACGGAAGTAATCGAATCTAGTTCACAGATAGCTGAGACTCTGCCTATGCTAGTTGAAATAAGAGCAGGCGAATGGTATGCTGGTGGAATGTCAGAATTGGAAAGTGTCGAAAACGCAATGTCAAGTGCGCATGATGATATTCTCCATCACGGAGAGATTAGAGGTGTCGAATTGAAAATTCGTAATGTTACTGTTGAAGATGCTAGTGGTATTATTGAGGTATCTTGTGAATTAGGGGCAGCAGATCGTAATTCGATGTTAACGCGTAATATCTCTTTTACAATAGATCTTGACTGATTCACTTTTTACTCTCATTCCAAGCCAAGTCTAGCCAATGCGAAATCCGCTGTAATGGGTCAAGATGTTTGGTTGGATCAAGAATATTCCATTGTGTTGCTTTAGCACGTGTAATCAGATTATCTTGAATAGCCCGGATGCGTGGTAAAGCCGCAGTATACCTCTCAGCCCGTCGGAATGAGTTTTCCTCACGCTGTTTTATGAATTCGCGATGAAGTTCTTCATCTTCTACGCACATCACTATACCAATAGAAATACCACCACTTTCACTCCAACTACGGAGAATACGCGCTGATGGTTGTAGATGAACTCCCTCTAAGATGAGACTTATTCCTTCTCTTCTCGCTCTTTCAATAGTCGCTTCAACACCAGGTTCTACTGCTAAGCAGGTTTCTTCCCAATCCAGCACTGGCTCTCCAGATTCACCTTTTGAAAACGATGAACGATATAATGCACTATTTTCATCCGTTGAGGTCGCTCGAATTATCTCGCGTATAGCATCGGTTGAAAGCAAGCGAGAGAATTGTCTTGAAGAAGCTAATTTGACGGCCGTAGTCGACTTTCCGACACCAGATGTTCCCGCTATCAGTACCAACACAGGTGGCTTACCGCCAAAGGTAGTTGTAGTGACTTTAGCCAAGCCAACCTTTTCGACCATGGTCTGAGCAAAGGTTGCTTATCTATGAAGACCACCTTCATGCGGGGTGCTTTTAGGCCAATCTCCCTGCCCAACGACATGACGGGACATAACATGTTCATAGCCGGTGAATGGTGTGATGCTGAGGATGGTGCAACTGCTGACATAATAGATCCATCTTGTAATGAAGTGATAGCTACAACTCCTAAAGCAACAATTGCTGATGTCAACCGCTGTGTGACAGCATCTCGTGCAGCATTATCCAACAAATCTTGGGCTTTGATCGACCCTGCGGAAAGAGGCAGGATTCTACAACGTATGGCGCAAGCTACCTATGCAAACGCAAAAGCATTAGCCGCTATTGAAAGTCAAAATAATGGCAAGACATTCCGAGAGGCCCTTAGCGAGATTCGTTATGGTGCTTGGACTTTAGAATATTTTTCAGGTCTTGCAGATAAGGTCGAAGGAAGTACGATTCCGGTACCTGGTAATCGTCTCAATTACTCACTTCGTCAACCACTCGGAGTGACAGTCCACATCGTACCGTGGAATTTCCCATTACAATTAGCACTACGTTCTATTGCTCCGGCAATAGCCAGCGGTTGTACAGTGATTGCTAAGCCAGCATCTTGGACTCCTCTATCACTTATTTCTTGGTTAAAGGCAATGCAAGAGGCAGAGGTTGGTCTGCCTGATGATGTGATTCAGGTAATTACTGGCAGTGGCGGATTGATTGGAGATGCATTGGCAGGGCATGATGGTGTAGATGGAATTGTATTGACTGGAGGCGTTTCTACCGGGCAAGCAGTAATGGCTAAGGCCAGTGAAAACCTCACTCCAGTGACTCTTGAATTGGGTGGGAAAGGTGCTAATGTAGTATTTTCAGATGCCAATGTCGGCTTCTGTGCCAAAGCAATTTGTTATGGGATATTCATGAATGCTGGCCAGATGTGTTGGGCAGGTTCAAGATTGATAGTCCACGAGGATGTCCACGATGAATTGGTAGAGGCAATAATTACCGAGATATCAAAGTGGAAGGTTGGACCTGGTATGGAAGATGGTGTGAGAATGGGCTCATTAGTCCACAGTTCACATCGAGATGATGTTCTTTCACTATTGGAAAAGGGCTTAAATCACGGAGGAAAAGTCGTATTGGGAGGTAATGCATTACCTGGTGATGGTGCTTTTATGGCAGCGACTGTGGTAGTCGATGTCGAGATGGATAATCCATTATTTACTGAAGAATTATTCGGACCAGTATTGGCAGTTAGTAAGTTCTCAGAGGATAAGGAAGCCTTGATGATGGCCAATAACAGCGAGTTCGGATTGCTTAATGGTGTTTGGACCAATAATCTAAGCCGTGCACATAAGATGGCTCGTGATTTACAATCTGGAATGGTTTCAATCAATGAGTATCCGATAACCTTCCCTCAGACAGCCTTTACGGGTTGGAAAAAATCTGGAATCGGAGTCGAACAAAGCCAGGATGCTATGCGCTTTTACACCAAGATTAAGAATGTCAATGTCAAACTCTGAGGCTTAGATATGATTGAGACAGAGGACGATAATGGAATCAGATTGATTCGACTTAAGGGTGAGACAGCGAGTACTTCATTTTCTCGTAAATCTATGAAAATAATCACAGAAGCAATTGATTCTGCACTCACTGATGAATCTGTCAGAGGTTTTGTTCTCACAGGTGAAGGGCGATTTTTTAGCGCTGGAGCAGACATCAACGACTTTCAAAACTCACTAGATGAAGGAGAAATCGTCACTTTGATACATGACTTGACAGGTTTATTGCATCCCTTATTGATGAGGATGAGGCGTAGTTCCAAAATTTCGATCGCTGCAATCAATGGTGCAGCAGCAGGTGGAGGATTGGGTTTAGCTCTCGCCTGTGACGCTAGAATCGCTGGTAATAATGCTAAATTGGCTGCTTCATATGCAGGGATTGGACTTTCTCCAGATGGTGGTACCACATGGGTATTACCGCGTTTGGTTGGAGAACAAACCGCTAAGCGCTTTTTCTTCGATAATTCGATTTGGAACTCGGAACAAGCATTAGAATTTGGAGCGGTTGATGAGATTGCTGAGGATCCTATTACTGTTGCTTTGGATTTGGCTCGCAAATGGTCACGATGGAGCGCTCATACACGTGAATCGACCAAGCACCTTCTAGATTCTAGTCACGACAATGATTTTGAAGAACACCTTCATCATGAACGTGTTTTGATTAAAGCAGCGGGTTGTACTGCAGAGTTCAAAGAAGGTGTTAGTGCCTTCTTAGAAAAACGGGAACCAGATTTTAGTTAATTTCACAAATCGCTTTCCTCGGCTTTACCTGAAGACCAATCATAGATGCCTTTGCCTGATTTTTTACCTAGTCTACCCTCTGCAACTAATTTATCAAGTAGTGGATGTGGCAAATATGAATCATCATCGAATGACTTTGCCAGGTTGAGTAATATATCACGTCGTACATCTAGCCCAACTAAATCACTAAGCGCCAAAGGCCCCATAGGATGACGGTATCCAAGTTCCATTGCAGTATCGATGTCCTTGGCCGATGCAACTCCATCTGCTAGCATACGTATCGCTTCATTACCGAGTGCTACGCCTAAACGACTGGTTGCAAAGCCGGGTACGTCTTTGACTAGAATCGTAGTCTTCCCCATCGCCTTACCAGCATCTTCTGCAATTGATATTGTTCGCTGTGAGCATGAATTATGCTGAACTAATTCAAGTAAGGACATTATCGGTACTGGATTGAAAAAATGCATACCAATCACATCTTCTGCTCGACCTGATGCCTGAGCAATATCAGCGATGGAAAGAGAGGATGTGTTGGTACCAAGAATGCAACCTGGACGAGTAAACCGTCCAAGATCGGCAAAGATTTGATGCTTTAGAGATGGTATTTCCGGTACTGCTTCAATAACCATATCCGCAGTTTTAACCGCTTCTTCTAAATCAGAAAAAGTTGTGAGGTTCTCAGACCATTGAATTTTTTGTTCATGAGTGGTTTTACCTCTTGCAATTCCTTTGTCCCAAAATGCATCAATCGTATTCATTCCCCTTTCAAGTCCTTCTGGAAAAGCATCGTAAAGGTGTGTTTTCCAACCGGCCTGTGCACAGACTTGGGCGATTCCAGCACCCATTGTTCCAGCGCCAATCACGGTTACTTGCCCAATCTCCATATCAATGGCCAGAGACATCTTGTTCATCACGCTTCTCACTCTGTGCTAGAGCTACGCCAACTACTATCAGTAAAAATGAAACAAGGAACGCCCACCCTATTTTTTCATCGATTAATATCCATGCACTTAAAATTCCAAATGGTGGTACTAAGTAGATGTATAGTGCAGATCTTCCAGCACCAAGGATTTTGATGCCATCTGCAAACCATACATATGATAGTACGGTTGAAAATATTGCTAGAAATACTATGGAAATCCAAGCATCTTGTGAAGGATTTGTGAATCCGACTGTAACTACCTCATATGCTGCCCAAGGGGTTAGTATCAGTAAACCAGTTACTGAAGACCATACCGTGAGTAGTAAAGGGCTGAGTGGGTCTTTGGCTTCGGTCATTGATTTCTTCATCATAATAGATGATAATGCCCAAGCCAATGCAGCTCCTGCAATCAAAAAATTACCTTTTAGCCTATCACCAAATGGAATATCGATGTTTGGAGAATAAAAGAACAGAACAAATACGCCAATTAACCCTAGAATCAAACCTGAACCTAAACGTATATTCATTTTTTCACTAAGAAAAGGAATTGCTAATAAAGCTGTGAAAATAGGATTAAAAGTTATCATTAGTGATGCATCTCCTGCTGCTGTATATTTCATTCCATACATGAAAAAAGCCTGGTATACGCAGGTTGAAAAGAAGCCGATAAGTATGACGATTTTCCATTGTTCACGGCTTGGTAGTTGCCAACGGTCTGTGACTTTCAGAAAGATTAGGAAACAAGATACGGCTATAATATAACGAATCCATGCTGCAGTAATAGGAGGTACTGCTAATGCAATAACTCTCCCTGCAACCCATCCAACACCCCATACAACAGCAACAAATAGCAGCTTTGCATGAGTTAATGCGTTCCTCAAATAAATCTCTCCAGGCCAATCTGCAGGACACGGGCTCTTGGTAAGCCTATTTCTGGTAGGCCTGCAGCAGGGGCATGGAGTTTGAGACCTTCCAATCTTTGCACATAGAGGCCATATGAGGCGATGTCATCTGGCTTAAATGGAGTTGGTACTCCTAAGTTATCTAAAGCAGCACATGCTTTCTCACTGTATATTGGATATACATTTGTAAGGAAATGTAACCAATAAGAAACACGGACAGCATCGATACCATCTAATGTCAACAAATGTTCTACTAGTCCCACGTCAGGGTAACGGACAGTCATTAGTGCCATCACCAACTCTTGAATTATATCTTCAGGCCAAGCCTGAGGTCCAAAGTCTGCCCAACTATCTATCCTATGCAACTTCTCAATAGCGATTCCATCGTCAATAGCGAAGAGTGTATTGGTGTAGGATAGATCATCATGGAGATTAGCAACTAATTCCGGTAATTGGCGGAAGAACTCTTCACACCTTTCCACCGAAATCCCATAGAGGGAAACAGGAATCATCTAAATCACTCCTTAAGCACTAATTCCTATACCAGAAGCGATTTGTTTTTGCGTCATTGGCTTATTTTCGACCCATTCTAATTTGAATAATTCGGCAAGTTGTTCTTCATCAGCCGCTGTTGGAAGCACACTAGCAAGATATTGTTCCCAGTCTGCGTCATTACCTTCGAAGAGATCTCCTTCTAGAGTACAGCGCTTATCAGCGAAGTCACCAATGTCGCGATTGAAGTTCTCATGACAGACAAAGAGTTTCTGTTCTGCACTTTCTGGTAAATAACCATTCAATTTTTCAACTTCTTTGACAATTTCATCGTGATAGTGGCCGCGACTTTCTTCATTGAGGAAACCCTTGTCTAGTTCAGTTCCAGCTTCGAGTTTTTTGCGTTCATCCCAACGACCCTTAATACCCCACACATAGGCCCATTCTGCACTAGAAGAGGAATCTGTGCCAAATAAGTCGTGTGCGGTTGAAACCCACTTATTGAAGAATCTCTGTAGCATGTCGAGCGGAATGACTCCTGCTTTTATGACTCGACGTAATCCGTTGGAACCAGTTCCAAGGTGAAATGATTCTTCTTTGAGCATAGGTCCCATGGATGCAGCCAATGGTTTGAAAGAAGAGGTAGAAAGCATCCCCAGTTGGAATTTACCATCTCGATCGACAAACATTGTGTAACAATAAAAGTCCAACCAGTGTGGCATTGGACGGTTGAATGCGCCAAGTAATCTGCTACCTGTTTGAGCATTCCTTTCCAACAATTTTTGAGCTTCTCTCGCTCCTTGCTGTCCGAAGTAGGTCATCAAGAGATATGCCATTTGCCAACCATGGCGTTGTTCTTCAGCCATGATTCTAGCTGCTGCATAACGGTCATAGTCGGTAGGTGCAGATGCCAGCAGGTGCCTTTGTTGCTCAACAGATGCGAATTCAGTATCTCCTTGGACTGTAATCATTGAGATGAGGCCGTCACGGATACTCTGGTGAGGAACTTGTAATGCACGCTCCCACTTAGTTCGTCCAACATAATCCCCAAACTCAATAGTGTCACCAGCACGATCCCAATCGAATAATACCGATAGTTCAAAATCGCCTAGCCATTTTTTGTCAAAACCTACTGTGTCTTGCCAATCGCCAAAGTTTTCGATCCATTCATCCCAGGTGTTGGGTAGTTCTGCCATGTACTTCGCAAGACTACCTTGACTATGAGAAGTTTGCGAACATGTTCGCACGCACATGTTCGCTTAAGGGCTGCTTCGACGAATTTCTTCGGCGAAGGAGTGCATCACTGAACTTTCTATTCGTTGTAATTGTGCAGAGAGAGTAGATTTAGAAATTTCTAGTAGATTAGCCATTTCTGTCAATGTTATTCTACGCTTAACATCGTAAAAGCCTTCATGCATTGCTACATCGAAGACCTCACGTTGTCTTGGAGTGAGTAAACGAGATGATGATGATTTAGTCGAAATCAGTCTGTGGGGGATGTTTTCAGATTTGAATTTACCAATCAGATCTCGTATTTTCTCTCGACTACATTCGATTGTCCAATTAACCCATCCATCACGTACTTCGAAAGGAGTATGTGGTATCACCCCAACTTCTCTTAGAGGTTTGAGAAAACCTCCCCCATCAGGTCCTATGTCGACAGCGAAACGCAACCTGTCCAACCCACGGAATTCCTCGATCCCAGGATGCGAGTTTATTGTTTTCGAAATATCTTCACTTGCGGAAGCTTTTGCACTTCCTCGGCCTTTACCCAGTGCCATATGTTCGTCAATACGTAGGATTGTAGATGGGTGTTCACGCGTTACGTCACCAGCCCAATGCCCTTCAGGAAGACGTACTTCGATGCGCATTTGATGACTGGACATCATTATTGCCTGAGGGTATTTCTATTCAAGTACACTCATTACCGACTAGAGTGAAATGCTATGAATTATCAATTTCAGAACACAACATTTGGCCATCAAAGATGGTGTATGCGGTCATGACGGGTAACCTTTCCACTTTCGACATCGATTAACTCAGCAAAAGTCTTGATTTCACTATCGCCAATAACAACTCCTGGCAGATATCCATCGCATACTCCGGACGCAGCGAAAATAGCATCATCGGATTTACAAAGGTCATTCGCAGTCCACAACCTGGTCAAATCATCATCGACCATCTTCTCTGCTCTCTTCTCTTCTTCTGGAGATCTAAACACTAGTCTTCCCTCGAAAACCCCTCCTAAACCTCTCAATGCAGTTGCTGAAATAACACCTTCAGGTGCGGCGCCAATTCCCATCAACAAATCGAATGGACCATCTGGGCGAGAGGCCCATATGGCTGCTGAGACATCACCGTCGCCCATCAGGTGCAAATCAGCGCCAACAGCACGGATTTCTCTGAATAAATCAGCATGACGTTCACGATCAAGCGCAACTATACGAACTTCTGAAACCGGTTTATCGAGAATACTAGCTGCCTGTTCGATATTGTAAGTAACATCGCCTTCTAATGACACGTGGCCTGCTAATTCTGGACCCGCAGCGATTTTGTCCATGTAGCAATCAGGAGCATGTAGTAGTGCTCCACGTGGAGCAGCGGCTAGTACTGCTATTGAGTTGGGGGAATTTGAAGCACAATTATTGGTACACTCTAAAGGATCAACCGCTATATCGATACGAGATGCACCAACAACACCTTGCATGTTGCCAAGTGGTTCACCAATCCACAACATCGGTGCTTCATCGCGCTCACCTTCGCCAATAGCAACACGGCCATCGAATGGGACATTGTCAAAGGTTGCCCTCATAGCTTCGACCGCAGCCTCATCAGCCTTGTTCTTCTCACCTTTTCCTCTCCATGCAGCACTAGCGATTGCTGCCTGATCAACCGCTTCTAGAAAGTGGTGTGCGAGGTCGTTGACCATGCCCATATTACGTGGCAATCATCATCAGCCCATGAAGGCAGCGGCTATGCTTATTGAGATTTAAATTTCTCAACCACTTTGATATCACTGATCGAAGCAGTGGGATATTGACCATTTTCATCCTTTTCAAATGACTTGACCATGTCGAGAGCACAGAGTAAACCAGCACTAACTCCAGTGAGTGCTTCCATTTCGATTCCAGTACGGTAATGTGCGCCAACTGTGACAGTACAGCATAGTGAATCGTTCTTCCATGACCATTCTACATTACAACTCTCCAACGGTATCGGGTGGCAATGAGGAATTATTCGAGGGGTTTCCTTTACTGCTTGTATAGCAGCAATTGTCGATGCTTCGATAACATTTCCTTTGCGAACTTTTTTGTCACGAATTGCATTTGCACTGGCAGGGTTTAGATGAAGTATGCCACTAGCCGTAGCCCTTCTTGCTACGATTGGTTTGTCCCCTATGTCGACAATCGCCGGTATATTTTCACTCATAATTTCACCCTAATCCAGCCTTCCAGGTCTCTCCACTAACCTTGACTTCTTTCTTCCACAGGGGTGCTTGGGACTTTAGTTCATCGATTAACCACGAACAGGCAGTGAAACCCTCAGCACGATGTGCTGCCCCCACATGTATTGCTACGATTGGCTCTTCAGCAGCTACTGAACCGATACGATGAGACATGGCGATGCCAATTACTGAGAAACGCTGCATTGCTTCTTCAGCAAGACCTCTGAGGACCTTCTCCAAACTATCCTGCCAAGCATCAAATTCTAGCCGGAGTACTTCTTCACCATCATCCTCTCCACGAGTGATGCCGACGAAGGAAACGATACAGCCGCAACCAGAGAAATTTAATTTGTCACGTAATCCGTCATAATCAAGAGCCGTAGTGGCTAACTCGATAATGACATTCTCTGACATGAACTTGGCATAACGGCAAATGGCTTCAATGCATCCGTTTGCCAATCAATTGTTAATTGCTCGTAATCTGATATAATGAACACCTGATGCTCCACCGCGGCCATATTCCGAGGGGCTAAAACTAAACGAGTTACTCAAGGAATTAGGTAGTGAGTTGTTTTCAACGAAAGGTCCACTATTGGCGAATGAACTGCCGTTCCAAGAGGCAGCGTAGAATCTATCATCTGTACTAATATTATCAATTCTATCATATTCTAAGTCGATTGCAGCATCTGGCCAAGCATCAAATCTGAATACAGCGATATCAATTTCTATTGAACTAGCATTTGCAAATGCAGGGTTTAGTGTTACTTCATCATCGTAATGCCTAGCTATTAGTAAATCATTTCGAATCAAATCGATCTCTCCCTCATCATGACCATGCCATTGGTCATCAACGCGTACAAATGGTTCAATTGAAAGATTACTATTCTGATACTCTCCTGCATAACTATCAAATTCCCAAAGTACTATCCAGCCCCGAGAATCGCTAAGGGCAGTAACTGGAATTAGCCATGGTGCTTCGATGCAAAGTGTCACATCTCTTGCGCAGGGTTCGGGGGAACTTCGACTTCTTGTGATTATATGGCTCGCATCAGAACCATCCATCCAATCACGTAGCAAACCAAATGAATAAACGGGTTCTTGTGAGTATTCCTTTGTTAACCACATTATCTGATAATCTTTTGATGATGCAACCATTGTCGCATCATCAGGTACCGTTTCAGCAATTGAACGCATCATCTCAGTCCAGTCGGACATAGCCCAGTGATAATCATCGGTTTCTTCAAGGTGGTGTATCAATGGAGAAAATACAATTAGCCACATAATCATACACGATATTGCCATGCGTATGGTAGAGTCAAAACCCTCTTTAGTGAGACCTATTATGTTGGTTTTGATATAATCTGGTTTTGGTGAATTCGGAATTGATTTTGGTTGCGGATTAATCAGTTGATTAGCCCGTTCAATTACCAAGTCTAGAGCAAGAGCAGCCAATGCGCATGAAAGAGGTACAAGTAAGAGCATATATCTTGCCTCACCATATCCCAGTAGTAAGCTGTAAATCATGATATGTGGGATAGAAATCGCAGATATAACTGCCATTTCAGTCCATTTTTTATTCTTTATTAGTAAACCAATCCCACATATTGCAAGTATCCATATGCCATCTGAAAGAAGATCTAATCTAAGGAAAAAATAACCGTAGACTGGGAATTGCTCTGCAGACCAACCAACACCTTCGACGGGGTCGAGTACTCGGTCAACTGGTGCAACAATTTGTGGCTGTAAAGAAGTAAGAAAATTACCAGTTTCTAGCCAATCATTGAGCATGAAAGGCAAGACTGCTAAAGTCCATGCGAGTATGAACCAAATCATTGGCTGTATTTTCTTAGCCATTAAACCTGAAAACCCAATAACACCCAGGAGATAACTGAATGAATATCTTGCTAGTGCTACAGTACCTGAAGAGAAACCGATGAATAGCATTAGTATAGGTGAACATTTTTTCCAATTTATATGTAATAATAAATTCATAGTCATGGTTGCTAACATCGCTGCAAATACTCCATGGTAATACATAACACCCCAATCGATTACTGTTGGGGATGTGATTGCAGCAGCAGCAAGAATAGTAGAAGCGGTCACTGATGCTCCTAATCTCTTGGCAAGGACGTAGGTTTGCAGTCCAAAGAGTAATACTATTATGCGCATCATAACCAATGAAATCGATCCACTATCATCGAAGACTAGTACCGCACTCAATAATATAGGTAAAAGAGGAGGTCTAAATATGCGCTTAGTAAATGCCTCGGCATCTATCAATCCAGAATATGTTGAGGCTTGTATGATGTGATATGCGCCGTCATATTGCACGATGTAACTCGTTGCAGGTCTGACAAATTCGCAAATGAATGTGATTAGTAAAAGTGTAAGGAATACCCAATGGGATGAAGTATTTCTTTCAGACGCCTTCGGAGCGAAAAACTTCACGACAATCAGGCTAAATGGCACCAATATAAGAACGGAAAAAATAGAGGTTTTGTAGCCGAGAAGAATTAGATTTAATTGCGACCATGCGATAATCAACAATACCATTGGTGCGAAAAGAAACCAACGCTCAAAAGCGTCAAGCTCAACATTATTCGACTCCATTGTCAACCGTCATCGAATCAAGGTTCTTGTGTTTGTGGTGCAAATATAGTTCACCGTATGCTTCAAACCATCAACCGGACTAAGCAGAGCATGGGCGTGGAGGAGCCGGTACAAATAATGGGAGCAGGCCTATCTGGTCTTGCTGCAGCCACATTATTAGCGCGTGCTGGAAAAGAAGTCCATGTTCACGATATCAGAAGCGATTCAGGTGCACGGTTTGATGGTGATTTCCAGGCCTTGGAGAACTGGTCGCTTGATGTTGATTTCTTCGATCAATTAAAGGAATGGGGCATAGATAGCAATGAGTTCAAAGCTACAGAATTTAGTATTGTTGATTTGATTCACCCTGACGATGAGATTACCAGCGCTAAAACAGATGGAGTTGCATATCGAATTGTTGAAAGAGGGACCTCTGAGCACACAATCGATCAGGGATTCAAGAGAATGGCCATAGCTGCAGGAGTGAATTTGCACTATAAGTCCCGAGTAAAAGTAGAGGACTGTGACATCATTGCATGTGGTCCAAAAGGTACTAGTGCAGTAGCCTATGGTGAAATATTCACTACCAATCATGCGAATTTGATAACTTTCCAACTCAATGACAAATTGGCCCCTGGCGCATATTCGTATATGATTATCATAGACGGTGTTGGATTGATATGCACCTGTCTTTGGCGTAAACAGAGTAAAAGTGACCGCTTCCTCAACGAAACTATCGCTTGGTATGAACAGCATTATCCAGATGTCGATCGACAACCTGTGAAAAGAGTTGGCGGTAAAGGGGATTTCACAATCAATAATAATTACAAAAGTGATGGTAGATATTATGTCGGTGAATCAGGCGGTCTACAGGATTTCATGTGGGGTTTCGGTATGCGGATGGCGGTTTGGTCAGGCGTTCTCGCTGCTAAGGACATTCTCGGCGAATGTAATTATGATGAAGAGGTGCGTAAGCAATTATTACCTTATGTTAGAACCAGTGTTTCGAATCGTTTCTTAATGAACCGTGTAGGTGATAGGACTTTCAAATATATGTGTAGGCAATGGATGCGTAGTCAAAAGCGAAAGGGAGATGGTTTACACTGGATTTCTCGTTTATTTAGGCCTACTATTTTCAAACGATTGACATATCGTCTTGTTAACCGTTTCATGCTAGAAAAAGATGAGAAAGCTCTGAGTCGCGGTGTACGAAGGATGCCATTCCGGAAGGCATTGAAAAGAGATGTCTGGGAACCATCGCCTGCTGCAGTAGCCGTGGGAGAAAAGTGGGATAATGTGCGTAGAAGCGGCGGAAAAACCTCTTTCAATGAAGAATGAACTCATGTCATGCCCTAATATTTAGGGCGAATAGTTGATGATGTCTTTCAGGGTGGCTCGCTCTATGAGCAACCTACACGGACTCGTCTTGGAGCCAATGAGAAATAATCTGGTAAACTATGGTGTTACCGATAACGGAATCGCAGTAATTGAATTATCATCAAATTCTGCTGGTGCGCCGTTGTCAGAAGGAGAAGTCGGACCTAATACCTACACTCACGGTATGATGTGCGATATCGATGATGCAATTATCAAAGCTCGATTCGATGATGATGTCACCGTAATCGTCCTAACTGGAAATGGCGATAAATTCTTTTCTGCAGGCGCTTCAATTCAGATGTTGAATAGTGTTACTCCTGGTTTTAAGTATAATTTCTGTCTTCACGCAAACGAGACATTATCGCGTTTTGAGCAAACTTCGAAACTAGTAATCTGTGCAATTAATGGACACGCAGTCGGCGGTGGGCTTGAGATTGCAATGGCAGCTGATATCAGAATCGCACGCAAGAATTCTGGAAAGGTTGGCCTCCCAGAAATTAATCTCGGAGTACTTGCAGGAACGGGGGGAACTGCCCGCTTGACCCGTCTAATCGGTAAAGCAAAGGCTATGGAGATAATGGTTACTGGGGAATTAATGTCATTCGAAGATGCTCTTGGATACAATTTGATAAACCATCTCTGGGAAGGAAGCGCAGAGGATTTCCGCAGAGATGTTCTTGATTGGGCTAGTCAATTCACTTTGCCAAATAAGGCTGTAATGGCTGTTGGTAACATTAAGCGCTCTTGTCAAACCGGGCCGGAGATTCCATTCGAGTACCATCTTGCGTTGGAAAGAGAACTGCAATCCGCTCTATTCAGCAGCAGCGATGCCAAGGAAGGAATTGCAGCATATGTTGAAAAGCGTGTGCCTAATTTCACTGGCCAATGACCTTTCGAATCAGCGATGTCTTGAAGGGTGAGGGCAAAGTCGGATGGTCCGTATGGCCTCTGAGTTTCACGTACCAGCCGATGTACCCGACGATCTTGTTGATACTTATGTTGAAAACATGATGGAAGCAACAGCAGGAAGTGGTTCGATGAACCTCTTCGCCTGTGATCAGAAAATTGAACACCTAAACGATGATTTTTACGATGGAAATAAGAAAATACCTCTTTCTTCTAACGATCCTGGTCATTTATTTGAAATAGGTTTAGCTTGTCATGAAGCGGGAACTATTGGTGTCCTCGCTGGCCAACTTGGGTTGATTTCCAAATACGCTCGTGATGCTCCTGATGTACCTTATGTAGTGAAATTGAATTCAAAGAGTGGCTTGGTTAAAACTGCACAAAGAGATCCAGTTTCTATGGCCATGTGGGATCTTGACGATGTAATGGGATTGATTCATAATGGTATTAACGTCGTTGGAATCGGATATACTGTCTATTTGGGTAGTGAATACGAGCATGATATGTTGACTGAAGCAGCGTCGATGATAAGTCGTGCCCATGAATTGGGTTTGATCTCCGTTGTCTGGATGTACCCTAGGGGTCAGGCGGTTTCTGACGAAATGGATCCACAATTAATTTCAGGTGCAGCAGGTGTTGCTACTTGTATTGGTGCTGACTTTGCCAAAGTAAATTATCCAAATGCCTGGGAAGGCATGACTCAACCAGAGAGTCTAGCTGTAGCAGTCGAAGCCGCAGGTCGAACTGGAATCATTTGCAGTGGAGGTGGAAGTCTTCCTCCCCGTGAGTTCTTAGAACGATTACATTCGCAGATTAATATTGCAGGTTGTAGAGGGGCTGCAACTGGGCGCAATATTCATCAAAAGACAACCGAAGATGCTGTTAGGATGACTGCAGCATGCCATGCTATTATTTGTGACAATGCTTCTGTAGAAGAAGCAATGGCAATATTTCAAGGATGAATTTTATAATCATCCGCGGCGGATGAGGTCCTTGGTTAGTACCTTGCCTTCAGAGTCTACCAATAGTGGTTGACCTTCTTGCCAATCAGGGCAATTCTCTGATACCCAGATTCTTGTTGCCCATTCGCAGATGTCATAGCCACCCGAAAGGATACCGGATCTCTTGATGTATCCGACCTTTACGATGTCTTTGACTTAGGAATGTACGTTACCCAGCTGTTGACTTGTAGTGCCGTGGCGCATGGTACTATTGATGTGTTCGAGAATCTCAGCAGTATTGCGTGGTCTTTCAGATAGGAACTTCTTTATTTTTTCTCTGATGCGCACGGTTTTCATGTTTCTTCCTCCAGTCATTGTAGGGCAATCC
>ERZ1046876.191-NODE-191-length-50951-cov-170.583268_pt1 | contig 50951 bp, 46 predicted proteins | sample MGYA00383094_ERZ1046876 | MGnify/ENA primary metagenome ERZ1046876 (study PRJEB29581, sample SAMEA5548364) | metagenome | biome: marine; feature: coastal; material: water | depth 50 m | study: Short-term variability in the microbial, nano- and picoplankton...
TGCTAAAAAAGAGGCTGCCAAGAAAACTACAGCAAAGAAGCCAGCTGCTAAAAAAACTGAAACAGATTAACAATTAAATACAGTATACATAGGAGACGAATTATGGCGATTACAGCCGCTTTAGTTAAGGAGTTAAGAGAGAGAACAGGCGCAGGAATGATGGACTGTAAAAAAGCATTGGTTGAAACCAATGCTGACCTTGAAGCAGCAATTGATTTAATGCGTGCATCAGGCGCAGCAAAAGCTGCCAAAAAAGCAGGTCGCGTTGCATCTGAAGGCCTTGTTAACGTTACAATTAGCGACGATAACAAACAAGCTGCAATTCTTGAAGTTAACTCAGAAACAGACTTTGTCACTAAAGGCTCTGCATTTATTGATTTTGTTGAGGCACTAGGCTCCCTAGCTCTTAAGAATAAGCCTGAATCAGTGGAGAGTTTTTTAAGTCAAAAACTTGACTCTGGAGAAACAGTTGACGAGGCAAGAGAAGGTATTATTGCAAAAATAGGTGAAAATATTTCTGTGAGAAGGGTTCAAATTATTAGCACTGATACAGGCATTTTAGGTGCTTATAAGCACGGTGATCGTATTGCCGTCCTTACAGTGTTAGCGTCCCAAGATTCGGCTTTGGCAAAAGATGTAGCAATGCACATCGCTGCTTCACGACCGGAATGTGTCAGCGAAAACCAGCTTTCGGACGACACCCTTGAAAGAGAAAAAGCAATCTTTATTGAACAAGCTAGAGAAAGTGGAAAGCCCGACAACATTATTGAAAAAATGATTGTAGGCAGAATGAAAAAATTTGTTAATGAGGTTACGCTTTATGGCCAATCTTTTGTAAAGGACCCAGATATTACTGTTGGAGATCTTGTTAAATCTAACAACTCCGAAGTTGAATCGTTTGTCCGATATGAGGTTGGAGAAGGAATAGAGAAGAAAGAAGACAACTTTGTTGAAGAGGTAATGGCTCAAGCGCAAGGCTAGAGTCTGGCCTCATAAACTGAAAGGGCGCGTTGGCGCCCTTTTTTATTTCTCAAATATTAAATTGTTTATAGGCTAGCCCTGTCTTTAACGATTAGCTTCATTATTGCCGGCATTAAGAAAAAATCAGCCAAAAGTGCCACTAAAATCGCGCTTGCTGTAAGCACGCCAAAATCAAACATGTTGTTCATTTGTGAAAAGGTAAGAACAAGAAACCCAAGAGCCAGAACGATGGATGTCAAGGTTATAGCTCTACCAGTTCCCATCAAGGTTAATCGAACAGCCTTGTCTACATCATTGTATTGAAGCTCATACCTTCTAAAGTTGTGCATAAAATGCACAGTATCGTCTACAGCCAGTCCCAGCGCAATTGCACCAATCAACAAGGTGAACATGTCCAACGGCATTTTAAAAATCACCATAATAGTTGATAGAAAGACGATAGGCAACAGGTTTGGTATCATGCTAATTAGCCCAATTTTCAGGTTACCTATCAGTAGCACCATGAGGATTGTGATAAGCGAAAAGGCCAGAACATAGCTCACCGCACTACTATAAATTGCCTCTTCAAAAGTAACCGTCATCAATGTTCCAATGCCGGTAAAAGTCACTTTGGCCAATGAGCCAAATTTTTGGTCTAAATAGAGTTGAGCATTGTCAATAAAAATGTTTGCCTCAAGGGAGTCAATGAAGGGAGTTTTTAATGTTAGTCTCGCCTTAGAATAGTTTGCATCGACGAGACTTGTAAGATCGTTATTGCCGCTGCTTTCAAAAAGCAAAAACTCCTGGGCTATAAGATCCGAATCATCGGGAATAGTATAATATTCGTCCCTATTTTCATGAAGCGCCCTATTGGTTTCTTTAATGACATCAACATAGCTTATAACCTTTCCCACAAACATGTTTCCAGTGGATATAGAGTTTATATTTTGAGACACATCATCAATAACTCTTAATACTTCAGGGTTGTAAAGGCCGTTTGTTTTTTCAGTATCAATAATTACTTCAAGCGTTAATGAGCCATTTAAGTTCTCATCGACAGCCTCTGTTGCTACTCGCGCAAAATTATCCTCGGGAAGCCACTGAAGAGGAAAATGAGAAAACCTTAATTGAGCTGCAATGATAGCTGCGCATATTATTAACACGGTGCTAAATGAAATAATTAGCTTAGGCCTGCCAGTTGCAAAAACGCTAATTCCAATCATCGCTCTATCCAATAGAGACTGGCCATCTTCGTCTGATTTTTGTCTGAGAACCTTAAAGTTAGTTACTGACACCAAGGCGGGCAAAAAAACGAGAGTAAAAACTAATCCAACCATAACCCCGCTGCTTGCAAAAATCCCAAGGTCTGCGACAGGCGCAACGCCAGAGAAAGAAAAAGACCAGAGCCCAGCTGCGGTAGTAATAGAGGTCATGATAATTGCCAGCCCTGAATGTCCCATCGCGTACCTAAGAGACTTCTTTTTATCGTTTGTTGTAGCAAAGTCTTTATAGAATACAGCTAAAAGATGAATTGATGCACTAGTAACAACCGCCAACAAGAAGGTGGGCATTATTTGGGTCGCCATAGTAAAAGGTGCTGAAAAAATAGACATCAATGAAACAGTCATTATCAGTGTTAAAGAGACACATGCAAGTGGAAGAATGACTCCTGAAATTCGCCTAAATAACGCAAAAAGAACAATCATAATGACTATCATCATTAGGCTTATAAAAACAGCTGAATCATTCATTAATGCTTGTTTGAATATGCCTGCAATTGCGGCTGAGCCGGACAAGTATATTTCAAAGTTATCGTCATTAAAGCGCTGCATTATTTGTTGCGTTTGCGCAATAATTTCATCGTTTTCTGCATCCGTTAAATATAGCTTTTGCTCTGCAGTGTTGTCGTCGAACTCAAGACTGTCGTCGAACTCAAGACTGTCGTCGAACTCAAGACTGTCGTCGAACTCAAGACTGTCGTCGAACTCAAGACCAATAGAGTCTGCAGAAGCACCTGCATTGGAGTAGGTTTCTGTCTCAATTGTCACGGTAGTCATTGTAAAGTCTTCACTGTAAAGTGAATTTTCATAAAGACTGTTGTTAGTAACCGTTTCTTTGAGTTTAACAAGGTCTTTTTTATTTTGAGGAAGGTTGTCAATCAGGGGCTCTACAATCAGCTCTCCTTCAATGCCATAAGTGTTTCTAGCATTGATCAAGGAGTCTACCCCTTTAATATTTGGCAACTCATTCTCTAGGGCATGATGAAAACTATCGAGCTTCTTCAGAAAGTCTAAATCAAAAATATTTCGAGTTTTAACTGCAATCATCAGCTTTTCATCGCGACCGAACTGATCTCTAAAAATATCGTACTCGACTCGCATCGGGTCTGTTTTATGCAAAAAGCCCTCTGTGGTTGTATCAATTTTTAACGATGGAAGCTGAGAGCCGAGCGCCACAACAAAAACAAAAACAACTGCGATTGTTATCTTCGCATTTTCAAAAAGCCAGTCAGAAAAAAGTTCAATTTTTGATTCTGTTTTTGTTCGCCAGTTCATAAATATATTTGTTTATTTGTGTTGTGAGATATAGAGGAACAATATAATAAAATTAAAGCTGAAACATTATATTGGACAGAACAATTCTTGTGTCTAGAATAAGGGCAATAAGTTTTTAATAGAAAACTTAACCTCTAATCGCTATAGTGGCTCTATGAGTTTTTCTTTGTCTTGATCGCCTCCTTGATTGTTTTTCATTACGCGCCAGGAAACGTAAAGCCCGCTTCCTATGATTACAAACAACCCAAGTATCGCTTGCATATTTGGAACATAGCCAAATACAATGTAGCTAAGCGTAATAGCACCGACAATTTCAAAATAATTGAATGGACTTAGTTCAGAGGCGCTTGCAAACTCAAATGCTTTAATAATCATAAAGTGTGAGGCGGCTGCAAAGAGGCCCATGGCGGCTCCTAACAACAATCCTTTTAGATCCGGAGCAGACCATGCAGCAAAAGCCAGAGGGGACATTATTAGAATTCCTACGATTGCAGAATAAAAAAGGGTGAGTACTGGTGGCGCCCTAAATGAGAGTTTTTTTGTAAAAATAATATAAAGCGCATAACAAACACCTGCAACAACAGCCAACAAAAGGCTTGGCTTAAAATCATCGCCTGTTGGCTGCAACACTATGACAACTCCAACAAATCCAATTAAAACTCCAACTCCAATGAATAGGTCAAAGCGCTCGCCCAAAAGCATTGGAGACAAAACCGCAACAATCAAAGGCGAAATAAAAAGAAGGGTGAGCGCATTAGGAATAGGGTTTGATTTTATTGCCGCAAAAAAGAAAAGGGTTGCTAGGGTCAGCATTAAACCTCTTAAAAATTGAAGCCCAAGACTTTCAGGAACTCTTTTCCATTTAACTTTTTTCCAAAAAATAATTGGAATAAGCCAAAACGCATGAAAAAAGAATCGGGTCCATGTAACCTGCATCACAGAATAATCTTCACTTAGTAGCTTAGCAAAAATGTCTAAAAAGGGAACCGTGCTCATGCCCATTAGCATAAGTCCTATCCCTTTTAGAACAGTTTTATCAAAAAAGCTCATAAGTCCTCCAATAAGAAACTATGCTGATTGTACAATGCCAAGCGTGCTGGCTAAGCTTTAATTAAGTATGGTGCCGTCGGACGGAGTCGAACCGTCACAGCTTGCGCTACAGCCCCCTCAAGGCTGCGTGTCTACCAATTTCACCACGACGGCAAGGGTTGTTAGTTGCTAGGTATTTCGCTTGTGTCTTCGTCTAAAGCATCATCACTCATAATGGTTTGCGACATAATGCTTTGACCTGAATCTGCAACACTTCTTTCATTAGAGGCAAAGTACGCAAGGCTTATACTTGTTACAAAAAAGCAAATCGCTAAAATTGCCGTTAGCTTATAAAGGAAAGAGTGTGCACCTCTTGCACCAAAAACTGATCCCGCTGCTCCAGAACCAAACGCAGCTCCAGCATCAGCACCCTTTCCGTGTTGAATTAAAATTAGTCCTACTAGGCCTAAGGCCAACAATACATGAACCACTAAAATAATTTGAAATGTCATATTAACCTGCCTTACAAATTTGTAAAAAATCTTCTGCTTTTAGCGCTGCACCGCCAATTAAACCGCCATCTATATCTGGACAAGAGATAAGCTCTAATGCATTGCCAGCATTCATACTTCCGCCATACAGTATAGGTGTTTTTTCAGCTATATCTTGATTGCTACTCGCAAGAAGATTACGAATAAACATGTGAACTGCTTGTGCTTGTTCTGGGGTAGCTGTCATGCCTGTTCCAATTGCCCAAACAGGCTCATATGCAATAATAATGTTTTTGAATGCCTCTATTCCAGTCAGCCTAACAACTGTAGTAAGCTGCTCTGAAATAACTGCCTCTGTATTTCCAGACTCTCTTTGATCAAGAGACTCTCCAATACAAAGAAGTGGCGTCAAGCCAGAATCAATCGCAGCTTTTGTTTTTTTGGCAACAATTTCACTAGTTTCACCATATAAACTTCTTCTCTCAGAGTGTCCAACAATAACGTGCTTAGCGCCAAAATCTTTAATCATTTCTGCGCTTACCTCTCCAGTAAAAGCTCCTGAGACATTCACATTTAGATTTTGTGCACCAAGCATTAAACTGGACCCACTAATTAAAGTTTCAACCTGTGATAAGTATGGAAATGGAGCACAAACTAAAACCTCTGCGCTAACGTCACCCATTCCAGACAATATGCCGTTGACAAGACTTTTAACTGCGTCTTTGCTGGCATTCATTTTCCAGTTTCCAGCAACTATCGTATTGCGCATCTTTTTTGGCCTATATAAAAAGAGGGCAATGTTACTCTAAAACACATAGAAAATCAATTAGGAACAAGCCTTAAGAGCTAACTTAATGTTCATTATTTAAGGCTTGGCATCTCACGCATAAACAATGCTTTTTGAATGTCTGTCTCAGATGTCTCAAAGTTTTGAGCCGCCAAATGGCCTGCAAACACGGCGTCGGCAATTAGACCAGGGGCCTCTGCATCTCCAATCAGCTGAATATTTATAGCGGCAGGCTGTGTTTTCTTGTTTGGTTTTTGATTTATTAGCTGCTCATAAAGAGAGGTATTTGGTATTCGTTCAGTTACCATAACTATTGATTGGCAGGATATTTGTGTGCTGACCCCAGTGAAAACACACTCAAGGTAGGCTATTTGGTTCTCAATTTTTTCGATTAAGTTGTTACAAACAATCTTAACACCACTACTTATAAGGGACTTCTGAACTCTTTTCTGCTCTAGGGTTGACTCTGTCCATGGAGAGACAACGCTAGCAGGCGTAATAAAGATTACATCGACACCCTTTTCGCTTAGATGGTCTGCCAGTACTCCAGCCAGGTACCCCTGCTCATCATCATAAACAATGATTGAGTCTTTGATATTTTGCTCTTCCTGAATAATCTCTTCTGGGGTAAAAACCTCGACACTTTCAATTCCTATTATTGGACTTCTTCTACTTCTTCCAATTCCATCTTTTCGCCATTTTGAGCCTGTCGCTAAAAAAATGTTTTTAATTCCAAGCTCATTAATATGAAGCGAGGTAAGCTGGCTTTCTTTATATATTTCAATATTGTTTTTTTGGAGAATTTCATGAACCCTGTTGTCAACAACCCGCCTCCAGGCCTCCAGGCCTTTCAAGCTTGACTCAAACAAAACTCTTCCGCCCAGCTGATTTTCTGATTCAGCCAAAATTACCTCGTATCCTCTCCTTGCGAGCTGAAGACTACACTCAAGTCCCGCTGGTCCAGAGCCAACAACGAGTGCTTTTTGGTCTGATACTTTTGGTTTAATAAACTCTGGATCCCAGCCCCTTCTCCATTCTTCGCCCATAGTTGGATTTTGTGTACATCGAATTGGCACAGAAAAATTATCGCTTGAAACACAAATATTACAACCGATACATTCCTTAATTTGGTCTGTATTTTCTGACTGTATTTTGTTTGGTAAGTAGGGGTCCGCAATTGAAGGCCTGGCTGCGCCAATTAAGTCTAAGACGCCCCTATCAATTAGCTTTACCATTAAGTCTGGTGATGTCAGCCTGCCAACCCCAACAACCGGCTTGGTGGTTAGACTTTTTACAAATTCAACATAGGGCATTTGATATCCCTCGTTTGGTTGAAAGCGTGAAGTTTGTGAGTCATTTGACCAATCAGAAACATTGACATCCCATAGATCTGGATGTTCCGATAACAGCTCAACCACAGCACGGCCTTCCTCATTAAATTGCATGCCGTCTTTACCTTTAAGCTCATCTACAGCAAAACGAAAAGCAATTCCACAACTATCGCCAATAGCCTCCTGTGTTTCTTCCAACAACTCTCTAGTTAATCGTAAGCGGTTTTCTAGGCTTCCGCCATACTCATCCGTTCGGTTATTCATGTCTGGCAAAATAAACTGTTGTGCTAACGACATACCGTGACCTGCATAAACATAAACAATGTCAAAACCAGCCTCTTTCGCATTCAACGCAGCTCTTTTATGCCAGGACCTAAAATCTGAAATATCCTTTTTTGACATTCTTCTTGACTGTTTTGGATATAAAAAATTAACAGGCTGTGCGTTGGGAGACATAGCAGGAATTCTAGAAAAAAGGTTTGTAGAATTATGGCCGCTATGGGTCAATTCAATTGCAGCTAGGGCATCATGCTTGTGAACCGCCTCAGTCATTAGACGAAGCGCAGGAATGTCTCTTTTGTCCCAAATTCTTTGCTCAACATAAGGAGCTAAATCAGAGCTTGGATGTATCTCTGCCTCTTCTGTGCTTACAACCCCCCAACCCCCTTTTGCCTTAGTTTCTCTCATAGCGGCATGTGCTTTTGGTCTTAGGTGTCCCATTCCACAACAATGCGGCACTTGGTAGAATCGGTTTTTTGTTACAACTGGGCCTATTTTTACTGACTCAAAAAGCTTGCTGTAAGGATTGTTTTTCATGGGCTAGTTATACAATATTAACAAGATTAAAATCAAACTATTCTACCAAATGCTTTAATCATCTTTATCGTCATTACAGGTATCATTAGATTTTTGATTTCATGTTTTATCTGCCAAAATGTCACAGACTTGGGCTGAATGCTTAGACTCCCTAAAAGACTCTCTTCCGTTAGGAGAGTTTAGCGTATGGGTTAAGCCACTTAAAGCGACGGAAAGAAATGAAACACTTTATCTAAACGCTCCTAGTGCGTCTGCACTCAAGTACATACATAAACACCAAAACTTAGAGGCAGCAATTATTTTGGCAGTCTCTGAGTGTGATCGTAAACTTAAAGTAAGGTTTGGTGTTGTTGAGTCTAGCAAAAAAACAGCAGGCGCTAAAAAACATCACACTACGCCCTTGTTTCCAGAATACACCTTTGATAATTTGGTTTTAGGAAGTGCAAACCAGGTCGCCGCCCTAGCAAGCAGGCAGATAGCAGAAAAAATTGGGGCGTCTCCCTATAACCCTTTTATTATTTATGGTGAATCTGGGTTGGGCAAAACGCATTTAATGCAGGCAGCTGGACATCTTGCTCTTAAAAAAAACCCAAGCTCAAAAATTATCTACGTGCCTCTAATGGATTTTGTTAGGAACATCACAACAAGCCTTCGCCACAACACAATTGAAAACGTAAAGCTTTTTTACCAGTCAGCAGATCTTTTGTTGGTTGATGATATTCATTTAATTGCAGGAAAAGACAAGTCGCAAGAAGAATTTTTTCATATCTTTAATTTTTTATTCAGTACAAAAAAACAGATTATTTTTACATGCGACCAACCCCCAAAAAACATCAAGGACCTTGAAAACAGGCTAAAAACAAGATTTTCCCAAGGACTAAACTTGCAACTCTCTCCGCCAGAACTTGAAATGAGGGCTGCTATTCTCCTTAAAAAATCACAAAACCCACAAATATCTCTTAACCTTTCAGAGGATGTTGCCCTTTTTATTGCGAGCCATGTAATGTCAAATGTTAGAGACCTTGAAGGGGCTTTGCTGAAACTAAAAGCCTTTGTAGACTTCTCTCAAATCGACCACTCTCTTATTACCAAAGACGTCGTTGAGGGGGCTTTGGGCGACCTCATAAAACCAAAAAAACTTTTTATTGAGGTTAATGAAGTACAAAAAACAGTCAGTAAGTATTATGGAATTACGGTTTCAGATTTGGTTTCAAGCTCCCGCAAACAGCACCTAGTTAAAGCAAGACAAATGGCAATCTATTTATGCCACGAGTTAACATCATTGTCGTTAGCTAAAATAGGCCAAAACTTTGGAAACAGAGATCACTCTACAGTGCTTTATTCTTGTGAAAAGCTTAAGGGACTTATTGCTTCGAATGAAGAGATCAAAAATGACATCGAAAACATAAAGATTAAAATTACTAACTTATAAACAAATAAATTACTACTTGGGTTGTTAGTAATTAACAAAACATCTTATAATTAGTGGACAAGTTAACATCTTAAATATTAAATAAAAAAGATATTAACAACATAGTCACCACTCAAACGATTGATTTTTTTTAAAAAAAGATAGTAATTAACAAAAAATAAACAGACTAATAATAACAATAATTAATTTAATAAGAAAGGTTACTTATGAACACTGAATTAAGCGTTGAAGAACTCATAGAACCACTACAAACCGTAATAGGGGTTGTTGAAAAAAAACAAACTCTTCCAATTCTCTCTCACGTACTAATTCAATTAAAAGAAAAAAAGCTTACGCTAACAACCACTGATATGGAGTTAGAAATAAGCGCATCAAATACAATAAAAAGTGACACAGAGGTTACGTTTACAATTTACGCAAAAGATCTAATTGATATTGTAAGAAAACTTCCAGAAAAAACACAAATAAAATTCAAAATAGAAGAAAACAAAGTCTATCTAAATGCCAATAAAAACACTTTTGAACTTAATACATTTAATCATTTAGATTTTCCAGCTTTACCAAAAACCCAAAATACAAGTGTTATCAAAATTAAGCAAGAAACTCTCAAAGAGTTAATTGAAAATACTAGTTTTTCAATGGGAAATCAAGATATTCGAGCTTATTTAAACGGGTTGTTTTTTGAACTAAACAAAAACTCATTAACGGTTGTTGCAACAGATGGCCACAGACTTTCGATTGGTGAGGTCAGTCAAGAAAATAATTTAGAAGAAAAAAAGACTGTGATTCTCCCTAGAAAAGCAGTGCTGGAGTTGACTAAACTATTAAATAAAAGCTCGCAAAACATCGCAGAAATACACCTTTCGGATAATTATTTTTCACTAATCGACTCAAACACTAAGATCATTAGTCGGCTTATTGATGGTAATTTTCCTAACTACAAACAAGTAATGCCAACAGACTTTAGTAACACTATTGTGATTGATCGTGAAGACTTTTTATCTAGTTTACAACAAGCCTCTATATTTGTTGACGAGAGAACCAAGGGTGTAAAGCTCGTATTTCGCGATGACAAACTTAGTATTTTTTCTCACTCAGAAAGGGGTAGGGCTGAGACTCAAATTGAAGTAACTAAACAAGAGAAAGAACTTGAAATTGCATTTAATATTCACTATCTAATATCAGTTCTCGAAAAACTTACCTCTAAGGAGATCAATATGGTGATACCGGGCGGTGAAAACAAGTCTTGTTTATTAAGTGCTATTGATGATGAGAGCTATCACTACATTATTATGCCGATGAGAATTTAGTAACTGTGTTTAATGGCAATCATTGAAAAGCTACATGTTTTAAACTTTAGGAATTTAGCAGATCAATACCTGCTTCCAAACAACAACATTAATTTAATACTTGGGCAAAACGGACAAGGTAAAACAAACTTTATTGAATCAATCTATTATTTAGGCCATGGTAGGTCTTTTAAAACCAAGAATTTTAGAGACGTTGTTCCATTTGACGATCAACAAATAAAAATATCTGCAGTTGTAGACTCACAAAAAGTTAGCATAAAAAAATCTCGTGATAAAAGTGTTGTTTCAATTAACAATGAAAAAATCTCTAGTAATAGTTTTTTAAGTCAAATTCTCCCTATACAAATTATTTCTCCTGATCGCGGGTTTGTTGTTGGCGGCTCACCGAAACTTAAAAGATCTTACCTTGATTGGGGGGTTTTTCATAACAATAAAAACACTCTTAAAACATATAAAACATATAAAAAAACGCTAAAAAGTATTAATACATTGTTGGCAGGTGGCAACAATACTGGCCTTCAAGAATGGTTTGAACAGTTTGCTAATCTGTCAGTAGAGATAACAAATGATCGAACGAGCTATATAGAAAAATTATTAAGCACCTTAAAAAAAGACTCACATAATAAACTTAATAGTTTAATTAAATCTAAAGAGGTTTTTAGTTTTCAAATTCAAACAGGCTGGCCAAAAGAGGTTGATGCTCTTAACCAAACACAAATATTTGAATACCTTTTGAAAAACAAAAACACTTTTTTAAAAACCAAATATTTAAATTATGGTCCCCATAGAGCAAGCGTTGAATTTTTTTTAAACAATAAAAACGAGAACTACCTTTCTAGAGGTGAGCAGAAAAAAATGTCAATTGTTTTCTGGATGCTTCAAGTTATGGCCTTAGTTGAAAATAAATTAAACCCAGTTGTATTAATCGACGATATTTCTTCAGAGCTTGACGACGTCAAAATTAAATCTGTCATTAACTTTTTAACTGAAACTAATATTCAAATTTTTATTACAGATATAGGTAACAAAAATTTACCATTAGACACAAAAAAGTCAACTATTTTTGAAATAAAAAAAGGGGTTTTAGAGGCCATGTAGTTCTCTTTTTCAAACACAAAATAACCCCTAAAAAAAGCAGATGAAATAACGCTAAACTAGATAGGCGTGGTATAATAAATTTATTTTTAAAGGGTGTTTATGAGCGAAGAATACCAAGCCTCTAATATTAAGGTTTTAAAGGGTTTGGACGCTGTTAGAAAGCGCCCTGGAATGTATATTGGTGATACAGATGATGGCACTGGTTTGCACCACATGGTTTTCGAGGTTGTTGACAACTCTATTGATGAGGCTTTAGCGGGCCACTGCTCAAAAATTGAGGTTGTAATTCACGACGACAACTCTATATCTGTAACTGACGATGGAAGAGGCATACCTGTTGATATTCATCCAGAAGAAAAAATTTCTGCTGCAGAGGTTATTATGACAATTCTTCATGCTGGCGGTAAATTTGACGACAACTCATACAAGGTTTCTGGCGGGCTGCACGGTGTTGGTGTTTCTGTTGTTAATGCTTTATCTGAATCACTTCATTTAACTATCTATAGAGATGGCGAAGTCTACGAACAAGACTATGTTTTGGGTGTACCCAAAGCGCCCATAAAGACAACCGGCAAAACAAACTTTTCTGGAACAACCATTCACTTTAAACCAAGTGCTGAGATTTTCGCAGAAACAGTTTATAAGTTTGAAACACTGTCAAACAGGTTGCGTGAACTTTCGTTTTTAAATTCAGGTGTTCATATTGAAATTAATGACGAGAGATCAGATAAAAAAGATGTGTTTGTTTATGAGGGCGGCATTACTGCTTTTGTTGAACATTTAAACAAATCAAAAAACCCAATACACAATGATATTATTTCTATCTCTACTGAAAAAGATGACATATCGGTTGACGTGGCGCTTCAATGGAGTGACTCTTATCAAGAGAGTGTTTATTGTTTTACAAACAACATACCTCAAAGAGATGGAGGAGCCCACCTTGCTGGTTTAAGGGCTGCGCTAACCAGAACCCTTAACAGTTTTATTGATGCATCTGGTTTAGCTAAAAAAGAAAAAGCAGCGATTACCGGTGAAGATACCCGAGAAGGATTAACGGCTATACTATCTATTAAGGTTCCCGATCCAAAATTCTCTTCTCAAACTAAAGATAAGCTTGTCTCTTCTGAGGTTAGAGCCCCTGTTGAGTCATCTGTTAACGAAAAACTGGGTGAGTATCTTCTAGAAAATCCAGCAGAAGCTAAAATAATAATAAGTAAAATTTTTGAGGCCTCAAGAGCCCGCGACGCAGCTAGAAAGGCTCGTGAAATGACGCGCAGAAAAGGGGCATTAGATATTGCTGGGCTTCCTGGAAAGCTAAGTGATTGCCAAACAAAAGACCCTGCCGAATCTGAAATTTTTCTTGTTGAGGGAGACTCAGCGGGCGGTTCTGCAAAACAAGGCAGAGATAGAAGAACACAAGCAATTCTTCCGCTTAAGGGAAAGATATTAAATGTTGAAAAAGCTAGATTTGAAAAGATTCTTTCTTCACAAGAGGTGGGAACGTTAATTACTGCACTGGGTTGTGGAATCGGTAAAGAAGAGTATGACATAGAAAAACTGAGGTACCACAAGATCGTTATTATGACCGATGCAGATGTTGATGGCGCCCACATTAGAACCCTTTTATTAACCTTTTTTTATAGGTACTTTCCAGAGCTTATAGAAAATGGCTATCTTTATATTGCGCAACCACCTTTATATAAAATCAAAAAAGGAAAACAAGAGCGATATTTAAAAGATGACGCGGAACTTGACGAATATCTGCAGCAAGAGGCAATCCACGACGCCAGCCTTTTTGTTAATAACGACACACCAGCCATTCAAGGAGTTGCGCTAGAAAAAATTGTATCCAGTTATTATGAGACCATTGGGGTTATCGAAAAACTTGGTAAAAAGTATAATGATTTTTTGTTGAAAGCGCTTCTTGGTATGCCAAAGATGGATTTAAAGGACACAAATAAAGCCAAAGAGTGGTGTGAATCTCTACAGCAAAAAATGAACAATAGTAGTTCAATGTCTGAGAGTCACAACCTTGATTTTTCTGATAATAGTGTTTCTTACTCTATGAAAACATTTGGTGTTGAAACAAGCGCATCATTTCTTGATACAGCTTTTTTTGAATCCAAGGAATACAAAAATATAGAGAAGTACTCTAGTCAGGTTGAGAGTATGTTTACTGACGAAACATTTGTTCAAAAAGGAGCAAAGGAAATAAAAACACCAAACTTCTCTACCGCGCTTAATTTTCTATTAGCTGAAGCACGAAAGGGCCAAGGTTTCCAGCGATATAAGGGCTTGGGTGAAATGAATCCAGACCAGCTTTGGGATACAACAATGAACCCTGAGTCAAGAGTGATGCTTAAAGTTAAAATTGAGGATGCGATTGCCTCTAATGATGTTTTTACAACCCTTATGGGCGACGAGGTTGAGCCAAGAAGAAACTTTATCGAAGAAAACGCCCTTAAGGTTGATAATCTCGACTTCTAAATTTAAGACTCAAATAACTTGAATTAAATTAATTTGGGTTATGAATTTATTTACTAACGTATAACCTGTATTTGTAAGATAATAACTTTAATTACTTACAAGTGGTAGGGTTATGTCAAAAAAACATCCTGTAATTGCTATAACTGGGTCCTCTGGAGCTGGAACGTCGACTGTAAAAAACGCATTCAATCATATATTTGGAAGGGTTGGTGCTAAGCCGGTAGTTATTGAAGGGGATAGTTTTCATAAGTTTGACCGTGAGCAGATGAAGACTGCAATGGAGCTTGAAGACAAAAAAGGAAACAAGTACTTTAGTCATTTTGGGCCTGAAGCTAATCATTTTGATCTGATTGAACAAACGTTTAAAGATTATAGCGAGAAGGGCCACTGTAAGCGCCGCTACTACATCCATTCTGATGAAGAGGGAGTCCCTTTTGGTAGAAAAGCGGGTGAGTTTACTGAGTGGGAGGATGCTGGCAGAGATAGTGACTTGTTGTTTTATGAGGGCCTGCATGGAGGCGTTAAAGATGGAGCTATTGATGTAGCTAAATATGTTGATCTTTTGATAGGCGTTGTTCCTGTTGTTAATCTTGAATGGATTCAAAAGATTCACCGAGACAAGGAACAAAGAGGCTATTCTGCAGAGGCAACCGTTGATACAATTCACAGACGTATGTGGGATTATATAAACTATCTCACTCCTCAGTTTTCAAGAACACATATTAACTTTCAAAGGGTTCCAACTGTGGACACATCAAATCCCTTTATAGCTAGAGATATACCAACACAAGATGAAAGTTTTGTTGTTGTTAGATTTCAAGACCACAATTATTGTGACTTTGTTTATTTACAAGACATGGTGGCAGGCTCATTTATGTCCCGACCAAACACGCTCGTGGTTCCAGGCGGAAAGATGGGTTTTGTAATGGAGTTAATTTTAAGAGAGCAAGTAGAGAAAATGCTTGGTTATTAAGCGGGCTATATTGCGCTCTTAATCCTTCACAACAATATTGATAAGTCTGTTTGGCACAACAATCACCTTGATTATTCGCTTTCCCTCAGTAAACCTTAAAACCTTCTCGTCAGAAAGAGCAGACTCTTCTACCAATTTTTTTTCAGAGTCTAGCGGCACTATTATCTTTGCTCTTAGTTTTCCATTTACCTGCGCTATTAGTTGAACATTTTCTTGAATAAGCGCTGAATCATCAACTTTAGGCCAGCTTGAATTAACTACTGCTTCTGTTCCGCCTAACAAAAACCAAAGGTGGTGACAAACATGAGGCATTACAGGACTGAGACATTTAACCATTATCTCAATTGCCTCTTGCTTAATGGCCAGGCCTTCTTGTGAATCATCAGTATATTTTGACAGTGTGTTGTTTAGTTCCATCATAGCCGCTATTGCGGTATTAAAGGAATGCCGCCTTCCAAAATCATCACCTACTTTCTGTAAGGCAAGGTGAGTTTTTTGACGAATCGATTTTTGCTTTTCTGTAAGGTTTAAGGAGTTTAGCGCTGAAACACTCTCGCCTTTTTTTGTTTCTACAAAACCACTTACAAGACGAAAAAATTTATTTATAAATCTGTGTGAGCCTTCTATTCCAGTGTCTGACCACTCAAGATCTTGTGTTGGAGGTGCTGCAAATAAAATAAAGAGTCGTGCAGTATCTGCCCCATATTTTGAAATCATTTCTTGTGGGTCAACAGTGTTTCCTTTTGATTTACTCATTTTTGCGCCATCTTTAAGCACCATGCCCTGCGTGAGCAGATTGGTAAATGGTTCGCCTGTTTCAACAATACCTTCGTCGCGCAGGAGTTTTGTAAAAAAACGAGAATATAAAAGGTGTAATATGGCATGCTCTATACCCCCAATATACTGATCTACTGGAAGCCAATAATTAGCACGCTCATCTAAAATGGCATTCTTTTGATCGACACAAGTGTATCGTGCAAAATACCAAGAAGACTCAAAGAAAGTATCAAAAGTGTCTGTTTCTCTCTCTGATCCAGCCCCACATTTTGGACAAGGAGTCTTATAAAAGTCAGGCATTTTTTTAAGTGGTGAGCCAACACCATCTATAGCAACATTTTCTGGAAGCCTAACAGGAAGTTTTTCAAGAGTCTCTGGAACAGCACCACAGGAAGGACAGTTTATTATTGGAATAGGACAGCCCCAATAACGCTGTCTTGAAACCCCCCAATCTCTTAGGCGATAATTTGTTTTCTCCTCGCCCATTTTTAAAGCTGAAAGTTTTTTGCTTATCGCTTTAAATGCCTCATTAAAATCAAGCCCGTTGAACTCCCCAGAATTGATAAGAATTCCTTTTTCAACAAAGGCCGCCTCACTTATATCAACTAACCCGTTTGAGTCTGAAATAACTTCTTGAATAGGAATATTGTATTTGTTAGCAAATTCATAGTCTCTTTGGTCGTGAGCCGGGACGCTCATAACTGCGCCAGTTCCATAGCCCATTAGAACAAAGTTTGCAATCCAAATAGGAGTTTGTTTGCCGGTTAAGGGGTGGATACATGTGAGTCCAGAGTCAACACCCTTTTTTTCCATGGTTTCGATTGCGGCTTCTGCAGTTTCCATTTTCTTGCACTCATCAAGAAACTTTCGAACACGCTTATCATTTCTACCTACTTCTATTGCAAGAGGGTGTTCAGCAGCGATGGCAAGATAGGTAACACCGTACAAGGTATCTGGCCTCGTTGTATAAACCGTGAGTGAAGACGACTTATTGAGTTTAAACTCAATATCGAGACCCACCGATTTACCTATCCAGTTTGTCTGCATCATTCGAACAGCATCAGGCCAACCATCTAGTTTTTGAATGTCTTCTAAGAGCTCATCTGCGTAATCGGTTATTTTCATATACCACTGAGAAATTTCTTTCTTTTCAACAGGCGCCCCCGAGCGCCACCCACAACCTTCAACAACCTGTTCGTTGGCGAGCACTGTTTGATCAACCGGGTCCCAATTTACCACGGCCTTTTTCTTGTAAACTAGCCCTTTTTTAAATAGCTTAATGAAGAACCATTGCTCCCATCGATAGTATTCTGGGTGACAGGTTGCCAGTTCTCGTGACCAGTCATAGCCAAAGCCTAATTCGATTAGCTGATGCTTCATATGGCTAATGTTTTCATAGGTCCATCCTGCAGGAGGGACCTTATTTTTAATGGCAGCATTTTCGGCTGGCAGGCCAAAAGCATCCCATCCAATTGGCTGCATAACGTTTTTACCAAGCATCCTTTGGTATCTTGAAATTACATCGCCAATACTATAATTTCGCACATGTCCCATATGTAGCCTTCCAGAAGGATATGGCAACATAGATAGACAATAATATTTCTCTTTTTTTTCGTCCTCTGTAACGACAAAAGAGTTGTTTTTTTCCCAATAATTCTGAGCCTCTTTTTCGATTGCTTTGGCGTTATATTCTTGTTGCATTGTTTGGTTTTAATTTAAGCTTAGTGATCCAACGAGAGCGTTTATATTTTTCAGCCCATGGTTATCCAAATACTGGCTAATCCCGGTATTGATTTCTTGACATATAAGCGGGTCATAAAATAAAGCAGTTCCTATCCCTATTGTGTCTGCTCCTGCAATAATAAACTCAATTGCGTCTTGTGCATTGACTATTCCGCCTTGCCCAATGATAGGCACATTGTGTTTTTTGCTGACTTGGTAAACTTGGTGCACTTTAAGCAGTGCAATTGGTTTTATTGCTGGGCCAGAGAGTCCGCCCTGGTTATTGCCAAGCACTGGCTTCTGTTGTTCTATATCTATTGCCATTCCCATTACTGTGTTTATCACAGCTAAGCCATCACTCCCAGCATCGATACATCGAAGCGCATTTGAGGCAATATCAGTTTGGTTAGGAGAAAGTTTTGTGATAATAGGTTTGCTAGTGTTTTTGCGACAAATTTCTACAACCCTATAGGACATATCAGGGTCGTTTCCGAAAGCAACTCCTCCTTCTTTTACATTTGGACAGGAGATGTTAATTTCAATTGCATCAATATCAGTATCGTCAAAATGCTTAGCTATCTCGCCATATTCCTCAACACTAGATCCAGAAATATTAATAATAAACCTTGTTTCATCTTTATCTAAAGCAGGCAGAATATCTGTAATTACTGAGGTTGTTCCAGGGTTTTGAAGTCCAATTGCATTCAGCATGCCATTTGGAGTTTCGGCAACCCTGTGCGTTTTGTTTCCTAGTCTTGGTTTTAAGGTTGTGCCCTTTAAACAAACTGCACCGACCTCAGAGTTAGTGAAACCCTTGATTCGCGTATACTCTTCTCCAAACCCAACGCATCCTGAAAGCAAAACGATAGGCGAGTTTAGTGCCATCCCACAGAAACTTGTTTTAAGATTATTTTGCATTGTCGACATTATACTTTTATGATGACTTGGGAGTCACTAACTTCGTCTAAAATGTTGCTATGAATGGAGTTTTTGTTACAGGAAGCAATACAGAAGTTGGAAAAACTACAGTTTCTGTTGAAATAATCAAGCACCTTAGTAAAAAAAGAAAAATCGTTGCAAGAAAGCCCGTTGAAACAGATTGTGAACTCGTTGATGGAAGTTATATTCCAAAGGACGCAGTTAAGCTTAACGAGGCATGTGCATCTGGAGAGAGCTTGAGTCAAGTTTGTCCTTATTGTTTTGAGCTTGAGGCAAGCCCTGAAAAGGCAAGCCTGGTTGAGGGAAGCGCCCTAAATCTTGATGATTTAGTCTGCGCTTGTAATGATGGAGTTGGCGAGAGTTTTGTCTTTGTTGAAGGGGCCGGCGGATTCTACTCGCCGATAGCAGACAAAGCGCTTAATTCAGATCTAGCTGTTCAACTGGGATTGCCCGTTGTTATTGTTGTTAAGGATGAGCTAGGCGCAATAAGCCAAGCTTTATTAGCTATTGATGCTGTGCAAAATAAAAAGCTTAAAGTGGCTTTTGTTGTCCTTAATGAGGTTGAACGTAACACACTTTCAAATCTTGAGGCGCTTCGCTCCTACACCGATGTGCCAGTCCTAAAGTATTCAAAACATAACCCAGAGCCATTTAATTCTAAGGTTGAAAAATTAATCTAGTATCGTAAGGTTTGGTTTTTTGTCTTTTTTTTCAGCGCTAATATCTTTGCTATCAAAAAGCATCCCTTCGCCATTCTCTTGGGCATAAATAGACAAGACGGCCTCACAGGGAACAACAATCTTTTGAGATTTTCCTTGAAACCTTGCTTTAAAATTTATGGAGTCATTGGTAATAAGACGATCAATGGCTGCAGAAGAGCTAATGTTTAAGACTATTTTCCCATGATTATCAAATCCATCAGGAACGGACACGCCAGCACATTTGGCGTTTACTAAAACGTATGGGGTAAAGCTGTTATCCTCTATCCAGTCACAATATGCTCGGATTAAATAGGGAATAACACCAGGCATTTATTTCTAGTTAAAGTCTTTTTCTGCAAAGGTTAGGCTGTCGTGAAACCCTTCTTTTTCAAAAAGCCTATTTGCATAATCTTTGATTGGTTTTGCTTTTTCTCCTAGAGAAATTCCCAAAAGATCAAGCCTCCAAAGGATTGGCGCAATACAAACATCAACAAGCGTCATGGTTTCACTTTTAAAGTAAGGCTTGTGAGAAAATAGTGGAAGAAGCTCTAGTAAGTTTCCATTAAGAGTTTTTCTGGCGGCATCAGCTTCTTTTTTATTTCCATTGAGGATTTTGCCGACAAGCTCATACCAACACCCATCTGCCCTAGTGAAGCGATAGATTAAAAGTCTTTTTTCAGCCTTTTCAATTGGATCAACTGGCAAAAGAGGCGGGAAAGGAAAGCGCTCATCAAGATACTCCATAATAACTGAAAGATCATACAGGACCATCCCTCTGTCAAAAAGAGTGGGAAGTGTCTCGCATGGATTAAGTTCGAGCACCTCTTCTGGCATCTCGTCAAATTTTAGCTCTATGACCTGGCATTCGATTGATTTGTGGGCCATAATAAATCTGACAGCATGAGATTCAAGCTCTTGTGATGCAGAATAAAGTGTTGTTGAGGCTGGATTAGGTTTTGATAGCATAGTTTTTTACCAAATTAAAAAAAAGTCCTTTGCCGTTTTAAGACAAAGGATGTATATGAAAGATTGTATCAGAAATCAGTCGCGAGGTCTCCAAATGCCATATTTGACATCTTTCCAGTACTCTTTTTTGAGTAGATAGACAAGAACAAATAGAATGCCTAAGAATAATAACACCCATTTACCAAGTTGCAACCGTATTAGTTTAGCTGGCTCGCCTACGTAGTCCAAAAAGTTCGTAATATCACGAACACTGTTATCAAACTCTGCCTCAGATTGAGACTCTCTAAGCGACCAAAGCGCATCAGGCATTGAAACATTAGTTAAGACTTTGTTGTTGACTCCAAATATTCTTGACTCGTCATCATAAAAACTTCTTAGATAGGTGTATATCCAGTCTGTTCCTTTTGATCTAGCAACCAAAGAAAGGTCTGGAGGAACGCCGCCAAACCATTTTGCTGCAGCACCTTCAGGCATTGCAGTTGTTATTGTTTCGCCAGTTTTTTCACCAGCAAACATTAAGTTTTGGGCAACGAGTTCATCGCTAAGTCCCAAGTCTTTGCCTATTCGGTTGTATCTCATAAAGCTGATAGCATGACAGCCTGAGCAATAGTTCATGAATAGTTTTGCGCCATTTTGAAGAGAGGCTGTATCCATTATGTCGGTATCAGCATGATCCAGATGAGCCTTGCTTGCAGCTGAGACATTGAACGATAAGATTGACAAGGCAATAGAAAGGGACAGTATTTTTAATTTTTTCATAATCTACTCCGTGACCCTTGCAGGAACTTCTTTTGTTTTGCCAATAGATGTGTACCAAGGCATTAAAATAAAATAAGCAAAATAAAGAATTGTAAAAATACGACCGAGCAATGCATTGGTTGGCGTTACTGGCTGAAGCCCCAGCCATCCAAGCATAACAAAACTGACAACGAAGACACCAAGCGCCCATTTGTAAATAGGACTTCTGTATCGAATTGATTTAACTGGGCTTCTGTCAAGCCAAGGCAACGCAAAAAAGATAACAATGGCCGCGCCCATAGCCAAAACCCCTGGAAACTGAGAGCCAAATAATGGCGGTATCGCTCTTAATACTGAATAGAATGGCGTCAAGTACCAAAGAGGGGCAATATGTTCTGGGGTCTTAAGGGGGTTTGCCTCTACAAAGTTAGCATGCTCTAAAAAGTAGCCGTTTAGAGCAGGGGCATAGAAAATCACAGCAGAGAATAACCATAGAAATCCTACAACCACCATGCTGTCTTTAATTGTGAAGTACGGGTGGAATGGAATGCCATCTTTTGGAATGCCATCCTTGTCTTTGTTTTGTTTAATCTCAATGCCGTCCGGATTGTTTGATCCCACATGATGAAGCGCCACCAAATGCAAGAAAACAAGCACAACAAGAATGAGTGGTAATACAATAACATGAAGCGAGAAAAAACGGCCTATGGTGGCATCACCAACAGCGTAGTCACCTAATAGCCAAATTAAAAGATCTGGCCCAATAACAGGCACAGAGCCAAATAAAGAAATAATAACTTGGGCGCCCCAAAAAGACATTTGCCCATAAGGCAGAACATAGCCAAAGAAAGCTTCAGCAGTGAGCGCAACATAAAGAATCATCCCCATAATCCAAAGCAGCTCTCGAGGGCCTTTATATGAGCCATAAAGAAGGGCTCTATACATGTGAAGATAAATGATTACAAAGAATGCAGATGCTCCTGTCGAGTGTAAGTAGCGAATAAGCCAGCCCCATTCTACATCTCTCATAATATATTCAACTGAGGCAAATGCATTGGCTGCATCCGGCTTAAAGTGCATGGTTAAAAAGATTCCAGTAAGAAGCTGCATTCCAAGCATAAGAATAGCCAGCCCACCAAAGAAATACCAAAAGTTAAAGTTTCTAGGCGTGTAGTATTCCGCTAAATGCTCGTTCCAAACCTTTGAAAGAGGAAATCTTTGATCTATCCAGCTTTGTTTATTTTTCATGCTCTTCTCTTAAGTATTTTTTTGGTCAGTTCCAATACGAATCAGAGATTCGGTGACGTATTGGTAAGGGGGTATAACAAGATTAGTAGGCGCTGGCACTCCAGCATATACTCTTCCAGCAAGGTCAAACTTTGAGCCGTGACACGGACAGTAAAAGCCGCCCTTCCAGCTATCTCCTCCCAAATCAGATGCCCCAGGCTCAGGCCTGTAGGTTGGTGAACAGCCAAGGTGTGTGCAAACACCAACAATGACCGCAACACTCTCTTTGTTTTTAATAGAGCGAAAATTTGAAGTCACATAGTCTGGCTGTTGGTTTTTAGAATTGCCAGTTCCGTCAGGATCAGCAAGACGATTAATTAGGTCTTTTGAGTTTAGGGACTCTAGTGCATTTTCATCGCGCTTAAAAATCCAAACGGGCTTTTTACGCCATAAAACACGAACAAGTTGGCCGGACTCCAGTTTAGAAATATCGACATCAACAGGCGCTCCAGCGGCTTTTGTTTTAGCAGAAGGCTTCCACGTTGACAAAAAAGGCCAGGCTACAAAGCCAACACCAACTGCGCCAACAACCCCTGTTGCATTAGTTAGGAAGCGCCTTTTCTTTAGGTCAATAGTTTGTTCAGACATAAGAATGATCTATGATGTTAAGATAAAAAACCGCACCATTATAATGTAAACGACTGATATTTAAAAGCAAAAATGATTCAACCTTACTAGTATTTTTTTTCATCAACCCTGATGACTAAAGATTTTGCTCCAGAAAGCCCTTCAATTTTTTTTATGATTGTGAGAAGTAGTTTTTTTTGTCTTTGAGCGCGATAGGCAACAGAAGGGTTTTTGGCTACGAGAAAAACTTTTTGGTCATCAACAAGAGAGAGCGACAGGCCACTTAGCTCGGAGGGAAGTTGAGACTGAAATGCAGAATTAAAGCGATTGTGTGACTTGGCCTTTTCAAACATTTGACCCAGTTTGCCTTCAGCTTTAAAATTTGTAGGGTTTTCTTTTGTTTTATCTTGCATATATGAGAAAATACCACAGTTTTGTCAACTAATGTTTCGTTCTTCCATGAGTATTATAAATAATGTTTTATCAAAAGTTTTAGGGTCGCATAATGACCGGCTAATTAAAAAGTACAATAGCCAGGTCAACAAGATCAACTCGCTGGAAGATCAAATGAGTTCATTGAGTGACAATGATTTGTCAGCGATGACCGAAAAGCTCAAAGCTAGATTTAAAGAAAACGAGCCGATGGATAGCATTTTGCCTGAAGCTTTTGCAGTGGTCCGGGAGGCAAGTCAAAGAACACTTGGCCTTAGGCATTATGATGTCCAGCTTATTGGCGGCATGGTTCTTAATGAAGGCAGCATTTCTGAGATGGGCACTGGAGAGGGAAAGACTCTTGTTGCAACGCTTCCGGCTTACTTAAATGCAATCACTGAAAAACGCGTTCACATTGTTACCGTTAATGATTATTTAGCATCCAGAGATGCTGAATGGATGGGAAAAGTCTTCTCTTTTTTGGGTCTTACTGTTGGAACTTCAGTTTCAGGAATGTCCGGAGATGAAAAACAAAAGGCATACTCTTGTGATATTACCTATGCAACAAATAATGAGCTTGGTTTTGATTATCTTCGAGACAATATGGCTTTTTCTCAAGAACACAAAATGCAGAATGAGTTAGCCTTTGCGATTATTGACGAAGTTGACTCAATTCTAATAGACGAAGCAAGAACGCCTTTGGTAATCTCTGGGCCTACTGGAGACCATGCGCAAGTATACAAGGCTATTAACAAAATGATTCCTAGTTTTACGCTTCAAACAGAAAAAGGTGAAGGCAAAGAGGTTGAGATTCTAATTCCTGGGGATTACACTGTTGATGAAAAGCACAAGCAGGTTTTTTTAAGCGACGATGGCCACATTAAAGCAGAAGATATGCTTATAGAGGCTGGCGCTTTGCAAGAAGGAGCTAGCCTTTATGATGTAAGCAATATTATTTTATTGCAGCACTTAATTTCCGGCCTTAGGGCACACGTGTTATTTCAAAAAAATGTAGACTATATTGTCCAGAACGACGACGTTGTTATTGTTGATGAGTTTACTGGCAGAACAATGGAAGGAAGAAGGTGGTCTGAAGGCCTACATCAAGCGATAGAGGCAAAAGAAAACGTAAGCATTAAACAAGAAAACCAGACACTAGCTTCGATCACTTATCAAAACTATTTTAGGCTTTATGAAAAGCTATCTGGCATGACAGGCACTGCAGAAACAGAAGCTACTGAGCTTCAGGACATTTACGGCTTAGAGGTTGTTGTTGTCCCTCCAAATACAAAGTCCACCCGGGTAGACCATTCAGATCTAATTTACGGGACTATGGATGAAAAGCTAGACGCGGTGGTCAAGGATATTCAAGATTGTCAAAAGAGACATCAGCCCGTTCTTGTTGGCACCAATAGTATTGAGAGCTCTGAGAGCGTATCAGTTTTGCTTAAGAAGCACAAAATTAAACATGAGGTTCTTAATGCTAAGCAGCACGAACGTGAAGCTGAAATTGTTGCAAATGCAGGCGCTCCAGGAGCCGTTACAATTTCTACGAATATGGCTGGAAGAGGAACAGACATTGTTTTGGGGGGCAGGCTAGCAGAGGGTGCCGGTGAGTCAGAAAAGCAAGCTTGGAGAGAGAAACATAATGCTGTTATTGGGTCAGGAGGTCTGCACATTGTTGGAACAGAGCGAAATGAGTCACGAAGGGTCGATAACCAGCTCAGAGGGCGCGCCGGTCGACAAGGAGATATTGGTTCAACGCGATTCTATTTGTCTTTAGAAGACAGCCTCATGAAGATATTTGCTTCTGAAAAAACTGCAAGCATGATGAAGAAGCTTGGAATGAAAGAAGGAGAGGCTCTTGAGCATAGCTGGCTTAACAAAACAATTGCCAACGCCCAGAAAAAGGTTGAAGGAATGCACTACGATGCGCGTAAACACCTTTTAGAATATGATGATGTTGCTAACGACCAAAGGAAGGTGGTATATGAACTAAGGGACGAGCTTATGGGCACAGAAGACGTTAAAGTTCGTTATGAAACAATCAGAGAGGATGTCATTAGTGATATTTTTGCGGCACATATCTCGCCAAAAGTTCTTGAGGAAGACTGGGATGTTAAGGGCCTTCAAGATACCTTGATAAAATCTTATGGTACTAACATACCTCTTCAGGGCATGATTGATGAAGGTATGGACGTTGATGAAATACTAAAAATGATTCAGAAAGGCTTTGTTACATCCCACGAAGTTAAAGAAAAAAACCTTGGTGTTGAGATGATGAGAACGTTCGAAAAGGCAGTTATGTTAAGAGCACTTGATCATCATTGGAAGGAGCATCTGGCTGTTATGGATCAGCTCAGACAAAGCGTCAATTTGCGTGGTTATGGCCAGAAAAACCCTGTTCAGGAGTTTAAACGTGAGTCGTTTTCAATGTTTACTGAGCTTCTTGACACCATAAATATTGAAATTGTTCAGGCGCTTTGCAGCGTTAATCTTGAGCAGGTTGGCTCTAAGCAACAAGAAATTCTAGCAGAGCGAGAGCAAGAGGCAAAACCCAAGCTGCCACAAAGAAAAGCTGCGCCTCCAAGAAGAGTAGTTTCATCAAAACAGCCCGCCAGAAACTTGAAGGTTGGGAGAAATGATCCGTGTCCGTGTGGGTCTGGAAAAAAATATAAGCAGTGCCATGGGTGACATCCGATCAATTTCGATGCAAAGCGTGGCATTCAAGTGAAACAAATAACTATTACTAAGCCCGATGATTGGCATTTGCACTTGAGAAATGGGCTTGAAATGAGTTCTGTTGTTGGAATGACAGCAAAACAAATGGGCAGGGCCATTATTATGCCAAATTTATCTCCACCAGTAAGAACATCAGATGAGGCCTTGAAGTACCGAGAGGAAATCATGCAAGCGCTTCCCAACAATACAAATTTTAGTCCCTTGATGACTCTTTATCTAACAGACACCACAACTCAGCAAGATATAATCGATGCTAGCAATGAAAGCCATGTTTATGCTGTAAAGTTTTATCCTGCAGGCGCAACAACGAATTCAGATAGCGGTGTTACAAGCTTGCAAAAAACCTACCCTATCCTTGAGCAGATGCAAAAAGAAGGAGTGCCTCTTCTTATTCATGGAGAGGTTACAGATAGTGACATAGACGTCTTTGATAGAGAGAAGGTTTTTTTAGATTCTGTTCTCGGCCCTTTAGTTAAAAATTTTCCTAAGCTTAAAGTTGTTTTGGAGCATATCACAACTAAAGATGCTGTTGATTTTGTTGACCAAAGCAAGACAAATATTGCTGCAACAATAACGCCACACCATTTGCTTTCCAACAGAAACCATATGCTTGTTGGCGGCATTAAGCCCCACTTTTACTGTTTACCTGTTTTAAAAAGAAGGACGCCTCATCAAGAAGCTTTAATTGCGGCGGCCACCTCAGGGAGTTCAAAATTTTTCTTAGGAACAGACTCAGCGCCGCACGATAAACACCAAAAAGAGTCGGCCTGCGGGTGTGCTGGAGTTTTTAGCGCCCATGCGGCTATTGAGCTCTATGCAGAGGCCTTTGATAGGGCCAATAAAATTGATATGCTGGAAGGATTTGCCTCACACTTTGGCGCTGACTTTTATGGTCTTTCAAGAAATATAGAAACAATCACGCTAGAAAAAACTCCATGGCAGATTCCTGAAAGTTATGACTTTTCAAGCTCTACAGTGATTCCTTTTTATGCTGGGAAAGAGCTTTCTTGGAGGCTGAGGGTTTAATAACATATTGTTTTGAAAAAAAGCCTGCTTTTTTCGACGTCATTTTTAATTTGCTTTTTTAGCGCATCAAAAGATTCAAATTTTTTTTCCTCTCGACACTTCTGCTTGAAAATAACGGTTACATAGTCACCGTAAATCTCTTCGTTAAAATCAAATATAAAAACCTCTAAAAGAGTTTTGCTGCCGCCAAGCGTTGGCCTTTTGCCAACATTACATACACCATTGTATGTTTTTGATTTAAGCTTAACAAGAACGCTATAAACTCCCATAACAGGGCTTAACTTTCTATGAATGCTTATGTTGGCGGTGGGGAATCCTATTGTTCGGCCTAGTTTATCTCCATGCGCAACTTTTCCACTAATAGAGAAGGGCCTTCCAAGAAATTTTTCGGCTCCATTGAAGTCTCCTTCAGAAAGAAGGCCCCTGACTCCTGAACTACTTACGCGCTGCCCATTAAGGAGCACGCTATTAATTTTCTCAATAGAAAAGTTGTTTTCAAGAGAGGCTTTTTTTAACATTGAAAAGTCGCCAAGACGATCTTTTCCAAACCGAAAGTCATCGCCAATAAAACAGTGCTTGATCCCGATTTTTTGAACCAGGATTTTATTGATAAAAGAAGATGCTGAAACTTCAGAAAAGCTTTTATTAAATCTTATTAAAAGATGCTTGTCTATTCCCAAAGACTTAAGAAATAAATGTTTATCCCTAAAGTTACTAAGCCTTGCTTTTGGTCTCCCAAAAAACGTCTCAGGGGTTACTGAAAAAGAGATAACAAGAGAAGGCATCCCCATTTTTTTTGATTTGGCAACAAGCTTTTTTAATAGCGCTTGATGGCCAAGATGAACGCCATCAAAGTTTCCAATGGTAAGAACACAGCCAGGCTGTTTTTTTAAATTATGAAGGCCTCTTATCAGTTCCATTCTTTTATTTTACTCACAGGATTAGTATTTATTAACTAATTAAAGCTCTTGAAGTATCTTTTTGACAGGGGCGGGAACGCCCATAGACAAAACACTCTTTTCATAATAGTTAATTTTGCCTCCAGGCGAGTGAATTAAAATTGGATTGATCCACAAAGTAAAATGAGTAAAGGTATGCTTAACTTGTGCAAGAGGTTTGACAATCTTTGCGCTATTGTTATGTCGGCGTATTTCTGCAGCGATAGCCTTGTCATTGTCTTCACACTCCTCAAAACTCCAAAGCCCACCCCATATTCCCTTGCTAGGTCTTTTTTTGAGAAAAACTTCTTGTTTTTCGTTTTTATATATTAGAAACGCTATTGTTTTTTCAGGGGCTCTAAGTTTTTTAGTTTTTTTATGTGGGAAATTGTCTTGCTCTTTAGCGAGATATGCTCCGCAATGGTTAGTCATTGGACAGCGGTCACACAGCGGATTTTTCGGTGTGCAGATGGTTGCTCCAATATCCATGATCGCCTGAGTATATTCTGCATTTTCAGTTTGGGGCGTATGATATTTTGCTAAACGCCACAATTCTTTCATAACCTTGCTTGATGAGTAGTGGCCTTCAACCTTGTGGTATCTTGCAAGTGTTCTTTTAACATTGCCATCAAGAATTGTAGCCGAGACGCCACTTCCTAAAGATAAGATGGCGCCAGCAGTTGAGGGACCAATGCCTGGAAGTGCAACAACTGCATCATATTTTTTTGGAAAGATTCCGTTATGTTGAGAGACCACAATTTTCGCTGTTTTATGTAAATTGCGCGCGCGACTATAATAGCCAAGCCCAGCCCATTCTGACATGACTTGATCTTCTTTTGCATTTGCAAGGGTCAATATATCTGGAAACGTTTTGATAAAGTTATTAAAGTAGTCAATGACCGTAATAACTTGTGTTTGCTGGAGCATGACCTCAGAAAGCCAAATATGATAAACATTGGGCGGGCTTGATTGCCAGGGAAGGTTTTTTCTTCCATTGTGCTTAAACCAGTGAAGTAGATCTCTTGCTAGCTCTGTCACTTTTACAAACCAAGCGGATTTTGTGGGTCTACAGACTCCATAAACGGTAGCTTAATGTCTTCATTGGTTACCTGATAGAAGCAACCAATCCAATTATTAATAACTGCACTAGCGCTATCATGCCACGTGTTATCAAGGGTTTTAATGATGAGCTGCTCAGGAAAATCTTTTATTGTGGCTGACTTAGTTTTGAGTCTTGTTTTATACTCTTCTAAAATTGCACAACATTGAGAGGAAAGATAATTAGCAGGAAATGGCGGATAGTCTGACCGCTTTCCCTCTAAGTAAAGAGCGATTTCTCTTTTCAATTCTTTTAAAAGGCTAACAGAGTCATATTCTGGATGTCCTTGGAAGAAGACAATGCGGAAAAGGTCTGGGCTAACAGCCAAATGAACTCCAATTTTGCTTGCAGCTAAAACCCTAATGTTTGCCTTTTCAAACTGAGATCTAGAAATCTCATTAAAGCGAGAGTGTGGAACATCAAATCGAGTGTTCACGCCCTTGACCAAAGGGTGTGTTCGGTCAATAACTTGATGTGGAAAAACACCCCAGTGTTTTTTTCCAATCGGCTTTCTTTTTTGGGCATATTTAAACTCTAAAACAGCATGAGTTGCTAGACACGAACACAAGGTTGAGGTCACATTTTCATAAGACCAGTCAACGACCTCTCGGAGTTCTTTATAAAAAGGAGCCAACTGAAGGTCAGTATCGCCAACATTCGCTCCAGTAATAATAAGCGCATCAAGTCCCTGAAGTTTAATTTCATCAAAGCTCTTATAGTAGTTTTTTATGTGCTCAGAAGCCTTCTTGCCTCGCTTAATGCTAGAGAGAGAAAATGGATGTATGTAGAGCTGAGCCACCTGGTTGGAGCGGCCAATCAGCCTAAAGAACTGCCTTTCTGTGGCTTCAAGTGCAGAGTCAGGCATCATGTTTAGAAGGCCAATATGCAGTGCTCTAATTGCCTGATGGGAGGCCCTTTCTTCAGACAGTATCGTCTCTCCTTGTTTTTCAAGGCGTGTAAATGAGGGCAGATTAGAGTGTGCTATAAGAGGCATGGTTTCAGAGCGCGCTAGAGATTAAATTAATAACATCATTTGAAGAGTTGCAATTATGAAGGTCGTCGCTTTGTATTGTGCATCCGTATTTATTTGCGATCGCTGCGTATTTTTTAAGCCTGTCTTCTATCAGCCTAGGAAAAACCCAGCTTACAAAATCATCAGGACTTACTTGGGCTGCATAATCTAAGCTATTTTCAGCAAGATAGGCGTTAATGGAGTTCTCAAAAAAACGAGAATTATAGTACATTGGTTTTGGGCGCGTTTTTGCTCGCTCAATTAGAATGCGCTCATTCTCTTTGTTGGTCTGTATGTATACGATAAGACTTTTTTCTGAGAGAGTCTTGTATAGTTTAGGGTCTTCAAGCTCACAAAGACTGCCTCCAGCGTCATTTATAAAGTGACTGAACCCTTCTGATTGGGACCTGTTAATAAACTCAGGCACTTCATACATTGTCTTTTTTTCTGCTTCAAAAAAAAGATTTTGGCGACGAATAAATTCATCAATAGGAAGCCCTCCTTCTTCAGGGTTGCCAACCTTTCCTAGGAAGGCTGAGATTGGCTCCAGGTTGTCAAAAGTTACTTGGCTATTAACACTGATGGACTGGTTATCTAAAAGCTTCTTTAGCCAGCTGTCTGTTTTCATTTTATTGGCAATATTTGCAATAATATCATCTTTAAGGTGCGTTGCGCCTATCCTATAATCGCCAGAAAAATGAAACCAATCCCCTTCTTCGCCAATGAGTTTTGCGAGACGAGTTTTGCCAACGCCTGACATACCTAAAAGCGTAATACATTTATTTTTCTGTTTTTTAAACTCTTCTGCAGATATCATTATAAAAGACCGTCTTCTTTGAACATAGTTCTAATGCCTCTAACAGCTTGTCGGATTCTATGTTCATTCTCAATAAGACAGATTCGAACATACTCGTCACCATAGCTGCCAAACCCAATTCCAGGAGAAACACCAACCTTGGCTCGATTAATCAGCTCTTTGCTGAATTCAAGTGAGCCCATTGCCCTATAGTGCTCCGGAATTTTTGCCCACACAAACATCGTTGCCTTTGGTTTTTCAACCCTCCAGCCAATACTTTCCAGACCATGGCAAAGGATATCACGCCTAGACTGATACATCGAACATATTTCTCTAACGCAGCTCTGGTCTCCCTCGAGTGCCTCAATTGCGGCAACTTGAATCGGCGTAAATATGCCATAGTCCAAATAAGATTTAATCTTTGTAAGTGCAGCAACTAGCGAGGCGTTTCCAACCATAAATCCGACTCTCCACCCAGGCATGTTATAGCTTTTGGACATTGAAAAAAACTCAACCGCAACCTCTTTAGCGCCTTCAACTTCAAAAATACTAGGTGCTTTATATCCATCAAAAACAATATCAGCATAGGCCAAATCCTGTACAACCCAAATTTGATTTTCTTTCGCAACCTTTATAACTCGCTCAAAAAACTCTAACTCAACACATTCAGAGGTTGGATTTGAGGGGTAATTCAGAACTATAGCTTTTGGTTTTGGCCACGTATTTTTGATAGCTTTTTCCAGCTCAGAAAAAAAGTCATGTTCAGGCCCACACGGAATAGAACGAATATCTGCTCCGGCAATGACAAAGCCATAGGGATGAATAGGATAGGCAGGACTTGGGACCAAAACGGTGTCACCTTTGCTGACAATTGCCTGAGCAAGGTTTGCAAGACCCTCTTTTGAGCCAAGGGTTACTATAGCTTCAGTATCAGGATCAAGGGTTACGTCGTATCTTTCTTTGTACCAATTTGTTATTGCTCGTCTAAGGCGCGGTATACCCCGAGACGCTGAATAGCGATGCGTGTCAGTTCTCTTGGCGACTTCAACTAGCTTATCAACAATATGTTGAGGTGTCGGCTGATCAGGGTTACCCATTCCAAAGTCAATAATGTCCTCACCTTTTGAGCGAGCTTTTGCTTTTAACTCATTGGTAATTGCAAAAACATAGGTTGGTAGTCTTTCAATTCTTGCAAAGTTTTCGTTCATTTTTTAGTTCATTTAGCTGTCAAGCACAAGATGGTACGAGCTGAATTTTCTAAGATTAAGTACGCCACCATCTAGTAGTAAGTATTGCCCTTTAATTCCTTCTAAGACACCAGAAATAGTGGGCGTTTTATCAAAGTTTAAGGAAACAATTTTTGTGGGGTATTTTAACACAGGGTAGCGGATGTTTATTGTCTCGTCCTCAAGACGCGTTGCCTGCAGCTCATTAATTAGCTCCGGAATCTCAGTTAAAAGTTCATTTTTTTTTGATTCAAGGTCTACGTCCTCAACCTCATTTTTGAGCATTGTACGCCAGTTTGTTTTGTCAGCGACATAGGATTTAAGTGCCATCTCAATTTTGCCAGAATCAAGCCTTGTTTTAACCTCTAAAATGGGTAAAGCGCTTATCGCGCCTTGGTCTATCCACCTTCCAGGAGTGTTAGTTTTTCTGGTAATTCCAACCTTTATTCCAGAAGAATTAGCAAGATAAACGATGTGTGAAGAAAAGCAATTGGCAAGGCCCCACTCGGGCTCTCGGCAAGTTCCTAAATGGTGATGGCAGGTTTCAGGCTTCATGATACACATGTCACATCTTGCAAGAGAGCGAGCACATGGAAAGCAGTATCCTTGAGAGAAGCTTTTGTTGGTTTTATTGCCACAATTTGAGCATGTAATTTCTTGGCTAAAGCTGAGTTCGATATGGCTGCCTACTAAAGCATTCATATCGACAGACTCGCTACCAATAGACAGGGTATATTTTGCCTCTCCAGCAACCAGAGAGGTTTTCATCATGTTTATTGGCCCAGCTAGCTGCATAATATGGACTGAATATCATTGTATTTATTAGCTGCCCGACGCATGATTTTTTCGGGAATTTTGGGCGCAGGAGGCGCCTTATTCCAGTCTAGTGTTTCAAGATAGTCTCTAATGATTTGCTTGTCAAAGCTTTTTGGGCTGCTCCCAGGGCTGTAGTCAGATAGTGACCAAAATCTTGAAGAGTCAGGCGTTAAAATCTCATCCATAAGTGTGAGTTGGTTGTTTGAGTCAAGCCCAAATTCAAATTTAGTGTCAGCAATAATAATGCCTCTCTCTAGGGCGTGCTTTGAAGCATAGCTATAAATTTTAAGGCTTACCTCTTTGATTTGTTTAGCTAGGTCAGCGCCTATCAAACCCTCAACCTCTTCAAAAGAAATATTGGCATCATGCTCTCCAACTGCAGCTTTTGATGACGGCGTAAAGATTGGTTTTGCAAGTTGTTCCGCTAACTTTAAGTTGGGGGGTAGTGAAATACCACAAATTGACTGAAAGCCTAGGTACTCTTTCCAGCCAGAGCCAATTATATAACCTCTAACTACTGCTTCAACAGGGAGGGGCTTGAGTTTTTTTACGACGATTGCTCTTCCTGAAAGCATTCTAGCCTCTTTGGCTGACATTACTTCATCAAGCTTTATTTTGGTTAAATGGTTTTGAACGATATGCTTGGTTTTGTCAAACCAGAAGTTAGCAATCTCTGTAAGAATCTTGCCCTTATTCTCAATAGGCTGCTCAAAAATAACATCAAAGGCAGAGAGCCGATCAGACGCTACAATTAGCATATGTTGATGATCTATGTCGTATATGTCTCTTACTTTTCCTTGATGAATAAGAGGCAAGGATAGTTCTGATTGAGTATTAGAGCTCATTTAGGCACTTTAAAAGCTGGAAGACTTTATTTTAATCGATTGGGCCGGTGGTTTGTTGAAGTTGCTAGTTATAGAGGCCTATTTAATATTTAATTCAAAGAGTATTCGTTTGGCTCTTTTTTGAAAGCCTGACATTTCAGCATTTGGAACGATCGATTTTTTTTCAAGCTTAACTTTTTCAGCGTCTTTGTGAACCCCATTTATGCGAATTTCATAATGAAGGTGTGGCCCTGTAGACATTCCAGTGCTGCCTACATATCCGATTAGCTCACCCTTTTTGACTCGCTTGCCAGACTTTAAGCCCCTGGCAAATTTTGACAAATGGGCATATACAGTGACATACTCTGAGCCATGTTTAAGGTAAATTACATTGCCATAGCCTGATAGCGTGGCAACATATTTAACAAGCCCTTTTGCTGGGGCATAAACAGGGGTTCCTCTTGGCGCAGCAAAGTCAGTGCCTCGATGTGGCCGATAGGTTTTCAGTGTTGGGTGGTAGCGACGCAATGAAAAACTAGAGCTAATTCTGTTGTACTTTGCAGGAGCAAATTTAAATGAGTCGTTTAGTGTTTCACCTTTGGTGGTGTAGTATTTCTTTCTACCAAGGGAGTCTTTGTGAGAGAAAAGCGCAATGGTTTTTCTTCCGCTTATATAAATCATGGCGCTCGGTGTTTTCTCACCTTCCCAGGACAAAATGAACCTATCGCCTTTTCTAAGGTCACGACTAAAGTCGATTTCCCATGAAAAGTTGTCTGCCATCATGTTTACAACTTCAGCATCAACGCCAGCTTTTTTAGCATCATAAAAAAGAGACTTATTAATTGTAATGACAGTAAAGGAAACATCATCAATAGGTTGCGTGTTTGATTTTTTAAAACTAAACCTTTTTCCGTCATAGTTTATGAAGAGCGGGTTGTCGTTAGCGGGATTAAAAACAATTTGCTTAAGACTATGATTGTCATTGAGGATTATCCGAAACTCATCGTCTGGATAGATGTTGTTAAGTCTTTGGGCGCTCACGTCAGAGGTCATTAGTTTTGTCAAAAGCTTGCCTGATAGTCCGGCGCTAAAGAAAAACTTATAAAAAGTATCTCCACGCGATACTTTAAAACTAAAGTCATGTTTGCCGCCTGCAGCAGAAGGTGTTGAGAAAATCGCACATGCTAAAAGCAATGAAATAAAAACAGATTTAATCATTAGTGTTGGGTTTAGTCGCTTTTAGAAATTAACGACAAGGCCAGTTGACGTGAAAGTTGGTCATTTTCCACAACACTAGCTAGCGTGTCAAGATTTTGACTAGGCACTTCGTTGAGGGTTGTTTCAATTATCCTGCTGATGTCTAAAAACCCTATTTTGTTGTTTAAAAAAGCATCAACAGCAACTTCGTTGGCTGCGTTCAAAGTTCCAGGAGCATTGTTTCCTTGGTTTATGGCCAAATAGGCCAGCTCTAAGCACTTATACTTTTTCATATCAGGCGGAAAAAATTCCAGTGGTGATTGTTTTGCGAGATCCAATTGTTCGACACCTGACACCTGCCTTCCCGGAAAAGACAGCGCAAAGGATATTGCACTTCTCATGTCGGGAGGCCCAAGTTGTGACAGAACACTACCATCATCAAAATAGACGCACGAATGAATAATGCTTTGAGGGTGAACAATAACTTCAATTTGACTTGGAGGCATGTCAAATAAGAAGCTAGCTTCAATCACCTCGAGTCCTTTGTTCATCATTGTTGCAGAGTCAACAGAAATTTTTTGCCCCATTTTCCAGTTTGGGTGATTACAAGCCTCTTCAGGAGTGACTGTATTAAGGGAGTCAAACGGCGTATATAAAAATGGGCCACCTGAGGCGGTCAGCTGAATTTTGTTTAGCCCTTCCTTGCCAGCCTGGAGGCATTGAAAAATCGCGCTGTGTTCTGAGTCGACCGGAATGATTTCGGCGCCTGACTTTTTGGCAACATTCATTAGCAAGGCCCCGCCTAAAACTAGCGACTCTTTGTTAGCCAGCATTATTCTTTTGCCTGCCATAGCAGCAGAAAAAGTGGATGACATACCGGCTCCGCCAACGATTGCAGCCATAACAAAATCAGTTTTAACATGAGAGGCAATATCATCAAGCGCACGCTCACCGCTCAATACTTCTACTCCGTCTGGGGCCACCTCTCTTAGGTTTTCAGCCGCCTCTTCGTCAACTAGAATGGCATACGCAGGTTTGTATTTTTTACAGAGCTCATTCAGGCTTTTCCAGTTCGAGCGGGCGCTAATTGCAAAAGCGCTGTATTTGTTAGGATGGCGAGAGATAACATCTAGCGTGTTAAGTCCAATTGAGCCCGTCGCCCCAAGAATTACAATATTTTTCATAGAACAAACACCAAGAGGAGGAAAAATATAGGCGCAGATGAAGTAAGGCTGTCAATGCGATCCAATAGTCCGCCGTGGCCCGGAAGAATATTGCCGCTATCTTTATTGCCACTAATGCGCTTTAATAAGCTTTCAAATAAATCGCCAAGGACTGAAACTAAAGAAACAACAAGCGCCAGGATACTGAACACAAAAAAGTCTTTTGCGCCAGGCGCCTGAACAATAATACAGACATAAGAGATAGCAACAGCCTGTGCAAGAATAACGCCGCCATAAAGCCCAGCTAAGGTTTTGTTTGGACTTACCTCAGGGCAAAGTTTTTTGTTGCCGAAGCGCCTTCCTGAAAAATACGCACCGACATCTGCAGCCCAGATTAAAACCAAAAGAAAAAGGACCAACAACCTGTTTTGAGAGTGGAGAATAATTAGTGAAGTTGCCATCGGCACAAAAAGAAACAACCCATTTATTATTCCCGTGTATATGCTTTTACTAACGCTGTTATGGCTTTCTGGGTATTTTATAACCCAATATAAAGCGACAAGCCACCACGTCAATGTTAATAACAATAGGGGCCCGAGCATTGATACGTTGGCAGAAAAAACAAAAGTCAGCGCTAAGATTGCTATAGTGAAAAGAGCTCTATTGGTAAACTGATGTATTGAAATAAGTTGGCAATACTCCCAAGAAGCGACAATAAGCATTAATCCAAGGACTATGGAGAACCAAGATTCGTTTAATAACAGAATTCCTGCTATGGCGATGGGCGCTAAAATAAGCGCTGTTAGGGCCCTTTTAATTAGCATTACTTCTCTCCATTACGTTCACCAAAGCGCCGATCTCTGGAATGAAAGTCTGCAATAGCTTCATCTAGGGCGTCTTCATCAAAGTCTGGCCACAAGGTTTTGCAAAAATAGAGTTCACTATAAGCAATATCCCATAGTAAGAAGTTGCTTAGCCTAATCTCACCACTTGTTCTAATAAGAAGATCAACTTTTGGGTAATTAGCTAGAGAGGTATAAGAATGAAAGAGAGACGGGTCGACGTTTTCTGGATTAATTTTGCCATTAGCTGACTCAAGAGCAATTTTTTTTGCTGACTCTGCAATATCCCACTGTCCTCCATAATTAGCCGCAATAACTAGATTTAGACCAGTGTTATTGGCGAGCTCTTTTTCAGCCTCCTGCGCGAGTGTTTGTATCTCGAGAGTGAAAACTGAAAGGTCTCCAATAATCTTTAGCTTTATGTTGTTGTCTTTAAGTTTGGTTGTCTCGGTTTTTAAAACAGCTAAGAAGAGCTTGAAAAGAAGTCCAACTTCTTCACTTGAGCGATTCATGTTTTCACTGCTAAAAGCAAAAAGCGTAAGTGTATTTACGCCTAACTGTGCACAGTGCTTGACAATTTTTCGAACTGTCCTGACACCTTTTTGATGCCCGCTCGAGCGCGGCAGATGCCTAGCCTTTGCCCACCTACCGTTGCCATCCATAATAATGGCTATATGTTTAGGAGGGCTTTGGCTGATGATTTGCAAATCGTCTTTTTCTGAGCTCATAGAGCGCAATTATACCCACTAGTCATTAAATTGCCCATTGCAAAATATTTCAATTTGAGCGGTTATTTAATTAGGAGTCCTCGTTAGGCAGCACGCGTAGGCTGGTCTGGTAAAATCCTCATTATGAGTTTAGCCAAAAGAATAATCCCGTGTTTAGATGTCCGTGATGGAAGAGTTGTTAAAGGTGTCAAATTTGTTGATATCAAGGATGCTGGCGACCCTGTTGAAGTCGCAAAGCGATATGACAGGGAAGGCGCAGATGAGATTACTTTTCTTGATATAACAGCTTCACACGAAGGAAGAAATACTACAGTCGCCATGGTTGAAAAAATTGCTGAACAGGTATTTATTCCGCTCACTGTTGGCGGCGGCATTCGAAAGGCTGAGGATGTTAGGTCGATGCTAAAAGCTGGGGCAGACAAGGTTGCAGTTAATTCTGCAGCCATATTTAACCCAGGCCTTATTAATGAACTATGTGATATTTTTGGATCACAGTGTATTGTCATTGCAATTGACGCTAAAAGAGTCTCAAGAGATCCTTCTAAGTGGGAAATTTATACCCATGGCGGCAGAAAAACAACAGGCATAGATGCTATAGAATGGGCGGTAAAAATGACTGAGGGGGAGAGCGGCGCTGGCGAAATACTTCTTACCTCTATGGATAGAGATGGCACCAAAGATGGTTTTGATCTTGAGTTAACACGAGCCATATCTGATGCTGTGGATGTTCCGGTGATTGCTTCTGGCGGCGTTGGCAATTTGTTGCACTTGTCTGAAGGCGTAATTGATGGCGGGGCAGATGCAGTGCTTGCAGCGAGCATTTTTCACTTTGCAGAGTTTACAGTTGATGAGGCCAAAAAATCGATGCAACAAAAAGGCATTGAGGTAAGGCTATAGCAAGTTGAGTTTTTGACTCCTTCAGCGTATCATTACGCAGTTTTGAATTCAGGAAACACATGACCTTTAAAAAAGAATTTTGGGTGCTTTTATCAATATTTGTTCTTCCTATTGGGCTGGGAACTTTGTTTTTCTACTTAAACCCATCTTATTTCAGCCAGAATACTGTCAATTATGGCGAGCTTATAAGCCCAGTAATAATTACCGAAAAGACAGATCTTGAGATTCAAGGCGACGCCTCACTTGAGGGTGTTTGGACCCTTGTTTATGTAACAAAGAGTTGTGACGCAATCTGCGATCAGGCTGTTGCAGACGTGAAGACTATACGCACTCTTATCAATATGGACATGCGCCGAATTCAAAGGATGCTTATTGCTGAAGATGGCTCAACCCCTCTTGAAGGCGATGAAAACCTAGTCTTAGCGAATATTAACAATGAAAAGTTGTCAGGCCGGCTTGCAAGTTTTCCAGAAAACTCGATTTTTCTAATTGACCCAATTGGAAACTTTATGCTCTATTACAACCCAGTGGATATCAATATTAAGTTTGTTCTTAAAGACCTTAAGCGCCTCCTTAAGTATTCAAGGATAGGGTAATGAGCAAACTTCCGTCTCTAAAAGATCTTTTGGGCCTTTGTAAGCTTAAGGTGGTTTCGCTCATCCTTCTAACCGCCATAGTGGGAATGCTTTTGGCAGTGCCTTATATGCCTAATTTATTTCTTGTTCTCGTTGCTTCTGCAGGGATATCATTAGCGGCAATGTCAGCCGCTGTTTTTAACCACGTGGTCGATGAAAAAATCGATATTCAAATGTCTAGAACTGATCGCCGCCCGCTGCCACAAGGCAAAGTTACCAGAGGCCAGGCGCTGATATGGGGCGTATTTTTAGGTGTCATAGGAATTGCGCTTTTGATAGTATTTGTTAACTTTTTAACAGCTGCTTTAACGCTCATCTCATTAATAGGATATGCAGTTTTCTATACCATGTACTTAAAGAGAGCTACCCCACAAAACATTGTCATTGGAGGGGCTGCTGGCGCAGCACCACCGGTTCTTGGATGGACATCAGTTGCTGGCTCTAACGGCATTGAGTATGCGTTACTTCTTTTTCTAATTGTCTTTATTTGGACGCCCCCACATTTTTGGGCGTTGGCCATTCATCGAAGCGAAGAATACAAAAAAGCAGAGATTCCAATGTTGCCTGTCACTCACGGCCTTGAGTTTACTAGAGTGCAAATTCTTTTGTATACAGTTCTTTTATTTCTGGTTACTCTGCTCCCATATTTGACTGGAATGAGCGGCTTGATTTATTTAATTTGTGCAGTATCTCTTGGAGCTCTTTTTTTGGGGTATTCAATAAAGATTTTTGTAGAACCAGAGAATCCTAAAATTGCATTTAAGACCTTTAAATATTCCATTAATTATCTGATGGTATTGTTCGTTGGACTATTAGTAGACCACTACCTGTTAATGAACTTTGGAGTTCTGCCCTAGAAATGAAATCTTTGATGCAAGTTTTTAGGGCGGTTGCTTCTGCTATGATTGGGGTTGGAAAAAAGAAAAGCCTAGCCCAAGATTTCGAAGCCACTGAAAAAACAGGCCCATTGCCCTACATTATTGTAGGGCTTTTCATGACTGCGCTGTTTATTGGCTCTTTAATATTAGCAGTAAGACTAATTCTTCCCTAAGGCCTGAATGATTTTATCAAGGGCTTCTGCCATAGGCACCGGCTCATGAGGGTTTGTTAAGAGTGCTGTCAGTTCTAGGTCTGGATTAAAGAGCAAATAGCTGCTTGTGTGGTCGATATCATAGTGAGCGATTTTTGTTGAGCTTTGCTTTTCATCGGCTGCTATCTTGTGCGAATCATGCTCATAGTGAACGTAACCTAGCTCCATGAGTTCCAAATGTTGTTCATGTGTCTCAACTTTTTGGATGTCACCCGAGGCTTTATTTATCATTTCATGAATAGTAAAATCATCTCCATGGTCTGCTGAATGGCTGTCGTGTGAGTGGTCACCATGATTGCTATGATCTTCCTGAGCTAATTTTTGAGACTGAACTACCTCGTGATAAACGCCCAATGTTTTACTAATTGACATCAATTCTTCCTGGTGAGCTGTCAAACCTAAAAAAGATGGGTTAAAGGCACTTGCAAAGCTGTCAAGATTGCCAACATCTCTCATCGGATCAACAGAAACAAACACAACCTGAAGTTTATCGCTATTTTTCATGAGCTGATAGGCCTGATTGATTTTGGAAAGGTCAATTGGACAAACATCAGGGCATGAAGCGTAGCCAAAATAGAGAAGCGCCCATTTTCCATCTGTAACATCAGACAAATGCGTGTCTTGGGACGCGTCATTAATAAAGTTTAGCTTTTCTGAAACAGACTTTGCCTCAGGGTACAAAGACGCGGCAGGCGCAACAGACCTTTTTAAGTCTTCTATGCTAGGCTTGTTTCCCACAAAGAAGAAAATAGCAGCACCAATAATAGCAACTAGAAGTAGCAGATAAATTTGAGTTGTTTTTGTCATAATTAAATCGAAATAAAGCGGGAAGTTTTTTTATAGAGCATTTTTCTCTGAGAACATTTTGTGAGCAAGGCTAACGAGGCTCAGTAGCAGCGCAAGACCAACTGCATTATGCATTGTAGCTGCAAGCATTGGCAAAGACATCACAACATTGATGATTCCTAGGGCCACTTGGGCTGTTAAAAGAGCAAGCACAATAACAACGCTCTTTCTTAAAGCTTTGTAGTTTCTTAAAGTAAATGATAAGGCAATTATTGCTGCTGTAACAACAAGCGCACCGACTCTATGCACCATCTGAATAGCGGTTCTCGTTTGATTTTCAAGCACGCCAAACTCATAATCAATCCCCAGAGGGCCCCAGTAGTAGGCATTCCTAAAGTCCATGTCATCAGGCCACATTTCTCCTAGACAGGTAGGAAAATAATCCCCACAAGAGAGTGCGGCATAGTTAGTGCTGGTCCATCCTCCAAGAAAAATTTGAAAGACTAGAAGAGCAGTTACAATGGCAAGCATTATCTTATGCTTGCTTAAGATAGGCTGAGCAAGATGAAGCGGTTTGCGTTCATTCAGTAGTAGCCAAAAGAGCAGGGTTGTGGTTGAAAAGCCGCCTAGTAAATGCATCGTGACTATCCCCGGGTGGACTAATTCGGTTACCGTCCACATCCCTAGAGCACCCTGAAAGCCAACCAATAAAAGCAGTGCAGTTGGCAGCTTAATAGAACGAAGAGTTTCCGGTTTGCGAAAAATTGCCAATAAAAATATAACAACAATAGATAAGCCGAGTGTAGAAGCCGCATACCTATGAACCATCTCTTTCCATGCTTTTGCGATATCAAGCGGCCTGTCATATTCTGCAGATATGATATCAGGAACCAAAAGCTGCCCATAGCATCCAGGCCAATCGGGACAACCCAGGCCTGCATCAGCAAGGCGAGTGTAGGCTCCTAGAATAACAACTATTAGAGCCAAAATAAAAGAGAGATTAAGCGCTTTAGAGTACATTTAAATCCTATTAATTATGGCATGCTATTTTAAAGAACTAAATAGTTGCTTGATTAAAAATTTAAAAAATATGCTTAATTTATTTAGTGATTTAGTCTTTTTTTTCAAGACTATGGGTACATTTTTTTAAATTAATTTTGCTGGTGAAAAAAGTTCAATCAATATTGAGAATAAATGCTTGGTAAAACGAGTAGAAACAGGTATCATTTGGTTGCTTTTTTTATTTGCACTTGTAATTAATTAAAAGGCTCCTGTATACAGGACAATTATGAACACATTTACTAACCATCACTTAGGCTTGGTTATTGGGTGAAATGAATAAGGTTTAATTCGGAGAATCTATGAAATTATTGTTGACTTTTACTAGCGCTATTGCAGCATTGATTGGCTCGAAACCTGCTTTCGCAGAGTATACGCTCAATATGACTAAAGGCATTACAGATATTAGCCACGACATATACTGGCTTCATATGATGGCATTTTGGGTTTGTGTAGCCATTGGTGTTGTTGTTTTTGGTGCGATGTTTTATTCAATTATTGCCCATAGAAAATCTAAAGGTGCTAAAGCGGCTCACTTCCATGAGAGCACAACAGTAGAATTTATATGGACAGGAATTCCAATTTTAATTTTAATTGCAATGGCAATTCCAGCTTCTAAAACACTGGTTGATATTGAGGTATTAGATAAGGCCGATATGACAGTTAAGGTTACAGGCATTCAGTGGAAGTGGCAATATGATTACCCTGAAGAAGGAATTAGTTTTGTCTCAAATTTAGCACAATCTTCAAGAGATGTTGTAAGTGCATCGCCTGAGGAACGTGAAGCGGTTAACAATAGTGAAGACACATATCTTTTATCAGTAGACAAGAAACTCGTTCTTCCTGTAGACACAACAATCAGGTTTTTAATTACTTCAAACGACGTAATCCATAATTGGTGGGTTCCAGCCTTTGGCGTTAAACAAGACGCTAACCCTGGTTTCATCAATGATGCTTGGGCTAAACCTAATGAAATTGGAACTTACAGAGGCCAGTGTGCTGAACTTTGTGGCAAGGACCATGGCTTTATGCCAATTGTTGTGGACGTTGTATCTAAAGCCGATTATGCGGCTTGGGTTGAAGGTAAACAAGCTGAAAAAATTGCTGAAGCAGCAAGCGCCACTAAAGCCTGGACAGAGGAAGAGTTGGTTGCTAGAGGCGAGGAAGTCTACAACGCTAACTGTTCTGGCTGTCACCAAAAAGACGGCTCAGGAATACCTGGTGTATTCCCTGCAATGATAGGGTCTGAGGTAACGAATGGTCCTGCTGAATATCATATAGGCCTTGTTTTAAATGGTATGGGGGGTATGCCAGCATTTAAGATGCTAAGTGACACTGACATTGCATCGGTTATTTCCTATGAAAGAAGATCTTTTGGTAACAATGGATCAGTTGTTCAACCATCAGATGTTACATCTGCACGTTAATTTAAGGAGAAATACATGAGCTCAACTACAGCGGCAGCAGCACACGACGATCACCATCATGGCCCTGAAAAAGGACTTTTAAGATGGGTTAAGACCACCAATCACAAAGATATTGGAACTTTGTATATGTGGTTTGCATTTATAATGCTACTCATCGGCGGCGCTCTTGCGATGGGCATTCGTTCCGAACTTTTACAACCTGGCTTGCAGTTGTTTGAGCCGCAAGTATTCAATCAGCTTACTACAATGCATGGCCTAATTATGGTCTTTGGAGCCATTATGCCTGCCTTCGTTGGTTTAGCAAACTGGCTCATTCCAATGATGGTTGGCGCTCCTGATATGGCACTACCTAGAATGAATAACTGGAGTTTTTGGATACTGCCTTTTGCAGGAGCAATTCTTTTGAGCACCTTTTTTATGGAAGGCGGCGCCCCAGCATTTGGGTGGACTTTTTATGCACCGCTCTCAACAACTTTTGCACCAGACTCTACTGATTTCTTTATTTTCGCAGTCCACTTGCTAGGTTTTTCTTCAATTATGGGAGCAATTAATATTATTGCTACTGTTCTTAACATGAAGGCTCCTGAAATGAGATTAATGGATATGCCTCTTTTTGTTTGGACTTGGTTAATTACCTCGTTCTTATTAATTGGTGCTATGCCTGTTCTTGCTGGCGCAGTTACAATGATGCTTACAGACAGAAACTTTGGAACAGCATTCTTTGACGCGACAGGTGGTGGCGATCCAGTCATGTTCCAACACATTTTTTGGTTCTTTGGACACCCCGAAGTTTATATTATGATTTTGCCGGCGTTTGGTATTATCTCTCATATTATTCCAACCTTCGCAAGAAAGCCACTCTTTGGTTATTCTTCGATGGTTTATGCAACAGCATCGATCGCATTTTTGTCATACATTGTGTGGGCTCACCATATGTTCTTGACCGGAATGCCTGTGGCTGGAGAGCTTTACTTTATGTACGCTACAATGTTGATTGCAGTTCCAACTGGAGTAAAGGTATTTAACTGGGTCGCAACAATGTGGAAAGGCTCTATGACTTTTGAAACACCAATGTTGTGGGCGCTTTCTTTTGTATTTTTATTTACAATCGGCGGCTTCTCTGGACTGATGCTTGGAATTGCGCCGGCTGATATTCAGTATCATGACACTTATTTTGTTGTAGCGCACTTTCACTATGTTCTTGTAACGGGCGCTTTATGGGGAATCATTGCCGCTGTATTTTATTGGCTGCCTAAGTGGACTGGAAAAATGTATAACGAACCACTTGCAAAGGTGCACTTCTGGTTAGCGTTGATTTCGGTTAATGTAACGTTCTTCCCGCAGCATTTCTTAGGCCTCGCTGGAATGCCACGTCGTATTCCTGACTATGCATTACAGTTTGCGGACTTTAATTATATTTCGTCAATTGGCTCATTTGCATTTGGCCTTTCATTTATTCTTTTTACCTACATTGTTGTTGATTGTATTCGAAATGGAAAGCCGGCAGACGCAAGGCCTTGGGGCAGCGCAAAAGGTCTTGAGTGGACTTTGGCTACGCCAGTTGCTTATCATACTTTTGATGAGCCTCCGACCAGAGCCGAAATTTTGGCAGAGTCACAGCATAGCTAATGACAGATAAAAAAAATAAAGGCGTAGCGAGAACAGCATTGATAGTGGCCTTAGTAGCAATAGGATTATATATAGCGACCATAGTGCTTAACGGCTGATATGGAGAGAAAAAAAATTACAAAAGGCTTTTGGATAAAACTAGTATCCGTGCCTGTTTTAATGTTCTTTTTTGCTTATGCTATGGTGCCTTTATACAACGTATTGTGTGATATAACGGGTTTTAATGGTAAGACCGGTACTGTGAAAACTGAAAAGCAGTATCAAGTAAATGAAGAGCGTTTGGTTAGTGTGAGTTTTTTTGCGTCTACGAGTCCTGGGTTTCCAGTTCAGTTTGCGCCTAAGGAGAGCTCAATGGAGGTTGTGCCGGGTAAGTTTTATAATACTAGCTATATCGCCAAAAATACGACTGATGAAGTCATTTATGGTCAGGCTATACCAAGTGTAGCGCCGACTGATGCGGCTCTTCATTTTAAAAAACTGGAGTGCTTTTGTTTCGTAAAACAAGAGTTTCAACCTGGAGAGGAAGTGGAGATGTCACTTCGATTTGTGGTTGAGCCTGAAATGGAAGAGTGGATTAAAGATGTAAGCTTGTCATATAATTTTTATAAGTTAGATAGTTAATAAAAGGGAGTAGAAATGAGCAACGAAAAATATTATGTACCCCACGGTACGTACTGGCCAATAATTGGTTCAATTGGTATTTCAACGCTATTTATTGGTTTTGCAAACCAAATGCATGACGTCAGTTGGGGATGGCCAGTGATGGTTTTGGGTTTTGCAATTGTTGCTTTTATGATGTTTGGCTGGCTCGGTACTGTAGTCGCAGAGAGTGTGGGAGGTTTTTATAACCCACAAGTTGACAGGTCTTTTAGGTGGGGCATGAGCTGGTTTATTTTTTCTGAGGTGATGTTCTTTGCAGCGTTCTTTGGGGCGCTATTATATGCCAGAGTCTTGAGTGTTCCTTGGCTTGGTGGCGCAGATAATAACGTATTTACACCTGAGCTTTGGGAGGGCTTTAAAGCCACATGGCCTTTGATTTCTACACCGGGCGAAGTTGGCCAAAATGGCGTATCCTTTTCAACTAACTTTAAGTTAGTAGACACGTGGGGCCTTCCGGCTATAAACACTGGACTTCTTTTAACTTCAGGTGTTACGCTTACATATGCACATCATGCTCTTAGAGCTGGACATAGAAATGCATTAATTACATGGATGCTTGCAACAATTGCCCTGGGAGTTATCTTTCTTGGCTTTCAGATCACTGAGTACGGGCATGCTTATCACGATGGGCTTAAGCTTACTTCAGGTATCTACGGCTCAACATTTTATCTGTTAACTGGATTCCATGGTTTCCATGTAACTGTTGGTGTTATTATGCTAACGGTTATTCTTTATCGTATTCAAAAAGGACACTTTAATATGGAAAACCATTTTGCATTTGAAGGTGTTGCCTGGTATTGGCACTTTGTTGATGTAGTTTGGCTAGGACTGTTTATTTTTGTATACTGGATATAATATCGGTATAGAGGTTTATTTAAAGGCCCCTTTCAAGGGGTCTTTTTTTTCAAGCACTTAAGGAAAGTTATGAATTTATTTGTAATTGCGATACTTGGATTAATATTTGTTTTTTTAGGCTCTGCTGTTATTGGACTACTAAGAGGCGGCAAGGCAGGCTCAGATAGAATGTTTAAGGCTTTAAGGATGAGAATCATTCTTTCAGTGCTTCTTTTTGCTTTTTTATTGTTTGCAGGTTCTGTTGGCTGGATAGAGCCTAATAGCTTTAACCTTTTGCCAACTCAGTAATGAACTTGCGGTTTTTAATTCCTGCGTGTCTTATAGTTGCGACCATCGCTTTTTTGGTTTCGTTAGGGTTTTGGCAGTTGGATCGTGCCGACCAGAAGCGTGCAATAGAGGCTTCAATTGAAAATGCAAATACTGAAGTTGCCGAACTTATAGCAGACGAGCGTAAACTTTTGAATAAAGAGTTTTATGAGGTCCGCCTTCAGGGCAACTATCTTAATGCAAAACAGTTTGTTTACGACAATCAGATTGTTGATCAGGTTGCTGGATATTATGTATTAACCCCTTTTCTTTTAACAGGCCAAACAAAAGCGGTTATGGTTAATAGAGGTTTTGTTCCTTGGAACGGACGAAGAGATAAGTTAGCAGATATTACTGTTGATTCTATACCTAGAGAAATCAAGGTTCAAGTTTCAAATCCCATTAAAAGAGTGGAGCTAAAAACTAGCAATCTAGGTCGACAATTTCCAGTATTAATTCAAGCAATCGATTTTGATGTCCTTGAAGAAATCTCAGGTATGAGCTTCGTTAGGGTTGTTGGCTTGCTTGATTCGTCTTCAGCTGATGGCTACGTGAGAAAATGGCAGCCCTATACTGGGAGCATAGAGAAGCATATTGGTTATGCCATACAATGGTTTTTAATGGCACTAGTTCTTGGAATTATTGGTGTTCGAATTGCTCTTAAGCAGCGTAAAAAATAAAGCTTTTTTTAGGGTCATAAAATATTGCTGAGAAAAAATTCTTTACTGTATAATTTCGCTCTAAGCCGACATAGCACAGTTGGTAGTGCAACTGATTTGTAATCAGTAGGTCCGCGGTTCGAGTCCGTGTGTCGGCACCAGCAAATTAGAATTAAGCGGCCTTATTGGCCGCTTTTTTATTACCTAAAAATAATCATTTGTATAAAACAGGCTTTATCGTTTTATCAATCCTGTATATTAAATATTAGTGGGTGAGCCAACCGACCACTGTAAAAAAGCGGAGGACTCGTCTGATACTGCAAACAGCGAGTAACAAATCAATACAGTTCAAATGCTTCTTAGCAATTGGGCACGGCGAAATAGAGTGGTCTCTGATTGACGCTGGCATAAATCAATAAATAAACCATAGGGGCTCGTAGAGTTTTCTGTGAGCCAGTTTATAAATCTTACGGGCAGAATTGCGCCCGAAATAGGAGAAAGATAATGAAACTATTAAAACAATCAATCGCTTGCTTTGTTGCTGTTTTTGTAATAAGTGGTGCAGTTTTAGCAGGCACAACAACTATCACCGGAACAGCCTTTGTCACATTGGGTGATGTTGAGGCGTCAACCCTGTCTGATGGGGGCAACTTAAATGAATATACCAATTCTGGTGTTTGGGTGCTTGAAGGAATGCCAGAAGGCTTTCCCAGTAAGATGGCAGCTGACTGTGTAGGCTCCACGGTTTACAGTGCTGAATGGGCAAATCGGGGCGATACTTTTATTTGTACAGCTACTGACATAGATGGCGACGGCTTTGTTAACGCCGGAGGAGCAAGCAAACCTGATTGGAGTGACTGCCATGCCGAAACAGTGGCTGGCTGGGGTAAATATGCTAACGTAACCCAAACTGTTCAATGTCATTTTGTAGAGAATATTACACAAAATACTTTTATTTTGAAATGGACAGGTGAGTTTACAACGCCATAAAGTCATTAAGATCACTTAACGAAAAAGCCCTGCATCTTGCAGGGCTTTTTTAGTATAGTTTGAGAAGCTTGATACCCTTATTTTTTTAGACGTTTTCGTAAAATAAATTTTTGTACTTTTCCGGTAGAAGTTTTTGGAATATCCTCAAAAATAAATTGATGAGGAATTTTAAAAGAGGCCATACTATCTCTGCACCATTGACTTAATTCAGCCTCTGAAGTCGAGCTATCTTTATTAAGCTGAATAAATGCACACGGAGTTTCCCCCCACTTTTCATCTGGCATGGCCACAACTGCGACCGCTTCAACAGAGGGGTGTTTATAAAGCACTTCTTCAATTTCGATTGAAGATATATTTTCACCACCAGATATAATGATGTCTTTAGAGCGGTCTTTTAGCTGAATATATCCATCCTCATGGATGACTCCTAGGTCGCCTGAGTGAAACCAGCCACCCTTAAATGACTCATCAGTAGCAGACTTATTTTTTAGATAACCCTTCATAACCACATTGCCTCTAAACATGACTTCACCAATTGTCTTGCCGTCGTGAGGAACGGGCTGCATTGTCTCAGGGTTCATGATGTCTAAAGATTCAAGCGGCAAGTAGCGTACACCTTGTCTTGCTTTTAAGGAGGCCTGTTCGCTTTCAGCAAGGTTGTCCCATTCTTGATGCCACTCATTTACCACTGCAGGTCCATAGGTTTCAGAAAGCCCATAAAGGTGAGTAATATTAAATCCCGCGGATTTCATGTCCGTTAGAACTGACTCTGGAGGAGGGGCCGCGGCTGTAAAAAATTCAACTTGATTGCCTAATAATTTTTTTACATTGTCTGAGGCTGCCAGTATTGTTGACATAACGATTGGAGCGCCGCATAAATGCGTTACTTTGTGCTTAGCAAGGGACTCCCAAATTGGCTCTGCCATAACACGTCTCAAGCAGACATGTGTTCCAATAATAGCTGACATTGTCCATGGGAAGCACCATCCATTGCAGTGAAACATGGGTAGTGTCCATAGGTAGACCGAGTGCTTTTTTATTGAGGCGATCATCGCATTGCCTTGCGCCAAAAGATAGGCACCCCGATGATGAGAGACTACCCCTTTGGGGTTTCCGGTTGTACCAGAAGTATAGTTCAAGGAAATTGCATCCCATTCATCTTCGGGCATTAGCCATTCATAATCTTCATCACCTTGCTTCAAAAAAGATTCATACTCAGTTGCGTTAGCTAGCGACTCTTTAATGGGGTTTTCACTATCATTGTAGTCAATTAAAATTGGAGTTACTTTAGAAAGCTCTAGAGAAGACCTTGCAGTTTCCAAAAATTCACGATCAACAATTAGGGCTTTTGACTCAGAATGATCCAGCTGATAGGCTATTGTTTCGGGGTCAAGTCTTGTATTGATGCTGTGTAAAACTGCACCACACATTGGAACGCCATAATGAGCTTCCAGCATTGCGGGAGTGTTTGATAGTATCACAGAGACAGTATCGCCTCGCGTAATACCTTGATTTGACAGTGCCGCAGCGAGCTGTCGTGAACGACTATAAAAGGCACTATAGTTGCGTTTCAAATTACCGTGAATAATAGCAGTATGATTCGGATACACTGATGCTGCACGCTCTAAAAAGGTTAGCGGTGTAAGCGGTTGAAAGTTAGCAGGGTTTCGGTCCAGGCCGGTGCTGTAAGGATTGTTCATTACTACCCATCTTGCCATTTAGGTTCACGTTTTTCTAGGAATGATTCAATTCCCTCCTTGGCGTCATGTTCTAACATGTTATCTACCATGACCTTTGACGCGAAGTCATAAGCTTCTGAAAGTGGCATTTCTTTTTGTTTGTAAAAAGCCTCCTTTCCAATCTTTAATGTCAAGCTAGATTTTGAGGCGATAAGCTCTGCCAGCGCTATAGTTTCTTGTGCCAAAGCATCATCCTCTGTCACTCGGTTTATAAGTCCAATGTGTTCTGCTTTATCTGCACTGACCATTTCACCCGTCAGAAGCATTTCCATCGCTGCTTTGTTGGACAGGTTCCTGGACAGAGCCACCATTGGGGTGGAGCAGAATAGTCCTATGTTGACGCCCGGAGTAATAAACCGAGCAGACTTTCCAGCTACAGCAAGATCACAACAGGCAACAAGCTGGCATCCTG